>Ga0209501_10000707_pt1 | contig 39195 bp, 39 predicted proteins | sample ArcticOcean_MG_C_4_FD_187434 | JGI IMG/M metagenome (GOLD analysis project Ga0209501, IMG submission 187434) | Marine microbial communities from western Arctic Ocean - ArcticOcean_MG_CB4_134 (SPAdes) (version 2) | ecosystem: Environmental > Aquatic > Marine > Oceanic | place: Arctic Ocean...
AATAAAAAATTAAAATGTCTAATTTACCTAAAAAAGCAAAAGTAGTAATCATTGGTGGTGGTATTCATGGTCTGAGTACAGCTTGGAAACTTTCTGAAACTTACAAAAATGAAAATGATATTGTTGTATTAGAAAAAAAAGATGTTGCAGCTGGAGCAAGCGGAATAGCTTGTGGTGTTGTTAGAAATAATTATTTCCAACCTGCTATGAGAGAACTAATGGCTCATTCTGTTTCAGTTTGGGAGAGTGATCCAAAGGCATTTAAATATAATTCTGTTGGCTATATGCAAATATCTCCAGAAGTTATGCATGAAGATGTTGCAACGATTTATGAACAACAAAAAGCAATAGGGTATGAATCAGATTTTATAGAAGGCAAAGATGACTGCATGAAATATATGAAAAATATGTTTGGTGACTGGCAAGCTCAAGAAATCACATCTATCCTGCATGAAAAAAGAGGTGGCTACGCATTTAACATTGATTCGATTAAAGCACTTGAAAAAAAATCAACATCCAATGGTGTTAAAGTTTTTAAAGGTGTAAAAGTCACTGGATTTAAAAAAGGGAACAGTAAGGCTGTTACAGGCGTTGAAACAGACAAGGGTTTAATTGAGTGTGATCAGATTGTTGTTGCCGCAGGCCCTTGGGTTAGAGATTTTTGGAATATGTTAGAACTTCCAAAAACTGTTAATATTAAGAATAAAAATGGAAAATTTCATGAAGCAGAAATGTGGAAATATTGGATGCTTCAAGAAGGTGTTATTGGAGTGGATAAAGATTTTTTAAAGATGGATAATGGTAATCAACCACCAGTTATTCATGTAGACTCTACGGCACCACTATATTCTGATAGTGATAAAAAACTAATTACAGATAAAATTTGGGGAATCTATTACAAGCCAGATATTGAAGGATTGGGTGTTCAAGGTGGAACCTCTCCCTATATTGTTGATAAACATTTTGATAAAGTAAACGTTGACCCTTATGGAATTAAATCTCCAGAATTTCAAACTACAGAAGCTTTCAATGACATGTGGTGTTCTGCTTTAGCGCATTGCCAAAAAAGATTTGAGGGAAAATCAAACTTATATAGAAAAGGACCTTCAGGTGGTCTTGGATGTATGACAGCAGATTCATTTCCAATCTTTGATAAATTTTTTGAAAATGTTTACATAATCGCAGATGCTAACCATGGCTATAAAATGATTGGTGTTGGAGAGCTTGTTGCAAAAGAACTTTTAGGAACTGAAAGTGATTTATTAAAACCTTTTAGATTCAATCGATACGAGAAAGGTGAACTGCACCCAACCTCGAACAGTCCCTTCCCTTGGAGTTAATTTTATAGCTACTAGTTATAAAAATTATATATATTTAATATAATCAAGAAACCTAGACACTCTTAAATTTTTCAGTTACGGTTCATTTAATTAAAAATTCATTAGAGGGAGAGATAATGACAGATTTAGACAGACATGTTGCACAGCCCGGTAGAGACAAGCTAGTAAAACAAGTTAGAGCAAAAATTAATGAGCTAGGTGTTGAGTATATTTATTTTCAATTTATTTCTGTAACTGGAAGAGTTGTCGGAAAAGGTATTCCTACTGATCATTGGGAAAGAACTTGCGAAAAAGGCTTTCAATTAGTTTACGGTGCAACAGCAAACTTATTTGTTGATCGTCATGGAGATTATATTGGTTATGGACCAGAGGCAAAAGAGCTGGTTGGTATACCTGACCCTGAAACCTTTTGTCAGCTTCCTTGGGATAAAAAAGTTGCAAGAGTATTTGTTACTTGCTTTAGAAATAGAGAAGAAAGAGATAATCCAGGCGCACACTTAACTTCAGATTGTCGTGGAAATTTAAGAATACATGCTGAAGAATTTAAAAAGAAACATGGTTACCAATTAAGAGTCGGAACAGAACCAGAAATGATGTGGTTAACTAAAAATGAAGATGGTTCACCTACTGGTAAAGGTTTTTCTAAACCTTATTGCTATCATATAGATCAATTTGAATCTCTTAGACCAGTTTTCATGCAAGTTTTTAAATATGCTAGAGCAATGGGTTTTGATATGATTCAAGGTGATCATGAGGATGCACCAGGTCAATTAGAATTAAACTGGATGTATGATGATGTTTTAAGAAATGCGGATAGACTGTCAACTTACAGACAAATATGCGCACAAGTTGCTAGAGAGTTTAATTTGATAGCTTGCTTTATGACAAAACCATTTATGGGTGTTTCTGCAAGTGGTTGTCACACCAATATGTCTTTATGGACAGGTGGAAAAGATGTGGTTAATAAACTATCTCACAAATCTCTACCAGGCATGGATGAGGTATTTACTTACGTTGAAGGTGGAACAAATACCTTTATGCCAGATACTAAAGATATTCAATTACCGGGCAAAATTGGTTTGAAAGCTATCGGCGGTGTAATGAAACATTTGGGTGCCTTAACAGCAATTGGCTCTTCTACTGTAAATTCTTATAGAAGATTATGGGATACTGGTTTTTGGGCTCCTGTTTATGCTGACTGGGGGTTCCAAAATAGAACTTGTGGATTAAGAGTATCTGCGCCAGGAAGATTTGAATATCGTTCAGTTGATTCAATGCATAATCCATATTTAATGGGTTCTGGATTATTAAAATGTTTTGATGATGGAATAACAAATAATATTGATCCTGGAAAACCTGAGTCTAGAAGTATGTACGACGCTCAAGCTGCTGGAAAAATAGTTAAAAAATTACCAATGAGTCTTGGTGAGGCTTTAAATCGTTTAGCAGAAGATGAGGTTATAAAATCAGCTATGCCAGATGAAATGTATACAGTTTTCCATTGGTATAAAAATGATGAATGGGAAAAATTTTTAGGTGCAACAACTCAATGGGATCTAGATACGTATCTGGACTGCCTACCATAGTCTTTAATAGAAATAGGAGAAATATATGTGTGGAATAGCGGGATTAATATATAAAGATAAATCAGTCAATATTGGAACTCAATTGCAGGGAATGCTTCAGGCATTAAAGCATAGAGGAGAAGATTCTACTGGCTATGCTTTGTATGGCGATACAGATGGAAAAAACTTCATTATGCGTTTTAAAGTTGGAGAAAATGTTGGTGAAGGTAGTTCGTCAGTAAGTGAAGAGACTTCTGTTTATGATGAAAGAATTAAAATAGTTAACTCACATATTTTAGGTATGGGTGCAAAGATTATTAAAGAAGAAAGAATACTTCCCTACTCTTTAAGGTATGAGGTTAGTTATGATGAAAAAGATTTAAGGGAGTTTTCTAGAAAAATTGAGAGCGTTCCTGGAGTTGAAATTCTTTCAATGGGAAAATCTTTGGAAGTTATTAAAGATTTAGGTAATGCTAAGGATGTTTGTGATAGATACAATTTAGATAAAATTGTAGGTACTCATGCAATTGGCCATGCAAGAATGGCCACTGAATCTGGAGTAGATATTAAGTCAGCTCATCCTTTTTGGGGATATCCATTTAGTGATGTATCTGTAGTTCACAATGGTCAATTAACAAATTATTGGAACAACAGAAGACTTTTAGAAAATGAAGGTATGAGATTTATGTCTGAATGTGATTCAGAATTGATCGCGGTATATCTTGCAAAAAAATTAAGAGATGGGGCAACGCTTGAAGAAGGTATGAAAGCCTCTTTAGCTGGTCTTGATGGGGTATTTACTTACTTTGTTGCAACCAAAGATTCATTAGGAATGGCAAAAGATACGATGGCTGCGAAACCATTGGTTCTTTACGAGTCTGATAATTTAATAGCAATGGGATCAGAAGAAATTGCAATTAGAGCAATTCTTCCTCAAGAAATTGATACATATGATCCATATGATGGAGAGGTAAAAGTATGGCAAATCTAAAAACAACAGACAAAAAATCAAAATCTCAATCAATGGGTATGCATACTGAAGTGTTAACAGGCAGAACTCAACAAAAGTTTTTTAACCCCTCAGAGGCCGAAAACTTTTACTACTTTGGTACTTACGATGTTGATTTCAATAAAAGAACAGAACTTGATGTTAAAGAAATGACAGCTCCTGAAGCTAATAAAGAAATTGATAACTTAATGAGCCAAGGTTTTGGAACAATTGTTATCAAAAACCCTCAAGGAAAACATAGTTTAGGTGTTGGTATTTTAAATAAACTAAACTTAATTTTTGAAGGAAGCTTAGGTTACTTTGGTATGGGATCTTGTGATGGACCTACTGTTAGAATTAATGGAAGAGTTGGTTGGTCTTGTGCTGAAAACTTAATGGCTGGAAAAGTTGTTATAGAAAAAAATGCAGGATCTTGTTTTGGTGCCGCCATAAGAGGTGGTGATTTAATTTGCAAAGGAAGTGTTGGTGCAAGAACTGGAATTGACATGAAGGGTGGAACTATCATTGTAGGTGGTGATGCTGGAGCTTTTACAGGTTTTATGATGCAAAGAGGAAGAATAATTATTCTTGGTGATGTTGGAATAAATTTAGGTGACTCAATGTATGATGGAACAATATTCATTGGTGGAAAAATAGGTTCTTTTGGAAGTGATGCTGTGCCTGCCGATCTAACTGCTAGTGACAAGGATTGGTTAAAGAGAAAGTTAAAAGTTGCAGAGATAGGTGAAAAATTTGATGTTAGTAAAATGACAAAAATAGTCGCAGGGAAAAAACTTTGGAACTATGATAATCTAGAACCTCATGAAAAGAAAGGAGCTATCTAATGGCTAAAAAGAAAGTTAAAAAAAATAGCAAAAAATTAAAAAAAACCAATGGAAGTGTTGGTGGAAAAGCTGATGTTCATGCACACGAAGATGGTAAAAGAAACAAAAGTCTTTTAGGTCACAACGCTATTTTTACTCCTGAAGTTATAGACGATATTCATATTAAATCTCAACTTGGAAGATACAGAATGCGTGGAATGGCATTAATGAAAAAAATTCCCACATTTGATGATTTAGTTTTTTTACCAGGAACTCTTACAAGATTTGTAATTGAGGGTTATAGAGAAAAATGTGAAACAAAGACTATAATCGGACCAAATTGTGAAAACCCAATTGAACTAGATATACCAGTATATATTACAGGTATGAGTTTTGGTGCACTTTCTTATGAAGCAAAAACTGCTTTAGCAAGAGGAGCAACAATGGCTGGAAGCGCTACTTGTTCTGGTGAAGGTGGGATGATACCTGATGAAAGAAGATATTCTGAAAAATGGTATTACCAATGTATTCAATCAAGATATGGTTTTAATCCCCATCATGCACAACTTGCTGATGCAATTGAGGTATTTATTGGTCAAGGACAAAAAGTTGGAATGGGTGGACATTTAATGGGTCAAAAAGTTACCGATCAGGTTGCAGAAATGAGATCTCTACCTTCTGGTATTGATCAAAGATCTCCAGCAAGACATCCTGACTGGTTAGGACCAGATGATTTGGCTTTAAAAGTTCAAGAGCTAAGACAATTAACAAAAAACAAAGTTCCTATTCAATTAAAATTAGGTGCTTCAAAAGTTTATGACGATGTTCGTATGGCCGCAAAATGTAATCCAGACTCAATATTTTTAGATGGTATGGAAGGTTCAACAGGAGCCGGTCCTCACATAGCTGCTGCAAATACTGGTATTCCAGGAATTGCTGCAATCAGAGAGGCTAGAAGAGCTATTGATGATGTTGGTAAAACTGGACAAGTAACTTTAATTTATGCAGGCGGTGTTAGAGATGGTGCTGATATGGCGAAGGCTTTAGCCCTAGGTGCTGATGCAATAGCAATTGGAACAGGTGCTTTAATAGCCTTGAACTGTAACAAAGATATACCAGAAGCAAACTTTGAAAAAGAAATGGGTGTTAAAGCAGGTGATTGTTATCACTGTCATACTGGGCGTTGTCCGGTTGGTGTTGCTACACAAGATCCTAAATTAAGATCTAGATTAAATCCTGATGATGCTGCTTTAAGAGTTTACAACTACTTACATGCAATGACATTAGAGGCTCAACTTTTAGCAAGAGCTTGTGGTAAAACTAACATTCACTCTTTAGAGCCTGAAGATTTAGCTGCTCTAACAATGGAGTCTTCAGCATTGGCTAAAGTTCCTTTAACAGGAACTAACTATACTGTTGGTGTTGATAACTTTCACAAAATATAAGGGGTATTTATGGTTAAGAAAAAAACAAAAATAAAAAAAGAAAAAAAAATAAAACTTGGTGGTAAATCTAAAGAAACTGCTAGAGAAAAAATGATTGGGCAACATATCGGTTATAGATATGATGTTAACCTATTACCTGATTATAAAAAGATTACTCCATTCTTGAAAAAATATGTTGAAGCCATGGGATGGGACGATCTTAACTGGTTGGAAGATGTACATATGGGTTATGAAGAAGATAAACCTGCTGTATTTTGCAGAAATGCTAATGGTTGGGTTACCATTCCAAAATCAATTAAATTACCAAACAACCAACAAGACCGAGACATGATCGCAAGAGAACTTTTAGTTAAGTTTCAAATGTCTCCAAAACACCCTCTTGTTGATTTGAAAAAAGCATACTTAAAATTTTAGACTTTCAATCAAAGGTTGTTATTATTTTAACAACCTTTTAACTTTCTTCAATTAACTACATAATTATTGTTTTTTTAACACTTGCTAATTTATATATATAAATTTTAGCCTTGTTTATCGCACATAATTTATTTAAGTTTTTTTATTAAACAAATATAGGGAGAGATTATGACAGATCAATTAGGTGCTCTTACAACTATATTTACAGAATTTTACTACTGGGTAACGGTAGTATTAATGTTTTTAATCCATGTAGGATTCTGTATGTATGAGGTTGGAGTATCACGTTATAAACATCACCAACACACACTTATGAAAAATACAATACTAATACCTTTGGTAACGGTAACTTGGTTTTTCTTTGGTTGGTGGATTTACTGGGCATTTCCAACAGGACCGGGAATAGCACCTTCAATAATGAACGATAGTGTTGCATTAATTACGGACGAAAGTACTTTTAGTGCAAGATGGTATATGCCAAATACAGAATTTATGGCGGTTAACTTAGGTGACCACATAAGCGGAGTATTCTGGGCAGCGTTCTTACTGTTCTCATGGACAGCTGCTTCAATTGTTTCTGGAGCAATCATCGAAAGAATTACAACTTTTGCATTTGGTATTTTAGCAATTGCAATTGGATCTGTATTTTGGTCAATTGATGCTGCTTGGGGATGGCACTTTGATGGATGGATGCTCAAAATTTTAGGATATCATGATGCTTATGCATCAGGAGTAATTCACGCAATTGCGGGTGGATTTGCTTTAGGTGTTCTTATGGTTTTGGGACCAAGAATTGGAAAATTCTCATCTAGTGGTGAACCAAGAAATATAGGACCAAGAAACCCTTGGCTAGTTACAATTGGATTATTTCTAATTTATACTGGTTTTTGGGGATTTTATGCGGCATGTAATATACCGATATTTGATCTTGGACCTGAGTATGGAATGGAAGGCGTCACATACTGGACGGCAACAAACATATATGTAACCCCTACTACACTGAGTGGTATAACAATGAACTTCCTGATGTCATTATCGGGCGGATTATTGGCTGGATACGTGGTCGCCAAAGGTGATCCTTTCTGGACTTACTCTAGTGGACTAGCAGGTATCATCTGTGCATCAGCAGGTAATGATTTGTATCACCCGATACAAGCAATGCTTATCGGTGCGATCGGTGTTGTAATTGCATATAAACTACATGTCTGGGTTGAGCGCAAGTTCAAAATTGATGATGCAGTTGGTGCGGTAGCAGTGCATGGTTATGCAGGAGTTGCTGGACTTATAATTTGTGGATTTGTTTTAAATGGCTATCCTTCATCTGGATACAGTGTCGGAGCTATGTGGGACGGATCAACTTATGCAGCAATCAATCCATTAGGACAATTTCTAGGAGCAATTATAATGTTTGTAGTTCTTGGACTAATACCAGGCTATGTCATAGCTAAGATACTAAACGGAATGGGAAAATTAAGAATCCCACGTGAAGTAGAAATAGCTGGACTAGACTATGAAATAATGGAGGATGATAGAAATTCAGAAAAATCTGTCGCCTCTGCAACAAGGTAAGGAGATATATGGCTACAGTTACAAACTGGATAGATCATTTAAGTGCTAAAGAAGTTGTCGGAGCAGTTTATCCGGGAGCAGGATCCACTGAAACTTTACTAGTTGTTCTTGGTGTAGTTTTTTGGATTGGGTTTCATGTCATCACGGCTAAATCTGAAAGTGAAAAACTTGCCAGATTAGCTAGAAAAAGACATGGTGCTAATGATCACAAAAGCAATGTTACCGAATGGTAATATAAATTAAAATTTGGGCGCTACTTAATTGTGGCGCCCTTTTTTTTTATAAAATTTTAAAAATGACTGAAAATAAAGACGAATACAATAGACCCAGCAAAATGAGAGGCGTTGCTTTTCCAAAAGCTAAATATGGGGTTATCGCTGCTATAATAATTATTATTAGTATTAATTTGATTTATTATAAAGAAACAATTTTTTCATTTTTTAAATAATGGTGAAAAGTTTATCTAAAATTGCTAAAGCTAAAAAAATTAAATATTTTTTAATCAGTTTTGTAGATTTATTTGGTATCTTAAGATCAAAACTAGTTCCAACTGAAGCAATCGGAGAAATGCAAAAAAATGGTGCTGGGTTTGCAGGCTTTGCAACATGGCTAGATATGTCACCTGCTGATACTGACATGTTTGCTATTCCAGACCCGGATAGTTTAATTCAATTACCTTGGAATAAAGAAGTTGGTTGGCTAGCATCAGATTTATGGATGGGTGGGAAACCCGTAAAAGCATCCCCAAGAGTTATGCTTAAAGAACAAATAGCTAAATTGAATAAAAAAGAATTACAAATGAAATCTGGAGTAGAGTGTGAATATTTTTTGATTTCTCAAGATGGTTCAAGTATTGCAGATCCAAGAGATACTCAATCAAAACCCTGTTATGATCAATCAGCATTAATGCGTAGATATGATTTAATAAAAGAAATTTGTGACGGTATGATTGAGATGGGATGGCGTCCATATCAAAATGATCATGAGGATGCTAATGGGCAATTTGAAATGAATTGGGATTATGATGATTGTTTAATTACAGCAGATAGACATGTCTTCTTTAAGTATATGGTAAAATCTTTAGCTGAAAAACATGGTCTTAGAGCAACGTTTATGCCAAAGCCTTTCAGTAATTTAACCGGAAATGGTTGTCATGCTCATATTTCACTTTGGAATAAAGAGAAAAATAAATTTTTAGATGAGAGTGATAAACTAGGTATATCAAGACTTGCCTACAATTTTTTAGGCGGTGTAATGCAGTTAGCTCAACCACTTTCAGCATTTTTTAATCCTACGGTAAATAGTTACAGACGAATAAATGCACCTCCAACAAAATCTGGCGCTACATGGTCACCGAGTAGCATCTCCTACACTGGAAATAATAGAACTCATATGATTAGAGTTCCAGATGCTGGAAGATTTGAGTTAAGGTTGATGGACGGTTCATCTAACCCATATTTACTTCAGGCAGGTGTTATTGCTGCTGGTCTACATGGTTTAAATAATAAAGTTGATCCTGGTAAGCCTTTGTCTTGTAATATGTATACAGACTACAAAAATTACCCTCACTTGAAAAAACTACCGAATGAAATAGAAGATGCATTAGAATTTCTTCAAAATAGTAAAGAGCTTAAAGAGGCTTTTGGAGAGGATGTTATAACAAGCTATATAAAATTAAAAAATATGGAAATTGAAGATTTTAATAAAAACGAGAAATTTGATAAAAAAAGCTCAGTAACTCACTGGGAAAAAAATAGCACCCTTGATTGTTAAAAAAAATGAAAACAATCCTGCAAAAAGACATTTGGTCAATTTCTTCTTTTCTTGAAAATAAAAATTATAACTTTGATAAGAGTAAAATACTTACCCATCTTCCAGAAAGTTTCATTGAAGAGGCGATAAAATCTATATCAAGTTGGGAAACTTATAGCCCCACACCACTAATAAAATTAAATAAATTAAACGAAGAGCTAAAATTTAAAGAAATTTATTATAAAGATGAAGACAAAAGATTTGATCTAAAATCTTTTAAAGCATTAGGTGGTGCCTTTGCAGTTTATAAAATTGCTAGTGAGAAGAAAAATATAACAGTTGCAACAGCAACTGCAGGAAATCATGGTAGGTCTGTAGCTTGGGGAGCTCAGAGACTTGGTTTAAAATGTAAAATTTTTATAAGTGAATTTGTTAGTGAGTCTAGAGCGGAAGCTATGCGCAATCTTGATGCCGAGGTTATTAGGGTTAAAGGTAATTACGATAATTCATTAAAGGAATGCATCAAACAATCTAAAGAAAATAATTGGGAAATTGTGCAGGATGTATCTTGGGAAGGTTACAAGGAAGTGCCAAAACTAATTATGGCTGGATATACAATTATGATCAAAGAAATTATAGATGAAATAGACGCTAATTCTATTACACATGTTTTTCTACAAGCAGGTGTTGGGGGAATGGCAGCAGCAATGATAGCTGGTTTTGCAAAGTTATCAAAAAATATTCCTAAGTTTATTATTGTAGAACCTGAAAATGCTGATTGTGTATTTAAAAGTATTCAAAATAATAAACCTACAAGTGTTGATATAAAAAAAGAAACAATAATGGGTGGGATGTCTTGTGGAGATGTTTCAAGTATTGCATGGGAGATATTAAGAAATTCTACTGACTATTGCGTTACTATATCTGATGAAGCTATTTCATCAACTGTAGCTCTACTCGCAGAAGGTCGACTATCTAATGAAAAAATTATTGCAGGTGAATGTGCTGTTCCAGGGGTAATTGCGCTAATAGGCGCATTTAACAAAATGGATTATTTAAATAAGCTTCAATTAAATTCAGATTCAAAAGTCTTACTTTTTGGTTGCGAGGGATTAACTGACAAAGCAATGTATAAAAAACTTTTAGATGACGGGTTAAAAAAAATCTAAATTTAAAATGACAAAAAAAGCAATTGTTTGGATCAGAGAAGATCTCAGAATAGAAAATAACCCCGCCCTATCATATGCAAGTCAAAACCATGAGATGGTTACCGCATTATATATTTATAATAATAAATATTTTGATAAAAAAAGAGAAGCTCAGAAATGGTGGCTATCTAAATCGCTTAATTTTTTCAAAGATAGTCTAAAAAAATTTAATATTTCTTTAGAAATAATCTCAGGTGATGAAATAGAAGTATTTTCAAAGATAAAAAAAAATGACGATGTAACTGTTTACTGGAGTAAAGTTTATGAACCAGATGTTATTGCAAAAGGCAAAAAAATTAGAGATCTATTTATTAAAAATAAAGTTGATTATAAATATTTCAAAGGAAACATATTAATCGAATTTCAAGATGTCACCAAAGATGATGGTACACCTTTTAAGGTATTTACTCCTTTTTGGAAAAAAGCTGAACAGAGATATTTAGAAAAAGTTCCTTCAAAAATATCTAAAATAAAAAAATTAAGTAAAAAATTTATTTACTTTAAAGAATCTACTTCTCCTGATGAAATATTGCCAAAAAAAAATTGGTTTAAAAAATTTGAAAAATACTGGAAACCATCTGAGATTGAAGCTAAAAAATATTTACAAGAATTAATTAAAAATAGAATTACTGATTACGGTGATACTAGAGATATTCCCGGAGTAGATGGTACTTCAAAACTATCTCCATTTTTAAAATTTGGACAAATACATGTAGAGACTATATGGAACAAATGTGATGAAGTGATGAATAAAGGTAAGGGTTATAGAAAATATGTTAACGAACTAGGTTGGAGAGAGTTTTCACATAGTTTAATAAACTATTTTCCTGAAATGCTTAAAGGAAATCTAAGAAAAAACTTTGATAATTTTCCTTGGGTTAAAAATGAAAAGTTTTTAAAAAGATGGAAACAAGGAATGACTGGCTATCCAATTGTAGATGCTGGGATGAGAGAGCTTTATGAAACTGGCTGGATGCACAACAGGGTGAGAATGGTAGTTGCATCATTCTTAGTTAAGCATTTAAGAATTCATTGGATGGAGGGTGAAAAACACTTTAAGAATTGTCTAGTCGACTATAATGAAGCAAGCAATGTTGCTCAATGGCAATGGGTAGCTGGTTGCGGCGCTGATGCTGCTCCATATTTTAGAATATTTAACCCTATACTTCAGGGAATTAAGTTTGATACTGATGGTATTTATACCAAAAAATGGGTTCCAGAACTTAAAAATATGCCTAAAGAATTTTTACATAAACCTTGGAAACTAGAAAAAAAATATCAAGAGCAAATTAAAACTATCATTGGCAAAGACTACCCAGCGCCTATAGTTGTGCACGAAGAAGCTAGAGCATCTGCATTAGAAGCTTTTCAATCTATTAAGAAAAATTAATAATCTTTATTAGAGGTTAACTCATACAATCTACTAGAGGTTCGTTTAAATGGTTCTGACAAACTATTTGATGATGTTATTTCCATTAAACTTGATGCACAACTAACTGCTATAGATATTTTGTTTTCATAAATAATATCAATTAATGTAATAAATCTTTGTTGTTGATTTGAATTACTATCATTAAAATTAGGTACATTTTCTATGATTATAAAATTACATGCTTTAGCAATTTTTATGTAATCTTCTGCACCAATATTTTTATTACACAAATCTTTAAAATTAAATCTCGCAATACCGTCATAATAGTTTTTAATAATAAATTTTCTGCCTTTAATAGACAAAATCTTTTCTTTCCTTGCCTTACCCTTGGTCAATTCTCTGAAAAGTTTGTTAATTTTAAAATTAGTTGCATCATTTATTGATTGAAAATATCTTTCATTCTTATTTTTTTGAGATTTTCTATAATCTTCTTGAATAGTAAGCTTTTCTTCATAACATTTATTCTTCATAATCTTAATAAATGGTAAGAACTGATCTCTTTGCAGTCCATCTTTATACAGATTATTAATCTTAATATTAGATGAAAAAATTACTTTTATACCTTCATCAAATATCTTTTTAAATAAATTGCCAAGTATCATTGCATCAACAATATTTGTGACTTGGAATTCATCTAAATAAATTAGCTTATATTTTTTTTTTAATTTATTTACAAATTTATCAATAATATTATCTTTTTTATTATCTTTATTTTGAAATACAAAATCATGGAAACCGATCATAAATTCATTGAAGTGAAGTCTTTGTTTAGAGCGACCAAAGTTTTCATAAAAGAAATTTAAAATCATAGTCTTTCCCACACCTACATCTCCTTGCAAATAAAAACCTGGTTTTTCTTTTTTTTTAGAAAATAAAGTTAATAAAATAGATGTATTAAAATTAAGTTGGTAAAACTTATCTATCAATTCTACTGTGCTAACCTGACCTTCATTTATTTCTAGGTCTTTATCTTTACAATAATTTATAAATAATTTTTTAAAATTCATTTTTTAGTTTTAAAGTCAATTCCATATTCTGATCTAGGACCATTTCGTAATCCAAAGGGTCCAGAAAGAAATATTGTTAGCGGCTTTGTGCCCTCTTTAAGATCTACACGATGTAAATCATTAGCTGATCTAAATCCAATATACCCAGGTTGTCTCCAAAACTTACCTTTTATTGTAGTCTCCCAATATCCCCCTCTTAATATAATTGTTATATAAGGAAATGTATGATTGTGTACTCCTTTACCGTGATCATCAGCCAACATTTCATGTAACAAGATATTGAAAGGAAACCATCTTGGTCTATGTCTTAATAAAACATAATATCTATTCATCCACGGCTTTGCCTCATTAAATTTTGAGTGGGAAGGCCCTCGGTCTAAAACTATTTTTTTTCTTCCTAACTTATCAAGTAACTTTAAGAGCATTATTAATTAAATCTAATAATAGAACCATTTTTGATTAAAAAAAGATTATTGTTATTTACGTATGGTTGTAAAATTTTACCAGCTGAAATTTTATTTATATTAACAATATTTCCAGTATTTAAATCAACAACAATTAATTTACCGTCGTTATTAGATAAATATATTTTGTTTAGTGCAACAAGAAAACCTGTAGTCGATATATCTTTTCTTTTTTTAATTTTATAATTTCTATGTAAATCGTTGATACGAATTATATTTCCATTTTTTTTGTTAAGTACGTATAGATACCCCTTGTTGGATACTGTTATTACAAATTTACCAATAACAACCGGCCTAAGATCAGAGTTAATTTCATTTTTCCAATTAATCAATCCAGTGGTTATATCTATTGAATAAAATTCACTTTTATTATTTGAAAATAAAATTGAATCTTCATTTATCACCAATCTAGAACTGGATAATTGGAAGGCATTTTTACTTATGTTATTATTTTGAGTAGGCAATTGCCAAACTAATTGACCAGATTTTAAGTTAACAGCCGTAATATCTCCAATTGAATTATTAAAATAAATATTTTGATTTTCAATTACAATAGATATTTTTGTATTTGACTTTGTTAACGACTCTTCAGTTTTTAAATTCCATGACTCTAAACCATCTTTAATTGATATAGATCTTAAAATATTTTTATAATCAACTACATAAAAAAAACTGTCTTTTATTTTAATTTCTGAGTTAAAAGGTACAGTATTGTTTTTTGACCAAATAATATCTCCTGTTTCAATGTTTAATGCATAATATTTTGCAATACTGTCTGTGACTATTAATATGTTTTTATGAATAGCGAAATTTAATCTTGGCTTAAGTTTTTTTTCACTTTTACTATAAAAATTTTTTTTCCATATTATTTTTTGATTTTGATCATAAAATATAATTGCCCCCTTATTGTCAGAGAAAATAACATTTTCATTATAAAAAACTGGCTGTACGTCAATATGCTGAAAATTATCAAATTTAGTAAAATTATATTTTCCTATTTTTTCTAAACCACCCTCATAAGAGAGCTCACCAATATTATTTTGGTTATTATTAAAGTTTTTATTAAATTTTCCATCTGAAACTTTAATTTCTAAAGTTGGGTTAAACTCCTGCTCTTCTCTAACCTGTTTTGTTAAAACTGTTTCAATATTTTGAGTTTTTTCTAAATCAGGTTTATCTTTTCCAAAAAAACCTTGTTTTTTGCTTATTGAGCAGTTGTTTACAAATAATAAAATTAAAATTAATAATGATAATTTATTCACCAAGGTCTCTATTTAGTCTCTTTTGCGTTTCTACTATTATGTCTTTGTTAGCGTTAGGTATTAGTAGAATTTGATTAAAAAATTCTTTAGCTTTTTGTTTTTGATTTTTTGAATAAAAATATTCTGCTATTAAATATAAAGAATGTGACTTCCATATACTTTCAGAATTAATTATTGGGTTAAGTATTTGCAATAAATCATTTTCAGAGGAATGATTAGAATTAAATAGTGCTTTTTTATATATAATTAAATTTTTAATTTCTTCATCTAGGTTTGTTTTATTTATTAACTCATCAAATAAACTATTAATCTCATTTTTATTATCTACCAAATTATTGTCGATTAAAAAATATAGAGCTAACGGTGAATAAGTGGCGTCATTTTCATTTATCAATTTAGTTAATTGATCAATTGTTGTTTTTTTATCTTCTGTCTTATAGTTTATTGTCGTTATGTTAAACTGATTTGCTAATTTTATTTTGTCTCGCTCTTTTATTTCCTTCATTGAGAGGTACCCAATAATTACAACAAGTGTAATTGAAAATACTGCTATAAGGCTTTTCTTATTATTAATGAAAAAATTCTTAACTTTTTCATTTCTTGTATTTGTATCTATAATTGTAATTTCTTCATCCATAATTAAATCATATTCCTTAATACATACTGAAGAATACCACCATTTTTATAATATTCTAATTCATTCTTCGTATCAATTCTGCAAAGCGTTTTAATTTTCTTAATATCTCCAGATGCATATTTTATTTCAACTTGTACATGGTCTGATGGATTAACACCTTCTTGAATATCAAGAACTGTAATTAATTCTGAACCAATTAAATTTAGGTTAGTTCTATTATTTCCTTCAGTAAATTGAAGTGGTAACACACCCATACCAATTAAATTGGACCTATGAATTCTTTCAAAACTTTCTGCTATTACAACTTTTACACCTAATAATTTTGTTCCTTTGGCAGCCCAATCTCTAGATGATCCTGTGCCATATTCTTTTCCACCGATTACTGCTAAATCAGTTCCTCTTTTTTTGTATTCTTCTACGGCACTATAAACTGACATTATTTTTTCTTCCGGATATAGCTTTGTAAAACCGCCTTCTGTACCAGGGGCCATCTCATTTTTTATTCTAATATTTGCAAATGTTCCTCTCATCATAACTTCATGATTTCCTCTTCTAGATCCATAAGAGTTATAATCTTTTGGTAGTATTTGATGTTCCATAAAATATTCACCTGTAGGACTTTCTTTTTGGATATTTCCAGCTGGTGAAATATGATCTGTAGTTACCATGTCGCCTAAAATCAAAAGTGGTCTTGCATCTTTTATAGGTTTAAAGCCCTCAGGCTTATCAGGTAAGTTTTCAAAGAAAGGTGGTTTTTTGACATAAGTTGATCCTGAATCCCAATTATAAATACTTGTATTTTCTGTTTTGATTTCTTGCCATTGCTTAGGTCCTTCTGAAACATTTGAATATCTTTTAATAAACATTTCTGGATTCAAGGCTTCTCTTAAAGTGTCTTCTATTTCTTTATTTGATGGCCAAATATCTTTTAAGAAAATATCTTTACCTTCTTTACTTTTTCCTAATGGCTCCTTGTATAAATCAAATTCCATATGTCCTGCAAGTGCATAAGCTACAACAAGTGGTGGTGACGCTAAGTAATTAGCCTTAATATGAGGGGATATTCTCCCTTCAAAATTTCGATTACCAGACAATACTGATACTGCATATATATTTTCTTTATCAATAGCCTTTACAATTTCATCCGGTAAAGGTCCTGAATTTCCTATGCAAGTTGTGCAACCATATCCTACTAAATTAAACCCTAATTTATCTAAAAATACATTTAGTCCAGCTTTTGCTAAATAATCAGTTACCACTTGTGATCCTGGAGCCAATGATGTTTTAACCCAAGGTTTAGTTTCTAAACCAAGTTCTACAGCTTTTTTAGCTAATAACCCTGCTCCAATCAGAACATTTGGGTTTGATGTATTAGTACATGAAGTGATTGCAGCAATTAATATTGATCCATCTTTAATTTCATAATCTGTTCCTGAAACTTTTGATATACTTTTTTCTTTTCTCTCTGTTGCATCTTCTAAAACTTTTTTAAACCCAGTGGAAGCATCTGTTAATAAAACTTTGTCTTGAGGTCTTTTTGGTCCTGAAATTGTTGGAACAATTGTTGACATATCTAATGACAATGTGTCAGTAAATTCAATTTCATCACTAGCCCACAGACCTTGTTCTTTTGCATACTTTTCAACAATGTTAACAGTATTCTCGTCTCTTCCTGAAAATCTTAAATATTTCAATGTCTCATCATCAATTGGGAAAAAACCACAAGTTGCCCCATATTCTGGTGCCATATTGGCAATAGTTGCTCTATCAGCAAGTGTTAAATTTTTTAATCCTTCCCCATAAAACTCAACAAATTTTCCAACAACACCTTTGTCTCTTAACATTTTTACAACAGTTAGGACTAAGTCTGTAGCAGTTGTGCCTTCTGGCATTTTATTGGTTACCTCAAATCCAATTACTTCTGGGATTAACATCGAAATGGGTTGACCTAACATTCCAGCTTCAGCTTCAATTCCACCTACACCCCAACCAAGAACCGATAGCCCATTAACCATAGTGGTATGACTGTCGGTACCAACTAATGTGTCAGGAAACAGATAGTCTTCGTCTTTAAATTTTTCTGACCAAACTACTTTTGATAAATATTCTAAATTAACTTGGTGACAAATTCCTGTTCCTGGAGGAACTATTCTAAAATTATTAAATGCTTGTTGTCCCCATTTTAAAAAGGAATATCTTTCTCCATTTCTTTTAAACTCAATATCTACATTTTTTTCAAATGAGTCTGCGTTTGCTGACTTATCAACCTGTACTGAGTGGTCAATAACCAGGTCAACCGCTGATAGTGGATTAATTGTATTTGGGTCTTTATTTTTTTCTTTAACAGCCTCCCTCATGGCTGCAAGGTCAGCAACCGCTGGAATTCCAGTATAATCTTGTAATAAGACTCTAGCAGGTCTGTAAGCTATTTCAGTTAATGATTTTTTTGTTTTCAGCCATTCTTTAATTGCCTCGATTTGACTTTTAGTAACAGACAAATCATCTTCATATCTTAACAAATTTTCTAATAAAACTTTAAGCGATTTTGGAAGTTTTGAAATTCCATCTAAACCATTTTTTTCTGCCTCACCTAAAGAGTAATATTTATATTCACTATTATTGATATTAATAGACTTTAAAGAGTTATATGAATTTTTATTTCCTGGTTTCATTTAGTTTTAGATATAGAACCCTATTATACAAACGATAAGTAGCAATGACATAGCATAATTAAATCGTTTAATAAAATTATTATTTGTAGCAAAATTCCTTAAAAATTTACCAAAAAAAGCCCATGTAGTAATACTTGTAAGGGCTGTTAAGGAACAAACCACTATAACTGTTATAGAGCTGTTTAAATAATCATCTTCTATTACAAATTTTGAAATTAGAATAATTGCTGCCATTACACCTTTGGGGTTTAGAAATTGAAATATAAAAGTATCAATAAATTTTACAGGATTAATTTTTTTATTTTCTTTGGATAATGATGAAAATGAAATTTTGTAAGCTAAATACAGTAGAAAAAAAGTTCCTAACAATCTAATTATCTCTTGTATTAGTGGGTATTTTATAAAAGTTGATATCAATACAAAGTTGATCAAGATTACTAAGGTTGTGTAACCCAGCCAGACTCCTAAAATTGACGGTATTGTTTTTTTGATACCAAAATTAAAACCTGAAAAAGAAGCTACAGCATTATTTGGTCCAGGCGTGTAACCTAATGAACAAGAAATCCCAATTAATAAAAATAACTCTGGATGCATAAGGATTAAGCTATAGGAAGACCGTTTTCAGAATCTTGAGATGGATGAACTAATATAACTTTTCCCTCTTTATCGATCGATCCTAAGATTAAAACTTGTGAAACAACGCCTGCAATATTTTTTTCAGGAAAATTACAAATACCGATAACCTGTTTTCCTCTTAAATTTTCTTCATTATAATAATGAGTTATTTGTGCAGAAGATTGTTTGATTCCAATCTCTTTGCCAAAATCGACCTCAATAACTAAAGATGGTTTTCTAGCTTTTTCATTTTTTTTTACAGAAACTACAGTGCCTACTCTAATATCCACTTTATCAAATACATCATAGGTTATTTGTTCTTTCATATATTTAATATATAATAGAACTTATTTATGAGTACAGAAAATACTTCAGATCAGTTATTTAATAACTCAGTTAAAATTTTAACTGATTTAATAGCTTTTAAAACAATATCTGGAGAAGATAACAACTCATTAATTAACTACTGTGATGAAATTTTAAAAAAAATAGGCGCAACATCATTTAAGACTTTTGATGATGAAAAAAAAAGAGTTAATCTTTTTGCAACATTAAAAGCTAAACACCCTAGTGATAAAAAACCAATAATTTTATCTGGCCATACAGATGTAGTTCCAGTTTCAAAAGGATGGAGCACAGATCCATTTGTAGCAACGATAAAAAATGATAAACTTTTTGGTAGAGGCGCTTGTGATATGAAGGGTTTCATTGCTTGTACACTTGCATTTGCACCAATTTATTCAAAAGCTAATTTAGACAGGGACATTCATTTTTCTTATACCTTTGATGAAGAAACCGCATGTATAGGAGCTCCAATTCTAATCGAAGAATTAAAAAAAAGAGGAGTCAAAGATGGAATTTGTATTATAGGTGAACCAACAAATATGAAAATCATAGACGCACATAAAGGATGCTATGAATACACAACTTACTTTGAAGGTTTAGCTGGACATAGTTCGGCTCCACATAAAGGTGTTAGTGCTGTTGAGTATGCCTCTAGATATATAAATAAATTAATTGAACTAAGAGAAAAACTTAAAGAGAGATCTCCAAAAGACTCAATTTTTGACCCGCCACACTCTACTCTTTCAATTGGAGGAATTTTTGGTGGTATAGCACACAATGTAATTGCAGATAAATGTCATGTTAACTGGGAAACAAGACCAGTTGTTAAAGAAGATGGTATGTTCTTAAACACAGAATTAGACAAATATTCAAATGAAGTACTTTTACCTGAGATGAAAAAAGTTTTTCCAAACTCTTCCATTACAAAAAAAATTATTGGAGAAGTTACAGGGTTTGACAGAGATAAAAAATCTAATGCTTGTGAACTTATTTCAAATCTAACTGGTGACAACACAAGAGAGGTAGTTTCTTTTGGAACTGAAGCAGGATTGTTTCAAGAAATAGGAATAAGCACTGTTGTTTGTGGTCCTGGCTCTATTGAGCAAGCTCATAAAATTGATGAATTTATAATTCTCGATGAGCTTAAAAAATGTTTAAGCCTACTTGATGGTATTAAAGGACAATCTATTTCAAATTAATAAATTGTTAACACTCTAAAATTAACTTATAATTTTTTATGCCTAAAAAAAATATTCGAGACATTATTGGATATGGTGCTAAAGGGTTAAAAGTTGTGTGGCCTAATAACGCTCGTATAGCTGTTCAAATAGTTTTAAATTATGAAGAAGGAGCAGAAAGTTGCGTTTTAAATGGTGATAAAAATTCAGAAATTTTTCTATCGGAAATTATAGGTGCTAAACCTATAAAAGGGAGACATGTAAATATGGAGTCTCTTTATGAATATGGATCAAGAGCTGGCTTCTGGAGATTACATAAATTATTCCAAGAAAAGAAAATTCCAATAACAGTTTTTGGAGTAGGTATGGCTTTAGATAAAAACCCCGAAATATGTAAAGCTATAAAAGAAGCGGGTTACGAAGTAGCATCCCATGGATGGAGATGGATTGATTACCAAAACATTAAAAAATCTGAAGAAAAAAAACACATGAAACTTGCCATACAAACTCATAAAAGGATATTTGGTGAAAGACCAAATGGGTGGTATACGGGCAGATGCAGTCCTAACACTAGAGATTTAGTTATGGAAGATGGTGGCTTTTTATATGACAGTGACTCATATAGTGATGATTTACCTTATTGGGAAACTAGAAATAAAAAGAAACAGTTAATCATTCCTTATACACTTGATAATAACGATATGAGATTTACTACCAATCAAGGCTTCAATACAGGTGATCATTTTTTTACATATCTTAAAGACAGCTTTGACACTTTATATGAAGAGGGAAAAACAAGCCCTAAAATGATGTCTGTAGGATTACATTGTAGATTAATTGGAAAACCTGGGAGAATTCAATCTTTAAAAAAATTTTTAGATTATGTGCTGAAACATGAGGATGTGTGGTTATGCAAAAGAATTGATATAGCCAAACATTGGATTAAAAACTATTCTAACTAATGTCAAAAAAAATTATCTTCACAAATGGACTTATTGATTTAGCTCAACCTAGATTGGGTTCTAAAGTTATATTTAAGACAGATGATTTTTTTGCTTCTGCAAATAGAATTATTGATCCACTACCCGCAGTATTTAAAGAAGGGTTATTTGATAAAAATGGTAAATGGATGGATGGATGGGAGTCTAGAAGGAAAAGAACATCAGGATATGATTTTTTAATTATTAAACTTGGTAAACCAGGGTCAATTGACAAAGTAGATGTTGACACTTCACATTTTAATGGAAATCAACCATCTATGATTTCATTGGAAGGTTGTTACTCAAAATCAAATAGTATTAAAAACTTTAAATGGAAAACCTTCATTGGTAAAAAAAAAACAAAAGCAAACAGTCACCATATATTTAAATCTTCTTCTAAATCTATTTTCACACATATTAAATTAAATATATTTCCGGATGGTGGAGTTGCAAGGTTGAGGCTTTATGGAAATATATCTAAAGAAAATAATAACCTTAAAAATAAAAAAATTAATTTAACATCATTATTAAATGGTGCATCTGTTATAGCTTGTAACAATGAGCATTTTGGAAAAGCTGAAAATATTTTAGCCCCAGGGAAAGCCAAGAATATGGGTGATGGATGGGAAACAAGAAGAAGAAGAGACAAGGGTTTTGATTGGTTAATATTAAACTCTATTAAAGGTGATAAAATTGATAAAATTGAAATATCAACTCATCACTTTAAAGGTAATTACCCAAGTCATTGTTCTTTGCAAGCTGCATATATACCGGGCAAAAAATCTTCTTCCGCTATTGTTAAAAGCTCAAATAAATGGAAATTTTTATTGAGCAAGACTAATTTATCTGCAAACAAAACTCATAAATTTATTAATAAATTAATGAAAAATAATAAAATTAATTTTATTAAAATAAATATTTTTCCAGATGGTGGAATTTCTAGATTTAAAATTTTTGGTAAGGCGATTTAATGGAAATTACAATTAACCCCATACCTATTACAAAAGAAAACTTCTCTAAATTTGGAGATATGATTACAACGGCTGATATTAAGCCTATTGAAATTAACGAAGGTTATGCCAAAAGATTTGACGGAATAGCTAACTTAGATACTTCAAAAGATAATGGGGAAACTACTATTAGTATTTTTTCAGCTCTAAAGAGATCTTTTCCAATGAAAATTGATATGATGGAAAAACATCCTTTGGGAAGTCAAGCCTTTATACCAATGAAACAGACTACTTTTTTAGTACTTGTTGCACCAGAGGGTGATAAACCTGATCTTAATAAAATTGAAGCTTTTATTGTTCCTCCAGAAATAGGTGTTAATTACAATCCGGGTACTTGGCATTTTCCTCTAATAGCCACAGAAGATATGAATTTTTTAGTAGTCGATAGAAAAGGTTCTGGAGATAATCTTGTTATCGAAAATATAGATAAAGAAGAAATAATCTTAAAATATTAAAATACCCTACATCATTGTAACAATGATTTTTTTCTAAATTTTTTCCAAAGTTATAATTTATTTAATTACAAACTCAAAACTACTATTCCCAAAGGTTCTTTCATTTAATTTTATTAATCCAATCTTTCTTTTGTATTTCAGTTAAAAAAGAAGATTTAAATGAATTGATAATTAATTTTTTTATTTCACTTCTTGAAAGACGCAAAGCTTGCTGAATCTCAATTAAATTTTGGTTTAAATAACCCCCAAAATAAGCTGGATCATCCGAATTTACCATTACCATTAAATTTATATCTAGCATTTTTTTCAAATTATGTTCTTCCAATGATTTAAAAACTTTTAGTTTAATATTTGAAAGAGGACAAATTGTTAAAGGAATTTGGGTTTTTATCAATTCTGTAACTAATTTTTTATCTTTAATACATTGAACACCATGATCAATTCTTTTTACATTAAGAAGTTTTAAAGCTTCCCATATATATTCGGGTGGCCCCTCCTCTCCTGCATGTGCAACAGTTATAAAATTATTTTCTAAAGCTTTTTTAAATAACTTTTTAAATTTTCTTGGGGGGTTGCCTATCTCAGAAGAGTCTAGGCCAACTCCAAATATCTTTTCTTTATGTAAAATAGCTTGATCTAAAATTTTAAAACAAGGTGATTCATCTAAATGCCTTAGAAAACACATTATAATTTTAAAACTTAATCCAAATTTCTGTTCTGCTTTTCGTAAAGCGTTATAAATTCCATTTATTATAACATCAAAATTAATTCCTCTTTCTATATGAGTTTGTGGATCAAAAAAAATTTCTGTATGAACTATATTGTCTTCTTTGCATTTTAAGGCATAGGCCCAAGTTAAATCAAAAAAGTCCTGTTCTTTTACCAATACTTTAGCACTCTCATAATATATTTTTAAAAAAGATTCTAAGTTATTAAAATTATATGCACTTTTCACATCTTCAATACTTTTAAACGGTATTTGAATATTATTTTTTTTAGCCAAGACAAACATTTGATCTGGTTCTAGAGTACCTTCTATATGCAAATGTAACTCTGCTTTTGGCGATTTTTTTATAAACTCAAGCAAACTCATAACAACTTTTCAAATTCAATAATGTCTTTTATTAAGTTTTTTTTTATAAACATAAATTTAAGATATTGAAAAGTTTTTTCATTTTTTATAAGTTTCCAACGTTAATTGAGCAATTATAGATAATGCTATCTCTGGAGGAGATTTTCCACCTAATTTAATCCCTATTGGTCCATGTATCGAATTAATTTCATTTTCATTAAATCCAAAATTTTTTAATCTTTCACATCTATCAGAATGAGTATTTTGACTTCCTAAAGCCCCAATATAATAAAAATTTTTTTTTAGCGCATGCATCAATGCTGGGTCGTCAATTTTAGGGTTATGAGTTAATGATATTAAAGCAGTATTTGAATCTGTTTTAATTTCTTTAAAAGCTTCCTCTGGCCATTTATTCACTACTTTTATTTTAGGAAATCTTTCTTCTGTAGCAAAGAGTTTTCTTGGATCAATTAAAATTATCTCAAAATTTAAATTTTTAGTAAACTCAATTAGGTATTGAGCAATATGAACTGCCCCAACAATAATTACTTTTACTGGGTTGGTGAAAGTTTGGATAAATATATTTGTATTTTCAATAATTCCATTTTTTTTATTTCTACAAAAAAATTTTATTTTCTTTTCATGTTCAAAAAAATATTGGTCTATAGGCTCGCCTACTAAAAATATTTTGCTATTACCTGTTTCAAGATTAGTAATTACTGAAAATTCAATTTTTTTATTTTTATTTTTAATAATTTCTTGAAAGATTTTTAGTTCCATTATTTTACTTGTTCTATATAAATTGCGATCTCACCGCCACAGGCAAGACCAACTTCCCATGCATTTTCATTTGAAATTTTAAATTCAATTTTTTTAAAAGGTATATTTTTTTTTATAATTTCTAAACATTCTCTAATAACTGCCGACTCAACACATCCGCCAGAAACAGAACCTGAAAAATCTCCATTTTCATTAATAATCATTTTACTACCAACAGGTTGTGGAGAGGATCCCCATGTTTGAATTACAGTGGCTAGTACAATTTTCTGATTAGTTTTTAACCAATCGTTTGTTTTTTCTAAAAATTTTTTATCAAATGAGTTTTTCATTAATCAATATATTTAAACTAATTTATAATATATATTTATATCTCATTAATGAAAAAAAAATTAATAAATATTAGTTGCTGTATTTTTCTATCAATTATTATTTCACCACAAGTCATAAAAGCTGATGATCTTTTCGATCTGGGTAAAAAAATTTTTTTAGAAAAAGGTAATTGTGCAACCTGCCATACACTTAATGATGCAAATTCTTATGGAAATATTGGTCCAAACTTAGATGAAATTAAACCTGACATTATGAGAATTGTTTTGGCAGTAACAAATGGGATAGGAGTTATGCCTGCTTATGAAGGAGAGTTATCTAACGCAGAAATTAAAGCTGTAGCAACATATGTTGCTCAAAGCACTAATTGATTATTTCATTTAGACGAAAGGTAGCAATTTTTTTAACTTGATTTTTTGCTTCTTCAAATTCTAAATTAATTTCATTCTTAATTCTTTTTCTAAAATTAGTTAAAATTTCATCTTTATTCTTTCCCTTAACAGCAATTATAAAGGGGAAGCCAAATTTTTTTTTATAATCATAATTTAAATTTTTAAATTCACTAAATTCTTCATTATCACAGCGATTTAAATTTGCTCCCTTTTGTTCTTTGCGAGAGTCTTCGGTTAATTTTTTTTCAACAGCTAATTCAGGGTGTGCATTAAAAATTTTTAAACAATCTTCTTTTGAGCTATTTTCATAAATTTTGATTATTGTAGATATTAATTCATTAAAGTCTTTATAAGGTTTTAAATTAAAGGCTTTACTAGCAATCGAATTTGTTTTTTCAAAAATATTTCCAAAAATATCAATAAAATCATTCTCAGTGAGTTGATTTACTTTTTCTATTGAAGCGATAGTTTTCATATTAAATTATTTAATTATTGTATAATATAATTATGTTATGACAAAATTAACAACTCATGTTTTAGATATTTATTCTGGAAGACCGGGTAAGGGAATTAAAGTTGACCTTTATTATTATAAAAACAATGATCAAAAAATTAAAATTAATACCATAATATTAAATAATGATGGAAGGTCTGATCAAGCCTTAATTGAGGGTGAAAATTTTAAAGAAGGTAAATATGAGCTTATTTTTTTTATTGGCGATTATTTTAAAGAGATTACTAATATTCCAAAGATACCCTTTTTAGATGATGTTGTTGTAAAGTTTGGGATATCTAATATTAAAGAACATTATCATGTACCATTATTAGTTTCACCATGGAGTTACTCTACTTACAGGGGTAGTTAGATGAGCTCCGACATCATAAGATTTGTTTTCGAAAATAAAATTCACGAAATAAAAAATCTTGACCCTAATGAGACTATTTTAAATTTTATTCGATTGAGATTAAAAAAAACTGGTACTAAAGAAGGTTGTGCTGAAGGTGGCTGTGGAGCTTGCACTATCGTAATAGGGGAATTAAAAAAAAACAATATAGTTTATAAAACAATTAATTCATGCATTGCATTTACAACCAGCCTTGAGGGCAAACAACTATTAGTAGTTGAAGACTTAATACAAAAAGATGGTTCATTGCACCCAGTGCAAAGTGCAATGGTTAATTTTCATGGTTCGCAATGTGGTTTTTGCACACCCGGATTTGTGATGTCTTTATTTTCAATGTACAAAAATAATACTTCTTATGATAAAAAAACTATAGAGGAATCAATCTCAGGAAATTTATGCCGTTGCACAGGATATAGGCCAATCATTGATGCTGCTATAAGCTTAAATAATAAAAAACCAGACCAATTTAAAATAAATGAAAAAAAAACTATAATTCTGTTAAAAAAAATAAGACCAGAAAATATTTATATAAATAATAAAAATAAAAAATATTTTGCGCCAAGAACCGTTATTGAGCTAAAGAAAATTATTAAAAAGAACCCTAACCTAAAATTTTTAAGTGGCGGTACAGACCTTTCTTTAATTGTCACCAAACAAAAAAAGGACATAGAAAATATTATTTATTTAAATTCAATTGATGAACTTAATTATATTAAAGAAAATAATAAATATATTGAAATAGGTGCAACAACACCATTAAGAAAATTTGAATTATTTATAAAAAAATATTATCCAGATTTTAATGCAATTCTCAAAAGATACGGCTCTATTCAAATAAGAAATATTGCTACAATAGCTGGCAATATAGTAACCGCATCACCTATAGGAGATTCATTACCCTTGTTATTATCACTTGATGCAAGTATTTCCATTGAAAGCTTTAATACAAAAACAATATTGTCATTAAAAGATTTTTTTATTAGTTATCGAAAAACTAAGCTAAAAAAAGGACAGTTCATCAGTTCAATACGAATTCCAATATATAAGAAGAATATTTTTAAAGCTTATAAAATTTCAAAAAGAATAGATGATGATATTTCTTCAGTTTGTGCCTCTTTTAATGTGGCAATTGTTAATAAAAAAATTAAGAATATTAAAATAGCTTATGGTGGCATGGCCCCAACACCAAAAAGAGCCATTCATTGTGAAAAAATACTTTTAAATTCTGACTTTTCAGAAGAAGTAATTCTAAAAGCACAAATAAGTTTAGAAACAGATTTTCAACCAATTAGCGATATGAGAGCAAGTAAAAATTATCGCATGGAGATTGCAAAAAATTTATTATTAAAATGTTTTACCGAAATTAAAAACAATAAATCAATCAGACTTAATCATTAAATGAAACAAAGCTTTTTTATTGATAAAAAAAGACCTCATGATAGTGCATCAAAACATGTAAGTGGCCTAGCAGAATACACAGACGATATTAATGAACCTTATGGAACTTTGTATGGCGCAATTGGATGGGGTAAAGAAGCCCACGCATTAATTAAAAAAATTGATCTCAGTGAAGTATTAAAAAGTGAAGGAGTAATTGCAGTTATTACTAGTGGTGATATTCCTGGAAGAAACGATGTTGGGGCAGTTTTTAATGGTGATCCAATTTTTCCACTTAAAAAAGTTGAATATTATGGGCAGCCTTTATTTGCAGTCGCTGCTACTTCTACCGAACTGGCAAGAAAAGCTACTTTAAAAGCTAAAATTATTTTTAAAGTTTTAAAACCTGTTGTCACCATAAAAGAAGCTTTAAAGAAAAAAAATTTTATTTCAAAGGGCAAAAAAATACAAAGAGGAAATCCTACAAAAACTATTCTTAAATCTAAAAATTATTTAAAAGGTAATTTTACTACAGGAAGCCAGGAGCATTTTTACTTAGAAGGACAAGTTGCATTCGTAATACCTAAAGAAGATAAAGATTTATTAGTATATAGCTCAACACAACATCCATCAGAAACACAGCAAATAATTGCTAAAATGCTTAATCAAAAAAGTAATAGCATAACAGTTCTAGTCAGAAGGATAGGTGGAGGCTTTGGTGGTAAGGAAACTAATTTTTTAACATCTAGTATTTGTGCGTTACTTGCCAGTAAAACAAATAAACCAGTAAAACTTAGACTAGATAGAGACGATGACATTATAATAACTGGAAAACGACATGATTTTTATTCTGACTATGAGGTTGGCTTTAATGATGCTGGTGTAATTCAAGGATTAAAAATTAAGCTATCATCAAGATGTGGAATGTCACCAGATTTATCCGGTGCTATTAACGAAAGAGCCCTGCTTCATATAGATAACTCATATTATCTTTCAGATATTCAAGTACAAAACTACCTTTGTAAAACTAACACTGTGACCTCAACTGCCTTTAGAGGATTTGGAGGAAATCAAGGTATGATGGTTATTGAAAATATAATAGACAATATTTCAAGATATTTAGAAAAAGATTCTGCGGATGTTAGAAAAAATAATTTTTATCAAAAAAATAATAGGAATATTACACATTATGGAATGAAGATTGAAGATAATGTGATTCAAGAAATTTTTAATAAATTGATAAAAAAATCAAATTATAAAAAAAGATATTTAAAAATTAAAAAATTTAATTTAGATAATAAGTATTTAAAAAAAGGAATCTCAATCACGCCAGTTAAATTTGGTATTTCATTTACAACTATTCATCTAAATCAAGCAGGCGCTCTAATTCACATATATACGGATAGTAGTATTCATCTAAATCATGGCGGAATTGAAATGGGACAGGGTACTAATACAAAAATAGCACAATTGGTAGCTAATGAGTTTGGCTTACCTTTTGAAAAAATAAAAATTTCTTCAACAAATACTTCAAAAGTTCCAAATACTTCTGCCAGCGCCGCATCATCCACAACTGATTTAAATGGTGCAGCAGCACTCGATGCTGTTTCAAAAATAAAAATAAATTTAGAAAAATTTATTAAAAAGAAATATAATCTTAAACAGATTAAAAATGTAATTTATAAAAAAGGATTAATTAAATTTAATAAAAAATCATTTAAATTTGATTCTATAATTAAAGAAGCTTATTTAAATAGAATTTCTTTATCTTCTTCCGGTTTTTACTCAACACCTAAAATTAACTTTAATAAAAAAACATTTTCAGGAAGACCTTTTTTATATTTTTGTTATGGTGCCTCTGTAACTGAAGTCACAGTTGATACATTAACAGGTGAAAGTATAATAGATCAGGTTGATATTTTGCAGGATGCTGGAAAAGCTATTAATCCCGCTTTAGAGTTGGGTCAAATCGAAGGAGGTTTTGTCCAGGGGCAAGGTTGGTTAACAATGGAAGAAATAATTTGGAAACCAAATGGCCAAATCACAACAGTTTCACCCTCAACTTATAAGATACCTGCTGTAAGCGATATGCCAAAAAAATTTAATGTAGAAATATTTAAACAAGGAAAAAATATAGAGAACGTTGTTAATAAATCTAAAACAACAGGTGAGCCTCCCTTAATGCTTGCAATGAGTGTTTTTTTTGCAATTAAAGATGCGATAGCATCAACCAGAAATTATAAAAAAATACCAATTCTGGATGCTCCTGCAACATCTGAAAAAATTTTAATGAGTTTAAAAGAATTAAAAAATAGAGTTAAATAAGTTAAATAGGAGAATAAAGATGAACACAAAAAATGACTTCATGTTGAGAGCTATAGAGCTTTCATTAAATAGTGCCAACAATGATGGTGGTCCATTTGGATGTGTGATCGCAAAAGAAAATAAAATTATTGCAGAGGGTTCAAATAAAGTAACTTTATCAAATGACCCCACCGCACATGCAGAAGTGGTTGCAATTAGAGAGGCTTGTGCGAAATTAAATACATTTAATCTTTCTGGTTGTGAATTATATACAAGTTGTGAGCCATGCCCTATGTGTTTAGCTGCAATATATTGGTCACATGTAGATAATATATTTTATGCAAATACGAGGGATGATGCAAAAAATATTGATTTTGATGATTCTTTAATTTATTCAGAAATTTCTAAAAAAAATGAAGATAGACAAATCCCAATAAAACAAATGTTAAGAGAAAAAGCCTTAAAGGTTTTTGAAATTTGGAGTACCAAAAAAGATAAGATAAAATACTAGATATGGATTTTTTACCTTACTTATTAAAATGGTTAGAGCTTACTTTGAGGTGGGGACACGTTTTATTTGCAATTCTTTGGGTTGGTAATAGCTTTTTATTTAACTATTTAGATAATAATCTTAATAAAAGTATTTCAAGTAGTAGCATAGATGGAGAAGGCTACTTAATGCACTCTGGATATTTTTATAAATTAACAAGATTAAAAAAATCCCCTCCATTAAATTATCTTAGAAGCTTAATAATTTTTAAATGGCAAAGTTATTTAACATTTGTAACTGGAATTTTGCTTTTATTTGTAACTTATTATTATAATTCTGGAATTCTGATGGTTAGTAAAAAAGTTTTAGAAATAACTCCAATTAATGCAATTTTAATTTCAGTTTTATCTTTATACTTTTCTTGGCTTGTCTATGATTTTTTGTGCAAATCTTCAATTATTAAAAATAGTAAACTTTTTATATTTATTTCTTTTTCTTTATTATTGTTAACATCTTTTGGTTTAACAAAAATATTTAGTCCAAAATTTGCATTTTTAAGTATTGGATTAATATTAGGAACAAATATGTTTGCTAATGTTTTTACAGTAATTATTCCAAATCAAATGAATATAATTAAAAGCAGCTTAAAAAAAAAAAAATTTAATAATAGTTTATCTTTAGCGGCTAAGCAGAGGTCAATTCATAACAACTATTCTACTTTTTTAGTTTTATTTATTATGCTGTCAGGTCATTATAACTTCATAGTCTATCACAAGTATAACTGGCTAATTTTATGCTCAATTGCATTAATTTCGGCCACTGCTCGACATTACTTTAATTTAAGAGGTAAAAAAATAATTAATAATTCTATATTAATCATATCTATTTTAGCGTTAATACTTTTAGCATTTTTGATTTTTATTTTTAAACCATAATTGGACAACAAATTATTAGAGCTAAAAAATTAATTGTTATTAGTCAATATGATTATAATAAAACTGTTGGAAGTCTAGTCTAGCTATTCAAATTTATGAAGGAATCTGAACTGAAGGTATTAAGAAAAAGCACCCTAAATAAAAAGGGCGATCCAAAGATCGCCCCAAATAAAGTATTTTAATTTCTTAAGATACGTAAAAACTAATTAAACTTAGTATTGCTATAACCCAAATAGCCGGACTAGTACTACCAAATTTTCCAGTGAAAATTCTAATAGCAGCATAAGAAACAAATGCTAGCGCTATACCATTCGAAATCGAATAAGTAAAAGGCATTGCAATCATTGCAAGTACAGCAGGTCCTGCTTCTGCAGCATCATCCCATTCTATATCTGTTATATTACGAAGAAATAAAGTTGAGATATAAATTAATGCAGCAGCATCAATTTCCTTTGGTAGTGATGTTGCCAATGGACTAAAGAACAAGCATAATAAGAATAATAAACCTATTACAAGTGAAGTCATTCCTGTTCTTCCACCAGCTTTTACACCAGCAGCACTTTCAACATAAGTTGTTACTGTTGAGGTACCCAACATCGCACCCGCAACTGTAGATACACTGTCTGACAACATTGCTTTATCAATGTCTTTAATCTTACCATCGTCTCCAACTTTTCCTGCTACATTCGCAACACTAGTTAATGTTCCTGCAGTATCAAAAAAATCTATGAAGAATAGTGTAAAGATTACAGTAACCATTGATGCGCTAAGTGCAGCACCTAAATCAAAAGCCATTAAATGAGTCATAGGTGGTGGTGAAGAAACAACACCATTGAAATTAGCCCAACCGCCTGCCCATGCAATAATACTAAAAGCAACAATACCAATAATAATGTTACCTTTAATTTTCATTTTTTCCATTACAATCATAGAAATGAAAGCAGCAGCACCTAATAAAGTTAAAGGATTGCTTAAGTCACCAAGTCTTACAAGTACAACAGGGTCATCAGAAGTAAGTCCCATTAATTGAAATCCAATTATAGCCAAGAATAACCCAATACCTGCACCGATTCCAAGTTTTAAACTTTTTGGAATAGAGTTTATCAACCATGCTCTAAGAGGTGTAAGTGAAATTATTAAGAATACTACACCTGCGACCAATACAGCACCAAGAGCTTCTGCTGGCGTATATTTCATTCCCAGACAAACTCCGTAAGCTATAAAAGCATTTATTCCCATTCCAGGCGCCAAGCCTACTGGCCATGTTTTAGCATAGAAGGCCGCTATAAAGCATGCTATTGCGGCAGCTAAAGCTGTTGCTGTAAAGACTCCACCAAAATCAAAGCCTCCGTCTGCAAGTATTACTGGATTTAAAAACATAATATAAGCCATTGTCAAAAATGTTGTTACGCCGGCTATAACTTCTGTTTTAAAGTCCGTCTTATGTTTATTGTAATCAAAGTATTTATCTAACATTTGATCTCCTTTAAGTTAAGTTAAGTTAAATCTATTTGATTCTCACATTAAAATCTCTTTGATATTGAAAAAAAAAACACTTTTTAGTTTAATTTGTATGATTAATACAACCTAAAAGTTAATATTGGTAGCAGGGCTACCATAAGAAATACTAAAACCCGCCGCACTAATGCGACGGGTCTTTTTTTAATTATAAGTTTATCTTATTATTTTTTAGATATAGCCAAGTGAACTACAGCACCAAGTGATGCTCCGATTATCCAGGCATATCCTCCGCCACCACCTAAGTTAGCGAAGAAATCATCTAATCCTAAAAATAGGATATTTGGCCAAACAGATCCTACAGCAATATAACCCGAAAGAATCCATGCTATCATTGCTTTATGGTTAAAACCATCATTGTAATGATATTTGGCTTTTGGACTTGCATCAAACAAATCGTCTACATCTATTTTTTCTTTCTTGATAATGTAGTAATCAACCATCATGATACCAAATACAGGTGCAAGAATTGCTCCTAAAGTATTAACAAATGGAAATAAACCCATTTGAGTAATAACAGCAACCCACATACCACCAATAATAAAACCAAAACCAGCAGTTATTAATCCACCAGTTTTAAAGCTAATTTTGCTTGGCATTAAGTTAGCTAAATCGTAAGCTGGAGGTATAAAGTTTGCAACCATATTAATACCAACTGTCGCTGCAAAAAAAGCAAATGCAGCAATAATTGTTAAACCTAGGTTATCCACTTTAGCTACCATCTCTGTTGGACTTGCTACGTACTCACCAAAAATAGCTATTGTTCCACCAGTGATCATTAAAGTTATGAAAGAGAATAAAATTACGTTTCCTACTAATCCCCATAGGTTTCCTTTTTTCATTTCTTCTTCATTTTTAACAAATCTAGCAAAGTCACCGAAGTTAATTACTACTGCAGCGAAATATCCAACCATAATTGAAAATACAGCTATGAAAGCTCCCATTGATCCTAAGCCTTCAAAACCACCAGTTCGTTCTCCTCCAGAAAATATAGACCCTACTTCTGAAAAAAGTCCTCCACCGGCTTTAACCCAAATAACAATCATTAAAAAAATCATTACTGCATAGACCGCTGGTCCTGCAAAGTTTAAGAACTTTTTAATAAGGTCAACACCTTGCCAAAATAGATAAACTTGGAAAGCTGATACAAATATAAATGAAACCCACATTACACCTGTCATACCAAGCATCATAACTTCACCTTCCATTCCTGTAACACCAGTAATTAAAAGTGCTACTGCAGTGGATGCAGCGTAAGTTTGTGCTCCATACCAAAACATTGCAACAATTCCTCTAGCCATTGCTGGAAAGTTTGCTCCAAATACACCCATACTTACACGAGCAAATACTGGATATGGAATTCCATGTTTTACACTTGGTTTACCTGAAAGGTTAACTAGCCACATTATAAAAAATCCTGCAAGAATTAATGCAGCAAATACAGCCCAGCCATTTAGTCCTGATGCTAAAAATAATGATGCTGCCAAAGTATAACCAAATAAACTTTGAACATCATTAGCCCATACGTTAAAGATTTCGAACCATCCCCAATTTTTTTTATTACTTGGAGTTGGAGCTAAATCTGAATTGTAGAGTTTTGACGATCTACCCATATTATTCTCCCTCTTTAATTGTTTACTTATTTTGTTACCGTGAATAAGATCAGGCAACTATTAATGTAAAAGTATGAATTGTTGACTATTAAAGTGCAAATTAAAAATACACAACTTGTTATTGATAAGAATTAATGGCTACAGCAAACGCTAATTGAATTGAATTAAACCTAAATTGGACATAAAACAGTTTAAACCCAAATTGGACAAGGAGAATTTTATTAATTTACAATATTGAAAAAAAAATTAGTCGTTCCAACCACTTACTACCTTAACTTCTAAATACTCTTCTAAGCCTAATTTACCAGCTTCACGACCAATACCAGAATGTTTGTATCCACCAAATGGCGCATCAGGTGCTAAGCCTGCACCATTAATATCAACCATTCCTGATCTCAATTTTCTAGCCACTCTATTGGCTTTTTCTTGATCTTGAGTTTGAATAAAGTTTAATAATCCATAAGGAGTGTCATTAGCTATTGAGATTGCTTCTTCCTCTGTTTCAAAAGGTATAATCGATAAAACAGGTCCAAATATTTCTGTTCTTGCAATTTGCATTTGATTGTTAACATCTGCAAATGCGGTAGGTTTAACAAAATAACCTTTATCTAATCCTTCTGGTTTACCTATTCCACCAGCAACTAACTTGGCGCCTTCATCAATACCAACTTGAATTAGTGTTTGAATTTTATCAAATTGAGTTTTTGAAACAACAGGACCAATATGATCACCTTCTTTTGTTGCAACATCTACCTTCATTGAGTTAGCAAAATTTTTAACTCTTTCTACAGTTTCGTCATAGATTGATTTTTCAACTAACATTCTTGTGGGTGCATTACAGGATTGTCCTGAATTTCTAAAACATCTTAGGGCACCTCTCTCAACTGCTTCAGCATCAGCATCTTTAAATATAATATTTGCACCTTTTCCACCAAGTTCAAGACTAACTCTCTTAAAATCGCTTGCTGCATTTTGGGAAATTAAAGCACCTGCTCTAGTTGATCCTGTAAATGAAACCATGTTTACATCGGGATGACTTGTTAATGCGTTTCCAGTAACTGCGCCATCTCCATTTATTAAATTGAATACACCTTTTGGTAATTTAATTTCATCAATCATTTCTGCTAAAATCATTGATGATAATGGAGCTATCTCTGATGGTTTAAGCACCATTGTGCAACCTGCAGCTATAGCTGGGATTACTTTTAAACATACTTGATTCATTGGCCAATTCCATGGAGTAATTAGTGCACAAACTCCCTTTGGCTCATGTAAAATATTATTATTAGGAGCATGTTCACCCAATTTTGCTTCAAATGTATATTCTTTTAAAACTTTTATATAAGATTTTATATGACTGGCTCCAGTTCCAGCCTGTAACTGTGTTGAAAAATCTATTGGTGCTCCCATTTCAAGAGAAATAGCTTTAGCCATATCGGCCCATCTTTTTTTATAAACAATATATAAAGCCTCTAAATATTTTAATCTTTCTTTTTTTGTCGAGAATGCCCAAGTTTCAAAAGCTTTAGTTGCAGCACTTACCGCATCATTAACATCTTCAACTCCACCTAAAGATATAACTGCACACTCTTCTTCGTTTGAAGGATCAATTACTTTAAAATCATTTGATTGTTTTGGAGAAACCCATTGGCCATTAATGTAAAAATTTTTTCTATCTAACATTTAGAAGAAATATCTTATCTTTTAACTTTTGCAAACAAATTAGTTAATTCATAAACAATTGTTGCAGCTGCTAAAGATGTAACTTCTGCATGATCGTATGCTGGAGAAACTTCCACTACATCTGCTGAAATTAAATTTAAACCTGACAGGCCTCGTATAACATTAACCATTTCTCTAGTAGTCATACCCGCAATCTCAGGAGTTCCTGTTCCTGGTGCAAAAGCGGGGTCCAAAACATCTATATCGATTGATAAGTAAAGTGGATTGTTACCAACTCTTTTTCTTATTCTTTCAGCAATTTTATCTGTTCCTTGTGTTTGAAATTCATCACAGTGAATAATCTTAAAACCAAACTCTTCATCATTTTTAATATCATCTCTACTGTAAAGAGGACCTCTAATGCCAACATGCATTGAAGCATCATCTAAAAATAAATTTTCTTCCCTTGCTCTTCGAAAGGGTGTTCCATGTGTATATGGTGCTCCAAAATATGTATCCCATGTATCTAAATGTGCATCAAAATGCACTAGAGCAACTGGTCCATTATTCATTTTATTAATAGCCCTAAGTAATGGAAGGGCGATTGTGTGATCACCACCTAAACTAATAATGCCTCCAACTTTATCAAGAAGTTCTGTAGCACCTTCCTCTATTTGTTTAATAGCTTCATTGATATTAAATGGATTACACGTAATATCACCAGCGTCTGCAACTTGCTGAACCTTGAAAGGTTCAACATCATAACTAGGGTGATAATTGGTTCTTAAATGTCTTGATGCCTGTCTAATACTCATTGGTCCAAATCTAGCACCTGGTCTATAGCTAGTACCTGCATCAAATGGTATTCCCACAATTGCAACATCACAACTTTCAACATCTCTTAATTCTGGTAACCTTGCAAAAGTAGATGGTCCAGCAAATCTTGGGACTTTAGTTCCACTGACAGGTTGAACTGGATTTTTATTTCTTTCTTTTTTCATTTATAAATAAAATGTACCACATTCTACAAGAATGGAATATCTTCTATCTTTAAAAATTATGAACTTAATAAGGACTATTTTACTATTAATTTTTTTTATTACACCCCTGAAGGCAAATACTATCTACAATTTAATTAAGATACCTAACTTAGAAATTTATGAGATTAATAGTCAAAATAAACTTAAGTATTTTTATGCGGCAAGGCCTTTTAGATTGGGTACTCAAAAAAATATTGTTTGTTCAAATCCAAATAAGAAAGATTTAGAAATAAAATATAAAATTATTAATAAAAATCTTAGTAGATATTCTTATAATTATTTAAAGAGAATTAACCTTAAATATATTGTTATGTGTGAAAATTTATCAATCTCAGAATTATATACGGCTGGCATTCCAGACAATATAATGAAAACATTAATACTAGATATTAAATTTAATGAAGATTACTTTGAAAGAGTAATTCATCATGAGGTTTTTCATATAATACATCTTCAACATAAAGAATTTTTTATTGAAGAAGAGTGGATAAAATTTAATAATTCTAGATTTAAATATGCAGAATGCTCAACGTGCACAAAAAATACAGGGTTAGAGAAATATGAAAAAACAAAAGGTTTTTTTACAGAATATTCTAAGTCCACAGCTTCAGAGGACATGGCTGAAGTTTATTCACATATGATTTTTTTAAAAAAAAATGATATTGACCAAATTCGTAAATTAGACCCAATTTTAAATAATAAAATTTCATATATAGAAAGTAAGATAAAACAAATAGATAATTCTTTTATTTTTTAGATGATAAAAAAAATTAAGGTCACCAATTCAGAAAAAATTATTTTTTATTTTTTAATTATATTGGCAATTACAACACTGTGTGCATTCTTTGTAATTAAGAATAAATGTCTATTTGTTAAAGATTACAACCCTAAAGACATTAATTTTAAAAATTCAAATAATATTGCAATTTTAAATATTCCTTGTGGTAATGTTATAATAGAGTTGTACCCAAACATTTCTCCTAATGGGGTTAAGCGATTTAAAAAGTTGATAACATCTAACGCTTATGAAGATATTGCCTTTCATAGAGTTATTGAAAATAAATTTGTCCAAGCTGGTGACTTAGAATTTGGTAAAAGAGGATCATTAGATTATGGGAAAATTGGTACTGGTAAATCTGGGTTGGGAACAATTAAATCAGAAATTGATAACAAGTTTAATTATGTTAGAGGAAGTGTTGGGTTAGCAAGAACATTTAAAAATGACACTGAGGACAGTCAATTTTTTATAATCCTTCAGGATGAACCATTATTTGAAGGAGAGTATACTCCTGTAGGTAAAGTTCTTTATGGTCTAGAAATATTAGAAAAAATTAAATATCAAAGAAATTCTGAATATATATTGAGACCAGATTTTATTAATTCCTTTAAAATGCTCAATTAACACTTAATTAAATCTGAAGTTGAACCCATTTTAACCAGTCATAATCTATTTTTATGTATAAAAATTTGATGAACTTGATGAGTGAAAAATATCCTACAAAAAAAATTTGAAAAAAAAATAAGTTTAGGTAAAAAAAAATTAATCAATAATCCCGTAAAAATTTTCAAAAAAATTACATCTTTCTCTTTAAAAGAAAAATTTAAAAATTTCAAAGAA
>Ga0209501_10000711_pt1 | contig 39165 bp, 38 predicted proteins | sample ArcticOcean_MG_C_4_FD_187434 | JGI IMG/M metagenome (GOLD analysis project Ga0209501, IMG submission 187434) | Marine microbial communities from western Arctic Ocean - ArcticOcean_MG_CB4_134 (SPAdes) (version 2) | ecosystem: Environmental > Aquatic > Marine > Oceanic | place: Arctic Ocean...
TTAATGTCTTCATTGAGTCCACACATATGGCCATGGAGCGCTGGGTGACTTACAGGACTTAAAGGGAATCATATTCCCTTACTCCAATGCTTAGTCCCTTCTGGCCGACCTTCGATTATAAACAAGCAACGGTACTTCTATGGGATGGCCGTTCCAGGCTGGACTGATAGGTCACAATAGCATCTTCGTAGCAGAATTGCCCACCCCTTCCACAATCGCCTCTGTATCTACGGCATTCCCATGGCGGGCTATATTGGGGGAGGTTCATGGGTGGCGATGAGATGAAACTGAGGTCCATACCGCTGCTGCTACTGACAGCAGTGATGTTTCTGGTAGGATGTGTTGATGGGGTGGTGGATAGGTTGGCATTTAAAATAGGAGTGATAATTGGTGGCGTTCAATCTAAATGAAACTACTTACATTAGCAATAAGGTGGTCATTGTAACCGGAGCTAACAGCGGCATCGGGTTTGAGATAGCCAAAACTATTTCATCAAAGGGCGCTAAGGTCATTATTGCTTGCAGAGATGAGTCTAAAGGCCTCGCAACCCAAGAGCAAATCAGCGGAAATGCTGAATATATCAACCTCGATCTGAGAAGTTTCGCAAGTATCGAGCACTTTTGTGAATCTGTAAAAACAAAACATCCCAAAGTGGATGTTCTTATCAATAATGCAGGAGTAATGCATCCGCCTTTCACCAAAACAGATGAGCAATTAGAGTTAACTTTCGGAGTCAACTATATAGGTTATTATCTCCTGACAAACAAAATAATGCCTCTCTTAAGAGATGTAAGAGAATCCAGAGTGGTTAATATGTCGAGCATATCCCAATACAGAGTCAGCAATATTGATTGGGACAATATCAATTCTGAGCGACACTACAATAAGCGTGAATCCTACGATTTGAGTAATTTATTCAGAATGATGTTCACATTAGCATTAGAGGAGAGGCTTCGGCAAAAACACTATGAAACCATAGCTGTGTCATGCCATCCAGGAGTTACGCTTACTAACCTATCTAGGTTCATGCCCAAAATACTTGGGAACACTATGCTGAGTAAAATAATGAATACATTCGTTTTCCATACTCCTTACAAGGCAGCTATGCCTGCACTGATGGCAGCCACCAGTCCGAATGTTAAAGGTGGGGAATTTGTTGGATTGGATACGACCAAGCAGTATAGAGGGAGACCAAAAGTAGTAGAGCCCAACAAATTGGCTTATGATAAGAGCTTAAGAGACACTTTATGGCGCAAATCTGTGGGAATCACTGGAGTTGATTTGGAGTAGATTCACAAGTTGGTTGTAATGTGTAGTAGGAATTTGAAATTGACAACCTATCCTCCGCAGGCAGATTCTGCTTTGCAACATCCCATGCGCTGGTTTCCTCGCCAAATCCATAGCCTAATCATGTGTCCTTGCTACTTCAAACAGCCTTATAAGCCTTAGCCTGTCCTCACATAGAACCTAACGGCTAAGAGTCCCATGGGGGATTAGGGACAACGGTGGCGACGCAGAAGCGGTTGTTGTGGGGTTAGGAATAGCCCTGGTACACCATTTGTATACCAACGGCCGATTAACAGTCATTTACACAAGGGTACAGATTCAGGTATCAATCGCTTCAGGGAGATACACTGGCTTATACGTGGGAACAGGTGCGCTCTTTATTTCCAAGCAAGTTGTCGTGGGTTAGATGCCCATCACTCGCTCCACTTTTGCAGGCTATTGGTGCCAGCTACGTTCGTGGTTGCTGAAGTTGGCATGTTCAGGTGGCTGGCAAGGGAATCAACTGGGTTTAGATAGTAATATTGGGCACTCGGCTGATTCTTTGAAGCCGGCTGCGTTCCGGTGGCCGCCACCACCTCTTAACTTGGCTACTGCACTCACATCGAAATCTCCTAAGTTTCTATCCGATCGTAAACTCCATATCTTGAGACCATCACCACGTACAAAGAAGCATGCCCCGAAAGGATACCGGGTATCCTTGGCAAGTTCACCGGCTACCTCGCTATAATATTGCGTCTCGTTTACTGCAAGTACCACATGGGGGTCAATTGTTACTTCAAATGCCTGTGACACCCTGTGTTGAATTTGCATTTTCTGAGAGCGCAATATTGCTTCCCCTTCCGTCTTCCAGATGTGATCATGAGATACAACTAAAGCCATTTCTTGCCAACTACTGAATGTCCTAGTGAAGGATCCCCTCCACGCTTTATTCTCCTCAGTATGAGGGAGTTCTTTAGTCCACAGATCGTAATCTTGCACGTATGTCAATAACAGAGGAATGGGTTCATTGGGGTGAAAATATTCCCAAGCCAAGACAGCACCGGATTTATTCATATCAAAATGTGCGAATGGTAAATCTGCCAAGTCATCCATTGCAGTTTTATGATGGTCTAGCACAACGACTTTGCACTGATTGGCAATCTGCAGGAGTATGTCACGTGGATAAGAAAAGTCGAGCACATAAACAGTCTCACCAGGTGAGACCTCAGGAAAAGGCTCTCCATACTGGACTGGAATATATTCGGCTTGGTACCCATGTTTGAGCCAAATAGCGTAAGCAGCTCCGAACCCGTCATCACATCCAGCATGGTATAGAACTTTCATCTTTCGATCTCCTTGGCTCACCGGCAACGACTGTTTAGCAATCGCAAGCATTATTCACCTGAACGATGATTGTTATTGGAACCGGATCGCACATACTCTGGGTTTGAAATGGCCAGCCCTTCTCTTGGGTCAGCTAAGCTGATTATAAACCAGAATGTCTCAAATTGTAGGTGCAGTAACACTACACCCGACGGTTTTACTAGGAGGAGGATTCCTAGCGACTAGGAGTCCAGTGGGGGATTAGGTAGAACTGGGGGCATAGGAATATATATACCACTTCTACCTAACAACAGCTTTATAAGCCTCAGTGGCCATAGGTGACAGCTATTATCTTGTTCGCAGAGCCTCAGTGGGAGACATATTGGCAGCACGCAAAGCGGGATATAGTCCAGCTATTCCACCTATCAGTATCGAAGACACCATTCCACCAGCAACAGCATATCCTGAGACAATAAGTGACCAATCCCTTAGTGAGGTGTATATTCCCGTTACCAGTATCCCCAATACTATCCCTGTAAATCCACCTATGCCGGCAAGGAGCAGCGATTCAGTCAAGAATTGAGTGCCAATATGGAAACGTGTGGCTCCTAATGCGCGCCTTAGGCCTATTTCATTGCGGCGTTCGATGATTGCTATCACCATAACGTTGGCAATTCCGACTCCGCCGACCAAGAGGGCAACTGCTCCCAGTCCTAAGAAAAGGTTCGTGAGAGTGCTCCTGGCAGCGATTCTAGCCTCCAATACATCTGAGGCACGGCTTACCAGGACCTCATCTGGATTCTCAGGATTAACGGTTGCTGCCAACACGGAACGGACGTCTTGTACATGCTCAGGATACGCACGCAAGTAAATCACGTCCGCGTTGCCATCGTGCCCCAAGAATTCTTGAGCGGCCCCGTAACCAATAATTGCGCCTCTGTCCAAGTCTGCAGCCAAAGGCAGTGGATTTAGTACTCCGATGACTGTGAACCACTCCTCTCCCAACCAGAGCTGCTGTTTATTTGTCAGCTCACTTATGCCGATTCGTTCGGCGGCGACTGCCCCGAGGACAACCGTTGGAAATACAGAAGTGACTCGGGTGAGGTATGTTCCAGAGCTAAGGTCTCCTTTTTGGGTTGCTAGTAGGTTCAGGTCTGCCGCAAATATGGTGATCCCTTTAGTCCTACCGTCGTCTAGCAGGTCGTTGCGAAAGACACTGCCTGACACCTTGCTCACCGTCGCGACATCGAATACAGGTTCAATTCTGGCTATCATGGCGGCCGCGTCCTGAGGGAGACTGGTTTCCCCCGACCCGAAACCCTGTCCGGCTTCAATGGTTAGGAGGTTTGTACCCAATGCATCGAGTTCTTTTATAAGATCAGCGCTGCCCGATTCAGATAATCCCAGGATACCCACCAAGGCTGCTATTCCAATCGTTATTCCAAGTGCAGAGAGAGCAGAACGTAGCTTCCTTGTTCTAAGCCCCGAGATGCCCACGCGTAGGGTATCTCGTAGACCAAGATGACTTTGCGGCATAAGCGGCTGGTCTGCAGATGAGTCAGCCATTGTCCCCTCCAAGGTGCACACCTGAATCTGATTCTATGCGTCCGTCATTCAGTGTGACTTGTCGTGAGGCCTGTAGGGCTACAGCGGGGTCATGAGTGATCAGAATGACCGTAACACCTTCATTGTTTAGGCTGACTATCAGTTCCATCAACGAGGCACTTGTCCTTGAATCGACATTTCCAGTAGGCTCGTCAGCTAGGATAAAGGCTGGTTCATGGACTAGGGCTCTGGCAATCGCCACTCTTTGCTGTTCTCCTCCTGACATCTCGTTAGGGAGATGATCCATGCGGTGTGCGAGGCCCACTCGATCTAGCATCGCCTTGGAGCGAAGTGTTCTTTCTGTCGCGCGCACCCCGGAATATAGCAGGCCATTTTCAACGTTCTCCGTAGCTGAGAATCCTGGCAATAGGATGAAGTCTTGGAATACGAATCCGATATTTCTTGATCTGATGCCTGATACGGCCCTATCAGATATTCTGCCAGTGTCAAGGCCGTTTATTAGCACAGAGCCTGAGCTTGGTCTGGTTAGCGTACCTATCACGTGTAGCAGAGTCGATTTACCGCTGCCTGACGCGCCGACAATTCCCAAGAAGTCTCCTTGGGGAACCGTGATAGTCACGTCCGAAAGAGCATCTACAGGTGGTGTCCCAGGATATGTTTTGCTGACATGCTTCAACTCGACCGCATGCGAGGATGCTTTGTTCATATAGTTGGTCACGAGCTAATCCTTTTCAAGTTCATCGTGGCACTATCACCTCTCTCCCGGGTTCCAAAGAGTGAGAGGTTACTTCAACCCAACCGTTAGCATAGATTCCAGTTTCCACCTTCACCAGTATGTTGGATTCTGGCTGTAATATTTCCAATGCATATCCACCGCCTAGCAGGGCAAGAAGGCTGGTCACTGGAACCGCCAACACGTCGTGGGCAAGCGCCTTGGTAACGGAGACAGTTACCAAGGCGCCTGTCCATTGAGGGAAACTGTCATTTTCGTCAATTGCTACTGATACTTCGAAGAATGGCGCCTGGGCTCCTTGTGGAATTATTGCGATATTGCCTATTGCTTTGATAATACCTGGCACCACGCTCTCGTCCGGCAATTCAATTTCCACCTCTGATCCAACCTCAATAAGGTCCTGGTCGGCAACGTCGATGGAGGTCTGCACAATCTGCAGAGATTCGGTGGTGCTGAAGATAACTCCATCTTGCCCGACTTGTGTAATCGTTCTCTCCACTGGCATAAGAGATACCAAATGTGTGTTTGAATTCACGGATGAACCAAGACTTGGGGACGAGGATAGGGTAGCCACGATTGCAGCTCCTGGAAGGAAAATAATATCTCCAAAGGAAATGCGACCTGTCTCGGCAACTCTCAGATCTGCCTGTAGCCTCATGACTGCCGCAGAGGTTTCGCCGTCGAAGTCCTGGTCCACCTGGAGCGATCCGGGGCTGGCATATCCAAGCGATATGAGGTTCAACTCCAGTTGCATTACGTCCTCGCCGGGAGTCATTCCTTCCCGAAATCCGCGCCACGCCGGCGCATCTCCGAACATCAATATGCCTGCAGAAGATTCCACTGTCAGCTCCATCAGGTCATCCCGCTCTTGTTGTAAGGTGGCATCCGCGACTTCAAGCTGCTTCTCCAGGTTCTCTATGCCAATAGTGCCAACGCTCTCGTAAAGTGCGTCCAGGGTATCCTGCGCCTGAGCAAGGTTTCCATCAGCTTGCGTGATAGCTCTTTCGGCGATGGCGAACGATTTGTCCGCTTGGGTTTGCAGCGTTCTCAGGTTATCCTCCGCATCCTGGTAGTAATCCCATGAGTCCTGCATCTCCTTCTCTATGCACACATCCTGGGCATGGACCGTGCCATCCTTGCAAGTTGGTGCTAGTGTGTCGGGGTAAAAGTTCAGCCAGTTGTATATTATCGGCTCGCTCCACGGGGTGGCACTATTATCTACAGGTGGCCCCTCAGCTTGAGTCAACATACTAATATCCTTGAATCGCAGTTCGGGACCGAAGAGGAAATCCAGGTTGACACTCCAGGAGTCCAGGAGCGTGTCTGGGTCAAGGTTCGCATCGTCGTCTCCAAGCACAATGCCAAGCCATTTCTGAAATACGTTCTGGTAGTCTTCTAGTTCAATATCGCGGCTTTCTTGAGCTGCGGCGAGACTGGAGTCCCAATCCTTCTGAATCAGCGTTAGGTCTCTACGCGCGTTGTCCAATATGGGGCCGGTTAGATTTATCTGGAGCTGAGCGTCTGCAACGTCCTGCTCATCGGGCTCCGTGTTGGCGGCGTTCAGGGCTTTCTGCGCACTCTCGACCCCGATCTCGGCAGTAGATACTGCGGCTTCAGCCACGGCAATCTGGAGTTCGCTGACCGATGTGTACAATCGAAACACGATGGAGCCTCTGTCCAATTTAGACCCTGATGCGGCTATATTTGTCAGCACTCCGCTGCTGTTTGCCGATACCTGGACACTATCACCGTATTCAAGAATTCCAACAACGTCCAGAAAGGTCCGAAGGTCCATTCGCTCAATGACGGCTGTGTCGAAATCAGCGACAAGATTCTCTCCCACGTCGTCCGTCAGATCGAGGATGCCCGTACCAGACAGGATGGCTAATGTAGCCCCGATGCTAATCAATACTCCGAGCACGATAACGGTAATGCGGCGCTTAGTCATAATCTCATGATTCCCTTATGTTTGGTAGAATTGCATCCTGGTATTTCAGTTTCATTGCTACTGCACCATTTATAACAACAGGATGTGGAGAAAGTGTGAAGAAGTCCTTTATTTTCCAGATCCACTACCACCGAAAATACGCTTGTTGCACAAGTCAATGCTACTCTGCACCCTTGAATCTGCGCCCTTTATATCATTGATGAAATCCTTGCTCAATTGGCCATCTCCCGAGAAATCGGGGTCCGAGACTGTGAGGCCATCGTCTCGAAGACACTGGGCAAACTTCAGGAGATTGTCCTGGCCTTCTATTTCATTCCCCGGCGAAACCTCCTTGGTAAATGTGGCATCTGTGAGCAATGGTACGCAATCATCAAGGGCGGTGGTTGTTGTTTTGTCTTTTGGATCGTAATTAGGGTCGGCAGTCATACTCAATTTGAGCGCCGCGAGGTCAACCGTTCCGTCGGCATTCAATGTGGGGTCAGCGGTCTTGAACCCATGATCCCGCATGCAGGTACTGAAGCGAGCAGTAATTTCTTCATCTGTAAGATCCTTAGTCTCAGCGCTCCCATCTGAGGCAGCGGGAGTCTCCACCACGTGGTATTCATCTATCTGGGCCACACTGGAACTGAACTGATCAGCATTACAGCTTGCCATGACAAGTAGTAGTACCAGCGAAATTCCTGTTCCTAGAATTGATTGAACTTTGTATTCCATGCTAGATATTTATGTGCTGGTGCTAAGCCTTGGATGGGACCTTGGGTCCAATGGAGTGTAGACGAGGCTATGATTCCCTATCAAAACCGCTGAATGCGGTCTGTGCGCATGATTGGATGGCTTCTTGATTCTTGGCAACATTAACGTTTGCTTGCTGGAGCATTAGTTGGATGCTAGCTCTAGAACCAACCGAGAAATCAGGATCCGATACATCGATACCGTTGTCCCGTAGGCATTGGGCAAGCTCAAGGATCCGGTCCTGGACCTCAATTTCGTCCTCATCGGAGAGAGGTTGGGTAAACGTTGCCCCCGCTAGCAGAGGCCTACAAGCTCCCACGGCAGCCGTTGCCCTTTGAGGGTTGTCGGCATCTCCAATAATTTGAGCGAAGTTCGCTCTCAGCTCTTGAAAGTCTATTGTTCCATCTGCGTTCAATTCAGGATCTGAAACATCATATCCGTTGTCTCGCATACAGTTAGTAAACAGGGTGGTAATTTCTTCATCCGTTAGGCCAGAGTTGTCGACTGATACACTGTCTCGGATTGCAGGTGGCCGTGAGTCATCAATATGGGCCACGCCGGGATTGGATTCGCTGGGACTGCAGCTTGCCGCGATAGTTAGCAGTGCCAGTAAGCATACAATTCCAATAATTGGGCGGTACAATTGTCGCATCGCATGTCTCCTATCTGCGTAGGTATAAGCCGGTAGCTACTATATCCATATTGCTACTGCACCATTATAACAACAGGATATGGAGAAAATGTGAAGAAGTTCTTTATGTACTACAGTGGTTATACCAGACAGTGATAATGGAGGAAATTGAGAGTTCAAAAGAAAGCCGCATTTTCAAAAAGGGCACATTGGGATATCTGTACCTAACTACATCCCTCCATGAACTATTGGAGTATGATGCTGTTTCAGGAGTCGGGGTTGTGGAAGCAGGTCTCATGGCTCCGTACGATCTACGTCTATTGGATCAAATACATTGAGAGTTCCTTGTTTAGCCGTGAGCATGTGAGATTTGTGAATTCTTGTCATATCACTGGTGATGGCGCAAAGTAAACCGGAGCCTAGGATTAGAGACTATGGAAAATGAAGGCTTAGACCCAGATAGGCTAGGAGCCGGCAACCATCAGCGGAGCTTGGCTAGAGTATTCAGCTCGCAAACCTTTGAATCTCTGCAAGTGAGAGATTTCCGATGGCTGTGGCTGAGTAGCATGGGCGCGTTCATAGCCATGCAGATGCAGATGGTAGCCCGGGGCTGGCTTGTCTACGAGCTCACCTCTTCAACCATGGCCCTTGCTTGGGTGATGGTCTCCTTGGCCTTGCCCATGAGCGTTTCCTCACTGATCGGGGGAGCAATTACTGACCGCGTATCCAAACGCAACTTATTAGGAGCGTCCCTAGCTGCAAGCGCGGCTGTCACTGCCTGGATTGCTCTACTCATCCATTTGGACGTAATCTCCTTCTGGCACTTGCTTCTGGCGGGGTTCTTGAATGGAATCGTACTCTCTTTCCAGATGCCTGGGCGCTTCTCCTTCATTCCACAGATTGTCGGGGATAACCGGTTAGTGAACGCCAACGCGCTGCTCAATGCCGGGATGAACCTCAGCCGAGTTATGTCTCCTGCCTTGGCAGGTGTACTCATCGGTGTGATGGGCACAGCAATCGTTTTTGACATCATGGCGCTCAGCTATATCTTAGGCGCTGGCTCGGTGTTTATGATGCACAACCGTGGAGAGCCTACTGGTAGATCTGGCCAAAGCGTCACCTATGATGTAAAGGAGGGGTTGAGATACGTCCGCAGAAACACGGTGGTTCTTGCATTATTGGTGATGGCCTTTCTTCCACTATTGTTCGGATTCCCATTCATGATGCTAATGCCTGCTTTCGCGGTAGATACCTTGAGCCTGGGATCTGGCGGCTTAGGGGTCCTGTTCGCTATTAGCGGCCTCGGAGCCATTGTTGGATCCCTAGTGGTTGCGTATCTTGGAAATTTCAGGCATCTCGGAATCTTATTCTTTCTCGCAGCCATTACGTGGGGAGTGGCATTAGCTCTGTTTTCCCAGACCACGAGCTTGATGATGGCTGCACTACCCCTGGGGCTAATAGGATTTGCGAGTGCGATCTTCATGTCCATCAATCTCTCAATGATCCAGATGTACGCTGCCCCAGAAATGAGGGGACGGGTCATGAGTATATTCATGTGGACATTTAGTATGATGCCTTTGGGTATTATTCCATTGAGCATCACAGCGGAGATGGCAGGAACTCCCTTAGCGTTCCTGGGGAGCGCTATTTTGCTCGCTGTCTGTGCCTCGTTGCTTTTCTTACTGATACCACCTCTCCGGCATCTTAGCCCAGTCATTGGTGGATGGACTAGTCCTGCCCAGACCGAAAATGCCGACCAGATCGCAGGTCAACCATAGTCGTGTTTGGTCGGCAACTCATTCTCCTTTGGGAACAGATGAAATGGTGGTGCGCAGGTGAGCTTGCCAAGAGGCCAGAAACGGAAAGTGTAGGCAGAGGTAAAGGAGGATTGGTCGGGGAGGTCGGACTTGAACCGACGACTTCTACGTCACAAACGTAGCGCACTACCAACTGCGCCACTCTACCTAATCTGATAACCTGAGCCAGAGTTCAAAGGTAGGGGGAGTTCTTGATTTTACCCCGTCGGGCCCACCACTTTTAGGTGCAAAATAAGGCCCTAGGGGTGTCCTTGGGCCTTAGCATTTTCCCTACTGTACCAATTCATCCCAAAACTGCTTCCACGCTTGGCTCTGAATCGGCGTATGTTGATAAGCTTTCCTCAAAGCGGAGTGCCGCTGCCTGCTGCAAGCCTGTGGTGACGTGACTGTAAATATCCAGAGTAGTTCCTACATTGGCATGGCCCAGACGCTCCTGAACAATCTTGGGATGCACTCCTTGGCGGAGCATCAATGTCACATGGGCATGGCTCAGAGGTTTGGTTGGTTTAAAGTAGGTATATGTGACAGTTTATTTTCTATAAAAGAGTTTCTTCATACCGAGCGTCTTTGGGTTGTTCACATTCTGGTAAGTCAAAGATCTTTATCCATCCCATCAGAGCCTGTCGGCACCTTATATCCTGAACAGGCAACCACGGGGAGAACGGGATATTTAGGATACTGCGGGTCTTCAAAATGTTTTTGACATTGGAGATAGGATGAACCTTTTCCTGAAGTAATGGGGTTCCAATAATGACAAGAAAAACATAAATTGTTCATAGATGCATATTACCATTACGATGGCAACCCATACCCGAGCCACGCAGTCCAAGCAGCACCCTTCGTCCACACCCTATACAATTGCCCTTGCTCTGCGGCGGTTCCCTGAAAGGTAATTGAGTGAGTGGAGATATATGTCTTCACTTTTAACCTTACACGCCCACGCGACCCATAGCAGATTCCATAAATCATTTGCCTTAATATGAAATGCGTGTGGATTATGCATACATGCAGGGTGGAGCACGCGTCTCCTAGGTGGTGGGGTCTATTACATGCATCTCTCTGGCACAATACTGTTAAAAATATGCCATTTCGTTAAGTTGAGAGGGCTATTGTTTTGGCTAGTCCTACAATTAGTCCTACAGGTTGTAGGGGAAGTAGGTTGATTTAGTAGGTTAAGCTGAAGTCTTTGCAACCTTCTCGTCTAGGTCTTCAGACAATGACGAATCACTCCTTAACAACATATGGATCATAAAATTCTACAATTGACAGGCTCCTGATTTTTTGTGAATTTAACGCCAGAGGAATCACTAAGGAGAAAGACGTACCGTCTCGAAATGTAAATCTGATGACGTCCCGTCAGTCGGTTGCCAACCAGTTAACTTGGGGCTCAAGCCATAAACTTCGTGACGCCATACTATTGGTATGCCCCAGTACTCATCAAATAACATCCGATTAATCTCTTGCAACCGATTCTTCCGAACGTCTGGGTCAGATATGAGACTCAATTCTTCAAAAATACGGTCGCCCTTACTAGGATCGTGGTATGCCAACACACCATCGCTCCCCATATACCTCTTAATGAGGCCCAGGGCACTAGGCATAGTTTGGTAATCCACTCCATGGAATATAGGGGCCGGAGCAACGTCATCAAACACTTGGGGTTGGGAATGATACCTGACTTTTACGAGCTGATATTCGCTCGGGATTATATGAACATTGATTCCAATCTTTCGCCAATCTTCAGCTATCAATCCATTGAGGTGAATCATCTCCGTCAGCCCGTAGGCGGCAATAGAGAATAGGTACACAGTTTCTCCCTGATATCCAGATTCTTTCAAAAGAGATCTTGCGGCTTCAGGATTGTAGCCATAGTGGGGGAGCGATGGATCATATCCATCATCCACTGGTCTGAACATTGGGGAGCCTGTTGCCAATGAAGCAACTTCTGGCGAATAGACTGAATCTAGAATTTCTGGAACATTTAGAGCCAGAGCCAAGGCTTTGCGAAAGTCCATGTTGGAAGTATAGAAAGAGTCATCGTAGCTCATGAAAAATCGTAAAACGGTGCTAGTAATGTACTTTGGACCATTAACGGTAAATCCATCCCGCTTAAGTGGTTCCACTTTTTCCTGGAGGACTTCCATACTGAATGCTTCTCCAGCAGGCCTCAACATAGCTATGTCCACTTCTCCTGATCTTAACATGGCTACCCGTTTGTTAGCATCTGGCACCTTAATGAGCCGAAGGCGATCGAAGTCAGGTATACGCTCTGAATCCCAATAGTCTTGATTGGCCTCGTATTCTATGGATTTATCCATTGACCTCACGACGAACTTCCAGGGGCCACTACCTATTGGTTTTTCACCAAATCCATTATCACCGACCTTCTCGAAGTAATGCCAGGGAAGTATGGGCATGTCGCCGTCAACTGAGTTAAAGTTGTTCATAAATATGACATCTGGGTTGTTGAGATGTATCTTCGCTGTGTGGGAATCAACGATCTCCACTTCAGAGACAGCTTCCTTAATAATATCGCATCCTCCGCATTGTGCGGAATCACGAGAGTAATATGTCATCATAAATGCGATATCTTTGGAGGTAACATCCACTCCATCATGCCATTTCATTCCTTCCCTAAGCTTAAGAGTGTAAGTCGTTGCAGAAGAATTGACCTCCCATCTGTCCAACGCTCCCAACTGCCCTTCAGGGTTATCACTAAGATTAGGACCCAATAGATGGTCAAACATATGACCATGATATTGCAGTCCTGACTTTGCATCCATTGAAGGATCAAGCAATTCAGGGCCAAAGGATGGTAATGCCACTTTCAAGACGGTTTCACCTTGACTAAGTGACGGCATCTGACAAGCGAAAAGAGTCATAATGAGTGTAGTTACCAAAATAGAACGCCATATCAAACTGATCAAACAGTTGATATTAAGCGTTGTGCCTATCCAGCGCACTCCATGAAGCCGCATCATTTTACTCCGTATAAAATCAATTTTCATAATGTGTGGCTACTCTGCTCATTCAAGCAGGCCACTGTTAAGAGGTTATTTTCGTTAATGAATTGTCACTAAAGTTAGCGATCCAAATGGAACCAGCGATGGCTTCTATCACAATCGGATTCTTGCCTGTAGAAAAAACACCTATTTCCGTGCCCTCCAAATCGAGCCTCACTACTTTATCATCGCTATAACTTGCGACCCAAATTGTTGCTCCGTCATACGCTACCGCCATTGGCCACTCACCCACCGGATATTCAGCTAGCAATTCTCCATTTGCGTTCATTTTGCTTACAATATGCCTCCAGTTTGTAACTACCCACAAGTTGGCTCCATCGTGGACTAGATCAACAGGCCCTTTGCCTCCAGTGTCCCGTGGAGTTTCAGGGCCAAGGCCTACGGGATAGGTATTCAGTATTTCTGCAGATTCGCCTAATTCTTGCACTACTGATTCATGCAAGCTAGCAAGCCAAACAGACGCCCCGTCAGTCGCCATAGCCCAAGGTGCTGGGTGCAATCCGGGTATGCGGGTAGTTTTTAGAGTTTTGCCGTCCAGATCTAGTTTTCTAACTGTGTCTCCCCATGACGAGGTGACCCAAATATGTCCCTGGTGATACAGAAGAGAAGTTGGAGCCGTATAGCCTCCACCAATAGGATATGTGCCTATCAATTCTCCTTCCAAATTCAGTTTGTATACTGATCCCTCGCCGCTATTAGCTACCCAGATATCTTTTCCGTCGAACTCCAACGCCTTTGGTGAGTTGCCAACCTTGTAAACCCCTACTATTGTGCCATCTTCTGAAAGTTTTGTGACGGTATTCATCCCCATGTTGGCTACCCATAGGTTTATGCCGTCATATGTAATTGCCCTCGGACTAGATATTCCAGTGAAGGTCTGAACTGTTATGTCGTCGGATGATAGAGCCAAAGGAATAGCATTAGCCTGTGTGATCTCATGTATCTGATCTACTTCTCTCTGAAAACATGCAGAGGACACCAGCGCTATCCCGGCAAGAATTGCCAGCAGGCTGAATGTCCGATTACTCATCTAAAGCTGCTTCGTTTTGGTCATTTGGAAACCCCGAGTATAAAGCGGTTAAAGAAGAAACGGTAACATCAACTTCATGGGTTTGAAGGTTAAGAAGGGGATAATAGTAGTTTATTAATTTTTCATACCCAGAGTTTTGGTATGCTAAGACACCTATAACTATGATAATTGTTCCTAGTAGATAAACCACTGGTCTATGTATCCTTAACATGATTACCCACAGACAACATAATTCTACTACCTATAATTAGTAAGACCAACGAGGGTTACTGCAGTTGACCGTATTTAACTACGTAAAGCTGAGTAAAGATATCAAATCCTACAGTTTGTCCTATAACACCGAGGTACATGGAGGTTTTATATCATGACTAACATGGCATAGTGAGTCACACCTGGGAACAAGATAACATGAACTTTGCAAGCAGAGTGGCAAGGGTTCGAATCCCTTCAGCTCCACCACTTATTTAGGTGCGAAATCACCCATTGGTGTCACGTACTGTCCCTGTAGTAGATGTTGGAGGCATCAACACACCAGCGATAGCGAGGCTCCATCCCATGACAGCACATGCGGCTAGCCCAGGCATGAGGCTTCCTGTCAGGTCGGCGATTGCCCCAACGGTCGGCGTAGCAACAGAACTAGCGACACCGCCAAGGCTTACCAGGATAGCAGAGATGAGGGAGACACGACTGGGGTCGTTGGGATACATATCCATTGGAATCGTCAACAGCGCAGGGAGATAAAACCAGCAAACAAACCCCAAAACCGCTACAGCTATGTATAGCGCGACTGAGTCCGGTAGCATTATGACAGCAAACCCAGCGAATCCAGCCAGGGTGCCAGGGATGATGAGAAAGGGCCGTCGCTTGCGAGTCCGTGTCGTAAGCAGACTGGCTAGTACTAAAGCGATGAGCCCGGCCAATGACATGACACCCATGTATACACCTGCCTCGGTCAATGAAATCTCGTGAACTTCGTGGTACAACGTTGGTAGCCATGCTAGGAACGTTGTCAAAAGTGTAAGAGGCCCTGCATCAGCAACTGCCACAAGTAAGGTGATACGGGCACGGAGGACGTTCCAGACGAGCGGTATTAGGGAGCGGGTCTCGGTGTTCCTGTGAATTCTTTGTGCCTTCCCGAGGGAGAGCCAGGCAAGCGCACTCAATAGGGATGCACCTCCGAACCCGCTGAGAACCACTTCCCATCCGATGGCTTCTGACAGGGGTGCGGCTACGAAGGTCGAGGTAGTTATCCCTAGGCAGCAACTGAGCACGAAGCACCCATTGACCAAAGGGAGTTCCTTTGGTGGGAACCATTGCATGAACAATGGGCCGACTGCTGGAAACAAACAAAGGAAAGACATACCATAGACTGCTCGAAGTGTTAGAAGGAGAGGAAAGCTATCCGTTGCCATAAAGCTCAGCAGTGGGGCTGATCCCGTCACCCCTCCTAAAAAGATCAGCATTTTCGGTCCCATCCGCCCTATAAGCATACTTATAGGGATAGCAAACGGGATGTGGACAAGGAATATAATGCCAGTTAGGAGGCCTGCCGTGCTGTTTGTGACCCCGTAGTCGGCAATGATTAACGGCGTAATAGGCCCTATGGCCAACATGCTAAGTGAGGATGAGAAGCACAGAAACCCAATTAGGCCCGCGATAACGTAGCGGTAGCCTGAGGTACTATGCAAACCTGTCTTATTCGTCTTTGAAATGTGCAAAGATTGGTATTGGTCAGAAACTTTGATTGCGCTCTCCTAGGGGGGACCGTGTAAGCATACAGCAACTATCAAGATCGTGGTGAATCTATCAGCTTTGAATTCTACGTATTGGCAGAGAACCTGAGTCTCAGAACTCTGGAGACCTGTGTGAGGGGTGCTGAGGGGATTCCAATCCCTCAGCACCCCTCACACAGCCGCATGGCCAATGACTTACACAACCGCCACCAGCCGGTGGCATCCCACTGACGGGTTATATGGAGAGGATTCTATGGAGGGTATAGAGATGAAGCTGAAGGCCATACTGCTAACCCTGCTACTGCCAGCACTTATGTTGGTGCAGCTAGGGTGTGGTGGAGATAGTGAGTCCGTTGATACACCTATCCTGTATCTCAAGACCACCCCTGGGCCCACACTCACGCCAATTCCTGAAAGAGAGGCATATATCCACATAGACCAGAACTACCGATACATTGCCACCATAACCACCAACTATGGGTCCATTGAGATAGAGTTATTTACAATAGAGGCACCGAAGACAGTAAATAACTTCGTGACTCTGTCCAAAGATGGCTTTTACAATGGGCTAATCTTCCATAGGGTAATCCCGAACTTTATGATCCAGGGTGGAGACCCCACTGGAATCGGTACAGGCGGCCCTGGCTATACGTTCGAGGATGAGTTTCATACCACACTCAAATTCGACAAACCAGGTTTCCTAGCCATGGCTAACGCAGGGCCAAACACGAACGGTAGTCAGTTTTTCATCACCACTGTCCCCACTGCGCAGCTGACTGGCAGACACACCATCTTCGGCCGTGTACTGGAGGGCCAGGATGTGGTAGCAGTTATCTCAAGGGTACATACCAGTGTAGGAGATCGTCCAATCCAGGACGTGAAGATTCAGGGCATACAGATAGAAGAGACTCCTAGAGAATAGTGTTTGCAGGTCTGCGAGAACTGTGGCGGGTACATTCACGTTACCAGTGAAAGGGGCAACTGTTGCAATACAGAAGCGATTGTTGGAAATTCACTCCACCAATTTAAGACTAATTATGAGATCTTAATTGCTGAGCTCGAGCCGTAGAGTTGCAAAAAGCACCCAACATTTTGAATCTTCCACACGTCCAAGGACGTTCTTCAAACTTCCTTATAGTTTTGCTGTTATATTTGACGTACCAGATAAAGAGGTATTTAAAGATGAAAAAGCGCTGGTTTCTTGCTACGTTACTGTTTGTACTGATCGGAGGATGTAGTGGGGATGCTGCTACGCCAACTAGTTCACCTACCTCCACCTCGCCTGCTCCAACTGCGATATCACCGGCGATGGTTGAAGCCACGGCCACCACTGCCGCTCCAGTTCAAGTTTTACCATCTAATCAAGTTGTTGAAAACAATGACAACTATAATACAAATCCCCCAGAATATATGAAGGAGGTTTGGCTGTGTACAAGTTCTGATATTAAAACAGTGGATGATTTAACCACCGCTGATGTTGAGGATTATAGGTGTTTTATAACTGTCGAATACACTGAACAATTTGCTATAGTCAGAAGCAATGGCATACCGAATCATGATTATGAATCTGGTCTTGGCTGTTGTGCTGCAGAGGTCGATTACGAATGGAGGATTCCATTAAAACCGGAACTAGCGTCGTCTGTAACTTATGCGCCTGACAGAGGGGCAGTCGCTATTTCAGTTAATGGAGTCCCATTTTTTGGGCCTGAAGAAGGACCTGGTGGGGATGCTGTAGCACTGCACTTTGAATACTTTGTGGAGGATCGACAGCCTATAGTTCTTGGTCTTTGTGGGGCTCACTCTGCTGGTACTCAATTCCATTATCATTTTGACGGTAATTGCGTGCATTGGCATCCAGAGGAAGAACAGAAAGAGTGGAAAGATTGGAATGTGGATTTTCTTAAAAAAGACGAGGCATCTCCTGTCATAGGTTTCGCATTTGATGGATATCCAATATACGGCCCTTATGGTAATGACGCACATAATCAAGTGAAAGAGATGACTTCAAGTTATCGTTTGAAAGAAGGGAAAGACGGATACGGTGGCATAGATGATTGGGAATATGTAAAGGGACTTGGAGATTTGGATGAGTGTAACGGTATAACTTCTGATGTTCCAGGATTAGATGAAGCTCTTTATCATTACCATGCTTCTAAAACTAGTGGATCAGGGGAAATTGGATTTCCGTATTTCATACTTTGCTATAGTGGTGTCCCAGAGACTAGTAACCTGAATCAGGGTGTTCAAGATCCTGGTGCGGGCATGCAGAATAGAGTGCCAGCTGGAAACAATCCTCCTCTACCGCGGGACTGTTTGCCACCTAATCCACCGCCCGGTAGAGACACTTATCCACCTGACTGGTCAGATTTAAGTCCTTGCCCTTAAGAATGTTCCATTATTTGAAAGCCCTATGCTTTGTAGAATTACCTTTGCTCTGTGGCATCCCCATGATTGATTATAAGTGGAGTACGGTTCGACCTAGATAGAAGTTCCATTAGGTATTAGGTATAATGGTGGTGTAGGAGAACCTAAAGTCCATATCACTACTCCTGATACTGCTAACACCAAGGACTTAGATGAATAACCGCACCAAGAGAGATCGTCAGGCAATCACAAGGCTCGCGTTAATTGCGATACCACTGCTTGGGTCTATTGTTTTCGCTCTGTCCTCGCTATTCGGGAAGCTACTTGGGAGCGAGACGTGGCAAATTTTGATGCAGGTGGCTAGTGGTTTCATGGGAGCCTTGGGTCTCCTAGCGGGTTGCTTAACTCTGGTCTTTCAGATGACACGCAGGCAGGTAAACCTTAGGAATGTCATCGTATTTGGGTGTTTATACATGCTTGCTATATTTGTATTCCTTGGTAGCTGTGTGGTACTTATAGAATATTAGGATACTCAATCATAAGGCCAATCTTCCTCGAGTGTGTCCTAGATTCCTTGTCTGTGTTGATGGGTTCTGGGACATTTTCTTTTGCGACAATGGTATCGTTTCCTGACGTAACTTAGTGTTGAGTACATTCTCTACTGCGGCAACGTTTTCCTAAGATCCCAATCACTTCTTACACCACCCCAGTCTAACAGATACGATTGGGAGTCCCAGCTATGCCCTATAGAACCGCGGAGGTTGGTTATTAGCCAGAAGTCGCGAAGTCTTAGAATGGACTCAGATTATACACTGAGGGTATTAGCAGGAAACATGGGCGGGAAAACAGGCAGGACAGTCTCCTATGTATGGTCAAGTTGCCTTTATAGGCGGTAGCTAGGGATGCACTGGGCTAGTTTTTGTACCAACGGGGAGAGTAGTGGTGATACAACTGGGGACGATACAGGCATGACTTACAATCGTCGGTAGATATGGAGAGACTGCCTGAGACGGTACAGCACGAGTTCGATAGCAACAAAGTCAATAATGATCTTGGACCACGAGTAGTTTAGCGGTAATGCGACGCAGCGTCGCATTACTCTTGAGACAGCACAAATATCCTGCCTTCTGGGTGTGCGTTGTCAGGTCTGTATTTGTACGTCTCAGTCGGAGTTAGCACCTCCTCGTAGAGAACCTCTTCGTGGTGGCCATAGCTGATTACCATTGCATAGGTTTCCCCCATGCCGATAGATGGAACCGATGAAGAGTAGCCATCGTTATGCAGGTATATCTTCGCGTATCCCTGACGATTTGTCTGGAAGCTACCCAGCCCCACAACTCTGACTTCGGCTTTGTAAACAGGTGCACCATCCTGATCGAGGACTCTCAGCCTTACCGTACTCTTTGGATTCAAGAAACCTAGCAGAAATCGTTTCAGTTCTTTCCGAATCCCAAGCGGAGGCTCCTCCAAGATATTGTCCACCACATCTTTTGCGTACCCGAGTTGCTTTGGAGTCTGCCAGTCTGGGCCGTACTTTATCCGCAGATACTCCTCCGGTGGGTTGGGGACCAAGAATCTCTCTCCCAAGAAGTTGATCTCTTTCAGTTCTTCGAAGAGGGAAACAGGGAACCAAATTCCGGGCCAGTGGTATATCTGTTCATCAATGACCGAAAGGAAGAGTAGGTCAATCCTTATGCTGTTCTTCAATAAAGTGGAAATGACAAGGCTATCGGAACGCTGGGCTTGGACGTAGTAGCCACTTTCCCGGAATGCTTCCAAGACACGATCTATTGACTGCTCTGTGAACCCGTTATGTCCAACGATGATGCCGAGATCCAGGTCATCGTCCCAAGGAATGAAACTGTTGTCTCTTACTGCACCGAGGCATGTTCCTTGACGTAGGAAGAACTTTACCCCAATGCGGTCCATGATTTCTTTTGTTTCGAGAAGCAGATTCTTGGCAACGTCGGCGTCCATGGGGGGCGTGGTGCTTGTCAATCGATTTTGCACTGCATCGTTAGCGGCATCGCTCAACTTCATCTACTCCTCCTCATTATGGCCGTGAATGTCTCGTATGACGTGTACGTTGGGTAGGGGGTCAGAGTCCCCGCTGGATTGCAGGCCACGCCAGTATTAGAACCAGCAAGAGGCATATTTTCATTGACGTTCCTCATATAGTACGCCTTGAGTATACTCTATGCGGACATCCAGAGAATCGGCGCAAGAAGACACAGTCTCCTATGTATGGTCAAGTTGCCTTGATTAGGTGGTAACTAGGGATTCACTGGGTCAGGTTTGTACCAACTGGGAGAGTAGTAGTGATACAACTGGGGACGATACAGGCATGACTTACAGCCCTCGGTAGATATGGAGAGACTGCCTGAGACGGTACAGCACGAGTTTCCCAAGCAAGCTGTCGTAAGTTCGATCCCCATCACCCGATCCACTATTTCAGTATCGAATCACTGGCTTAGCTGGTCACTCAGGATGCCAGTTCGACCACCATCTCGATTTCCACTGGTACTCCACCCGGCAGGCTGCTCATGCCTGCGGCGATTCTGGAGTGCCTACCACTGTCGCCGAGCAGAGCCACTACGATATCGGATGCACCGTTGGCGACCACAGGATGTTGAGTGAAGTCCGGGGTGGCATTCACCATGCAGAACAGTCTGACAATCCGACTCACTTTGTCCAGGTCGCCAATGGCATCCTTGAGGGAAGCCAGCAGAGCTAGTACGATCTGCCGAGCGGTCTCGTAGCCCTGCTCGACTGAATAATCGTCTCCCAGTTTGCCGACCACCAGTGAACCATCGGTATTCCTTGGTACGTGACCGGACAGGAATACCAGGTTGCCGCTGTGGACGGCAGGGACGTAGTTGGCAACGGGCGTTGATGGCGTTGGAAGGGATAGCCCCATCTCGTTGAGTTTATCTTCGATAGCTGACAATTATCACCTCCAGAGTATTCTATGCCATGACCATTGTATCCGTTGCGGGGTGTGTTGAGATAGGGAGACGATTTCTGCCTGAGCCAAGTACGCTAGGCAGGAGTGGCACGTTTGTGTTATAGCTTGCGCGTAGCCGCTATCAGGTCTGTGCTCAGATTTCCCGACTTTTCGACCTTGACCAGTCCCAGTCCCAACCACTGCGACATAGCGTTTAACTGTTGGGCGAGTTCGCTGGCAACAAGGCCTGAGTCCTGGCCGTCCTCCAGATGTGCGCTCTGGACCATCAAGGTAGATTTCTGTCGGTCTGCCTTGAGGTCTACACGGGCCACCAACTGATCACCCATTAGAAAGGGCATTACGTAATAGCCGAACTGACGTGCCGGTTGAGGTACGTATATCTCAATACGGTATCGAAAGCCAAACAACCGCTCCGCGCGGTCTCGTTTCCAAATCAACGAATCGAATGGGGACAACAACGCTATTGCCTCTGCGGTGTCGTTTACAGCCGTATCACAATGTATGTATGCGGTCTCCTTCCATCCTTCGACAGAGACTTTCAGCAGTTGGCCGTCTTCTTCAAGTTCCCTCAACGGCTTGCTTGCAATCTGTGGTCGAATCCGATAGTAATCGGCGATGTCCCTAGCTGTTCCTATGCCAAGGGCTTTGGCGGAGATTTGAAGTAGTTCACGTACGGCATTGTTGGGCGATGGGGTGTGGGCATTCAGGTGCTCAGAAGGTATGACACGTTCTGTCAGATCGTACACACGAGCGAAGTTTCTGCGTTTCGTCGTTGCCAACTGACCTGTGGCGAATAGCCATTCTAGAGCAATTTTGCCATTGTTGTAGCCCCACCAGGGCCCGGTCCTCTGACCTGGATCGCTTAGCTCCGATACAATCAACGGGCCGCGCTCCTGTATCTCCTTAAGAATGGACTCGATATATTGGGGTGCTGAGTCAAGAAGACGGGCGACCCTGCTGTTTGGACTGGCGCGCTCTTCCATACGATGCCTAAACAGGGGGTAGAGTGATGTGGGTAGCAGTGATGCCTCGTGCCCCCAGTATTCGAAGAGCGACCGCTGCTCGTAGGCAAGGTCATCCAGCGATGACATGGGATATGGCCCCAGTCTGGAAAACATGGGCATGTAGTGGGAGCGAACAACGACGTTGACTGAGTCGATCTGAATCACTCCCAACCGGTTTGCGGTTTCTCCCAATTTGACCGACTCCTGCTGGCCTGTCAGTGATTGGTTCCCAAAGCCCTGTGCGGATAGGACAACACTGCGCGCTTCACGCAGCGATATTGCTGTACCTGTCACATTTGTCATTGAATGAGTTGACACCCTCCTGCTGCAGACGATATTTTACTTCAATGTTGGATTCAGTAGAAGGACTAAACCCCTGGAAAATAACACTGGGATGTGGGTGACGGATTGAAACTTTTACGTATTCTTGTGTTAGGATTGACTGAATATGATGAATTGGACTCTTGAATGTCTCGCATCTCATTAGGTGAAGAGCAGGTAAAACGTAAACGGAATCGTGTCTTCTATGGGTGGTGGATAGTCGGAGGCAGCTTCTCCCTCCAGATGATTGTGGGATCGTTGATGATCCACAGTTTCACTGCCTACTTTCCTCTGTTGCAGACCCAGTTTGGTTGGAGCAGGGCTGTACTCTCTGGTGCGTTTGCCCTGTCACGGGCTGAAAGCGGCATTTTGGGGCCGCTGCAAGGCTGGCTCATAGACAGGTTTGGCCCCAGGATGATGGTTCGAGTGGGTATGCTGATATTTGGCGTGGGCTTTATATTTTTCAGCCAGACCGACTCTGTCCTTGACTACTACATCACATTTCTTCTAATGGCCATGGGTTCCAGCATCGCCGGATTTCTGACGGTGGCAACTACGGTGGTCAACTGGTTTGAGAAGCAGCGCGGCGTGGCCATGGGTATTGCCATGAGCGGTTTCGGGTTTGGCGGACTGCTGGTTCCAGCGGTGGCGTGGTCGCTCACATCCCTCGGCTGGCGTCCGACCGCATTCTTCTCGGGAGTCCTGATAATAATTGTCGGGATGCCCATTGCTCAACTCATGCGTCAGAGGCCGGAACAGTACGGATACTTGCCGGACGGTGCAATAGCGTCAGCCATTGAATCAGAGGGCGAGGACTCTGAACAGGAATCCCAGGAAGCTCATGTTGCGCTGGATGGAAGCGAGGTCGAAGGTTTCACAGCCAGAGAGGCAATGAAGACGCCTGCTTTCTGGCTCCTTAGTTTTGGTCACTCAATGGCTCTGTTTACCGTCGGTGCTGTCTCACTGCACCTCATCCCTCATATTATCGACAGCGTTGGAGTCTCCGTTACGTCGGCATCCAGTGCTGTTGTGGTCATGACGATATTCAATATTATTGGACAGCTGGGTGGTGGATTCCTGGGGGATAGATTTAGCAAACGTGGGCTGGCGGCAGTTGCGATGCTGGTCCATGCCGTTGCCCTGTTGATTCTGGCTTATGCCACCACCATCCTGCCTGTCTTCATATTTGCCGTGCTACACGGCACCGCGTGGGGAGTGCGCGGGCCTATGATGACCACCATACGTGCGGACTATTTCGGGCGTGCCTCCTTTGCCACCATAATGGGCTTCTCTTCTCTGATAGTTATGGTGGGAATGACAGCTGGGCCGCTCATTGCCGGTTTTCTGGCCGATATCTTCGACGGCTATCGAGTTGGCTTCACGGTCATTGCGGCGATTACGGGTGCAGGATCGCTCTTTTTCGTTTTGGCCCGCAAGCCTGCTCTTCCAGACCGGACCCTGCGTTACAAGCAGAATCCCTGACGTAACGAGCTTGTGCACAAGGAGTTAGACATGGATTGCTGTCAAACACAGGGCATTGAGAAAACATTCAATAAATAGAACGCGTTAAAGGACCTGAAGAAGTATAGGTAAAAGGGCTTCTAATCAAACTACGGTGACCTTGATATAGGCTCTCAAAGAACATGGGTTAATCGGTCTGAGCCTGCTGGATATCGGCGGTGGAGTGGGGATGATCGCAAGAGTTGTCCCGACGAAATCTTCCTCGACGGCATGTCCAGTGAAGTGGCTCCAGAGGGAGTCGATCTTCTGGTCGCACATGACAAGGGCGTTCATGATGAGCTTACCGGATACGCCGAATGTGAGTGTCTCGCTGTTGAACTGACGAGCATAAACTTTGCTCGAATAGCAGAGTTGTCACCATGTAACGGCGATGGACTCACCGTCCACCACGTCATTTACAATCTCGTGTCGGTTCAGCATCTTGATGGGATAGGCGCGGGCATCCTAGTTTAAGGAGACACCGATGACCTGCTCCTCATCGTTCATCTGTCTTGAGGCTGATTGAATGGATGTGAACTGTGGGTCAAGGATGGCATAGGGTCATGATTTGGTCTGGCATTTGGCCAAAATCCGGTGTTGTCTCGGTAGGCGTTGAGGTCGGGATTTTGGCGGGAGCAGTGGTAGTCGCAGTGACCGCCGTGGCATGAATATTGGTGTGTGCTGTCCTTGGGGTGGGAGTGCTCACACGTGTGGGCGCAGAAACTTCCGGCTGATTTGACCCGGTAATGTGGCCAATATCAGAAGTCTGACACATGGTGCTAAACGTCCCTGGCGATTAAAGACCCTACTGTAGACTGATGTCCACAGTAGGGTCTTTGTGACACGCACTATATTAACGCGTGGTCTTATGCTCAAGGTTGTCAGAGTACTAGATTCTGCTATATCCGCTTCCCATACGCTCCGGGTCAACTCCCGTACCCTTTGCATCTGTAATCCAGCCGAACTCATTCAGGATCTGCTGACTATATGTCACACGGCCAGTTACCTTGTCTAGGGGTTCGCTTGCCAGAAGCAGGGCAGCTTTTGCCATCGTCTCAGGGGACTCGGTGGTTTCCGGGTCTACCTCTCGTCTCTGCTGAGCGAACATGGAGCCGACTGTCGGCACAAACTGGGAGGGTGAGAAGGCGGTAACGGAGATGCCGTACTGGTACACTTCCTGGGCAAGTCCCTGGGTGAAACGCTCAAGGGCTGCTTTTTGCATTCCGTAAGCGGAACTGCTGCCAGTTGCACCGGGATAGGGGCCACGGCCAGGGCCGGTAGCGGCTCCGGAGGAGATGCTGACTATGCTGCCGCTCCCGCGCTCTATCATGTCCTGAAGCACCAACTGGCTGAGGATGAATGGCCCGTGGACGTTCACGGCCCATGTGCGCATCAACCTGTTGATCTGGTAGTCTTTTGTGGCCACAGGGTACATGAGTGCGGCGTTGTTCACGAGGATGTCCACTGGCCCGTAGGTGTCGCGTGCCGCCTGTACAAGGGCCTCGCACTCCTCGGGCACTGATATGTTTGCCGCTACCGCGGTGGCCTCACCCCCAGCAACTCGAATGGCGTCTACTGTGGTCTCAAGGGAACCAGCGAGTTGGTGGTCTCCTTCTCTCAACGTACGGGCTGCGCAGACAACCTTTCCACCCTCTGCAGCGAATAACTTGGCGATTGACTCACCGATACCGCGGCTGGCACCGGTCACAATTACGACTTTTCCATCGAGTTTGCCCATTTCTTGCTCCTTTATCTCTTTATGTTTGTATAAGGTTAGGTGAAATTACTGGAGAACCTTGTGTGCAGTTGGAGACGGAACGACGACGCGAGGTTTCAGACCCGTCCGTAGTCAATCGGCGTGTCCTAACGTCCATACCATTGTAACCCTCTGTGACCAGGAATGCGACTGTCTTTGCTGTGTTAATCAGGGGGAATGTGAAGGTGATGCGGTTCTTGAGCGCAGGTTGAAGAGGGCTGGCACAAGCTTGCGCTTGGCGAGGTCGCCAGTGGCACCAGGATTACGATGAGGGCAGTCTCCTGTGCCATTACTCAGACTTCTTCACGGCGTGGCCGCCGAACTGATTACGCATGGCCGCCAACAGCTTTGCGCCGAATGGCTGTACCTGACGTGAACGGAACCTGGCCTGAAGAGACAGGGATATGACGGGGGTTGGAACGTTGAGGTCTATGGACTCCTGAACGGTCCACCGTCCCTCGCCGGAGTCGTCTACGTATGCCTGAAGTGATTCCAGACCAGGTTCCTCCTCAAGGGCGGCCGCGGTTAGGTCAAGCAGCCATGAGCGGACGACGCTGCCGTAGCGCCATATCTGGGAAATCTGTGCCAGGTCCAAGTCCATCTCCTGCTTTGCTTGCATGAGTTCGAATCCCTCTGCGTATGCCTGCATGAGGCCGTACTCGATGCCGTTGTGCACCATCTTGACGAAGTGTCCGGCGCCTGCGGGACCGACGCGCCCGTAGCCTTTGTCTGACGCTGGGGCTAGGGTTTGGAAGATTGGTTCAAGTCTCTGGAAGGTTGCCAGGTTGCCGCCGACCATTATGCTGTAACCTTCCGCCAGTCCCCATATGCCTCCGCTGGTGCCTGCGTCCAGAAAGGACAGCCCATTTTCAGCCAGGGCTGAGGCTCTGCGCATGCTGTCTTTATAGTTGGAGTTGCCGCCGTCTATGACCGCGTCGCCGGTGGAGAGGTACTCCGCGACAGTGTTGATGGTGCTCTCTGTGGGGTCGCCATCTGGCACCATGATCCACACTGCGCGAGGGTGGGTAAGCTGTTCAATAAGGTTGGTTATGGAGGAAGCGCCAACGGCCCCTTCGCCGGCAAGTGCCTGTACGGCCTCTGGTTGCGGATCGTAGACCACCACACGATGCCCTGCGCGCAGGAGTCGTCTTGCCATATTGCCGCCCATGCGTCCTAGACCGATCATTCCAAGTTCCATTGTTTGCTCCTTCTTTCTTTTGCTAGTGGGCCGTGCGGTTGTGTTCGTTTATTCCTGTACCACGCCGAGCAGGTCCGATGGCTCCTGGACGATCCAGGGGTGGTCTCATCTGGCTTGAGTGAAAGCCTGTGATGGTGAAAGGTGTGACGATGCTTATTATGACGTTCATGCACACGGTCACTCCTGCGCGGACTCCGGCGTGTGAGTCCTCCAGAACAAGGCGCTCTTCAGGGAAGACCCTTAGCTTCCTTGCTGCCATCAGGTAAATCTCCGGGTCGGGCTTCGGGTTCTTCACATTCTCTCGGGTGAATATCAGGTCAAGGGTCTGCTCCAGTTCCAGGGAGCGAAGGATGTGGATTGCCTCGGTACGCTGCGACATTGTTGCGACGGCGGTGTTGCAGGAGATCTCATTGGTGATACGCAACAGGTCTATCGTGTGGGGCCATCGGTTGTGCCTGATGACCTGCGTGTCAGCCATCATGGTGCTGTAAATGGCGGTCCGCATGGCTCGCGGTTCCGCGACGCCGTACTGTGTCATGAGAGGGCAGAAGTTATCATTCGCGCTGCGCCAACTTCATCAGCTAGCCGCATAATTTCGGAATTGCTTCCTAATGGTAGTTGCACCCTGACAACGCGCCGTTCAAGAGCCAGCAATACCTTGAGGTCTCCCAGTGCCTGGGCTTTGGCCAGGATGCCAAAGGTATAAGACTCGCCGGGGATCGGCATGTCTTCCCTGCGGTCCGTGGTGAGTTGTAGGAAAAGGCCGGTGTCGGGGCCGCCCTTGTGAAGCTGGCCTGTTGAGTGCAGGAACCTGGGCCCGTATCCCAGTGTGGTTGCGATGCCGTGATTCTCCGTTACCCTGCGACGTAGGTCGGCCAGAGCAATGTCTGTTTCAGGCGTCTGATGGATGTAAGCCATGATGGCCAGATAGTCGCCGGGCTGGGCTTTCGAAAGAAGGCTTTCAATGGAGCCTGGAGCATCCACCTGTGGAAGACGGCCCGATTTCCGGTGCTCCTGCAATCCGACGGCAGTCTCGTATTTAGCCTGCTGGACGTTTGGCTGGTCGAAGGGGTGGATGCTGAGAATCGCCCCTGCAACCACGGTTGCGAACTCCCAGCGGAAGAACTCCGCTCCGAGGTCGTACATGGTTTGTAGTTCCAGGCGCAAGACAGGCTGCCCTGAGGACTCTATGGCTGCAATTGCGGCATCGGTGCAGGCGTTTTCGTCACCATTTAGACGCAGGTACACGAACTGGCGGTCATCGCCGTAGTTTGCGGGGTGTACCAACGGCTCGCCGGACACGGGTATGATGCCTCGCTCTTCCTTGCCTGTGCTCTCTGCAATGAGCTGCTCAGCCCATAGTCCGAAGCTTTCGATGGACGGCGACGTGACAAGCGTGAGCTTGTTACGTCCATGTAGGGCCAGTATCCCCAGGGTTCCTCCCAGCCGTGCGCCAGGGTTGTCTGTGTTTTGGAGATCTTTGACAAATGGCGCGCACTCAGTGCGCATGGAATCAGCTCTGTCCAGAAGTCGTGTGATGTCCATGCCAACGAGAGCTGCTGGCACAAGGCCAAAATAGGAGAGTACAGAGTAACGCCCGCCGATGTCGGGAGGGTTTGTGAAGACCTGCCTAAAGCCGCTCTCCTGAGCAAGGACTTCCAGGGGCGTTTCTGGGTCGGTGATGGCGATGAAGTGTGGGCCTGCGTTCTCTTTGCCGACGAATTGTTCCACAAGGCCGCGGAAGTGCCTGTAGAAGGAAAGCGACTCAGTGGTGGTACCCGACTTGGATGAGACAAGGAACAGGGTAGTTGAGGGGTTGATTTCTGCCGTCATGGCCTGCACGGCGTCCGGTATCGTGGAGTCAAGGACAAGAAGCCGCGGGAATCCAGAGGTGCTTCCAAAGGTCTGACGGATTACCTCCGGCCCAAGGCTACTACCGCCCATGCCAAGGAGGACTACGTGTCGAATGCCGTCGTTGCGGACCTGCTGAGCGAAAGCTTGTAACGACGAGGCTTGCTCTCGCATGAAGCCGGTTACGTTGAGCCACCCAAGACGGTCGGAAATCTCTGTTGGGTCGGTCTTCCAGACAGTGTGGTCACGGTTCCAGATGCGCCCCACGATGTCGCGTCGTTGCAGGTCGGCCAGGGCTGTCTCTATCATGTGTGGTTGGCCTGCTAAGCCGGTGGTCGGCGCTCACTGCCGCTGGCGATTAGAATGGCTTTCTTTTCTTCGACATTGGCGAGGAGCTGGTCAAAGGAGTCTGCAAATGACTTGACTCCATCTGTCAGTAGCTTGTCGGTTACTTTTTCGATACTGATGCCTGCTGCATTCAAAGAGTTCATCACCTGCTCTGCGCTGGCCAGATCCTGCTCAAGAGTGGCCTGGGCCTTGCCGTGTTCCATGAAGGCGTTGAGCGTGGCTGGGGGCATGGTATTTACAGTGTCCTGGCCTATCAGGTTGTCTACGTACAGCACATCGCTGTAGGCGGCGTTCTTGGTTCCAGTGCTGGCCCACAGCGGCCTCTGCACGCGTGCGCCCTTGGCCTGCAACGCGGCAAAGCGGTCGCCACCGAAGATGGTCTTAAAGGATTGGTAGGCCAGCTTGGCGTTGGCGATTGCGGTCTTGCCCATAATGGCATCTGTCCCTGGCTTACTCTGGCTGGCGCTCTCTCCAAGCAGGTTGTCCACCGCCGTGTCCACACGGCTGACGAAAAAAGAGGCAACGGAGGCCACTTTACTCAGGCCTCCTCCTGACTTGGCCAGGTCTTCCAGGCCGGCGATGTACGCCTCCATGACCTGACGATGGGTCGAGAGGGAGAATATAAGAGTCACGTTTATGTTTATGCCCTGGCCTATGAGGAGGCGAACGGCAGGGATTCCTTCGGGCGTTGCGGGTACCTTGATCATGGCGTTTGGGCGGTCAAGAGCGGCGAAGAGCCGCAGTGCCTCTGTGATGGTGCCCTCTGTGTTGTGGGCCAGAGTTGGACTGACCTCAAGGGAGGCGTAGCCGTCGCGTCCTTCGGTGCGGTCATATGCGGGACGCAACAGGTCGGTCGCGGCGCGGATGTCCTCCATTGCCAGTTTTTCATAGGAATCCTTGGTGTCGAGTCTCTCAGCAGCGAGAGCGCTCAGGGCGTCGTCGTAGTCGGCGCTGCCGGAGATGGCCTTCTCGAATATGGTGGGGTTTGAGGTCAGGCCGGTGACGCCCATATTTATTAGTCTCTCGATCTCGCCCGACAAAAGCAGTTCGCGGCTTATGTTGTCGTACCAGATGGATTGTCCAAGGCGTTGTACCTCTTCGAGTGATGCCATAACTATCCCTCTCCTGTCGTGTTGTTGGTCGCCTGCAATGCCTGTCGTTCCAGTGCAATGACCTTATCCAGCCGGCGGCGGTATTTTCCCTCCGCGATGAACTGGGCATTGAGGAAGGAGGTAATGAGGTCTCTTGCCAACTTTTGGTCGATGATACGGGCCCCTAGGCAGAGTACGTTCATGTCGTCGTGCTCAACTCCCTGGCCTGCGGAGTAGGTGTCGTGGCAGGTGCTGGCCCGTGCCCCGGGGACTTTGTTTGCGGCGATGACGGCTCCAACGCCGCTGCCGCATACGATGATACCTCGCTGGGATTGGCCAGAGGCTACCGACTGAGCTACTGGGCCTGCGAAATCCGGATAGTCGTCCAGGGGATCCAGAGATGAGGCCCCCTTGTCTATAACTTCAAATCCCTGTTCTTTGAGCCAAGGCAGTAGCTTGGACTTCAATTCGTAACCTGCGTGATCGGCGCCCAGTGCCACGGACATGCTCATGCCTGATTCTCCCGTACAAGTTTTGCAGCTTCGTCGGCGACGTGCTGAGAGGTGAGGCCGAATTTTTCGTAGAGCACGCCTATTGGGGCCGACGCTCCGAAGTCCGATAGGCCGATGGCAACGCCCTCAGTCCCGATGTAACGCTCCCATCCCATCGTTGTTGCCGCCTCAATAGAGACACGCGCCCGTATATCCGGCGGCAGAACGCTATCGCGGTACTCTTTGGCCTGGGCATCGAAAATCTCCCAGGAAGGCATGGAAACGACGCGGGCGGAGATGCTCTGCTCCTGAATCAGTCTGCCTGCCTCGAGGGCTATGTGGACCTCCGAGCCTGTGCTTATTAAGATGACATCTGGTTTATCCGATGCCTCCCATAGCACGTAACCGCCTCTATGGACGCCTACGGAGGGGTCCAGTTTGCTGCGGTCCAATATGGGAAGATTTTGGCGGCTGAATACGAGTGAAGTTGGGCCGTTCCGGCGTTGCAGTGCGGTTTTCCATGCGTCTATGGTCTCTGTGGCATCTGCGGGACGGAGAACCACCATTTTGGGGATGGCCCGCAGCGACAGAAGCTGCTCAATCGGCTGGTGGGTTGGGCCGTCCTCACCAAGGCCGATGGAGTCGTGAGTGAAGACGTAGATTACCCTCTGGCCCATGAGCGCCGCCAGACGCATTGGCGGACGCATATAGTCGGAGAATATGAGGAATGTGGCGGTGTACGGAATGGTCCCGCCGTGCAGGGCCATTCCGTTGGCGATGGCTCCCATGGCGTGCTCACGCACTCCGAAGTGCATGTTGTGGTCACAATTTTCCTCGAAACCGTAATGGTCGTGGTTTTTGAGAAGAGTCTTGGTAGAAGGGGCAAGGTCTGCCGAGCCGCCGGTGAAGGTGTGAACCTTTTGTGCAATGACGTTCATCACCTGTCCGGAAGCTTCCCTGGTTGCTATTGGCTTGGCTGCGGGGTCGAACAGTCCTTCAAGGCCCTGGTCCCAGTCCTTTGGAAGGTCTCCATTCAGGGCCTCTTCCAACTGTTGGGCCTGGGCTGGGAAATTCTGGTGATATGTCTGTAACCTGGCCTGCCACTCGGCCTGCTGGTTCACGCCTCTCTTCTGGGCCTGTCGGAAGTGGTCAAGTGCCTCCTGCGGGACTGTGAACGGCTCCTCGTATGGCCATTCCAGGAACTCCTTGGTAAGGCGCACTTCATCTATGCCAAGGGGCTCACCGTGGGCAGAGCCGGTGCCGGCCTTGTTTGGACTGCCGTAGCCGATAACGGTTTTGCAGATAATTAGGCTTGGGCGTCCGGTTTCCTTCTGGGCCGTGCGTATGGCAGAATCAACACTCTCTGGGTCCATGCCGTCTATTGATCCTATGACGTGCCAGCCGTAGGCTTGGAAGCGCTGATCCACATTTTCTGTGAAGGAGATGTCAGTGTTGCCTTCTATGGAGATGTCGTTGTCGTCATAGAGATAGATGAGCTTGCCAAGACGTAACGTGCCGGCGAGAGAGGCCGCTTCTGAGGCGACACCTTCCTGCAGGTCTCCGTCGGAGACGATGGCGTATGTGTAGTGGTCTATGATGGAGAGTTCTGGCTGGTTGTAGTGGGATGCCAGCCATCGTTCGGCGATAGCCATCCCAACTCCGTGTGCGAACCCCTGGCCCAGAGGCCCGGTGGTCATCTCGACTCCAGGGGTGACACCGTATTCGGGGTGGCCCGGAGTCTTGCTTCCCCACTGGCGGAAGTTCTTCAGTTCGTCTAGCGGGAGGTCGTACCCGCTGAGATGCAGCAGGGCGTATAGCATGGCCGAAGCGTGGCCAGGTGACAGTATGAACCTGTCCCGGTCAGGCCAATTGGGGTCAGTTGGATTGTGCTTCATGAATCTGTCCCACAGGACGTAGGCCATTTGAGCGGCCCCAAGGGGTGCACCCGGATGGCCGGAGTTGGCCTTCTGGACGGAGTCCACCGCTAGGAAACGCATGGTGTTGATGCAGAGTTGGTCTAGGGATTTATCATTCATTTATGTTATCTCATCTCTTGAAAGTTGTTATTTCTAGGCAATGCCATTATGGCGTTCCCGCGGCCGCAAGAAATGTTTGACCACTGCGACATGTCTGCATCTGTTAAGATGCGCGTAGGCTGGCGTTGGATGTGTTGCCAGGGTCTGCCCTGGTAACAAGGGATATGACCAGCCACCCCCTATTGTACTACCATAACGGGATTTTCACCCTATCCAGTGCACTCAGTTTACCCCAGAAATTTTTGCTGGCAAGTTTGAATGCTCCCCATGCCAACCAGAAATAGGTGACATGAATGATGGGGTTTAAGCTGCTGTCCTTCAGCGGCCCCTGGGTCGCATTAGCAAGTATGTCTCACTGACTTCCAGTCTCGTTGTCCACAATGGCGTCTCCGGTCAGTTATTGCCACCAGGACTTGGTCTGATGGTCCCACATGATGAGGTCACTCTTACGCATTTTCCCGGAGACGCCATTGCCGTGGACGACACGGTCCAGTCTCCTGTAGAAGACGATGGCCGAATTGTACAACTGGCAGAAGGTGACCGCGACGGGGATGCCGTCGAGAACGTCGTTTACAATGTCGTGCCAGATGAGGATCTGGATGGGATATGCTCTTGCGAGGCCGCCTATCCCCATGTGGATGACCGGCTCCTAGTCGTTGAGTCATTCATTCGCTTCTGCAATGGTGATGTGGTTGGGAGTGTATATGGCCTGAATGCCGTTCCGTGGAATACCACCGGAGAGAATATCGCTGCACGGCAACTGTGGTTGGAAAAATCGGTCTCCGAGCTGGCTGTCATTCTACCCCACTGGTCGGGTGTGGCGGAGGGGTCTATGTTCGCCGTCGGTCGGAGCCAGATGTCTGTTGGGCCGGGGATTGCTTGGTGCCGTCAATTCAGAAGCGGTGTTAAACAGTCGGGCCAGGGGTCGGAGGCGTTGCTGTTGCTTCGGACCTCGCCGTGGATATTGCCACCAGATAGCTGATGGGTGTTATGATGCTGCAGTCGAAGACCTAGGCCAAACTCAGGACGTCCCCACCATAAGCAGGCCAGCGGTCAATAGGAATAGAGATAGGTTGGATAGCGGCCTGATGAGTTTTCTATAGAGGATGCTACTACGGGGACTGCTTACAGCAGTCCGCCGATGGTCAGCCAGTAGAAGACTATGTATGAGCCGGCCACAACCATGAGCCAGGAGCCGATGGGTTGGACGTAGGGCAGAGCCTTTCTGAGCCCGCCGACCATAGCGCCTTTGAAGAAGGCCATTCCAAGGGTTAGGCTTAATATCACAACTCCCATTCCGAGGGCATAGAGCAGGAACTGACCTACGGAGGTAGCTATGCTGGAGACGGCAAAGCTTGTTCCTATGACCGATAGGAAGATGGGCAGGGTACAACTCAGGGATGCCGTGCCGTAGCTAAGTCCAAAGAGGAAATATCCCTTCACGTTGACCTGCCCTGGGTTACCCATGTGTGATGCGGCCTGGGCGGCAAACCCTGTGTGCAGCTTGCCGCCCCCGACCATCCACGACCCAGTGATGACAAGGACGGTGCCGATAATCAGGCCCAGCCACGGCAGTATGTCCACCACGGCGGCCCTTGCTCCAAGTCCTATAATAATACCGACCATGCCGAACAACACAACGAACCCGGCGGTGACCGATGCGCCCACCTGAAACCCCTTGGCGATGTGTTTGATGGGATGCACGTTTGCATTTGCCTGATCATTGGTTCCGAGGTACAGCCCCAGATAGGCGGGAAGCATGGCAAAGCCACACGGGTTGACGGCGGATACCATTCCCGCGGCGAAAGCGAAGCCAAGTGGAGCCAGAACACCCAGGTCTCCCAGGAATGTTCCCGATCTTCCGGATAGGGCCTCTACGAACCTGTTGATGCCGTCTATGCCGCTGCTCTGCCCCAGTATGATGGCACAAACGACAGCTAGGGTGAGGAACAGGCTTGCGATAGCCGCTGGTAGCACGATGCTCCGCAACATGTTTGTCCCCCGTATGGAGGCTGATATTGCTTTTGGAATGAACATTTTGCTGTGCTCTTCGTTCCGGTCTTTCAGACTGACTAGCCAGTCTCCTGGGCCAGCATCTCATTGGTCACGTCTGACAGGATTTCCAGGTTCAGAAGCCCGCTCCACTTCCGGAATATGTCGCCCTTGGAGTTGATGAACACGGTGGTGGGCATACCAATAACCTCGTACAGACGTATCACTCGGTCGTCGTCGGTAAAGCCCGCGGGGTAGGTTACACCCAACTGGTCCAGGAGTTCGCGCGCGTCGTCATGGTTTCCAAGGCCCATATACTGTCCTACATCTATGCTGACGAGGGTGACGTCTTCCTTGAAATCTTCATAGAAGAGCTGGAAATCTGGCATTTCAGCGCGGCAGGGCGGACACAGTCCTGCCCAGAAGTTGAGTACCACGGGTTTGCCGCGTAGGTCTGAGAGGTCAAGATTGGACCCTCCCAGATCATTCTGGCCCTGATACAGGATGAACGGGAAGCTGTAGGCGGCGTTCAGCGTGTTGCCGGAACTGGAGCATGCCGCCACGCTGAAGACGAGGGTCAGGGCCAACAGAGACAGCTTGCCAAGACCGGGGTGCTTGAGAATATGCAGTGGGTTGCTTGGCCTTGCCGCGTTCGGGTTGTCGAAAACTTTATCAGCCATTTACTGCTCTCCTAAGTTCCGAGGTGATGTCGCACCTAGATAGAAGTATCAATAGTTTTGATGAGAAGTACAACCAGGAGAGTCTTAACATTTGGTGAACAATGCTTAACTAATGCGTGTCTGCAGGCTAATTCAGGGTGTAGCTCTAAGGGATTGTCTGTAACTTGTAGCGCGATACATTATATTACCGAGGGCAACTCTAGGACTTGGGGAAGTCCAAGTAAGGGAATTAATGAACAGACCGCTTAGATACTCTCTGTATCTCATATCGATAACTACCCTCTTGATTTTAACTGCCTGCTCTACGGGTATTGCTCAAGAGGAATATGATTCGGCCATAGCTGAGAGGGATACAGCAAGGTCATAGGTGACCGAGCTACAGGCCGAGATCTCTTCTGCTCAAGTTCTGCTTGAGCAACTGTAGCTAATTTATCCCACCGCGTCTATTCAAAGACAGGGCTGAGTTACTGGCATAACTCCTAGGGGACGACATTTCAGCTATGGAAGCCACGGAATTTGCCTCAGGATGGTTCGCCAACGCCCTAGAGTTACAGGAGATGGCTGCCGACGCTGGTTATATCATTTCCGCTGAACTTGCACGCAATGTTCATGATACCTTTACCATCTGGAACAGCGTCATCACCCAAGAGGATAAGTATTATTGGTGGAATCCCGACACAGATGAACTGAAATATGGGTAGGATGTAAAAACTCTTGCACCATGGGTCGATTAAATAGCGACCTTCGTGGTCTCAGGAAAGCCTGTTGCGGGGATTCACTTGCTTTGACTGATCTACGATCTACCTCACTTGAGGTAGATCAAGAGACTGGCGTGAGAAAAACTCACTTCAAGGATGGCCCGCATATCGTTGTCGGCGGTTGTTACGTAATCAACGTGCCTGGGGTCTTCTTGTGGTAGCTTGTGCAGGCATTCCCGTCCCAGTACTTCCTGAGGGCACAGGTGCATGCCGTTGGCCTGTCCGTCCCAGAACCCCACCAGCTTGAGCGGGCTGAAGAGTGTTTCTGCCACGATGCGCAGGTCGGCGATGACCTCTGTGGCACGGAATCCGCCATCTGCCTCTATGTTTATTTGGACGTGATTCATATCTTTTGCCATGTCCTTAGCAGGGTATGTGTTCATCATACTACGGGTAGTAAAATTACCCTTGACTCACGCGTGTCTCATGCGTATATTGTGTAGACTGACCAGTCGGTCTACACAATATACGGCTGTGGCCACCAGCCGGTTCTAAAGATTGGAGGCTATATGACCACTACGCTAGTTTCACCGACCGTTAAATTTCGAGACCAGACTCTGGTGCCCATCTGGGAAAAGGTGCAATTGGGCCAGAGGCTCAGCTTTGAAGACGGCGTAGCCTGTCTTAAGACCAATGACCTGATATCCCTTGGGCAGATGGCAGACTACGTGAAGCGGAAGATGTGGGGCGACAAGGTCTATTTTGTTTTCAACCGTCATATTAACCCCACAAATATCTGCGTCCTCTCATGCACATTCTGCGACTTCGCCAAGAATAAGGGCGATGCTGATGCTTATGAGATGGAGATGGACGAGATTCTTGGTAAGTTGGACCCGGAGATGCACGAAGTGCACATTGTGGGCGGGCATCACCCCGACTGGCCCTTTGAGCGATACGAAGGGATTATACGGGGGATTCACGAGGCGTTTCCAAACATACATATCAAGGCGTGGACTGCTGCTGAGATAGACTACTTTTGCAAACGGTTTAAGATGAGTGAAGAAGAAGTGATGGGCCGTATGAAGGACGCCGGGCAGGTGTCCATGCCCGGCGGAGGTGCGGAGGTCTTCTCTAACAGGGTTCGCAAGGAGTTGTTCCCAGGCAAGAATACCGCCGACCGCTGGTTGGAGATTCACCGGTTGGCACACAACATGGGCATTCGCTCCAACGCCACGCTCCTCTACGGTCACATAGAGACTTTTGAGGAACGTATACAGCACATGATCCTTCTGCGTGAGTTGCAGGACGAGGCACCCGGCTTCCTGGCCTTCATCCCCCTTGAGTATCAGGTGGGGACCACCAACCTGGTAACACGTCAAGCATCGTCAGCTGAGGATCTGAGGACAATTGCGACATCACGGCTGATGCTGGACAACTTCCCTCACATCAAAGCCTACTGGGTGATGATAGGGGAGGAAACCGCTTCCATTGCCCTCAACTTTGGAGCCAGCGATCTGGATGGCACCATCGGCGAGGAACGCATCGCACACGCGGCCAAGGCCGCCAGCCCCGTTGGACTGGCCCGCGCACGTATGCTGAAGCTCATCGGCGACGCAGGTAAGATCCCGGTGGAACGGGACGCTCTCTACAATGAGGTCAATGTCTACGACAGTTAGAGTAGGACAGATACCTTACCTGAACTGCGAGCCTTTCTTTTACGGCCTCGCACTGGATGGCGTTGAGCTATGCCCCATGCCTCCCAGTTCAATGGGCCCGTTGGCCCAGACTGGCGGGCTGGATGCGGCACCTTTTTCTCTGATCCAGAGCTTTGGATTAAGAGACAAGTACGAGATTCTGGGCGACATGGGTATCAGCGTCAAGGGACCTGTGAGAAGTATCCTGTTCTATTCACGCGTCCCAATTGGAGAGCTTTCTGGGGCGCAGATTGGTGTGACTCAAGAATCGGCCACAGCGGTGCAGCTCATGAAGGTGCTCCTGGAGCAGCGTCACGGAGTGCGCCCTGACGAATACATTGGCCTCGATGCTCCGGTTCAGGATGCCTTCCTGCTAATTGGTGACGAAGCACTTGTTACGCATGACCATGTGGATGGGTACCCATATTGCTACGATTTGTCGGACGAGTGGCTGGACTGGAACGGCCTCCCATTTGTCTTCGCCGTGTGGATGGTACGTCGTGACATGGATGCGGACGTGAAGAAGATGCTGGCCGACGGGCTGAGGAATAACATAGCGGAGAACATGAGCCATAACCTGAATGTCATAGCCGACAAACGAGAACCGATGGGCTTGACCACCGGCGAGGTAACCGATTATCTGGAGGCTTTCCGATACGTTCTATCCGAAGAAGACTGGCAGGCCATTGAGAAATTTGAGGGGGCCTGGCGTGCCCTTCCCACTGCAAAGGAGACGACTATATGACTACGGTAACATCGATGAAAGACGTGGCAGCCAAGGTGCTGGCTGGGGGAAGGATTACGCCTGAAGACGGGCTTTACCTTCTCAAGGAGGCTCCTTTGATGGAGCTGGGAAGCCTTGCACAGGAGGTGCGATACAGGCATAACCCAGATCCCACCGTTACTTTTGTGATCGACACAAACCTCAACTATACAAACATATGCGATGCCTACTGTACCTTCTGTGCCTTCTTTCGCATTGAGACGGACGCTGACGCTTATACGTACACTGTGGAGCAGGTAATGGAGATGGTCGGGCAAGCGGCGGCCAAGGGAGTTACCACAGTTCTTTTGCAGGGTGGGCTCAACTCCAAGCTTCCTATGGAGTACTATGAAGAACTGGTGCGCGAGACCAAGCGTCGATATCCCCAAGTGTTGCCACATTACTTTTCTGCGCCTGAGATACAGAAAATGTCTCAGGTATCGGAGATGCCTGTGTCTGAGGTGCTCCGCCACCTGAAAGAAGCTGGACAGGAAACTCTGCCAGGTGGTGGCTCAGAAATTCTATCTGATAAGGTGAAACGCCGTCTCAGCCGTCTGTGGCCTAAGGGCCGTGTGCAAGATTGGGAAGATGTGCATCGTGAAGCTCACCGA
>Ga0209501_10000712_pt1 | contig 39149 bp, 42 predicted proteins | sample ArcticOcean_MG_C_4_FD_187434 | JGI IMG/M metagenome (GOLD analysis project Ga0209501, IMG submission 187434) | Marine microbial communities from western Arctic Ocean - ArcticOcean_MG_CB4_134 (SPAdes) (version 2) | ecosystem: Environmental > Aquatic > Marine > Oceanic | place: Arctic Ocean...
GATAGCCTGTGGTGAGGGGGTATTTCATAGCGAATCAGTTGGTTATTGGAGTGCTTTCGTTTTCTATGCCGCGGGCGCAATGCACCCAGCTAAATGTTCGAACACGAGATATATGTCCGGGCAAGGATAATTTGCTTCGGTATCGGAAAATCAATATAAAGCAGTGCATTTCCGGAAAATGGGATTGAGGGGAAAAGGCGCGGCGACGTAGTGACAGGCGCTTGAAATCCGCCGGTCCGCCGAAATCGAGAGAGTGGAATCGGCTCTACTACCTGCGGCCCTCGGTGGAGAGGGTCTTTTCCAGGCTAAAGGAATTCAGGAAGATCAGTTCGATCTGGACTCGGGGCTTTGACAAAGTGGCGATCCACTACGGAATGGGCGTGCTGGTGATGCAGGCAAGTGCACTTGCGCAGATTGAGGCAGGACGATTCAACCATTCGAGGGACTGTCTTGCGGCCTGACGGATCGAGGGCTAAGTCCCCGCGCTACTCGCCGCCGTACTTCTCCAGTATGGCCAGCAAGTTTTCCACGGCTGATAGGAGGTACCCGAGGTACTGTCCAAGCTTAGGGCCCCGGTCAACATAGGCAGGCATTGTCCGCAGACTGCCCCGGCGTTGAAACATGGCTAGGTCAGCCAGAGTGAGCCTCTCGTCAAAGAAGGCTTCCATGCTGTCGCTCCAGTCATCGACCTCCTGAATCCATTGCTCGTATTCCTCGGTGCTCCCTAGGTCTCGACCTGCCGCATACAACTCGCGTGCCCTGAGAATCTGGGGGACGCACCACTTTCTAGCAGCCTTGCCTCGCCGCCACTTCCGAATAAGTAGGCAAATCCACCAAGCCAGAAGCAGTACCAAAGAAGCAGAGACAGACGACTGAGCCAAGCGTGAGCCACCAGGCAGTCACGAACGGCTCGCCAAGGGACCGGAGCAGCATAGCGACGGAAACGGTCCCGAAGAAGAGCGCAATTGTGAACAGGGCGACCATGCCCCAGTATTCCTTGCGCCTGGGAGATAGTCGCCAAAACGGCCCGCGCACCTCCGCTCCGTCACTGTGGAGATTCGCAACTGCCTGCGAATTTGTTGACTGTTCGGTATATGTTCGGTATTGTTGAAAAACTAATGAGAAAAGCAGGCACGGTGGTGATGAGCGAAATGACAGTATTCCGGGTAGAGAGCGAGATGGCGGGTCTGAATGGGTCGCATCCGACGGCTTCGATCCTGCACGCCGATTTGGATGCGTTCTACGCCTCGGTGGAACAGCGGGACAATCCGGCGCTACGGGGGCGGCCGGTGGTGGTGGGGGGCGATCCGGACTCGCGCGGGGTGGTGGCGGCCTGTTCGTATGAGGCGCGCGAGTACGGGATTCACTCGGCCATGCCGCTGCGCAGGGCGGCCAAGTTGTGTCCACGCGCCGTGTTCGTCAAAGGGCGGCACGACGTCTACGGGGAGGTCTCGCGGGCGGTGATGGATATCTTCCATAGCTATACCCCGCTGGTGGAGCCGATCTCGCTGGATGAAGCCTTTCTGGACGTATTTGGATGCGAGCGCCGGCATGGATCGCCGGAGGACGTGGCCCGGGACATTCGCCGGCGCGTGTTGGCGGAGCTAGGACTGACGATAAGCATCGGTATCGCCACCAGTAAGTCGGTGGCCAAGATCGCGTCGGACATGTGCAAGCCGGACGGGCTGCTGTCGGTCGAGCCGGGCCAGGAGCGGGGATTTCTGGCGCCGTTGCCGGTGGGGCGTATCTGGGGGGTGGGGCCCCGTACGGAGGAGCGATTGGGGGCACTTGGGATCGAAACGGTTGAGCAGTTGGCCGACCGGGATGAAGGTGAACTCGTGCGCCATTTCGGCAAATTCGGCTGGCGCTTGCACGAGCTGGCCCGCGGGATGGACGTTCGGCCGGTGTCCTCGGACGGTCTGCGCAAGTCGGTGGGGAACGAGCGCACGTTCCCGGAAGACGTGGAGGAGCTTCAAACCCTCTCGACCGAGCTGCTGGGACTGAGCGACGAGGTGGCGCGGCGGCTGCGCACCCACGACCTGCAGGGCAGGGTGGTGACGCTGAAGATTCGACAGGCGGATTTTTCGACGGTGACACGCCGGCGGACGCTGCCGGATCACACTGATGACGGCGGGACGATATATGACGTGGCGAATGTACTGATGCGTACGGAATTTCGGCCGGGGATTGGGTACCGTCTTCTCGGTGTACATGTGTCGGATTTTGCGGCGGAAGACGTTCGGCAGCTGAAGATGCCGCTCTTTGGAGATGAGCGCGCCAATCGTCTCAACGCAGCGGTTGACGGCCTGGAATCGAAGTTTGGAAAAGGGAGTATCCGGAGGGCGACGCTTTTCGAGTCGGTGGCGCGATGCGCCAGTGGAATTGCTACAAAGCAGGACATTTTGTGGGAGGCACGAGGATGAGACAGACATCGCATGACGGGGCGGGATCGGGAGGGGTGCTGCTGCCGCGTACGTTTCAGGATTTGAGCCGCCTGGTGCGCCGCCACAGCGACCCGGATGCCCGGGAAACGCTGATGGGCGTTGAGGAGCAAGTGGGGCTGCTGGGATGGCGTTGGGTGCAGCGTAACGGCGGCCCGATACTGGAAAGGTTTTTCGAACAGGCCACAGAGGTCCTCAATGAGATTTCGAGCGCGGTTCGGGAGATAACGCTGGCTGAAGCGCCCGTCAATCGCCTGGTGGGCAGCTGGAAATTTCGCTTTCCGGTGGAAGATCTGGTGCTGGACCGGTTGCACAGTCGCCATCTGGGCAGGCGCATCGTGCTGGTCGACGGCGATCGGGCATTTGTGCGGGACGGTCTGGGCGTGCGGCTGGAACCGGCGGATATCTATGCCCCGTCGGCGTTTGCGGTCGGCGCTCCCCTGTCGTTGGCTGGAGCCTCCGGAAGGGTTGGCCCGATGCAGCCTTCGCGGAGGCTTTTCGAGGCGCTTCCCGGGCGAAGCTCCGGGATGGATTCGCGGGTTTCGCCGAACTGACGGCGAGCGCCGCTGGACACGGGAACTTCAAGCTGCGAGCATCACCGACGTTTTTATTACTGGTGAAGAGGTTCCCGCATGACGGTCATCGTATCGACGGACGGCGACTGGAAGGACACGAATTTCGAAGGCATGCGGGTACGGATGATCATGGGGCCGGATGAGGGGACGGGGGCAGTGACGATGGGGGAGTTGGATTTCGCGCCAGGGGCGCTGCTGCCCCGACACACGCATCTGGTGGAAGAGGCATTTCGCATTTACGAAGGTGAGGGAGCGGCGCTGGTGGGCGATCGGGAGATCGCGATCAAGGCCGGCGACGCGGTGCTGGCTCCGACCGGGATGCCGCACGGGTTTCGGAACGACTCGACCGGACAGTTAAAGATGACGTTCTTCTATCCGGCGATAAACGTGGCCTCGGAGTTCGTGGACTGACCGGGACTCTGCGAACGGCCGCCGGCAGGCGCCGACAGGCCGGATCGCCTGCCGGCGGCTAAGGAATGGCTAAATGGCCTTTTGAATCAGGCCGAGCACTTCACCGGGCTCGGCATGACGTCCATTGTCTTTTTTCGAATAAACGAGGTCACCGTTGACGATGACTTCGAAGGCGCCTCCGCTGGATGGGATGAGGGTCCAGTTGGCGATCTCGGTGGTGAATTTGTCTAAAACTTCGTTTGTCAGGCTCACGGCCCGAGGAAGGTAGTTTCAAGCAGTGCAGTATTCGACGGAGATGTCGATGTTGTTGGCCATGCGGCCTCCTCTCTGCTGCGGTTGACAGTCGATTGTCGGGGCGACGCCAATATTGCACAAGTCGGGCGGGCCCGATTGGACTCAAATGGCGTTTTGGCGAGGCGCGAATTAAGGCCCGCCAAAGGGGTGGGAGCATGGACAAATGGCCTGTTTTATGTCAAAATTACGGAAGCAAACGAGGTGGCGAGGGGTCCCATCGCCGCCGGGTGATAAATCCCGGCGAAACAGCGGACACGAGTTTCTGAATCGGAGCAGTGCTTGGGTGTAATTGACGCCCTGAACGAGGGCTTCCGGATCGTTGTACGGAAGCCGGTGCTCCTGTCCATCCCGATCCTGTTGGATCTGGGCCTGTTGATCTCCCCGAAACCTTCTGTGAGCCAATTTATGCTGGGCGTGGGCGGAGTTGACGCGGACGGGGCGGAGGCGCTGGGTGTGCTGGTTTCAGCGATTTTGCTTCTGCTGGTGGCGCTGCACGTTCCATCGCTGGGAGCGGGTGCGACTTCCGATTTCGCCGATCTGGGTGGAGCGGTGGAACTGGGCGGGGGAGGGGTGGTGTTCGGGTGGGCGCTCGTGCTGCTGCTGATCGGGGTGATTGTTTCCACGGCGTACCTGGGCCTGTTGCGCAGAACCATTTACCCGGAGGCGGAGGAACCTCAACTGACGACGCTGATTATGGATCGCGCGCCGCATCTGCTGGGTCTGGCGGCGTTGGCGGTGGTTTCGTTACTGGGATTGGTTTTGCTGTTCGGCCTGGCAATGGCTTTCATGGGCTTCCTGGCGATATTCGTGGGAATGGCGGTGGCGGTCGGGCTGATCGCGGTTCCGTTCCTGCTGTTTTTCGCGAATCTGTCGGTGATCGTGGATGGGAGCTCGCCGCGAGGGGCTATCCAGCGATCGATCAAATTCATCTCGGATGACGCCTTGCCGGTGGGGGGGATCATCATCCTGACGGTGGTGGTGCAGCTGATGTCGGGGATAGTGTTGACGGCGATTATCGGCAATGCGGTGGGCTTTGCGGTGGCGGTGGCGGCGAATGCCTTTATCGGGACGGTGCTGGCGGCCGGCAGCATGGTGTTTTACCTGTCACGTACACACGACGTTAATTTTTCTCACGAGGTTTCGCAGGACGGAACAGATTGGTAGGAGGTCTGGTTGGCAACGTATAGCGCCGATACGATTGAGATACTGGAAGGCTTGGAGGCGGTGCGCCGACGGCCGGCGATGTACATCGGCGATACGACGGATGCGGGGCTGCATCACTGTGTGTTGGAGGTGGTGGACAACAGTGTGGATGAGGCCCTGGCCGGTTACTGCTCGAAGATCCGGGTGACGCTGGAAAACGATGGCTACTGCACGGTGGAGGATGACGGCCGCGGGATTCCGGTGGACAAGCACAAGAAGGTGAACCGGCCGGCGCTGGAAGTGGTGATGACGACGCTGCATGCTGGGGGCAAGTTTGACGCGAAGGCGTATCAGGTGTCGGGGGGATTGCACGGAGTGGGGGTGTCGGTGGTAAACGCGCTGTCGGAGCACCTGGTGGCGGAAGTGAGACGAAACGGCAAGGTGTATCAACAGGAATACGCCCGAGGGAAGCCGACGACCGACGTGAAACCGGGTGGGAAGTCGAAGCAGACGGGCACGACGATACGGTTCAAGCCGGACATGGAAATATTTAACGCTGAAGGATTGGCGTTCAGCTTTGAGACGCTGGTGGAGCGTCTGCGGCAGATTGCCTTCCTGGTTCCGAATCTCGAAATCCTGATTGAGGATGAGCGCACGGGTCAGGCGCTGACATTCTTTTTTGAGGGAGGGATTGGGTCGTATGTCGAACACCTGGCGCAGTCCCGCAAACCGCTCAACGCCCGGCCGATAGTCGTGAGCGGGGTAATCGACGGAACATCGATCTCGGTGGCGCTGCAGTACACGGATACATACCGGGAGTTGATCTTCCCATTCGCCAACACGGTGCACACGGCGGATGGCGGGACCCATCTGTCGGGGTTCCGGGCGGCGCTGACGAGAACGATAAATGAGTTCGCGCGCAGCAACGGCTATCTGAAGGACAACGATCCCAATCTTGGGGGGGAGGACGTGCGCGAAGGGGTGGTGGCGGTTATAAGCGTCCTGCTGGGTGAGCCGCAGTTCGAAGCGCAGACGAAGGTTCGCCTGAATAACCCGGAGGTGGCGGGGCAGGTGCAGTCGGTGATGGCGAGGCAGCTCTCGGAGTTTTTGCATGAGAACCCGGGGGAGGGGCGGCGGATAGTGGAGAAGTGCCTGGTGGCCAGCAGGGCGCGGCTGGCGGCCCAGCGAGCGCGTGACCTGGTGGTGCGCAAGGGGGCGCTGGATGGGATGGCGCTGTCGGGCAAGCTGGCTGATTGCCAGGAGACGGATCCGGACCACTGCGAACTGTTTATCGTGGAGGGCGACTCGGCCGGAGGGAACGCGAAGCAGGGCCGCAACCGAATCTTCCAGGCGATTTTGCCGCTGCGGGGCAAGATCTTGAATGTGGAGAAGGCGCGCCTGGACAAGATGTTGGGAAATGAGGCGATTCGCGATCTGACGACGGCGGTGGGGACGGGTATCGGCGATCTGTTCGACATCGCGAAGTTGCGCTACGGGCGGGTGATCATCATGACGGACGCGGACGTGGACGGATCGCACATTAGAGCGCTGTTACTCACGTTTTTCTTCCGCCACATGCGTGAGCTGGTGGAGCGGGGCAACCTGTACATCGCGCTGCCGCCGCTGTACGGAATATCTCGTGGAAAGAAGCGGATGTACGCGTTTTCGGAGAAAGAACGGGATAAGGTGCTGGCGGGGTGGAAGGGCAATTACCACATTCAGCGCTACAAGGGCCTGGGGGAGATGAACGCGGATCAGCTCTGGGAAACGACAATGAACCCGGAGACGCGGACGTTGATGCAGGTGGTGATGGAGGATGAGGAGAGCGCGGATCGGCTGATCACGACGTTGCTGGGCAATGACGTGGCGGACCGGCGGCACTACATAATGACCCACGCCCGATACGTTCGAAATCTGGACGTCTAGCGGCTCTACCGCGGCAGGGGAACAGCCAGCATGAGTAACGCGGTGGGACGGCGGATCGCGCTGGACGCGATGGGCGGCGACCACGCGCCGAAGGCAACGGTGGCCGGGGTGGTGGCGGCGCGAAGGAATCACGGCGTAGAGGTAACCCTGGTGGGCGATCTCGAGCGGCTGTCGGCGGAGCTGGAACGGAATGGGGAATCGGTGGGGGACTACCAGATCGTGCATGCCGGCGAGGTGGTGGGGATGGATGAGCAACCGGCGTCCGCGATCCGCCAGAAGCTCGATTCGTCAATTCGGGTGGCGGCCCAATTGGTGAAAGTCGGTGAGGCGCAGGCGCTGATCTCGATGGGCAACAGTGGAGCGACGATGGCAGCGGCGGTGCTGGTGGTGGGCAGGGCGCCGGGAGTCAGCCGGCCGGCGTTGGCGGGCGTGTTGCCCGCAACGGGCGGGAGAACATTGCTGCTGGACATCGGGGCGAATTCCGAATGCACGCCGGAAAATCTGTTGCAGTTCGCGATTATGGGATCGCTGTACATGGAGGCGGCCCACGGGGTGGCTTCGCCGCGGGTGGGCCTGTTGAATGTGGGCGAGGAGGACGTGAAGGGCAATCAGCTGGTGCTGGAAGCGCACGAGCTGGTGCAGGCCAGCGAGCTGAATTTCCGGGGAAATGTGGAGGGCGTGGACCTGTTTCGCGCGGTCGTCGATGTGGCGGTATGCGATGGATTCACGGGAAATGTGGCGATAAAAGTGATGGAAGGCACCGGGGATTTCGCATTTGGGATGTTGCGGGCAGCGGGAGAGACGTCCGCCCGCAGCAAACTGGGGGCATTGCTGATGCGACCGGCGCTAAGGACGATGCGGACGTCGTTCGATTACGCGGAGTGGGGTGGGGCGCCGCTGCTGGGAGTGAACGGATTGGTGTTCATCGGGCACGGAAGATCCCACCGGGGGGCGGTGGAAAGGGCGATTGTGGAGGTGACCGCCGCGCTATCCGGGAACTTGCCGATGTTGCTTGAAAAGGGGCTGGCGCGGGGGTGAGCGCGAGGGGTTACCCGGGAGCCCCGGCACCCTCGAAGATCGCGTCCATATCGAGCAGGATGATGAGCGAATCGTCCAGCTTGACGGTCCCTCGCAGAAACTCACTGCCGACCGCGGAAACCACGGGGGTCTCGTTGGCGACCATGGAGTCGTCGATGATACGGACCTCTTCGACGGAATCGACGATGAGCCCTATGGACACGGGCAGGCCCGCTTGTTCGAGTTCGACGATGACGATTCGGGAGCGGGATGTCAGATCGGAGACGGCCAGGGCGAGATGCCGGCGAAGGTCGACAATGGGCAGGATGAGACCACGCAGATTGATGACGCCTTCAACCAGATTAGGGGCGTTGGGAACTTCGATGATCTGCTGGAGCCGGACGATTTCGCTGACCTTCTCCGCGGTTACACCGTAGAACTCGCCGGCCACGCCGAGGACGGCGATGGTCTCAATATTGAGATCAGCGTCGTCACCATCGGGCTCGGCGGTTGCAGTAGCGGCTGAGGTAGATTCGCTCATTGCCGTTTGGCCTCTCCTGATCAGGATGGTTGAGTACCGGCTCCTCCGCCGATAGAGCAAGAGTCTGGCACAGGTCGCCGCGGCAAGAAGGTAACGGTGCTTCCACTTGTCCCGGGGGCCGGGCGGGGAGCCGGGAAGGCCGGGTGAAGGTGGACTCGCCGGCCCGGATTGATGTTTCCGACGAAGTAGTTTGTGGTGAGATCCGCGGTAGCCGGGTCCCGCGGCGGGCTAACCGTCTTCGATTATGACCGAACCTGAACGGGAGGCGGCCAGGGATTCTTCCCACGCTGAACTGAGTTCGGCGATGAGGCGGCGGACTTCCTGGATGGGATCCACGCGCTTGCGCATGTTGGCTTGTATGAGGCGCTCCAGGGCGTAGGTATAGATACTTTCAAGCCCGCCGGCCAGATCACCGCCCTGCTCCTGGTTCAGGGTGGTGTTGAGCTCGGAGATGATGTCCTGAGCCCGGGTGAGGGAATTGTGGGCGAGCTGGATGTCGCCGTCCTCGACGCCGGACTGGGCGCGATCCAAAAAGCGCAAGGCGCCTCGAAGCAGGAGCAGGACCAGGTCGGCGCCGCTGCTGGTCTCGGCCTGTACCCGTCGGTAGGCAGCGTATGGGTATTTAGCCACCATTTGTCGCATTGCTATCGGGCGATTCTCTTGATTCTAGGCTTGCTGATTAAGAGCGCCGCCGCCGGTGCGTGCTCGCGCCCGGCCGGAGTAACCCCGCAGCATGCGGGTCCCTCGCTTCACCAGGCCGGCGCGGCCCTGCTGGCCTATGCGCAGGCAGCGAAGCTGGAAGAAGGATTTGGACCCTATCGCCTGGAAGACGTCTACCTGGGCACCGAGTACGGCGGGGACGAAATCCGTTCGGCCGTCGAGGGATCGGGCGAGCCGTTCGCCGAGCTGGAGGCGGTGGAGCCGTTCGTGGCGAAGCTCCCGGCCGGGGGCAAGGTTGTAGGTTGGTTCGACGGAGCGATGGAGTACGGCCCCCGGGCGCTGGGCAGCCGCAGCATTCTGGCCGCGCCGGAGATATTCGAGAATTATGAAGAGGGCAGCTTCGCGGCTGAGTTCATGACGGTCACTTTCGACGGGTGGTCCCCGTTCGTACTTTCCGGGGGACTGGTGCTGTTTCACGACGCCAAGAATCCGGAAATCGGGCCTTTTCAGGTGATCGGGGAGATTCTGGAGGCGGGGGACTATCGCGAGCTGCCGGGCATCAATTCCTTACGGGTTTGCAAAAGGTGGAAGCCGGGGTCTGATAGGCGGACGCGGTCCCGGCGGCTTCACGAGGGCCGGGTCGCAACGGCGGAGGTTTGGCGGGCGTTTGGCTACGAGAATAGGCGGCGCGACGGCGGACGGTTGACTACAATCTCCCGGACGCACTCTTGCCAAAAGGGCAATTAACCTGACGGAGACAAGTTGAGCAGCATCTGCATTGTTGGAACGGGCTACGTTGGCCTGGTCACCGGGGCATGTTTCGCCGACCTGGGAAATGATGTCATTTGCCTGGACATCGACGAGGCGAAGGTGGAGTCGCTCAATAAAGGAGTGATCCCGATATTTGAGCCGGGTCTGGAAGATCTGGTGATCCGCAATCAGGCGGCGGGCCGGCTGAGTTTCACGATCTCGTATGCCGAGGGCATTCCCGGAGCGGATTTCGTGTTTATCGCGGTGGACACGCCGCCGGGTCCGGCGGGGGAGGCGAACCTTTCCAGCGTGGAGGCGGCGGCGGCGATGATCGCGGAGGAGCTGGACGGCCGCACGATCGTGGTGGACAAGAGCACGGTGCCGGTGGGGACCGGCGACCTGGTGGCCGATCTGATTACCCGGCACCGGGGCGACGAGGTTGATTTTCACGTGGTTTCCAATCCCGAGTTCCTGCGCGAGGGCTCCGCGGTCTCCGATTTCCTGAACCCGGACCGGATCGTGTTGGGCTCGCAAGACAGGCAGTCGGCGGAGGATGTGACACTGCTGTACCGGTCGTTCGACTGCCCGATCATCATTACGGACCTGCGTACGGCGGAGATGATCAAGTACGCGTCGAACGCCTTCCTGGCCACCCGAATATCGTTCATCAATGAAATCGCCAGCATGTGCGATCAGCTTGGCGCGGACGTGACCGAGGTGGCGCGAGGGATGGGGCTGGACGACCGGATCGGGGTGGGATTCCTGAGCGCCGGAATCGGCTGGGGCGGAAGCTGCTTCCGCAAGGACGTGCTGGCGCTGGAGCATATGGCGGCCGTGAACGGTTGCCATCCGCAGTTGCTGCGGGCGGTGGTGGAAATCAATCGCGATATGCGGCGCTCGGTTGTGCGGCGGCTGCGCGATGAATTGGGAGAACTACGGGGTCGGGTCATCACGGTGCTGGGGCTGTCGTTCAAACCGAACACGGACGACGTCCGCGACGCGCCGGCGATTGAAATCATCCGGTTGCTGGTGAATGAAGGCGCCGAGGTGCAGGCCTTTGACCCGGTAGCCGCGGAGCGCGCCCGCGAGGAGCTGCCCGGCATTTACTACGCCGGCGATGTCTACGATGCGATAAAGGGGGCCGACGCGGTGGTGCTGGCGACGGAGTGGAATGAATTTCGCGAGATCGATTGGAAGCGCGCCGGCCGCCTGATGCGGAATCGCCTGATGATTGACGGCCGCAACGTCTATGACGGCGATGATCTGCGCGCCCATGGGTTCACCTACCAGGGTGTGGGGCGGGGAACGCCCAACCGGCGCGAGGCGGGCGCGGCGGTTTCGCTGGAACACGGGTAGGCTGAGAGCCGAGCGGACTCGTCGTGCAGGTCGGTCTAACGTCGGCCGGAGGGAGGCCGGAGCGATTGCCCAGCGGCCCTAACAACAAGGAAATCGCGGCGCTGCTGGGAGCGGTCGCCGACGCGCTGGAGATAAAGGGGGAGGACGAGTTCCGGGCGCGGGCATTCCGCACCGGCGCGCGTCGAGTGGATACCGTCGATGTGGAGGTGGCGAGCGCGGTCCTGGAGGACAGGCTGGACACGCTGCCGGGGATCGGGGCCACGATGGGCAAGGTGATTGCCGAATTCGTCCAAACCGGCGCCAGCACGGAACTGACGAAGGCCCAGGCCGGGATTCCCGACGGCGTATTCGAGATTCTGGCGATTCAGGGAATCGGGCCGAAGACGGCATCGCGCCTTTTTAACGAGCTGGAGATCGTGGACGTGGATGGGCTGGAGGCGGCGGCACAGTCCGGCCGGCTGCGGGAACTGCCGGGCATGGGCCCGAAGAAGGTGCAGGCCTATCTGAAGGAAATCAAGCGGCTGCGGGAACGCCAGGGCATGTTCAGATTGGGACAGGCGCTTCCGGAGGCTCTGGCGCTGCTGGCGGCGCTGAACGAGGCCGTGAGGCTGACGGCGGCCAATCCGGCCGGGGAAATCCGACGGGGCTGCGCGACGGTTCGCAGCATCGAACTGGTGGTGGCCTCGGCTGACGGGGAGGCGGTGGCGGGCGCCTTCGGCGGCCTGTGCCAGGTGACGGAGGTGGGAGCGGACGTGGCGCACGGAACCACCAGGAGCGGCATCCCGGTGGAGCTGCACCTGGCGGCTCCCGACGACTTTGCCGCGACCCTTATCCGACATTCGGGTAGCGCCGCCCATCTGGAGAAGATCACCGCCGTCGCGGCGGCGCAGGGGATGGCGCTGGGTGAAATCGGCGCCCTTACGCGCGCGTCCGGCGAGGCGGTGCGACTGGAAAACGAGGAGGCATTTTTCGACCTGCTCGGGATGCAGTTAATACCGGCGGAACTGCGAGAGGATCGGGGCGAGATCGAGGCGGCGCAGCAGGGCCGGCTGCCGAGATTGGTGGAAATCGGGGACCTGCGGGGTGACCTGCACACGCACACTCGCTGGAGCGATGGCTCCCACACCTCCCGGGAGATGGCTACGGCGGCGCAACGATTGGGACACGGCTATCTGATTGTCAGCGATCATTCCCAGTCGCTGGTGGTGGCGCAGGGCCTGGAACCGGAAAGGCTGCGGGAGCAGGCGCTGGAGATCGCTGCGGTGAACGAGGAGATACCATCCCTGGAGGTCATGCACGGCTCCGAGGTGGACATCCTGACCGGCGGCAAGTTGGACTTCGAGGACGCTGATCTGGCCCGGCTCGACTGGGTGACGGCTTCAGTGCATACGGCTTTCCAGCAGTCGAGTGCGGTGATGACGAAACGCATTCTGGCCGCGGTGAGAAATCCGTGGTCTGACGCAATCGGCCACCCGACCGGACGGCTGCTGAACGTCCGCGACGGCTATGAGTTCGACGCCGACGCGGTGTTCGCGGCGGCGGCCGAGACCGGTACGGCGATGGAGATCAACGCGATGCCGGATCGCCTGGATCTGTCGGACGAACTGGCGAGACGGGCGGTGGAGATGGGGGTGGAAATCGTGATCAACACCGACGCCCACGCTGTCCAGCACCTGGGCCTGCTGCCGTATGGGATCATGACGGCACGCCGCGCGGGGATAACGAAGGAGCAGGTGGTGAATACGCGGGAGCTGGAAGAATTGCGCGAGTGGCGGCGGGCGCGGCTGGAAAAGGCCGGCGTTTAGGGCGTTTCCGAGGTGTCGGCCCGGGTCGATCCCGCCGGCTCGAAGGACTGCCGAAAGAACTTATCCACCCGATCGGTGAACTCCTCGGGCAGCTTTTCGAAGGCCTCGACGTGGCCGCATTCCGGAAGCATCCACAGCTCCTTCGGCTCGCCGGCGGCGGCGTGGAGGGCGCGGGCCTCGCCGGGATGCACCAGGACGTCCTGCTCTCCCTGCACGAGCAGCAGCGGCCGCGGGGAGAGGGCGGGGACGGAGTCGATTGGCCGCGCGGACCGTAAGTTGGCCCCGGCTAGCGTCTCGGCCAGGGCGATGACGGCGCGGAGGAAAAGCCACGCCGGTAATCCAGTGGCAGCGTGGAAGCCGTGTCCGAGATTGTCCGCAAGAACCGCGAAGGCGCTGTCGCTGACCACGGCGTCGATATGGTGACAGCGCCCGGCGGCCATGATGGCAACGGCGCCGCCCATGGAGTTGCCCCACACGCCGATGGGGCCCGGGTCGCTGTCCCCGGCTAGAAAATCTATTGCGCCGAGTAGGTCGTCCACTTCCTTCTGGCCCAGGGTGGTGGTCCGGCCTTCGCTTTCGCCGCAGGCCCGGTAGTCGAAGAGCAGCACGCTGTATCCGCGCGTCCACAGAGCCTCGGCGCGGGATTCCATCTCCAGATGGTTTGACCAGACACCGTGGGCGAAGACGATGGTGCCGGGGGCGTCATCCTGGCGGGCGTGCCAGCCGGCCAGGCGCAGTCCTCCGCGACTTTGAAGCCGGACCCGTTCGAGGGGAAGATCGGTGGGCCGATAGTCCCGAGGTACGATATCTCGGCGCGGGTGTGACAGCCGCCAGGACACGCGCGCCACGATCCCCAGATAGGCGAAGAGAACGGCGCCGGAGAGGATGCGCAGGAGGCTCACCGGATCGGGTTCGAGTCGGACCTCACCGGGAGGCGGCCACGAGGCCGCGGACGTATTCCTCAGCAGCCGCGGCGCGGTCGTTGGGATCGGTCTCGCCGGCCAGGCGGACGAAAGCGCTGCCGATTATGACGCCGTCGGCCAGTCCCCGCAGGCGAGCGACGTGCTCGCCGGAAGAGATGCCGAATCCCACGACCAGTGGCACTTCGGTGTGGGCGCGCACGCGCTTAATGAAGGGTTGCAGACCGGCGTCCATCTCGGTACGCGCGCCGGTGGTGCCGGTGAGGGCAACGCAATAAATGAATCCCCGGGCGAAGCTGGTGATCATTTCCACGCGGGACTCGTCGCTGGTCGGCGCCAGCATTTGGATCAGATGGAGGTCGCGCTCGCCCAGTGCCGCCATCGCCGCCCCGGCCTCTTCGGGCGGCAAATCCGGGACGATTAGCCCATCGGCCCCGGCGGAGCGCGCGTCCTCGGCCACGTTGTCCCAGCCCGACGCCAGGAACGGATTTGAGGAGCCCATCAGGAACATGGCAGCGTCGGATTCCGCGCGCAGGGTGCGGACGAGTTGCAGGCAATCGGCCAGGCTGACGCCGTTTTGAAGCGCCGTGTAGGAGGAGGCCTGAATGACCGGCCCGTCGACCAGGGGGTCGCTGAAGGGAACACCGATTTCCAGCATCTCGGCGCCGCCGGCCAGGGCGGCGCGGGCAAGTTCCAGGGAAGCGTCGAGGTCTGGATGGCCGGTGGTCAGATAGATGCTGACCACGATCCGCTTTTCCGCGCGGGCCGCGTTAAAGGTGTCGTCGAGCCGGCTCAAGGGTGGAGGCCGAATTCCCGGACGACGGTTTCCATGTCCTTGTCGCCGCGCCCGGAGAGATTTACCACGATGGTTTGCTCGGGCGGCAGGGTTGCCGCCAGTTCCAGCGCGTGGGCGATGGCGTGGGCCGATTCGAGCGCCGGGATTATCCCCTCGGTACGAGAGAGGGTTTGCAGGGCGGCCAGCGCCGTCCGGTCATCGACGGCGACATACTCGGCCCGGCCGGTATCGCGCAGATTGCTGTGTTCGGGGCCGACGCCCGGATAGTCGAGCCCGGCGGAGATGCTGTGGGCCTCGCTGATCTGGCCGTGCTCGTCCTGCAGCACGTACGTCCGGGCGCCGTGGAGGACTCCGGGCGAGCCTTTAGAAATGGTGGCGGCGTGCTTGTCGGTGTCCACACCGTGACCCGCGGCTTCGACCCCGACCAGGCGCACATCGGGTTCGTCGAGAAAGTTATGAAACAGGCCGATGGCGTTGCTGCCGCCGCCGACGCAGGCCACCATCACGTCGGGCAGACCGTCCTCGGCGCGCTGCATCTGCTCGCGCACCTCGCGGCCGATGACGGTCTGAAAATCGCGGACCAGGAGCGGGTACGGATGCGGCCCGGCCACCGAACCGAGGAGATAGTAGGTGTCGCGGACGTTGGTGACCCAGTCGCGGATGGCTTCGTTGATCGCGTCCTTGAGAGTGCGGCTGCCGGATACGACCGGCACCACCGTCGCTCCCAGGATTTGCATGCGGAAGACGTTCAGCTGCTGGCGCTCGATGTCCAGCGCGCCCATGTAGACGACGCATTCCTGGTCGAGCATGGCGCAGACGGTGGCGACTGCGACGCCGTGCTGGCCGGCGCCGGTCTCGGCGACGATGCGTCGCTTGCCCATGGCCTTCGCCAGCAGGCCCTGGCCGAGGGCGTTATTTATCTTGTGCGCGCCGGTGTGCGCCAGGTCTTCGCGCTTCAGGTAAATCTTCGCGCCGCCGGCCTCGGCGGTGAGGCGGGGGGCGAAATAAAGCGGGGTCGGCCGGCCTACGTAATCGCGTAAAAGGGTGTCGAGTTCGGCGATGAATTTTGGATCGTCGCGCACGCGCCGGTAGGCCTCGTCCAGTTCCTTCACCGCCGGCATCAGGACCTCCGGCATGTAGATGCCGCCGTATTCGCCAAAATGCCCGGATTCATCGGGCAGCGCACGCAGGCTGCCGGCTGCCTGTCGGCTCGGTTTGGTCGCGGTCACGGGGATCGAAATCCTCTCAATATTGCCGTGGCGTCAGTTCATCCGCGCGATGATGCGCTCCACGATGCCGAAGAAGCGGTACACCTGGGTCTCGTTCGTGCTCCCGAGGGCGATGGCAACAGTCACGTTGCCCTTGCGCAACAGAGCGATGTGCATTCGCGGAGTCAGGTCGGTTGCGGTGGCGTTCACCGGCCACTCCACCATGAACAGCACCTCGTTGTCGGCAAACCCCGGAGGGGGAATGGAAGTCAACTCTGGGGCTCCCTGGGCCTGGAATGCCCCGGGCATCGCCGCGTCGAGGATGGCAGCGCCCTGATCCACAAAGAGATCGAGCACCGCGAACTGGTATGCCTCCAGAAACTCGATGGCGTCCTCGTCGGATTCGTGAATCACGACCTGCTCAAAGAAGAACAAGGGCGATTCAACCTGGCGGTCGCTGGCCGGCGGCAGCGCCGTGAGCGATATCACGCCGTAGAAACTGCGGACGTTGGATGCGAACGCCATCGCTACCAGGTCGTTTTCGTAGTAGGTAGTCACGTCGGCGGTTTCGTTGAAGACCAGGAGATCGGCGCTCACCTCATGAGCTCGGAGAGCGATGTTGCGGGCGGCCGAATTCTCGAGCACGTCCAGCAGCCAGGCCCCGGCATCCTCGGCGGTAGGGACATCAGCGTCGGTCTCGGCCACGGGTTCGGACGCGGTTGGGATCGGGTCGGGTTCGGGTTCAGGCGTTGCGGTCGGCTCCTCGGCCACGACCGCCACGTCTTCCGTCGCCGGAACGCCTTCTGCCTCTGGCTCGGCCGCCGGTTGGCTTGCCGATTCCGCCTCCGGCCCGGTAGCGGTAGATTCGGACTCGGGGCCGACGGATGCCTCGGCGGCCCGCGGCGTTTTGAAAGGAAGCGGAGTGTTTTCGGCGTCGACGGCGACCAGACTCAACCCTTCGCCACATGCCGCCAGGAGCGCCGCGATGCAGATGGCGGCCGCCACGATCGGAATGCGTCGAGCCAGACTCAAAGAAATAGCAGTCATCAGAAACGCATTTCGCGAGCTGTCTCGACAAAAGCGCGAATCAGGGCCGGGTCTTTGATCCCGTCGGTCTCCACACCGCTACTCACGTCCACGGCCCAGGGTCGGACCGTGATGATGGCGTCGGCGACGTTTTCGGCGTTCAGCCCGCCGCTCATCATCACCTGCCGCTCCGACGCAATGCCCCGGGCCAGGGAGAAATCCCATGCCAGGCCGCTCCCGCCCACGGTGCCCGGCGCGTCGAGGTGGATAGGTCCGGTGGGATACGGCGCGGGATCGGGCAGCACGCCCCGCGGAGTCGCTTTGAAACTCTTCATGACCGGAATCGCAAACTGATTACAAAACTCCGGTGATTCGTCGCCGTTTAATTGAATGATGTCCAGTCCGATAGTGTCGATGGCCGCTCGGACTTCATCGGCGTCAGGATCCACGAATACGCCCACCTTCCGCACTCCCTCACCGGCCCCGGCCAGAATAACCGCCGCCTCGTCCAGCGTGACCTGCCGGCGGGCCGGGCAGAGAATCACTCCCAGCATATCGGCTCCGGCGGTTACCGCGACGGCGGCGGAGTCCCGATCCCGCAGGCCGCAGATTTTTACCTTGACCGGCTCAGCCACGGCCGGCCTCAATTAGTTTTTTCAGCGCAGAGCCCGGGTCCGGGGAGCGCACGAGTGATTCCCCGACCAGGATGGCGTCCACTCCGGCGCGGGTCAGCCGGCGGACGTCAGCGGCGGTCTTGATTCCGCTCTCGCTGACCAGTAGGGCGCCTTCGGGGAGGTGGGGGCGGATCCGCTCGGTGACGGCGATGTCAGTCTTGAAGGTGCGCAGATCCCGGTTGTTTACGCCGATGATGTTCGCTCCGGCGGCCACGGCCCGCTCGATCTCGGCCTCGTTGTGCACCTCAACCAGGCAGTGAAGGCCAAGGTCCCGCGCCAGCCCCAGCAATTCGGATAGGCCATCCAGCGCGGCCACGATCAGGAGAATCGCGTCGGCCCCCATGTGGCGGGATTCGTAGACCTGATAGGGGTCGAGGATGAAGTCCTTGCGCAGCACCGGTAGGGCCGTGGCGTCCCTGGCCGACTTGAGATCGTCGGGCGACCCCTGGAAGAAATCCGCGTCGGTCAGGATGGAAATGGTAGATGCGCTGCCGGCCTCGTAGGCCCGGGCCAGATCGGCGGCATCAAGATCGGGAGCGAAGGCGCCGGCCGAGGGTGATGCCCGCTTGATCTCGGCGATCACCGAGACGCCGTCGGTGGCTAGCGCGCTCCTGAAATCCCGGACCGGCGGGGCCGACCGGGCGCGATCGCGCAAGGTCTCCAGGGACGTGATTTGGCGGGCGGCTGCGATCTCTTCCCGCTTACGCTCCAGGATGCGGTCCAGGATCGTCGTCGTGGAGCGCATGGCCTTACGCCCCGTTGCTGACTTCGACGAGGCGGTCCAGCGCGGCCGCCGCCCGGCCGGAAGCAATGGCTTCTTGGGCCAGATCGATGCCAGCGCCAATATCATCCGCGAGACCGGCCACAACCATGCCGGCGGCGGCGTTGAGCAGAACGATGTCAGCGCGCGGTCCGGTAACCCCGGCGAGGACGGCCCGGACCATTTCCGCGTTTTCGGCGGCGCTACCGCCGGCCACTTCACTGAGGGGGGAGCGGCTAAGGCCGAAGTCTTCCGGCGCGATCTCAGTGGCGTTCAACACGCCGTCGCGCACGGTCGCGATCCGCGAGGGACCGGCTATGGAAATTTCGTCCAGGCCCTCAAGCCCGTGTACCACCAGGGCGTGCTCGGTTCCCAGCCGGGCAAGGGCGCCGGCGATGAGATCGACGAGTTCGGGTCGGGCGACGCCGAGGACCTGGCGGCGGACTCCGGCCGGATTGGTCAGCGGACCGAGCAGGTTGAAAACAGTGGGGATACCGATCTCGCGGCGCAGGGGAGCGGCGAACTTCATGGCCGGGTGAAATACCGGGGCGAACATGAAGCCGATGCCGGCCTCCTGGATGCAAGCCGCCACCGCACCGGGAGACAGTTCGATTTTGACCCCGAGCACCTCCAGCACGTCGGCGCTGCCGCTCTGGCTGGTGGCGGCGCGATTGCCGTGCTTGGCGACGCGCGCCCCGGCGCCGGCGACTACGAAAGCGGCGGCGGTGGAGATGTTGAAGGTGTTCTGCCCGTCAGCGCCGGTGCCCACCACGTCAACCAGCGGCCCGGCGTCCACCTCAACGCCCATGGCGCGCTCTCGCATGACGGCGCCCATGCCGGCGATCTCGTCGGCGGTCTCGCCCTTCATTCGCAAAGCGGTAACGAAGGACCCGAACTGCGCCGGAGTCGGCTCCCCCTCCATGATTTCGGCCATGGCGGAGGCGGCTTCGTCGTAAGTGAGCGACTCGCCCCGGAGCAGCTTCCCGGTCGCCTCGACTATCACGCTTTCCCCTCCAGCCCGTAAAGGTTCAGAAACCCGGCCAGGAGGTCCTTGCCGGCCACGGTGAGGATGGATTCGGGATGAAATTGGACGCCGTGCACCGGATGCTCCCGGTGGCGGAAGCCCATGATGAGGCCGTCGTCGGTTTCGGCGTCGACTTCCAGTATGTTGGGCAAAGTCTTGCGATCCACGATCAGGGAATGGTAGCGGGCCGCCTCGAAGGGAGTTGGGAGGCCGTCGTAGATACCGCTTTCGTGATGATGGACGGCGGAGGTTTTGCCGTGCATCAAGACTGGAGCGGCCACGATGTTCCCGCCATAAGCCTGGCCGACGCACTGATGCCCGAGGCAGACGCCGAGTAGCGGCGTGGAGGGACCGAATTCCCGGACCAAATCCAGCGAGACTCCGGCCTCATCGGGCGTGCAGGGCCCGGGAGAGATGATGATCGCCGCCGGAGCCAGCGTCTTGATCTCGGCGATCGTCACTTTGTCGTTGCGTTTCACCTCAAGCTCCTGGCCAAGCTCCATCAAATACTGGACCAGGTTGTAGGTGAACGAATCGTAGTTATCGATGACCAGTAGCATCAGCCTGCCTCCTCGGCCAGGTCGATGGCCCGCAGGAGCGCGCGGGCTTTGTTCTGGCATTCCTCAAATTCGGTGGCCGGGTCAGAATCGGCCACGATCCCGGCTCCGGCCTGCACGTACCCGTAGCCATCTTTGGCGAGCATGGTTCGGATTGTGATGGCGGTGTCGATATCGCCGGAGAAGCTGAAATAGCCGACGGCGCCGCCGTACAGGCCACGCGAGGTTGGCTCCAACTCGGCGATGATTTCCATCGCGCGGATCTTGGGAGCGCCGCTGAGAGTGCCCGCTGGGAAGCACGCCCGCAGCGCGCCCGTCGCGATTTCGCCGTCGTCGAGGTCACCCTCGAGCTGAGAAACGATGTGCATGATGTGGGAGAATTTCTCCACGCTCATGAAGTCCGTGACTTCCACACTGCCACGCCGGGCGACCCGCCCGATGTCATTGCGTCCCAGATCGACCAGCATCACATGTTCGGCGCGCTCTTTCTCGTCGGCGAGCAGTTCGCGGGCCATGGCCTCGTCCGCTTCAGGGTCGGCACGCCTCGGCCGGGATCCGGCGATGGGGCGGGTGCGGATGCGGCGACCTTCGGCCTGGACCAGCATTTCCGGCGATGCCCCGACCACCTGCACATCCTGCAAGTCCAAGAAGAACATATAGGGCGACGGGTTTACCGTGCGCAGGAATCGATACACCGTGAAGGCCGGCACGGTTAACTCTCGAGCGATTCGCAGCGAGAGCACGACCTGGATGATGTCGCCGGCGGTTATGTAGTCCCGGGCCTTTCGCACGGCGGCCTCGAAGTCCTCCCGGGTCCGGTTGAAGATGAGGGGCTCACCACCGGGCGTATTGCCGGCCGGAATGGCGGTGCTGGCGGTGGCCGGTGAGGCGAGGCGGTGGGCCAGGATGTCGATGCGCTCCACGGCGCGGTCGTAGTCGGCCTCCGGATCGCCGGTGCTGACCGCGTGGGCCACCAGCTTCATGCTGTGCGTCAGGTGATCGAAGACGACCAGCGTATCGACGAACATGAGGACGATATCGGGGAGATTGAGATCGTCTTTGGCCGGCAGCGGAACGTCCTCGAAATAGCGGACCGTTTCATAACCCAGGTACCCGACGGCCCCACCCTGGAAGCGAGGCAATTCGGGCAGGGCGACGGCGTTGCGGCGGGCAAGCTCGGCGTCAATAACGGCCATCGGGTCGCTGAACGGTTCTGACCGCTCGTCCCCGTTCTCACGGAAGCGAGCGACCCCGTCCCGCATGGAAAGGACCATGTACGGGTCGCCGCCAAGGAAGCTGAAGCGCCCCAGCCGTTCGCTGGACTCGGTGCTCTCCAGAAGGAACGAAGGACTATCGCCGGCGAGTTTGAGGTAGGCGGAGACGGGCGTTTCGAGGTCGGCCAGAACTTCGCGGTAGAGGGGCACCGAGCGACCCTCGCGCAGCCATCCCAGCGCTTGCTCGCGTTCGGGTCGTAGGGGCGCCAGGGTCGTGAATTCGACACCCATCGCGATCGCCTCCTCGGCCGCCATCTGGGCCGCGAAATACAAAAACCTCTCGTCCCGGGGACGAGAGGTTCGTAGTCACCTTCGCGATACCACCCCGATTGAGCGCGCAAGCGCCCCACTCACCGGGTACGGAGAACACATTCGTCTCGATACCCTGCCCTGATCACGGCGGGCGACCGTCGGTTCCTACTCGGACATGCCTTTCGGACCGCAGCTCCGGGGTCCATTCGCGCTCGGGTTTCGCCGCCGGACTCTCACCTACGCCGGCTCTCTGAAGACGCTCTCCGAACGTTACTAGTCCCGTTCACGGCCTTTGCCAGTTATGAGGCTAGGTGACCACCGAAGGCCATGTCAAGAGAATGCGCTGTAGTCCAGAACGGAGATTTCGAACGCAGCGCCGCTCATTCTGCCGCCGGCGGGTCGACCTGCCGGGCGTCAATCGGCGCAGGTTCCTTCAGGAGCGAGCCAGCTCTGCCGTCAACGGTTCCGCCAGGCGGGCGGCTATACCGGGATGGTCGTCGAACACGTCCCTGCTTTCCCACGGATCCTGCTCCAGGTCGAACAGTAGATCGGGCTCCTCGTGCCTGCGGACCAATTTGTAACGGCCATCCCAGATCAGATTCCAGATCGCCCGTTTCAGCGGGTAGGTGCCGGGTTCGCCGGTGACGGTCATGCCGGAGATGACATATGGGCGGTGTGCATCGGTGGTGCCCTCGAGCAGCGGTCGCAGCGAGAGGCCGTCGGCGTCGGGCAGCGCCGCCGTCTCGCCGTAGTCCATGAATGTGGCGGGAAGGTCCACCAGCTCCACCAGCGCAGCGCTAGTCATTCCCTTCCGGATGCCCGGACCGGCGATGATCAGGGGCACGGCCACGGATGGCTGGTAGAACGAGGTCTTCTCCCACTCGTCGTGATCGCCCAGCATGTCGCCGTGATCGCTCGTGTAGACGACGATTGTGTTGTCCAGCTCGCCCCGCTCCTCGATCGTCTTCAGCAAGTCGCCGATGCGAGCGTCGATGTTCTCAATCATGGCGGCGTAGTTGCGCCGCACGCGCACGTGCGCCTCCTCCGCTTGCTGCGTGTTCCGGTGCGGCTGCGGGAAATCGACGCCCTGCCAGCGTGCCAGCATTGATTCCGTTACGTCCATGGGCTCGTGCGGGCCGGCGAAGTTCACCTGTAAGAACCAGGGTTGATCGTCCGGCAGCGAGCGCAAAACCTCCTGGCCGCGCTCCGTTATCCAGTTGTCGCAATACGCCTCATCCGGCAACGGAGTCGGGTGGGTGAAGACGTATTGACTGCCGTCGAACTCGGCGTCCCTGTGCTCGCCGCGACGCCCGTTGAAGTCGTCCGCGTGGGCCTGCATGAGGCCGTTGTCATGGAGGTACTTTGAGTAGGGACCGAGCGGCTCCTCGGCACAGGTCCCCACGCAGTCGCGCTTGCCCTCATTGTCGATGCCGTCCGTAAAGCCCATCTCCGGCAGGAGGTGCTGCCCATCAATTCCCCAGTAGTGGGCCATCTTGTGGATGTCGAACTTGCCTACCCCGGCGACCCGATAGCCGGCGTCGCGCAGACGCTGATAAAAGGTCGGCTGCTCCAGCGGATAGTTATTCTCGTTGTTCGCCACCCCGCAGCGGTGATAGCGACGCACCGAGGCGAGGCTGGCCCGGGACGGCGCACATAGGGGCGAGTTGCAGACCGCCTGATCGAAGCGAATGCCGCGTTTCGCGAGCATCTCCACGTTGGGCATCTTTACCGGGAGATCCGGATTGGGCTCCATCCAATCCCAGCGATGCTGATCGGGGAACAGAAAGAGAATGTTGGGTCGTCCCGATCTGGCCATTTTCGAAACCACCTTCACTGTCATACTGGTTCTCGGGCAATGCTATTGACCGGCCGGCCACGAAGCGAATCGACGCGGGCGCTTGGTACTGAGGAGGCACACATTGGCAGTCAACAACGTGGCGGTAATCGGCGCCGGGCTGATGGGCGCCGGGGTGGCGCGCACCATCCTCAAGGGCGGCTTCAACGTCGCCGTTTTCGATCTCGATGGCGAAGCGGTAGCCGCCATCGAGCGTGACGGCGCCCGCGCCGCGGTGAGCGCCGCCGATGCCAGCCGCGACGCCGACATCGTGATCACGGTTTTGCCCGCGCCTCCCCACGTCGAAGCGGCGGTGTTCGGCGAGGACGGGGTCGCCGAGACCATCGGCGAGGGAGCCATCCTCATCCAGCAATCAACCGTCGACCCGGCCGCGGTCAAGGACCTCGCCCGGCGACTCGGGCTTCAGGGAGTGCAGGTGCTGGACGCCCCCATGCTTCGCAATCCGGCCGCCGCCACGGCGGGCACTTTGGGATTCGTCGTCGGTGGCGACGAAGCTGCGTTTGCCAGAGCCATGCCCATCTTCGATTGCATGGGCGAATCCGCCGAGCACGTCGGACCGGTCGGCACCGGTTAGGCTCTCAAGCTCGCAAATAACATGCTCAACATCACGATCCTCTGCGCGGCGCTTGAAGCCACGGCCCTGGGCGTCAAGAGCGGGCTAACCCTGGAGCAGATGGTCACCGTGTTCTCCAAGACGTCCGCCTGGACCCGCCATTTCGCCACCTACCCGCAGGCGTTCGAAGACCGCGATTTCACCCCCGGATTCATGACCGCCCTCGCGCACAAAGACATCCGCCTCGCCATGCAGCACGCCGCCAGCGTCGAGGTGCCGCTGAACGTCTGCCACTCGGCCTACGAGTTGATGGCGAGGACCGAGGCTTAGGGTTGCGGCCGCGATCAGTTCTTCTCGGTGCTCAAGGTGATTGAAGAGACGGCGGGCGTAACCGTCCAATATGAGGGGAAGGCTCCCGCCGGCCTACCGACCTAGGGACTGGTTGCGGTTGGGAAGAGGGGGTGCCGGGGTTGTGAATTCCACACCCATCGCGCCGCCTTATCGCGCTGCTTCATGCAGCCAACGGGCGGTTTTGACGTGACGGGGCAGCGCTTCGTCGCCCGCGAACGCCCACGCCAGGGTCTGTCCCAGCGCCCATCCCTGGGCCCGTTCGCGGTCCAGATTCAGCTCGCGGCACAGCCGGTCCAATCGGCCGATCACCTGCTCCCGCCCGTGCCCGAATTCATACGATCTGATGATCGGTGCCAGTCCGAATTCCCGCTCCCCGGCCAGCGGTTTCGGGTCGATGGCCAGCCACGGTTCCCGTTCCGCCCGCAGGATGTTGTCGCCGTGCAGGTCCTGGTGAATCAGGACCTGCTCCCCTTGCGAGACGGAAAGCGATTTCAGGGCGTCCAGGGCCGCATCCAGGAGCGTGCGTTTGAACGGCTCGCCGGCGCGCTCGTACGTCGGGGGCAGCTCCTCCAGCCAGTGGGCGGCCTCGTCCGCCAGCAGCCCGATGGAAGCCGGCACCGGCTTCCATCGGCGGGGCAGCAGCCCGATCATCACCCCGAGGGCATTGTCGGGCTCCAGTTCGCGGAGGTGCGTCCCCGGCTCGCAGCGCTCGATCAGCAGCGCGGAACGGTCGGCGTCGTGCTCCAACAGGCGCACGGCTCCTTCGCCGTCCCAGCACGCCAGCGCGGCGGCCTCGTGGGCGCTCTCCCGATCCGGAAACTGCACCTTCAGCACCGCCCCGGTTCCATCCGCGCGAGTCGCCGGTAGCACGAGCGAGACGTATGAGTTGTCATACGGCCTGCTGAGGCGCAGCGACCATACCTCCGGCATTCCGCCACCAGCGCCAGCAGTGCTTCCAGCTACACCCGGCCGCGTTCAGTGCCGCGGATCCAGTCCAGGCCCGGGGGAATTTCTAGATTCAAACGGTACGTTTCCTCATTGGTCTTCGGCTGGCGCCGGGTAGGGAATCGGAGCGTCGCCGCCGCGGCGCGCCCTCCCGACATTCACCGCTCCGACCAGACTCCCGGCGACTGAATCTTACGCAGACCCTATAACATCGGGGGGCAGAGGCGAGGCTGGCCAATCCGCGGTGATTCGCCTCAGTTCCGGTCTGTGCTAGCTGCGCTTCGGCTCCGAAGGGACGAATTGATGATGATTCCGACCATGCCGAAGGGCGGGATCTTGGTGGCGATGGCATTAATCGTTCTCACGGCATGTGAATCCGGAAGCGGTGCGGGCGAGATCGCATCCGAATCCGCATCTTCTGGATCAGCAACCGCTGAGAGAAAAGATGCGGCGAGCCCGGCTGAGGTGATCGAACCATCGCCGACGCCCATCCCGATTTCAGCCGCCACCGAGGTACCGGCAGTAGCTTCCGCATCAACTCCCGCCCCGACCAGCGTGCCGGCGGAGCCGGACCCGACTGCCACGCCCACGGCCCTTCCGCCGCCGACCGAAACTCCGACGCCAACCGCGACTTCGCAACCAACCGCCACTGCCGTGCCGAAGGCAACCCCGTCACCGGTCCCGACGGCGACGCCGATCCCAACGGCAGTTCCAACACCCGAGCCCATTCCAACTCCCACGCCGACTCCGATTCCGCCGCCGCCTACCTCCATCCCGGAGCCGCCGGCGGCAAGTTCAGGTGTAAGTTTCAGCGCCCAGGTTCTACCGATACTCCTGAGCCGGTGCGTCATGTGCCACGGCGGCACGCAGGGCCTGTTCCTCGACTCCTACGGTGGGGTGATGGCGGGCAGCGTCAACGGTGCGGTCATCGCACCAGGAAATCCGGATGGCAGCAAATTGGTCCGAAAGATACGGGGAACTGAAGTGGTGGGGGAACCAATGCCGGTTGGCGGACCGTATTTGAGCGATGACCAGATCGATCTCATTGCCGCCTGGGTGGCTGAAGGGGCATTGGAGAATTAGGAAACGGTCGGCCCGGTCGAGCGGCACGAAGTCGGAGCGGGTGAAGGCGCCCATCTCCAGATTCTCCAGAACCGTGCGCCGGCCGAATATCTTCTGCCCTTCGGGCACCAGCGCCACGCCGAACGGAAGTCCTTGTCACCCATGGTGATGCCCTAAAAGTCGTAATCTGGCCGCGGTCCGTTCCGGCGTCGGCACTGGACGGCCATCGCTATTTGTCGGGTATGAGTCGCGGCTGGACGTTCTCCAACTCTCGCCGCCGGTTGTGAGCCTTGATCTCGCCGATCACTTCCGAGAGGCTATCAACGTCCTCGAATCGTCGGTATACGGATGCGAATCGGACGTAAGCAACGGCATCTACATCCCGCAGCCGATCCATCACCATGTCTCCGATGCGACGTGCGGAAATCTCCGTCAGGCCCGCGTTCAACACTTCCGAAGCGACCGAATCCACCAGTTCCTCGATCTCCTCGATCGATACCTGGCGATTCAGGCATGCGAGCCGCGCACCTTCGAAAATCTTGCTCCGGTTGAACTCTTCGCGCCGACCGTCCCTCTTGCTGACGAGGAATGTCGCCATGTCCGACCGTTCCACCGTTGCGCAACGATGGTTGCACTGGGGGCACTCGCGCCGCCGTCGAACTCCACCATCAGTCAACTTCGCCGCCAGGATTCGCGATTCGGTGGCTCCGCACTGGGGGCAAATGAACTGCTCAAGTCGCTCGTAGGTCGTGAATCGATGCTCACAGCTCAGGCAGTGACGGCGTCGCCGAACGCCCGAGGCGTTATCGCGACTGTCTATGACCTTGAGATTGGAATTTCCGCACTGGGGGCAATGCATGAATCGATAATCCTCGGTCCATCACCGGCGATGGGTACGGGCCGCATTGACTGAAGAGTACACCGCTGAAACCCGGGAGGACTCCCTTTAGCAGTCATCCGGTCGCCCGACCGCCCCCTGTTTTCCCCGCACCGGATCCGGTTTCCGCGCGGGGCCGGCCGCGGGCTGCCGCCAGGGTCGCAACGCGGAGATGGGAATCGTCCACTATTTAGATATACCGGACGGGAGCGGGATGGCATTTTGAGCGTCTGGTGAGTAGCTCACACCGCCATAATTATGAGTTCGGCTCGTAAAAATCAGCCATCAGTATAGTATTGTCGAGTAAGCATCAAAATCACTTATAGGAATTCTCTGGAGGCAGGCGGGGCTAATACTTAAACCGATTGCGACCTCGTGTAACCTGTCTTTGGGCATTTGCAGGGGATTCTGAGGATCTAATCGGCGCGAATGGGCTCAGGCCTTGGCCATCTAGTTGATAGCAGGCCCCGTCGGTCGACACTCTGGTTGGTATTCGACAGGGATGCTGAGGCAGAATGACCGGGTGATCGGCCAACTGATGCCATGGAGTGCGTCGACCCGAGATGATGAGACCTATGCTGAGCAGAATTTTACGCCTCGGGTCACCGTTCCATGGCCAGCCGCTACTGGTGAAGCGGTGGCTGTGCAAAAGCGGATTGCCCGCCAGGTCAGCGAAATGGCGATGGGCCGATCACCCAGTCTCGTCGGGGGCGCGGACGTTCATCTTCGTCGCGATTCAAATATCGGCATCGCCGTTAGCGCCGTTGTGTCATTGTCGGATCTCGAGCTATTTGAGTTGGTGTGCGCGGAGACGCCGGTGACTTTCTCGTACGTTCCAGGTTTGCTCTCATTTCGAAAACTGCCGCCGCTGATCAACGCGTTCCACAGACTATCCCGGCGTCCCGATGTGTTGCTTATTGATGGGCACGGTCGCTCCCATCCGCGGCGGTTTGGGCTTGCCTGCCATGTCGGGTTCGAACTCGATATTTCGGCCGTGGGCTGCGCCAAATCCCGACTAACCGGCGTGTTCCAGGAACCCGGTGCTGATCCGGGCCAATCCACGACCCTCGCGATAGATGGGGAAGCCATGGCTACGGCATTGAGGACCCGCCGCGGCAGCCGGCCATTATTCATCTCGATAGGGCATCGCGTCGGCCTGCCCGGGGGCGCTGACGGTCGTCAGTTCCACCCTGGACGGACACCGGCTGCCGGTACCGCTTCGCATAGCCCACAATCATGCCCGCGAACGCCCTCGTCCGAAGAAGAAACCGCTGCGATAGGCCCAGTACCCCCGCCGATGGGATCATACGCGGCACCATCACGGCATAGATTGTCGTTATAGAAAACTACGGAAGGATCCCCCGGAAAATGCTAGAGCCGAATATCCGTGACTATCGGTAATACTTATGCATATGATGAGATTCCGGACCTATATGACTTCGAGTATCCCGAATGCGCAGGACCGGAACTCGACTTCTGGGATCTTCTTGCGAACCAGTCCGAGGGGCCGCTGTTGGAGCTAGCAGTCGGGACCGGGCGCATAGGGCTGCCGCTCGCTCGCCTGGGGCATGAGGTTTGGGGTATCGACACCTCCGAGCCCATGCTGGCCCGGGCGAGAAAGAAAGTGTCCAAACTGCCGGCACCCATCCGCCCCAACGTGCATCTGATAAATCAGTCGATGTCGTCGTTCGATCTTTCAACTCGCTTTGCACTCATATACGCGCCGTTCAATTCGTTTCTACTCCTCGATCCGCAAAACGAAACCTCCGCTTGCCTTGACTGCGTCCATGATCACCTCAAACTCGAGGGAAAATTTGTTATTGACGCCTTCGCGCCAGGTCCAGATGATTTCCTCCCGGATGTGGAGACCCTGACGTATCTCGAGCATCATCCCCAGACAGGGGCCCGGGTCACTCGCGAACGTCGGTATGAGTACGACCCTTCGAATGGCGCGGCCATAAGTAATGTCACCTACACTCTGACAGGTGATGGGCTGACACCCAGAATAGTAGCGTTTGAATACAAATTACAGCTATATAAAGCGGAGCAACTGATAAAGAACATTAAGGGGCACGGGTTTGAGGTGCTGGAGACGTTCGGCGACTACCGCGGCCGCGCATATGAGGGGCCGGAGGACAATTTGATCCTGATATGTCGGAGTGCTCGCTGAGCAAGGATGGGATAGTTGGGTAGAATCGATCCGGTTAGGCCCGTTGCCTAGAGGATCTGTCTGCAGATGAACGCGAATATTCCGTCGAATAAGCCGCGATCGGGCGAGAAGCGATTCCGAGTGACGTGTGATGTGTGTGGAGATGAGGTCGAGATTCACAAATCCAGTCTGGCGTGGACCGATTCGATTGCGGGCGAGTGTGGCCACGAAATGGACACCGATAAAGTTCTCGAAATGCTGCATGCTCAGGGCTGGAACGTGCACGATCTGATTCGCGGGCGCGGTCACTTCCATGAGCGGGTTAGATCGCTTCCGATGCCGCACGGCGGGTCGTTCGTCGCCGGGGAGACTCTGCGTCGGTCTGACACAGCCGAGCGTCGGGGTAGTCCGCGTTGGCCATTTCGCCCTGTTGAATCCGCCCGGCCTGCTGAAAAAGGGTTTCGTCCCGTCAAGTAGAGGGTGCTGAACGCCGATCGGATCGAGCGACGATGGGTGAACCTGGAAGAATCGCATGCGGAATCTCCTGTGCGATTCAGCCTCGGGCATTCGACCAAATTAATCGTGAACTGGTTTGGGCCGGCACGAAAAGTGTTGCTATGCCGGGAATCTGCCGCGAGCGTTTGCGCGTCATGAGGCGGCCAACGCCCCGGGACACGCATGTAGCGAATGGCCGCCGCGAGCGAAACATCCGGGTTTGATTTACTCTGTCCCGGCTTCGGTGCCAGACGGCGGCGGCCGCGGGCGGCCCCCGAATCGCGCTCAGGAGAATTCGATCGATGTCAGCAACAGTTGGTCATGTCGGAATAGTCGTGCGCGACCTGGATCGGATGATCGAATTTCTGGGAGAAGGCTTGGGGATCCGGCTTCAACACCGATTTCGCCGGGACGGAGAATTTCCGGCGGCGGTAACGGGAACGGCCGGGGCCGATCTTGAGATCGCGATAATGGGATTCGAAGGGCAACCGCAAGTTGTCGAATTGCTCAAGTATCACAGTCATCCGCCGGCGACCTCGGAGCGCGATTCGACCGCACCGCATACAAATCATGTGATGTACCTGGTCGACGACGCTGACGAGACGCACGCCGCGATCATCAGGGCCGGCGGGGAACCGTTCACGGAGCCGATCGCCTCTCCGAACGGCGCCAAGATCTGTTTTTACGCCCGCGATCCTGAGGGTGGGATATTTGAGATCATCCGTGTGCTCGATGCGAGCAATGAGTACCCGAACGAGTAGACGATGGGGGAGACTGATGTGGCTGCGACTCTGAGATCGCCTGCTGAAATTATTAAGCTGCGTGACTCGGGCCGGTTGCTGGCCCGAGTGCTTGATCAAGTGACGGGCGCGGTGCGACCGGGGGTGAGCACGTTGGAACTGGATGAGCTGGCTTTTGAAATCATCACCGCCGCCGGCGCTCAACCGTCCTTTCTGGGCTACGCCCCGGAACCCGGCATTACCCCGTTTCCGGGAAGCATTTGCGCGTCGGTTAACCGGGTTGTAGTGCACGGCATCCCGGGACCGGAGAAGCTAGCGGCCGGGGACTTAATCACGATCGATTGCGGGGTGCTGCTTGAAGGCTGGCATACGGACTCGGCGGTGACGATCGCGGTCGGACCGGTTGACGAGCGATTGGCCGGACTTTTGCTGGCGACGGAGACGGCGCTTGCGGATGCCATCCCAGCGCTCCAGCCAGGGAATCACCTGGGAGATGTCGGCGCGATCGTTCAGGAATCCGTTGCCCGGGCCGGATTCGCGGTGATTCCCGAGCTCGGGGGGCACGGTATCGGGCGGGCGATCTGGGAGGAACCGCAGGTGCGCAACTATGGCCGGCGCGGCGAGGGCGTGGAACTGGTTGCCGGGATGGTGCTGGCGATCGAGCCGATTGTGAGCGCCGGGGGGACGGAATTGCGGCTCGATCCAGACAGATGGACTGTGCGGACGGCGGACGACAGCGTGACGGCGCACTTCGAGCATACGGTAGCGATAATCGAAGACGGACCGCTGGTGCTGCCAGCCACAGGCTGTCTTTTCTAGCAGCGGACGCAAGTGGGAGCAGCCACACAGCCTTAGGCTGATTCATCTACCAGCGGATGCCAGTGGGGGGGGGATGGCCGGGAAGCTGGCGGGCTGAAATTGGTCACTGTTGTAACGGCGGCATTACAGCGGGCCATAGGAACGGTTTTTTGGGAAGTCGGGTTGGGGCGCTGAAATTGGGTCGGCGAAGTGGGGGCGAAGGTGGTCACAGGCTGGTTTTTACAGGGGCAGCGTCGCGAGGGGAGGCAAGCCGGGCTGTTCGGGGGTACGTGGATAGGCCGCCTGGAAATGGTGCGTTTGAGAGAGTGGGATTTGTGTTGCGGGCGTCCAGTGGAGGGCCGGCGTGGCGGCTCACAGGGACGGGTCCACTAGCGGTGGTGGGCTTATGGACGTTTGTGGATGCCGGCGAGGCGGAGAGCACAGGGTAACTCTCGCCAGAAACGGGAATTCGGCGTTTTAGTGGATAGCCTGTGGTGAGGGGGTATTTCATAGCGAATCAGTTGGTTATTGGAGTGCTTTCGTTTTCTATGCCGCGGGCGCAATGCACCCAGCTAAATGTTCGAACACGAGATATATGTCCGGGCAAGGACAATAAGATTCGGATACGGGCGATTCTGGATAATCTGTGTAAATCTGGGACTTGAGGGGTTGAACACAGGTATGAAGAAGGGGTGATTACGCCGCTCAGGACAAGGTTTCGAGGGGACGCCCGGAACCGGCGGCGGATCGAGGGGCGGAATCGCGACCGGGTGTCCGGACGGATATGCTACTCGCGCTAATGAAATCCACCCGGAAAGGGTTTGTGGGGATGACTGGTATTCGATTCGCCGGGATGTTTCGGCGGTGTAGGCCCTGGGTTGCGGCGACGGCGATGGTGGCGCTGGCGGGGCTGCCGGCGGGTTGCGACCAGGTGGTGAGACCTTCCCGAGACGTGGAGTCGAGGACCTACGAAGTGGATGCGTTTGATGAGATCGATACCGGCGACGGGTGGCGGGTCGATGTGCGGATTGGGTCGCCGCAGTCGGTGGTGCTGGAGTCGGATGACAATGTGCTGGACGCGACGGCGGTGGATGTCAGCCAGGGCCGGTTGAGCATCCTGCTGAAGATGGACACCCTGCGGCCGACGGTCTTGCAGGCGACGATCACGGTGGAGGGCCTGGAGGAGATCGCTGCGAGCGGCGGGGCGCGGGTGGAGGTGGCGGGTCTGGACACGGATAGCCTGGCGCTCGACCTCAGCGGCCAGGCGCGGGTGACGGCGCGGGGCCGGGTGGAAAAGCTGGTGATCGACCTGTCGAGCGGGGCCCGGGTGGACGGGTCGGAACTGGAGACGGGGTCGGTGCAGGTGAGCATGTCGGGCGGCGCGCAGGCCGATCTGCAGGTGAGGGAATCGGTGGTCGGGAGCGTCTCGGGGAGCGCGCAGTTGCACGTGAGCGGGAACCCGGGGGAGGTGGACGTGGATTCGAGCGGCGGGGCGGCGGTGGATATCCGCTAGCCCGCTTCGTGGGTCCCCGCCGGCCGACACAGTCGGTTCTTTCTGAATGGCTGGCGCGGCTTGCGCGTTCAGGGTAGCTCATGGAGGGACTGGTGGCGGGGGATGGGGGAAGGCAGGCGGCTAGTAGAGCCCCTCGGTGGCGCCGCCGTCGATGGCGATGGCGGTTCCGTGGATCTGGCGAGCGGCGGGGGAGCAGAGATAGGCGATGAGCCGGGCGACGTCTTCGGGTTGGCCGACGCGGCGGATACCGGAGGCTTCGATCTGCTGCCGCTCGAACTCCTCGGGGGTAGTGCCGTGGGTGCGAGCGCGGTATTCGAAGATCTCCTGGAGACGCTCGGTGCGGGTCATGCCAGGATGGATAATGTTGACGTTGACGTCGTCGCGCAGGCCCTGGCCGGCGAGGGCCTTGGTGAAGTTGGCGAGGGCGGCGTTGACGGCGCCTCCGATCATTTCGTCGGCCGCCGGGGTGCGGGCGCGGCTGCCGACGATGTTGACGACAGCGCCGTGGCTCTCGACCAGGCGCGGCCAGAAGAGACGGCTGAGGCGCACGGCGGAGTAGAACTTGAGGGCGAAGCCGTCGTACCAGAGTTCTTCGGATAGCTCGAGGAACGGCCCGCCGCGGGCGGCGCCGGCGCAGTTGATGAGGATGTCGGTGATGGGGAAGGCGACTTCGGCGGCCTCAAGCAGCGACTGGCAGCCTTCGAGGGTGCGCAGGTCGGCGGCGTGGTACTCGACGCGGCGGCCGGTCTGGTCGGCGATGCTCGCGGCGGCGTCTTTGAGGCGGGCTTCGTTCTGCGCGGCAAGGAGGCAGTCGGCGCCGTCGTTGGCTAGTTGGAGGGCGGTGGCGAAGCCGATGCCGCGGCTGCCGCCGGTGATGACGGCGACTTTGCCGGTGAGGGTTGGCTCGTCCGGGTGGGTCATGTTGGTCTGCCTAGCTAGAGTCGGCTGCTGACGGTGTTGTCGCTGATCAGTCTAGGCGGCGGGGAGCCCTGATGGGGCGACTTTGGCGGCTTCCTGGTGAGTAGTCGGCGCGGGGAGGAGGCGGGTGAGGCGGGACGGTGTGAACGTTGCAGCCGGGACGGAAGCGGGCTGGCGAGAATCCCGCCCTGCACGGAGGTCGGGCCACGGGGAGGTCAGCCCGCAGGGCTGGTCGGACGATGGCTCACAAACCCAGCTTCTCAATCTCCTCGACCGTCATTCCTGGCTCGATGCGCGGGTCGCACAGGAGACGGATTACCGCCTTACCCAACTCGGTGAACTCCGTTGTTTTGCTTTCACCTTCGTGGAATATGCTCTCCGGGTAGGTCCATGAATCGCGTGGTAGCCCCACTATCTGCGTAATCTCCTCGCGGATGACGTGCTGGCGCCTATCTCCTCGCAGGCCCGAATCGACCACCAACCAGGCGACGGAGATCACCCCCGCCCGACTGATGTACTCGCCCTGACCAGCGGACTCGACGGTCTTTGGAATTGACAGTACCTCGTCGAACTGATCCCAGGGGATCACCGTCCAGAACACGTTTGCGTCCTCATCGCTGCCCGTGACCCTCACCGAAATCGGGTCGATCAATTCGTCTAGTTCTCTTGCGACCGCCCGGACAGTGGTCAGGTCAGATTCCGTCGGGTCGCCAAGCACCTTGATCCGAATGACCGCTTGCCACTTCTTGATCCAACCCGCCGCTGCCTCGTAATAGTCATCGCCGCGCGTCTGGCGGACGTTCGGGTTGAAACCGAAAGCGATTTCTTCCAGGTATTCGATCGCTAGTTCCGCCTCGGTCGCCTGTTGTATCGGCCAGACAATCTCGCTTAGCCAGAGAATCGAAGATATGCCGACGAATATCAGGGCCAATCCTGCGTAGTCGTCGCCTCTGCTCAGAACCATATTCATCGCGCGACATTCCCTCGCTCCGCACCTTCTTCCCTATCTCCGCCAGCTCCATCGCCTGCATAATTTCCATCGTCGGCAGATCGCGGAGTTCGTGCAGCTTGTAGGCCGGAAACGCCTGGCAGATCAGCCGTGTCAGTCCCATGACGACCGTCGCGAGGATGAGCCAGAGGCGTAGGGATGGGCGGAATTGGAGGAATTGGCCAAGGGTCACAGGCCGAGGTGTTGGAGGTCCCCCAGGGTCATGCCGGGCAAGACGCGGGGGTCGTAGAGGATGCGGATGATGGCGTTGTCCACGGCGGAGAAGACGGGTGGGTAGGTAATTTCGTCGGTCGGCCTGACGAAGAGCACGCTGTCGGAATGGGCAATCGAGTGGAACGAGAAACCAATGGCGTGCATGAGCTCGTGTCGCAGGATCACCTGGCGTGGACGCGGCGCCTGTAGGGAATCGATGAAGATCGCGGCGGTGGTGAAGGCCAGGGTGTCTCCGCGTGGCGCAGCGAATCCCAGTGGATGGGGGGCCTCGTCGGGTGGGAGATCGGTCCGCGGGTTATACGCCACGATTATGTTGGCGGCGAGGCGATCGTCGGTCACTTCCACGGACAGATCCGGTAGGAGGTCGTCCAACTCGGCGGTGATTCGCAGGAGTTCATCACGGTCTTCGTTGGTGAACTTTCCGGTGATCCACAGTCGAATATCTGTTTCCCATTTCACTATGCGGACCGGATCAAGGCCGCAATCTCCCCGGATCGTGCAGGAGGTGTCGAGGTCGTCCAGGTCGATTCGGAACGCCACCTGGTGGAACAGCGCGATCTCCCGGGGTGAGTAGATTTCGTTTAGCGGCTGTGGAATGAAGTACCGAATTCCCAGGTAGGTGAGCACGGCGATTCCGGCCAAAACGGCGAGCATTACGGCGGCGCGAACGGTTGTGCGGACTGAAGTGCGGGGCCGGGCCATGGTCGCTCCGTTGGGAATGGGGTGAGGTCAGAATAATGCGATGTCGGGCGATGTTTCTAACCGGGCTGTGGGGGGGGGCGGTTGTACTAGGCTGTGTGGCCCCGGAACGCCGGGGTTGCACAAGGGGGAATAGGGTGAAGATCGCTGAGGTTCGGACGACGTTGGTGGCGATTCCGCGGGACCCGCCGCTGGCGGACGCGACGGCGGTGAGCATGGGAATGGGCGGGCACTGTTTCGTCCATATCGTGACGGACGATGGCATCGAGGGCCTGGGAATGTCGACGGCGAGCCGAGCGGTGCGGGCGGTTATCGATCATGACCTGAAACCTCTGCTGGAGGGGGCCGACCCGCTCAATATTGAAGGCTTGTGGCAGGAGATGTTCTGGCGGGTGAGGGGGATCGGCCGGAAGGGAGTGGCGTTCCAGGCGATTTCGGCGGTGGATATCGCGCTGTGGGATTTGAAGGCGAAGAGCGTGGGGCTGCCGCTGTACAAGCTGCTGGGTCCGTGTAGGGAATCGGTGCCGATCTACGGCAGCGGCGGCTGGACTTCGTACACGGAGGCGGAGCTGGTGGAGGAGCAGATGAGCTACGTTAAGCGGGGAATGACGCGGGTGAAGATGAAGGTGGGGAAGGATTTTGGAAAGAGCACGGACGAGGATGTGCAGCGGCTGCGGGCGGTGCGGGAGGCGGTGGGGGACGAGGTGGTGGTCTACATCGACGCGAACAACGGCTACACGGCGAAGCAGGCGATCGGGATGGCGCGGAGGTTCGAGGAATTCGATGTGGGCTGGTATGAGGAGCCGGTGCTGGCGGACGATATCGATGGGCTGGCGCGGGTGGTGGCGGCGGTGGACATCCCGGTGGCGACCGGGGAGCATGAGTACACGAAGTACGGGTTTAAGGACCTGATTTCGCGTGGTGCGGCGGACATCGTGCAGCCGGATGTGGGACGGGTGGGGGGCGTGACGGAGTGGATGAAGGTGGCGGTGATCGCGGATGCGTTCAATCTGCCGGTGGCGTCGCACAGCTATGGGTTGGTGCATCTGCACATGGGGTGCGCCACGCCAAACATGATGGTGGTGGAATGCCTGGGTTCGAGGGAGGCGGAGGACGTGATTCTGTATAAGGAGTTCGATGTGCCGGCGGGAGCGGATTGGTCGCCGGACCCGGACAAGCCGGGACTGGGGCTGGAACTGGACCCGGCGGCGGTGGAGAAGTATGGAGTGGCTTAGGCCGGGGAAACTTCAGGAAGGTTGAAGATGCCGGAGAAGGTTGGCGATACAGCGGGGCAGCGGTATTTTGCCGTGGAGTTCAACAATGAGGCGTGGGCTCTGCTGGAATCGGGGGATGCCGGCGCGTAGGGGGGAGAGCGGTTGCTGGCGACGGCTTACGCCTCGTATCGGCACTGGCTGGTGGCGGGAGGCGCGGTGCACCGGCAGAGGGGACATCACCTGCTGGCGACGGTGCACTAGTATCCTGGGCACGGAGAACTGGCCGGGCTTCACGCGCGGGCCTGTGAGGAATTGAGTGCGCAGAACGGGGCCGAGCAGTCGGCGTTCGATCGAGCATGCGTGCTGGAATGCCTGGCGCGTGCGCGGGCCTGCGCCGGGTTGCCGGAGGCGGGCGAGTTGCGGGATCGGGCGCGACGGGCGGGGGAGGTGCTGGCGGACGAGGGGACAAGAAGGTCTTTTTGGGATTGCTGGATGCGGGACCGTGGTACGGGGTGGACTAGGGCGGGTGAGCCGGGTCGGAGCGCGGGTTAATCGGCGGCGGCGGGATCGGCCATGTTGCGCAGGGCGATCTCGATGGGGACGATCACGGCGGGATCGTCGGTGAGGGCGAGGGCGGTTTGCAGGTCGGCGCGGGCGTCGCCGAGGCGGTCCATGTTGGCGAAGAGGACGGCGCGCCCCATCAAATTGAAGGGGTCGTCGGGGGCGAGTTGGACGGCCATGTCGAAGGCGACGAGGCCGGCTTCGTAATCGGTTTGCATACCGAGCATATGACCCCGGTTCCAGTAGGCAAGGGCGTAGGCGGGCTCGATCCCGATGGCGTCGGCGATGTGCCGGAGGGCGGTTTCGCCGTCGCGGCTGCGGTAGTGGGCAATGCCGAGATTGAGGTGGGCGGCGGCGAGGTTGGGATCGAGTTGGATGGCGCGGTTGAAGTCGGCGATGGCTTCGTCCAGATTGGTGAGTCGCATGTGGGCGACGCCCCGGTTGAAGTGGTCCTCGGCGTGCCCGTCGCCGTAGGCCAGTATGAGGTTGAAGCTGGCGAGGGCGTCGTCGAAGTTCTCTTCTTCAAATAGAAAGGCGGCGTGGGTGATGGCAGCGCTGGCCCCGGGGTAGACGAGCGGAGGCTCGGGGAGGGCGTGGGCGACCAGACAGAGGCACTCGTGGGAGCTGTAGGGATATTCGTCGAGGGCGACGGGTTCGGCGGCGGTGGCGGCGGGGGGTGGGGATTCGTTCGCAGGGGCGATTTCGGCTTGTTCGGTGCGTCCGCAGGCGCTGAAGGCCAGGAGAATGAGCCCGGCCATGGTGGCGACGCGGGAGATCCAGCAGGGTGTCATTTCAATCCCAGATGTCGGAACGTGACCGAGCCGGGGCGGGACGGATTAGCTTGAAGGCCCCGGGTCTGTAGATGATACTGGTCTGGCGTCTGAATCCGTGGAGGTAGGCTGCGGCTTGAAGCGTGAATTCATGACATGGATTGCCGGCCTGATATTCGCGTCGGTGATGGCTGGATGCGGCACGGAGACGGCGCCGGTGGGTGGTGGGGATGGCGAGATCGAGTCGGGAAAAATCACTTACGAAACGATCTGCGCGGCGTGTCACGGGATGTCGGGGGAAGGCGAGCCGAACTGGCAGGTGGCGCGGGATGACTACACGCGGCCGGCGCCGCCGCACGATGCGAGCGGGCACACCTGGCATCACGCGGACGGGCAGCTATATGAGATTGTCTTGCGCGGGGGAAAGCTGTACGAGTCGCCGACGTTTAAGAGCCGCATGATCGCGTACGAGGAAATTCTGACGCCGGAGGAAATCAGGGCGGTGCTGGAGTACATCAAGACGTTCTGGGGGCCGGAGAAGATAGCGACGCAGGCGAGAATAAGCGCGGTGAATCCGTATCCGGATGATTGAGCAAAGACGGGTTGGTGAGGGTGGTTTCGCCCTGATCAGTCGATGACGGCGGCGGCGATGGGACCGATGAAGGCGGGTCCGTAGCCAAGGCGGACGACGACGAGGTCGAGGGAAGGGATGACGTAGCAACGGTTGGCGACGAATCTCTGCATGGCGTAACCGTCGTGCGGGAGGGTGGGCCACTGGCCGCCGCGGGTGTTGACGCCCATGCCGTAGCCGTAGTCGGGATTGATCTCGTGGGAGCTATGGGTCATGCGCTCGATCCAGGCCGCGGCCACAATCTGTTCGCCGGCCAATAGGCCCCGGTGGAGGAGCAAGTAACCGACGCGGGCAAGGTCCAGGGCGGTGAGTCGCAAGCCGGTGTGGGCGTTGGTGCGGGGGCCGATGCAATGGGGGCCGCCGCCCTGTGGTCCCAGCCGTAATTG
>Ga0209501_10000717_pt1 | contig 38893 bp, 43 predicted proteins | sample ArcticOcean_MG_C_4_FD_187434 | JGI IMG/M metagenome (GOLD analysis project Ga0209501, IMG submission 187434) | Marine microbial communities from western Arctic Ocean - ArcticOcean_MG_CB4_134 (SPAdes) (version 2) | ecosystem: Environmental > Aquatic > Marine > Oceanic | place: Arctic Ocean...
TAGTCGAGTCCTAAGGTTAAGTATCCGATGCCTCGACATGTAATCTCCTCCATTGGTTGATCGTAGGTATGGCCCAGAATCCAAGCCTAAACCATTCGGGTCTCCGGTTTAGGCTCTTCCCCCTAAGCAAGGCAATGATAATTTTGGCTGGATAGCATCTTTATTCCCGATAAAGATTATCCATCTAATCATTCGAAAGTTCGCGCCAGTCTAGCGTAACGAAATACGTAAGTCAATAGTTAAAAACGAATTAATGCATATATAACTAAATTTATAAAGCATGCACAATCACTAAACGGCTATACCCCAAAGTTGCTACCTGACTTTTCAGGCACCTTATTCGGCGCATTCTTTAGGTTCAGTCACAATACCTGCTTTGTTGGAAGGCACTCAGAGAACTATGTATCGGGGGGAGGAAGTGCAGCGCAGGTGTCTCTAAAATAAAAAAGTCCGGCTCTGTTTAGTTGCTAGTCGTTTAGCGGTCTAGCCAGAGGTCTTCGTGCTTGAAGCTGTATTGGACTGTCGCGGGTGCGTTTAAGCCCCGGATGTCCTAATGCGTCAGCCAGAAGAACTTACCCCAGTACAGGGTCACCCAGTGGTTGTCGGTGAATCCCTGGGAGATGTCGTCAGGATTAGTCGGGATTAAGAAATCTTCAAGATTTTTCAGAATCTGGCGACGCTTGGTCGAGTCCGATTCAACCTTCTGTGTTTCGAATGCATCCCCAACAATCTCAGGTTCCCAATCGATGTAGTTACGGGTGGCTCCCGCCAAGTAAACACCACCCATCACAGCGTCTGGGCAGAGAACAGTACGCTTCCCTTCCCAAGTTTGACTCCTACAATTTTCTGTAGGGGATCATTCCTCGAAAATCATATTTGAACATCCACAAATTCGTACGTTGGGATTGAGTGTCGAAATGGGCTTTCCAGGGTGTCAACGCAAGTCGGACACTAGCAATCTCACTCCAGTTTTTTCTAATTTTGAGACACAGCGGACACGCGGTTCCATTTTTGTTTGACAGAGTGTCTTTCGGCGTTGACTGAGTATTTCCGAGTGTGATAGCTTTAATAGCTACAACTCCGGTGTATACATCGGCCGGAAATCTTCCCCACGCATTTTCCAAGGAGAATAGGTAATGGAAGTTACAACCCTAGCCATCGAGAAGCTCAAAGAAGTCATGACCGAACAGGGTGAAACGAACGGGTCGCTACGGGTGGTAGCTATACCTGCCGAAGCCGGCGGTCTCCAATACATGTTGACCATGGAAAACGAGACCCAAGCCGATGACACCGTCATAGCCACGGATGGAGTTCAATTCCTCATGGACTCAGACAGTGCGCCCTTCCTAGAAGAGGCGACGATTGACTACGTCGAGAATCTGGGCGGACAGGTTGGGTTTGTGATCAACAACCCCATGTTCTCCAGCGCTGGCGGCGGTTGCGGCGGCGGTTGCGCCTGCGGCAGCGGAGGCGGCGGCGGATGTGGTGGTGGCGGCGACGACGAGAACAGCGGCGGAGGCTGCGGTTGTGGCGGCGGCGGTTGCGGCGGCCACTAAGCCAAACCACTTACAACAAAGTGAATCAAAATGGGTTTCAGAAAACTGAAACCCATTTTTTATTGGAAAAACATCCAGGTTCACAGCGCCATTCCTTGACGCTCGAGAATCGCCCAAGCATAATCTCAGGCTGAACAATCAAATCCCTCGTCCTCCCATCATAAAGTGAGGTCACAATTTGCAGGAGATCAACATAGTGCAGACACCCCACGGCATTAAGTTTGAATCCAACCGCCCGGTAATCATGGGCAAGAACGGGATGGTCTGCGCTGGCCAGCCATTGGCCGCCCAAGCCGGGATGGCTATCCTCCAAAAGGGTGGAAACGCCGTGGACGCGGCCATTGCCACTGCCGCCGCGCTAAACGTGGTCGAGCCCAATATGTCGGGCATTGGCGGCGACGGCTACATCATGATCTACAACAAAGCCGAGAATAAGATCGACATCTGCAACGCCACCGGCGCCGCACCCTACGCCACCGACGTGGCCTGGTACCGGGCCAATGGCATCCCCAACAAGGGAATCATGTCATTCTCAGTGCCTGGACTGGTGGACGGCTGGATGGCTGCCCATGAGAAATACGGCACCCTCAATCGGGAAGAATTGTTTTCCGCCGCTATAGACCTAGCAGACAATGGATTCCCTGTGTCTCACGTGCTGTCCAGAGTAATCGCCGGTGACTCGCTGTTGTGCGAATTCCCTGCCTCTAAGGCGGTCTTTTCCCCCAGCGGCAAGGCAGCACAGCCAGGAGAAATCCTCTACCAGAAGGACCTGGCAAAGAGCTTCCGCTCCATCGTCGAGGGAGGCCGAGACGCCTTCTATACCGGTGACATTGCCAAGGCTATCGTCAAGTTTTCCGATGAACAGGGTGGTCTAATCTCCATGAAAGACTTGGCTGATTGCCACTCCCGATGGGAGGCGCCGATCTCCGTCAGCTACCGTGGTCATACCGTCTACGAAGCGCCGCCCAACTCCAGCGGCCATGTTCTTCTTCAAGAATTAAACATGGTCGAGCAATTTGACCTACAAGCCATGGGTTGCCACTCTGCCGAAATCATCCACCTGATGGTGGAAGCGAAGAAATTGGCATTCATTGATCGGGAAGCCTACATGGCCGACCCAGACCATACCGATGTGCCAACCCTGGGCCTGATCTCCAAGGAGTACGCCAAAGAACGCTCCAAGCTGATTGACCCAGCCAAGGCTTCGGACCCCACTCACGGCGATCCCTGGGTCTTCCAGGCTGGTTCTGGCAGCGCAGGACGCGTTACCGCCGGCTCCGTCCAAGAGGAAGACACAACTTGCTTCGTGATTGTTGACCAATGGGGCAATGCGGTCTGCCTGCTGCAGAGCATCCAAAGCTCTTTGGGCTCCAGCATTGTGGCCGAAGGCACTGGAATCCTGCTGAACAACCGCATGACCTATTGGCACCTTGATGAAGACCACATCGACTGCCTAGAGCCCGGCAAACGGGTGCGCCACACCATGAACCCGGTGATGGTCTTTGAGGGTGACGGCCCAGCCTCCGAAGGCAAGCCTGCCGGTGATGGGAAGCTGATGCTGGTCTGTGGCACTCCGGGCGCCGACACCCAGGTGCAGACCAACATGCAGGTGATAACCCACCTGATTGACTTTGGCATGACCGTTGCCGAGGCTGTGGAAGCCCCCCGGTGGCGCAATTCCCACAGCCCGACCGAGTCCAATATCCCCCACGTCTGTGATAATCTGTTGCACATGGAGTCCAGGTTCGGAACGGACGTCCGCCAGGCGCTGGAAAGCCGTGGCCACCAACTGAATATGATGCCGGATTGGGGCGCCCAAGGCAGCGAAATGATGATTCAGGTGAACCCTGAGACTGGAGCGCTGCAAGGCGCAGCAGACCCCCGACGAGACGGCTACGCCATCGGCTGGTAATCCAAAAACTTAACATCACAGCTTTAGATAAAGCCTTCTGATAATCGATACGGGAGATAAATGCGAATACCCGGTGAAAAAAGAAGCCCCTACCCTGACGAATGCGGCGGTCGCGCCGGAACCTTTGCGGAAGCGGTAAGAGACGGCGACATGGACCTGGCATGGTCCATGTTATCCAAGGAAACTCGCGGCATGCGGATGGGGGTTTGGGCCACGCGGAACCAGATTAATATGCAGGACGCCTACCGGGCTGGGTATAACGACGACCACCCAATGCGGCCGGCCATGTTGGAAGATTTCCGAAAGACGGTCCTCAGTCTCTGGCCCCTTGAAGACCTCACAGACCTCGGCATCTCTCCCACCAACTATCTGGACGACCTACACGCCTTCGCGTTTTTGCCGTTTGGTATGCAGGATGACACCACAGAGGTGGAGCACGGTCGGGCCATGAACGGGCTGATCCTACCAATGCTGTGGGAGGACGACGCCTGGCAAGTCGATCTCCCCGGGTGGCGCTTCTTGGAAGTGCCAGACAAGGCGTAGCACCTTGGTTCGGCGGGCTTCAGTAGACACCAGACCACTGATACCGCCGCGTCCGTTAGACGACCCCAAAGTCTGCAAACTCTGCCAACGCGAGTCCCTTCGGTTCACTTCCCATCACCTGATACCGCGCTCCCGAGGCGGCAAATTTGGCCCTCAGGTCAAGCTCTGCCCCACCTGTCACCGGCAGCTTCATGCCATGTTCTCAGAGTCGACATTAGCCAAGGAACTGAACTCAATAGAAGCGTTGCAGATCAACTCGGAGTTCTCCGAATACCTGAAGTGGGCCAAGAATCAAAAAGGCCCCACCAACTTCCGAGTGCGCCGGGCCAAGAACCGGCGATAGACCCAAACCAATCCCATTGGGCATTGGTTTGGGTCTCCTTGTACTGCCGCCGGGCCAAGGAATATACTTCGGGTGTTATGGCTCAGCCTCAAGACGAGCCCCAAGACGGGCTCACCAGACTACCGCTATTCCCCTTAAACCTAGTTCTCTTTCCTGGCATGGACCTGCCCCTTCACATTTTTGAAGAGCGGTATCAGGACATGATTGGCGAGTGCCTGGAGAAGGACGCGCCCTTTGGCGTGGTTTTGATTAAAGAAGGCCTGGAAGTCGGCGCGCCAGCCGACCCCGAGCGCATCGGCACGTCCACCCGCATCCTGCGGTCAGAAGTGTTGGACCAGGGCCGCATGAACATCATGACCAAGGGTCAACAGCGGTTTGAGATCGAAGAGATCGTCCAGCGGGTGCCCTACGTGGTGGGACGAGTCCGTTTCTTGGTGGATATTGAGGGCGAGGGCTGTGCTGAACTGCTTCCCCAGATTAACGATGAGTATGTAGCTCTAGTGCGCAACCTGACCGCATTAACGGGCGGGTACACCTCCCGGGTAGACATCCCGGAAGACCCGATCGAGCTTTCCTACGCAATCGCCGCCAATCTGGAGATGGAACCACACCTAAGGCAAAGTCTGTTGGTCACGGAAACCGCAGCCACGCGACTGTTTGACCTGATTCCATTGCTGAAACAGGGCAATGAAGAGCTGCTAGAACGGATTGCCAAACAGAACCCATTTCAAGGTCCGCGCCTAAACTAGCAAGACTTGTTAGTCGGCTTTCGTTAGGTCTCCAAATAAACGCAGCGCGCCTGACTCTGGAATCATCCCTGAGAATAGCTCTGGATGAATCATCTCCGCCATGATCTCCAAGCCAGTCACCAACCTAGGGCCAGAGCGGCTGGTGTAAGCCCCGGCATCCACCACGTAGACCTGATTGTTCTTAACGGCCGGCAGCGATGCCCAACCCTCTTTGGATTTCATCAAGGGCATGTCTTCCAGCGCCCGTTTCACGTCAAATCCGCACTGCATCATAATGATGATTTCCGGCTGACTGGCCACAACTTCGTCCCAATCCAGCTTCAGAGTGCCGGTGTCCTTGTCGCCAAAGCTGTTGGTGCCGCCGGCCATCTCGGTCATCTCGGGCACCCAATGACCGGCGCACATCACCGGATCGGCCCACTCAACATGGAGCACACTTGGGTGCTTGTCGGCATCTTTGGCCCGTTCGATGACCGATTCAATCCGAGCGGTCAATCCCGCAGTCATCTCTGCCGCTTTGGCCTCAGTGCCGGTGGCTCTGCCGATGCGGTTGAGGTCTTCCACAACATCGCCGATGTGAAGCGGATCCAGAGAAAGAATCTCAGGCTGTTTGGCCAGTCCGACGCTTACCTCGGCAACCTGCCGAGAAGAAATAGCTCAAACCTCACAGATCGCCTGGGTTATCAGCAAGTCTGGTTCAGCTGCTTTCAGCAACTCTGAATCAATCTCGTAGATGCCCAGCCCTTCAGCCAAACGCTCCGCAATCACCCGGCTAATCTCGCCGCTGGTGGGTTCTTGACCTTCAAATACGCTGTGAACTACATGGGGTTTGTTCCGTGCTTCTGGCGGGTAATCACACTCGTGAGTTACCCCGAAAAGCGAGTCTTTAAGACCAAGGTCGTAGACCATTTCGGTGGCGCTGGGCAAGAAAGAGCAGATGCGCATATATCGTCCTCGACTGAGAAATGTCAGCCGTTAAATTCTGTCTGGGCTAGCTATACCGATTAGCGGCGTTTTTCAGTATGCGAGACCAATTCCACGGTGGTATCAGCAGTCGCCACGGCGACTGAACCGTAGAGGGGTCAACGCTTTTTCCAGGTGTCTACTAGGCTTCGGGCGTCCTCGTCGTCAACGCCCCACATCTCAAACTTGATCCTAATGGCGTCGTATAGGGTCAGATCTCCGTGGTCAGCGTCAGAATCGCGGTACGACTCAACGCCGACGTCCATCCAGTCCAGGTCTATGTTGTCGGCGTTGGCGATGCGCTCAACCATGTTTACCGCACAGGCGGTAATCCCGGAGAAGAATAATTCCCCGGCGCCGACTTCATCTCCGCCACCATCATCGGCCACAAAATGGTGGGTTCGGGCATTACAGATGGCCCGTCCTAGGGTTCCGGTGCTGTAGCCTCGGACTTTGTAAGCCAGTGTTAGGTTAGCCATTGCTTCCTCCCAAATATGCCTTAGTCAGGGGATTAGGTAAACAGGTTAGTCAGACACCCGATAGGCAAAGCAGTCCACGATCTCAATGGTCAACGGCTTTAGCGCCAGGCCGGTGGTACCGATTACTGCGCGGCAGGGCGGGATGGGAACAGAATCTCGGAATATCTCGTTAATTTCTCCCAATTGTCCATGTTGGTCAAGAAAATGACCATATTCACCACCCTGCGATAGCTGGTCTCGGCTGCGGTCGGTGTGGTCTCAACGTGCCTGAAACAGGCACGGTACTGGTCGACGATGTTATCTCCCACCACCTTGCCGTCAAAGCCAGAGGATGTGATCCCGCGGACGTATACCTTGACTGCCTTCACTTTGAGCATCCGGGTCATGTCTTCATCGAAGTAATCGGTGTACATGCCGGAACGGAACGAATTCGATGGCGTGGCGTCGTGCAGACCGTCGGCGATAATCAGGTCCAACAATGCGTCGCGTTCATCGAATGACAGCGCCTGGGCCTGCTCTATGGACCTGGCATCAAGTTCGCTCAGTGTGCGGGCGGAGTTTTCTACCTGAGTCATGGTGAAACTTCCTTAATGAATCGGCGGGTATAAATCAGCCGGTAGGATTAAGCGTGCTTGGTCAGGCGTGCCCTGAAACAGTCATCGTATCTTAGCGTTAGGCACCTGGCCACGCAAGACGCTTTGACACTCTCCAACCTAGCCACCTATCATTACTGCTGGTATCCGGCAAATATTTGCCATAGCCCTCAAAAACCGGCACGAAATCCTCAGGGAGGCACCCATGGCGACCATCCAGGAACTCAAAGACCAGTACGTTAGTCTTGACGTAGAACTACCCGCAAAGAGCGAGGAGGCCATCGACCCGGCGTGCCTGCTCACCTTTGAATACGAATATCCAAACCAACAATCACAGGTTGAGATCGACACCGATGAGTTTACGGCGGTCTGTCCGTGGACCGGTCTCCCTGATTACGGCAATCTGATTATCTCCTACGTACCCAGCAACTCCTGCATTGAGCTAAAGTCCCTCAAGTACTATCTTCTGTCATACCGGGACGTGGGAATTGTCCAAGAGCACGCCGCCAACCGCATGCTCATAGACTTGGTAGCAGTCTGCCAACCTCAGTCCATGAAAATTAGTTTGGACTACAAAGTGCGTGGCGGTCTGCACACTGCTGTGACGGTTGAATACTCCGCTGAACAAGGCGGCAAGTAATCAATATCACGCCCCGGAGGCGGCCCAACCCCGGCCTTAACCGACCATGTATCAGATAAGAATCGAGTTCACCTTTGACAGCGGACACCGCCTCCTGGATTACAACGGCAAGTGCGCCTACCCCCACGGCCACACTTACCGCGCTGAAGTGTTCATAGAATCCCAGTCTTTGAACGACCTGGGACTGGTCTACGACTTCACCGACCTCAAAGACAAAATTAAAACCTGGGTCGACGAGAACTGGGACCATGCATTTTTGGTGAACAGTCAGGACAGTGAATTAATCGCAGGGTTGGGCGGTGCTTCCCTGGTTAGACTCTACGAGTTCCAGGACGAGAACCCCTCGTGCGAGGTTATGAGTAGGGTGCTCTACGAAAAGACCGTCGAGCTATGTAACCTGGTGCCCGCCAAGGTGCGCCTCTGGGAATCAGTTAACCAATACGCCGAGTTCTTCGGCGATTAACCTTACGCGCACCCAATTAAAACCAAAAGACTGGTAAACCAAAGGACTAGCACATGCCCAGCTATGGGATCAGCCTGCTCTCAGGCGGCCTGGATTCGACCACCGTAACCGCCTTGGCCAAAGGCAAGACCGACCACTTGACGGCGCTGACCTTTCACTACGGCCAGAGCCACAGCAAAGAGGTGGATTGTGCTGCTGCGGTTGCCCGGTCCATCGACGTCGAGCAAGAATTGATGGACATTTCGTTCCTGGGCAAGGTCGCCTGGTACTCAGCGCTGACCAACCCGGAGCGGTTCCCGGTGCCAGAGGACCAGGATGCCGCCAAGATGGGCAACAGCGTACCTATAACTTACGTCCCTCTGCGAAATACTATCTTCTTATCCTTAGCTGCGGCCTATCTGGAAAGCCAGGCCCTCCACGCCATTGAGATGGAAGGTGTGGCCCCAGCGGACCTGCAAGCGCACATCTACATGGCCCCCAACGCCATCGACTACAGCGGGTATCCCGATTGCCGACCCGAGTTCTTTGAAAAGATGGGAGAGTCGCTGCGCTACGGCAGCAAACTCTGGACCGAGTACCACATCCCGCTGCAGATTGAGATTCCAATCATTGAGATGTCCAAGGCCGACATTGTCAGGCTTGGAATAGAGATAAATGCCCCACTCGAATTAACCTGGAGCTGTTATCAGGGTGGTAAAGTGCCCTGCGCACGCTGCGATAGCTGCATCCTGAGGGCCAACGGGTTCCGCGACGCTGGCTACCCTGACCCGGCCCTATCGGTTTAGCCATGCTAAAAGTCAGCCGAAGATCAGGTGGCGAACCCGAGATATTCCACTCCGTCCAGGGTGAGGGTGTATCACTAGGCGTGCCCTCCGTGTTTCTGAGGCTGGCCACCTGCAATTTGGTCTGCAGCTGGTGCGATACCAAGTACACCTGGGACTGGCAGAACTTCAATTACCAGACTGAAGTAGTTGAACTTGGCCCTGAGATAGTTCAGCAGAAGATACAGGTGTATGACTGCTCTCATGTAGTGATTACCGGTGGCGAGCCCATGTTGCAGCAGGAAGAACTTCAACCTCTGGTAGAGTCGCTGGCCGCCGAGGGTTACACCTTTGAGGTGGAGACCAACGGGACCATTCCTCCAACGCCGGGGATGCTCCGGCACATTGGACAGTGGAACGTGTCGCCCAAACTGCGCACGTCCGGCAATCAGCTATTAGAGACCCAAAACCCATTGGCCCTGCAGGCGTTTGCCGCATTGCCAGACGCCTATTTCAAGTTTGTTATTTCCGTGGAGTCTGACGTCTATGAGGTCTGCACACTACGCGATCAGTACGATCTGGCACCACAAAGAATCTTGCTCATGCCTGAAGGACGAACACCCGACGCTTTAGCCAGAAAGAGCGCCTGGTTGCCTGAACTTTGCGTGCAGCACGGGTTCAGGTTCACCACCCGTCTCCACATAATCCTCTGGGGCGACGAACGCGGGCGTTAACTCCTGGGCTACCCTGTTAGTTGCCTTTCATCAAGCGTGTGAGATTCCTGATATCGCTGAGTGACTCCAGGTGACTCACCGTCTCCACCACCCGGGCTGCGTCCGTCTCTCCCAAAACACCCTGGGCCAGGAAATGGAATTTCCCCTCAAGTTCTTCTCGCGAAGCCGGGTTCTGGGAGTCGCCGTGATGCGCAGTCACACTCTCATTCAGGGTTCGGCCGTCTTTCAATGAGATTGCCACGTTGGCCGCCGGATAATCGTAGCGGCGCAGGTCCATCTTCGGGTCAGTGGTAATCTCCACCAGGTGGGACAAGGCTAGGGTTTCCGGGTCCTGCAGGCGATCGGGATAGTAGGCAGTGATGTCAGTGATGTTGTGGACCAATGCGGTGGCCACGGCGTAGGGCAGGGAGAACTTCGCCGCCAGCATGTTCGGCGGCTCCGGATCAACCATGGTGGTGGCCAAAGCTGGCGCTTCCACCTTGATGCCAGCCACATCGCCCGGAGCAAACTTCTCTCGGGCCAGTAGCGTCTGCACGCAGTCTAATACTGGATGGTTGTACAGACAGCAAGCGTGTAGCTTGAAGTAATTTCGTTGGATCCGGTATTCGCCGCGCTCGCCCAAGCCTTCCACAACAGCCGCAGTGTCGAACCCATCGCCAAGAATATTTTCATAGATATCCGACGGTCCGTCTTCAAGCCCGGTGTACCCGCAATCAGCCAGCTGCGCCGCCATGATTCCCTGGAACCCAGAGCGCCCAGGATACAAGTTACGAATAGTCGCCCCTTCCAGGCACGGAGTCCAGGTATTGGCTGGGCTCATGGAAGCGGCAAGGTTTATAGCGGTGGTGGTCTGAGTTTCGTTGAACCCCAGCAACTTTGCCGTCGCCACTGCAGACCCAATAGTGCCCCAGGTGCCGTGGGAGTGGACGGTCTTTTTGACTGCGGTGCCGGTGCCTATCCTAGAGGTGACCTCATATCCAGCTATCACACTCTCCAGAAATTGCTTACCGCCAACGCCCTGTTCTTCGGCGATCGCCAACGCCGCGGGTACCACGTGGATGGCCGCATGTCCGCCGCCATGACGGTTGCCTTCGTCCATCTCCAACGACACACCAGCAGTGGCATTGGACAATGCCGCAAAGACTGCCGGCGCAGAACCAGGCTGGCCTAGCAGCGTTGCCGGGCCGGAGCCACCAGTTTTAGCCGCCAATTGGGCCAGTTTCCCATTCTCAGGAAGACGACTGCCAGCCAGCATGGCGCCAATCGTATCCAGCACCACCGACTTGGCAGCTTGCAATGTTGATGGTTGCAGGTCTTCCAGTCGGGTCTCACAGACAAACTTAGAGAGGCGGCCTAGGTAGGCAGGCATAATAATCACCTGTGGCTCTTGAGAATGGTTGCCGTTTAGTTTACTCGACTGGCATAATCCGGCAACTATGTGCGGACAAAATCAAAACTGGCAGCCTTGGTCCAACTTAAAGCAGCCAATACCGCTTTGGCGCAAGTTGCAGTTAGTGGTCAGCAATAACTTTATAAAGTTGCGAACAAGAAAAGGCTGTTGTGGCAACTTCAATGAGCCGGGCTGTTGACTTGGGGACAATCAGCCGCCAGTTTCTGGCGGCTAGAGGGATTTCGACTGAAGCCCGTGTCGGCGTTTAACTTGGCTTTTAGCTAAGCGAGCAACTCGGTCTGGTAGCCCTCTAGGTAGTCCTCATTATGCCCATTGGCCGCCACGAGTTGGTTTTCTTCAATCGCTAAATCTGCGGATTGAACCGAGCCAACGAGTTTGATTCCGTCCCACCAGTGCTTGCCCCGGCCTCGACGGCGGCGCTGAAACCCCATGGCAGTGAGTTGCATACCAAAACTGCGCTGGGATACATCATCCTGGCCGGTGTCACGACACCATTCCTGAAACCCAGTGTAGAGTTCTTTGGCCAAAACCAAGTTGCTGCATTCCACGTGACACTGAACATCAACGAACCGGGCCACCGGTCCGTCAATCATCCGGGCCGCTGCTGGGCTGGCAATCGTTATCATCTCCTCCTCTAAAACCGCTTGCGGCGCTTCAGGTATGGAAGCTCGCTTCGCTGCAACAGGTTCAACCTCGGCCAAGTCTTCAACCCAATTGGCAAAATAGACCAGCAGGTCCAAATATTGAGACAGGCCGCCAACGTGGTCCCAGCTCAAACCCTTGCCGTGCAGCGCACCGGCGTCCATCAGCAGGTTGATGGGTCTGATCTCGAACCGACGACGATATTCCGGTGGGCAGTTCCAGACCGGGGAGAACAGGTTGGGGAATACGGTGTTGTTCAGCAGAAACATCACGCACCGGGCTGCTTGCAAGTCTGGGTTCTCTTCTTCCAGCGGCTTGTCGTCGAAGACTCGGTCCAAACTACGCTGCGTCTGAATCACCGACAAAGCAAAAGCGGCGCGAGCCTGGTTGGCTGCACGCCGCGTTAATTCAAACTGGTCTGGGCCGCTGTTGTCGACAGCAAAGGCAACGAACATATCCTCGGGACCATCCCGAAATAATTGTTTCGCGGTTACCTTTTCTTCCTGGACCGCCTGCAACAGAGCCATCGCCAGATCCAGGTTCTCTTTGACCATTCTGATCTCAAATGCCGGATTCACCATCACAACACCTCTACCCACAGATCATTGGCAAATCCCCGGTCACACTTCCCAGAGAACTCGGCCAGTGGCTACTTACTCGTATCAGTTTATAACCACTGGCTGGTCAAATACCCGTTTATGTTAACCGTCACCCGACGAGTTTTTACTTGTTGATGTCGATAATCACCTTGATTATTTCGTCCTGCTGAGTGTCATACATGTCATAGGCTTTCTGAACATCGGTGAAGTCCATGCGGTGTGTGATCAGGTCAGCCGGTTCGCACCAACCCCGCTGCCTCAGAGCAACCATGTGCTTGATCTGGGAGGTTGGATCGCCGCTACGGGCGCCGGTGGTGCCAATCATACGAGGCTGTTTGTCCATGATGTAATTGTGCTCGATGGGCACAAAATCATCAGCTTGTACGCCAAAGACCATGATGGTTCCAAATTGGCGGACCAAGCGGAAGCAGTCATTGAAAGGTCCTGGGTAACCGGAAGCTTCAACAATCACGTCAGGGCCGACGCCGTCGGTAATCTCCAAGATGGCTTCGTCCACGTTCTCTTTGTCTGGATTGATCTGGTGAGTGGAACCAAAGATCTTGGATTTTTCTAGACGGTAGTCCAAAGGGTCAACCACGGCAACGCTCGACGCTCCCATTCGCGAGGTAATCATTGCGAAGCTAAGACCGATGCTTCCCTGTCCCATGATCACAACGTTCTTGCCCAGGATATTGGGCATCTGCTGGCAGGAGTACAGCACGGTTCCGGAAGGCTGGCACATGACCCATTCGTCCAACGAACCCTCGTCCGGCAATAGGATCATACGGCTGGGGTCGGAGGTCATATACTCGACCAGACCGCCTTTGCCCCTGGCAGGAATGGCAATCACTCGCTGGCCTTCCTGGTATTCATCAGTGCGGCTTTCCACAATCACCCCGGCCAATTCATGGCAGGGTCGACCTGGATCCATGGGATATTCCTCTTCCGGGTGAATGTTGAACCCGTGGCGGCAGTCGCTGCCGCAAACAGACACGCGCTCCAGTTTAATCAGTACTTCACCATCTACTGCCACAGGCATATCAGTATCAATGAACTCAAAGTGTTTTGGTCCGGCAAGTCTCGCAGCTCTCATGCTGGCGAATCCCCCTTAATATTTTTTTGTTTCTATTGCCTATTGGTGTCTATCGCCCCAATCTCTTGAGCCGCGTGTATCTTAAACCGGGTGCCCAATGACGGCAACCGGTGCAAAGCATTAACTGGGCGGCGCTACACCTGCCCATGCCTGAAACATTCCATCTTGTGGTCGTTTACCATTCCAGTGGCCTGCATGAATGCGTAACAGATGGTTGAGCCAACAAACTTGAACCCGCGTTTTTTTAGGTCTTTGCTCATTGCGTCCGATTCTGCGGTTGTGGCTGGGACGTCAGACATTGAAGTCCATTCGTTGGTCTTGGTACTGCCGCCCACGAACCCCCAGATGTAGTTGTCAAAGCTGTCTGCCTCCCCTGCCACCTTCAAGAACGCCTTGGCATTGCCGATGGTAGAAGCAATCTTGAGGCGGTTGCGCACAATTCCGGCGTTGGCCATCAGACTTTGGAACTTGTCATCACCATAATTAGAGACGGCCACTACATCAAAATCATCAAAGGCATCTCTGTAACTCTGACGTTTGTTCAAGATGGTGTTCCAACTGAGGCCCGCTTGGGCTCCCTCCAGAATCAAAAACTCAAACAAAAATCGTTCATCATGGAGCGGCACACCCCACTCTTCATCGTGGTAGGAAATCATTAACTCATTCGCTGCCCATTCGCATCTGTTCATGCCCAATTGATCCTTTTATCTTGCGTGTATCTTGTGGCTTTATGTCTAACGGATTATTATAGGTCACGCTAAAAAGTACGAACCGATAATAGCCAATCAGATTTGGAAATACCCTTGGAGGTGCCCATAGTGGAAAGTCATTACGACGTAATTGTAGTCGGCGCAGGCAACGCGGCCCTATCCGCAGCCATCGCTGCCAGAGAAAAGACAGATTCCGTGTTGGTCTTGGAAAAGGCCCCTGAGTACTTCCGGGGTGGTAACACCTATTTCACCGGCGGCATCATCCGCTTTGCCTTTGAAGACCTGGATGACATCCGAACTTTGATTCCAGACATGTCTGAAACCGAAGTCAATCAAGTGGAAGTGGGCAGTTACACCGAGAACCAATTCTACGACGACATGATGCGCGTCACCGAGGGTTTGACCGACCCCGATCTGGCCCAAATCTTGGTCAGCCAATCTCTGCCCACCATGCAGTGGCTGCAATCCAAGGGTGTCCGGTTTGTCCTCTCCTATGGACGCCAGGCCTTCAAAGACGGCGACAAGTACCGTTTCTGGGGCGGACTATTAGTTGAGGCAGTCGGTGCCGGAAAGGGTCTATCCGATCAGCAATTCGATGTCTGCGCTGAGATGGGTATCGATGTCCGCTACTCCACTCAGGCCACCAAATTAATCCAGAACCAGAAGGGTCACGTCAGTGGAGTTACGGTCCTGGGCCCGGACGGATTTGAAGATATCACCGCAGGTTCCGTTGTCCTTGCAGCCGGTGGATTTGAAGCCAACGCTGAGATGCGCAGCCGCTATCTTGGTCCAGGCTGGGAAAACGTCAAAGTCCGCGGCATCCCCTACAACACTGGAGACGGCATCAAGATGGCCTTGGACGTTGGAGCCCAGTCCCACGGCCATTACAGCAGCTGCCACGCCGTGGCCTGGGACATGAACGCCCCGGCCTTTGGTGACCGCACCATCACCGAGTTGTACCAGAAGCACTCCTATCCATTTGGCCTGATCGTTAACATCAACGGCGAGCGGTTCTTGGACGAGGGTGAGGACTTCCGCAACTACACCTACGTTAAGTTTGGCCGGGCCTACCTGACCCAACCCCAGGGCCTGGGATTCCACATCTTTGACGAAAAGGTCAAGCACCTGCTCCGAGACGAGTACCACATTGAACAGGTGACCATGGCCAAGGCTGACACACTGGAAGAATTGGCGGAGCGGTTGGATATCGACCCAGCCGGTTTTGTTAAGACCATTGAGGAATACAACGCCGCCGTGCAGACGGACATCCCCTACAACCCAACCATCAAGGATGGCCGGAACACTGTGGGGATCACCCCGCCCAAGAGCAACTGGGCTGAACTCATTGACACACCGCCCTACACCGGCTATGCCGTTACCTGCGGCATCAGCTTCACCTTTGGCGGCATAAAGATCGACACCAGGGGCCGCGTGGTCACCAACGGCCAAGAGCCCATTCCAGGCTTGTACGCTGCCGGTGAAATGGTCGGCGGGCTGTTCTATCACAACTACCCGGGTGGTTCAGGTCTCTCGGCCGGCATGGTCTTTGGCAAGCTCTCAGGCACCAGCGCCGGAGAAGACGCCAAAGCGCTCAAGGCATAATAATCGATTAGCTAGCTGAGCAGGCTTCCGGGCAAAAACCCCGGAAGCCTGTTTATTTTTAGGAGCATTATGGTCTCGACTACAGATGGGGTAAAACTTGTTGCTGCCGAGACTGCTCGGCTCAAGGAATATCTACGGGACACCTCTAAAAAGGAATGGGCCCTAGACAGCCCGTGTGAGGGTTGGAGTGTGGGTGATGTGATTGGGCACCTGGGTTGGGCTGCCGAATTCTTCGCTGATTCCATCTCCCAAGGTCGGTCCGGTATCACCACTGCTCCAACTGGTCTTCCAGAGGTTGGCTCGATACCACCAGCTGAACTCCCCGATTTAATCGCCCGCATGGCCAAGGAATACAACCTGGCTGCCGATGCAGATCTGGCAGACGCTTTCTCCTCCAGCGTGGATCGGCTGAACGGCATCTTCTCCATCATGGAAGAAGATGGAGACTGGTCAACCGAATGCTGGAGTTGGAGGGGGCTACGATCCGCAGAGGCCTACCTCACTTCCCGCCTGAGCGAATTGGTCATCCATTCTTGGGACATTCGCTACCCATCCAATCCCAAGGCGGGGTTATCCCCCGATTGCGTTGCTCCGGTCTTGGATCGGTTGCCCGTTTGGCTGAACGAACTTGGCTTGGCCGATTTCCGATCAAACCAGCCTTCCACTGAGCCATCCGCCCGTTACAGGTTCCAAACAACCGGAGCCGTTGGTTTTCTTCGTGACGTGGTAATCGGTGACCAAGAGAATGTAGTTGAAGAAGCCAAAGGGGAACCAACCGCAACCTTCACTTGTGGCGCCGACTACCTTGCCCTGCTTGTCTGGGGCCGCCTCAAACCTGGCGACCTACTGGCCGACGGAAGGCTCACGATAAGCCCCGGAACTGGAACTGGTGAAGAATTCGCTGCTTGGCTTTCCCGCTGAGCCTCTGGCATTTTTTCTCCAGCAAATCCTGCATATTCGGACGGCATCTAAGTGTTTAATTCACAATCGCCACTGGTTGCATATTTGAATGCCATCGTGGTGATATGATTGGTGCCTTCCCAATAAGTATTCTGCCCGGATTCATCTTCATCTCAGCACCGAGTTTAATCAGGTCAATTTCTTGAATCAATCCTCTGAACCCATCAAGAAACCAATCTACTATGGCTGGTACGTATGTGCCGCCACGCTATTCATAGGCTTTGTCATAATCGGCGCCCGTAACAGCTTCGGCGTGTTCGTAGTACCGATGAGCGAAGAGTTTGGCTGGAACCGAACCACCATTTCCGTAGCCGCCGCACTTGGTGTCCTGGTCAACGGTGTAGCACAACCATTCTTTGGACAGATTTTCGACCGTACCGGCGGACGGAAGATGATCATCACCTCGCTGATTGTCCTCGGTATCGGAACTATCCTTTTGTCCCTCACGTTCCACATCCTATTTCTGGCATTCATGTTTGGCATTGTGATCTCAATTGCCCAAACCGGTCCCGCGCCCTCCAATACCGCCGCATTGATGTCCAGATGGTTCAAGCGCCGAAGGGCCACTGCCATTAGCATCAACTCCTCGGCCCTTTCCGTTGGCGGCATGATCATGGTTCCATTTTCGATGTTCCTGGTCGAAGCCACTAGCTGGCGAGTGGCTTGGGTTGCCCTGGGGTTAATCGTATTGACCGCCGTGCCATTGGCGCTTGTCTTTCTTCGAGAACGGCCAGAGGACCGGGGGCTCTATCCTGACGGTGACCCACCGCCACCCGAAGGAGCAATCGGCGCCGGGCGTAACAGGTCAGGTGGGCCCCTGGAGGTGGAGACCTGGAAGGAATCTTTCAAGACGGCTCCTATTTGGCAGATGGCGGGGTCCTATTTCGTCTGCGGCACCACAACCTTTGTAATGTCCGTCCACTTCATTCCCTTCGCTATTGAGGATCGTGGCGTAACCGGGGCGACTGCCGCCATTATTTTCGGCTACATGATGTTCTTGAATATCTTTGGGGCACTGGGCGCTGGTTTTCTATCCGATAAAATTGGCGGCACCAAGAACTGGCTAGCCTTAGCTTATTCCATAAGAGGCATTGGCTACCTCGTGCTCTTAACTGTAGATTCCGTCCTCGGGCTCTGGATCTTTGCCACAATTGCAGGGTTCTCATGGGTCGCAACGCCAGTGCTAACGTCTTCCCTAACCGCTGATGTTTACGGGACCAAAGCTCTGGGCACCATTTCTGGCATTACCTTCATGTTCCACCAGTTCGGCGGATTTGGCAGTGTCCTTATGGCGGGTTTACTTTTCGATGTCATCGGAAGCTACACCGTACCCTTCGCGATTGTCGGGGCTTTATTGCTCCCGGCTGCGATATCTGCCTTCAGCATCAAGGAGCGGAAGTACTCGTCGCGGTACCAGACACTGGTTCCCATGCCCGCAGCCGGAGATTAACTGGCCATCATGGCCTCATTCTTCAGCTTTATCCTTGCGCATCAAGGCGACTCAGCCGACCCCGAATTGCTCCATTGGATCCGGGAACGCTTGGATCAGATTTTTGGGTTAGGTCCATGGGTAATAGTCGGTGCCATGTCCTTCATCATTTTTTGCATCCCGATGTCCATAATCGTTGTTTACTTGATGCAGGCAAATCGGCGAGCTGCGAGCGAGCCAAACCAAGAATCAAATTCCGCCGAAGCCCAGGAACAGGAGCAGTTGCCCTAACCGGGTTTCGTAACCTTCCGATTCTCGTGACTAACACGTGCATAGTCGAGACTTGCCATGGATACGGAAAAATTGTAGACTAGGCCTCGAATCAGCTTGCAGATTCTGGGACGAATACAACCTCATTACGGACTTGCCAAGCTTGAACGCCGGGCCAACTCCAACCAAGTGTTGGGCCTCGAAATATTAGGAGCTGCGAAAAGATATGTTTGACAAAAAATCCCTTGACGCTATGTTTAACGAGCTTAAGGACGCCTACGAACTTGAGCCCGAATGGGAAGAAATTCAGCGGGACGCCCACCTCGGCATCGCACGGGCCGACGGCGGCGTAGACTTGGGCGGCATTGACCCCCGCGTCATTGAAGTACTGAACAAGCACAACCCAAGCTAGTCTTCCAGACTGGCAAATCTGAATATGCATCCAATCAACTAATGGTTTGTATGACGGACCAGCCGTTGACACTCTGGATTGCAGAACCCTAGCGTGTTACCAACAGGGACGGACCCTTACTTAAGGGTCCGTTCTTTTTTATGTAATCCCCATCTGTTGGAGGTAACACCCTTTGCATTTCCGACGCTGCCAGTCTCCCAGACTGATCCCTCTGGAAAAGAAACAACAAGACGACAACAACGTATTCCGCTGCCAGGAATGCGGTTACATCTCCAGCCCAGCCACTCACAGTCCAACCACTAACGCAAAGATTGGAAGTCTTCGCAACTCTACGAAATGGGATTAGGCCAAGAAACAGCCATATTATGATCCTTACAACTGCTGAGGGACAAGTTAGTAACTTGTCCCTCAGATGTCAAATTCGCAGACTCTAGCCTAGACCAAAAATCGGTTGAACCAACCCAGGGTGCGGGCCAGGTATTCCTCACGCAGCTTAGGATGACCCAGCCTGGGAAACTGATGAGAACAACCGGGAAAGCGCACGAACTCCACCTCTTTACCCAGACGCTTCAGAGCCGTGAAGTACTCCTCACTCTGGCTGATCGGGCAGCGAGCATCCGCATCTCCATGTAGCAGCAACACCGGAGTATCTACGTTGGCAGCGTAAGTAATGGGTGAACGCTCCAGCATCTTGCCCGCCGCGTCAGCTATCGACCCGCCCCATTGGGCCTCGCCAAAGCTAATACCAATGTCTGACGTGCCGTACATGCTGTGCAGATTAATGCAGGGAGCGCCCACAACCGCGGCCTTGAACCGGTTTGTGTGACCCACTGTCCAACTGGTCATGTACCCGCCATAGCTATAACCGTGCACTCCCAGCCGGTCTTGGTCGACGTACGGACGCTTGAGTACCTGATCCACCGCAGCCATCAAATCATTGAAATCCTCGCCGCCCCAATCGCCCAGCACCGCCATCATGAAATCAGTGCCGTATGTGGAAGAACCTCTGGGGTTTACTGCTAAAACCAGGTACCCATCAGATGCCAACACTTGCTGCGCCGGAACAAATGAGTCGTAAAACGCTCCGTTGGGACCGCCATGAATATCCAGCACCAAAGGGTAGGACTTGTCTTCATCAAAGTCTGGTGGAAAATACAACCTACATTCCACCTCAAACCCTGGGCGCATGATCCAGAATTTCTCCAACTCCGCCGCCGGGTGCTCAGCCATGTACGAGTCGTTGTGACCAGATAGCTTGATGCTTCCGCCAATCGCGAGGTCAATCTGGTAGAGGTCCCCGGGAGAATCCGAGGCGGTAACGGTCACCACGGCTTGGTCCACACTCTGGTCAAGGGTCAGTCCTGTTGCTAGGCAATCTCCGCCCCAGAGCGTTTCAGTCTTGCCGCCTTCCGACGCCGTTTGATACAAGAAAGACTCCCCGTTGGTTTCTCCCAGAAACATAATCTGGTTACTGACAGTCCAGTAGATAGACGCCGGGCGCGTCACTGGCGGGAATCCAAGATAAGGCCGAATCGCATCATCGGTCAGCTTGCGCGGCTCTTTACCTGCTTCCAAGATGTAGAGCCAGCCTTGCCAGAGCACCATGCCTTCCGGAGCGTCCGACCCCACAACCGCCAGTTGCTGCCCGTCTGGTGACCACACAACGGCCCCCACGCTGTACAAGCCCTCTGATACTAACGATGGCTCACCTCCGGCTACGGAGACCGTGTATGCCTCACTAAGTGCCAAAAAGTCTCTGTCATCCCGGCGGCCAGACATGAAAGCTATCTTTGAGCCATCCGGAGACCAGACGGGTCCAAGGTCATCCCAGTCGCCGTCTGTCACCTGTCGAATCCCCAAGCTTTCCAAATCCAGCACAAACAGGTGGAAGTGAGAGTCCCCCCTCCAGCCCAGAGTGTCGTAGCGGTAGCGCACCCGCTGCACCACTGTAACCTGGGGTATTCCGTTCGAGTCGCCAGGATCGCTGCCTTCCGGGTCGACGTCGGCGCAGATCACCAAATTGTTCCCATCCGGAGACCAAACGTAGTCAAACACGCCCTTGGCCAATTCCGTCAATTGGCGGGCCTCGCCGCCGCCCACAGCCATGGCCCACACTTGGGCTGGTTTGCCATCGTCCGAGCGTAAGAACGCCAGGTTATGGCCGTCTGGAGAGAATTTGGCGGCGGAGTCTTTGTCGCCTTGCGTGAATTCACGGCTCTCCCCGCTGTTGGTGTTCATCAGCATGACGCGTGACCGGCTGCCCAAACTATCTGCATCAACCCAACCCAGGGTGTAGGCCACCAGAGAGCGGTTTGGCGATAACGCAGGGTCTCCCACAGATTTGAGCTTGTATACCAAGTCCGGTGTGATTTTTTCAGTCATGTTCTACCTTGCGTGAGGCTGGCGTTAGGCTTGTTTGAAGACGTGTCCGATTCTAGCATAGGGACGCCGCCGCTCTGGATATATAATGGCCCTGCTTTTTAGACTGTGAACCAAAGGTCTTGGAGCACAGAGAGATAGGAGGATGCCCCATGCAGCGTGATCTGATTGGTTACGGAAAGAACGTGCCCAAGATTGAGTGGCCCAACGGCGCCAGAATCGCCATATCTATGGTGGTCAATTATGAAGAGGGGGCCGAATACTCCACGATGGACGGCGACCCTCACCATGAAACCAACGGTGAAGTGCCGTCACCCGTTCCGCCGCAAGACCGGGACCTGAACAATGAATCATTCTTTGAGTACGGAAGCCGCGTGGGCGTTTGGCGTCTGTTGGACATGTTTCAACGCCATGAAATCAGCTCAACATTCTTTTCCTGCGCCTTGGCTCTGGAGCGCAACCCCGAGGTCGCTCGAGAGATAACTGCCCAAGGGCATGAGGTCTGCGGCCACGGCTACCGGTGGGAGGAGTATCACCTAAAAGACATTGACTCCGAGCGTGAGGCCATCGCCAAGACCGTGGCGTCTTTGGAGCGCACCACGGGGGAGCGTCCGGTTGGCTGGTTCACCCGCTACGGCCCCAGCCTCAACACCAGAAACCTGGTGGTGGATGAAGGCGGGTTCTTATACGACAGCGCCGGTCTGAACGATGACCTCCCCTATTACGTAGAGGCACTGGGCAAGCCCTGGCTGGTAATCCCTTACAGCATGGAGACCAACGACGCCCGATTCTGGCGCGGCGGTCTGGTCAGCATCACCGATTTCTACGAGTACCTGCAGGAGACCTTTGATTGCCTGTATCAGGAGGGCGCAGAGCATCCCAAGATGATGTCCATTGGACTGCATTGCCGTATCGCCGGTCGCCCAGCCCGATCCAGGGCGGTTGAACGGTTCCTCAATTACACCAAGACTTTTCCAGGTGTTTGGTTTGCCAGGCGCGATGAAATTGCCCGTTGGTGGTTAGAACACTACCCGCCAGGCACCCTGCAAGACAAACTCACCGTTAATTAAACCAGCATACTAAACTCGGCATCCCAAATTAGAAACAAAAAATAGAGGTCTCACCGCCGGGGTATTGGTGAGACCTCTAATCTATCGGCATCGCTCCGTACCGAGTCCTTGGGAGGAAAGAAAAAAGCGCCGCAAGAATTGTTCTTGCGGCGCTTTTGGGTTCAAATGGAATTTTAAGTTTACTTTGCTAGTTCTCGGACTCCGTCTACTAGCAGATCAATCTCTGCTTCGGTGTTAAAGAAATGCAGGGATGCCCGGACTCCGGCAGGGTGGCCCACCTGCCGGACTACCAAGCGGTGGTTCTCCCAGAGTTGCTCCACGATGGGAATTGGCTCCTTACCGGCGATGGCGAAGCTGACCAACCCCGAGGAATCCGCTCGTTCCAACGGTGAATTTAACGTGACGCCAGGAATCTCCGCGAGTTTGGCCTTGGCCGAGTCTGCCAGGTTCAGATTACGCGCCTCGATATTACTGATGCCAACTTCTTCGACGAACTTGGTGGCTTCCAAAAAGGCCACCTGCACCGGAACGCTAACCGAGCCACCTAGAAACTTCTCCATGCTGTCAGCAACTGGTTGGAAGTTGTTGGCATCGGCAGGACGGGCGATACCGCGTCCCCCAGTGTGGGCTGGGTGTATCCGTTCCAGATGCTCACGGCGGATGTATAACGCCCCGGAGCCCTCGTAGCCCAACAACCATTTTTGGCCGGGAATCGAGTAGAAATCAAACCCGGACCGGGCCATATCAAGCTCAATGTGGCCTCCGGTCTGGGCACCGTCCAGCATCAGCAAAATACCCCTGTCCTTGGTTACCCTCCTGAGTTCCTCCGCAGGCATGCGCCGACCCGTGGCATACAGGATGTGGCTGATGAATACCATGCGCGTCTTGGGCGTGAAAGCGGATTCGATCTTGGTCAGTATCACTTCGCTGGAATCTAACATCTCCAGGTGCACGACCTTTACTACCAAACCATAGCGCTGGCCAATAAGCTGCGCCGGAGCGATAACAGACCCGTGTTCCATGTCGCAGATGATAATCTCATCGCCCTGGTTCCAGTCCAGCCCGCTGAGGACTATGTTCAGTCCTTCCGTGGTGTTTCGGGTGACCAGCACCTCATCCACCGTGGCCTTATAGATTCGCGCCGCTGCCTCTCTGGCCTGTGCCTGAATCTCTCGGCCGGCTTCAAGTACTTCAGGCATGATGGGCCCTTGTTCCAGCTCCAGGTCGATCCGGTCTTTCATGGCCTGAGCGACACTTCGTGGCGGCGGACCCGACCAGCCGGTATTCATGTAAGCCGTGTGGGCCAGAACGGGTATTTGGCTCCTGATCTTCTCTATATCCACGTTCATCGGTCCTTCAGTTGATGTGAATCTGCCCGGACCAATTCAAGTCCGGGCAGATTCAATGATTCTTAAGTCTTAAACAACGGCTTAGCGCGGCGAGTAGTCGGCCAGGCGCAGCATGGAGTGTTTGGACACCCGCACCAGCGCACCATTCTCTTCAGAGGCGGCCCGGGCGGTCTGCCAGGCAGGGTCTGATTGGAATCCAGACCATCCTTTCTCTCTTCCCGCCAGGTCTGGATAACCCAGCATGTAGGTCAGGCGGTTGCTGGTACCCACAACGTCGGTCCAATAGGCCACGTTCTCAATTCCGTGCTTCTCAAAAAGAGCCATGGTGTGGTTCTTGAACCGGTTGTTCAGGTCTGGCATCTTTCCAGGCATGGCCTCGTAAATCCGCAGTTCTTGCAGTGAGGTCTTGAAAGACGGTTGAGGTGAGTAATCAGTCAAAGTCATGAATGAGTTGATTACCTGAGCCACCAATGGGCCATCCACTTCAGTTTCGGCGCGAACCTCATTCCAAGGCTTGTGGGCACCAAATGCGGTCCATTTTTCTTCCCGGTCGGCCATGCTATCAAAGCTTGTGATGTACGTCATCTGGTTGCTGGCGCCAATCTCATCGTTCCAGAACCCGACCATCCCGATATCAAATTCCTTGAAGAATGCGCAAGTGTGGTTGGCGAACCTGGCATTGATTGCCGGCAGCTTGCCCGGCACAGCCTTGTATACCCTCTTTTCGTAGATCAAGTTTGCTCCTAGTGCGACTTAATTAATTGGCCGGAATCATTATACCCGGGGTTATATCTTTTCAATAAACTCTAGCTGCACGCCGTCAGGACCCTCAAAGAACACCACCCGGCGGTCTCCGGATATGGATGTCTCTTCTAGAATTTTGGCTCCGTTGGCCTTCAGGCTATCGATCATGCCCTGAATGTCATCAGAGTCGATGGCGATATGCTCAATGCCGTATTTTTGTTCCCTGGTCTGGGACTCAATGTGAGTGGTCACATTCAATGTGAGTCCGTGCAGGTTCAGACGCACGCCAATTTCCCCTATGTCTTCAACCTTGGTTGCGCCAAGGGTGTCGATGTAGAACTTAGCTGTTTTCTGTGGGTCTGTAGTTTTGAGATGTACGTGGTTTAGGCTAAGGGCCATGATATGCCTCCTTAACTTATGCGGTCGTCTAATATTAGAACCAACGTGGCTGGTGCCGCCGCAGATTAGGGGCAGAATAGCCCCACAACCAAGCCCAGTCAAGCACGTTGTGACGCCTGTGACAGCGGCCTGGCACGCAGGCAGAGATTTCGTATTATAATCCCCCGGTATTTCAACCCGCAGCGAGCGGATCCAGCACCAAATCGATTCTGAAGGAGGGGGATATGCCGATAGAGCAGTTTGCCCCGGAATTATCCAAGATCATTTCAACCGACGAGCCAATACTGGAGTTGGCCGATGGCTATGGCGGAACAGAAGGCCCCGCAGAAGGACCACTCTGGTGGCAAGAGGGTGGCTACTTGCTGTTTAGCGACATCCACAACAACCGACGGATGAAGCACGTCCCAGGCGGAGATACCACCGTCTTTGTTGAAGGAACCAACCGGGCCAACGGTCTAACACGTGACCTACAGGGCCGTCTGATCTCCGCAGAACACGACAGCCGCCGCGTAGCCCGTCTGGAAGCTGACGGCAGCGTAACGGTCATTGCCAGCAGTTTCCAGGGTCGCCGACTCAACCGCCCCAACGACGTTGTGGTGAAATCTGACGGTGCCATCTATTTCACCGACCCTTGGACCAGCCCGCATCCCGCTGAGCAATGGGACCTCAACTTCTCCGGCGTTTACCGGGTCTCACCGGACCTCGGCACGATGACCCTGCTAGTAGGCGATTTCGTGGTTCCCAATGGTCTGATGTTCTCGCCTGATGAGAGCATTCTCTACGTCAACGACTCCCGCAGGGGCCACATTCGCTCCTTTGAGGTCCAACCCAACGGGACCCTGGCCAGGCAGAGCGACAAGGTTATCATCGACGTCACCGGCGAAGAGTCCGGCGTCCCGGACGGTATGAAAGTAGACGTTGAAGGCAACATCTATACCGGCGGCTCCGGCGGACTGTACATATTTGACCCCAGTGGCAAAAAGCTGGGAATCATCCGGCACGGTGCCACTGCCACCACCAACCTGGCCTTTGGCGGCGACGACTGGAAGACCCTGTACTTCACCAGTCGCAACCACCTGGGTTCAGTCAGGGTCAACATCGCCGGCAACCCTGTACCAGCCGTCAAAAAGAGCTAACAAAAAATTCCATCTTCGGATTTGTCATCCTGAGGAGCGAAGCGAAGAAGGATCTTCCAATTCGCACCTGGCATACCTTTCGCTACGCTCGAGGTGACATGCGAGTAGTGGCATCACATAGAACTAGCAGAACCATCACCACACAACAAGGAGAAACCAAATGGCTAGACTACCTGCCGTAACCAGAGAACAACTGAACGAAGAAGACCAAGGGTATTTCGACTCTATCGTAGGCACACGAGGCAGCATCCGCGGGCCCTACGGCGTACTGCTCCACAGCCCCAAATTGGCCGCCCGCGTGGCCGACACCGGAGCCTTTGTCCGCTACGAGTTCAGCATCCCTGAAGGTCTGAAAGAGATCGTCATCATCACCACCGCCCGGGAGATGCGTTCTCAGTACGAGTTCTCGGCCCACGCCAGACTCGCTCGCGCCGGGGGAGTCTCCGACGAGACCATCAAGATTATCGCCACCGGAGCCGCCCCAGAAGGCCTCACCGGAGACGAGGCGCTGTTGTCCGGCTACGTGAAAGAGATGCTGCAACAGCACAAGGTCAGCGACGCCACCTACAAGGCCTTGGTGGACCGGTTTGGCGAGCAGGACACCCTGCATCTAGCCGTCCTAGTTGGCCACTACATGCTGGTCGCCCAGGTACTGGCCACCGTGGACGTGGAACTTGGCGAAGGCATGGTCGCTGAGATTCCTGAGTAAGAATCCACGACCAAGACTTTTCTAGCACGCAAGCAAATAAAAAGGGGGCATCCTGTGAATTCGGGATGCCCTCTTTTTGATTGAACAACTGAGTTAAATGGCTAGCGGAGTGTGTCGGTCACCGTCGCCAGAGTTTCACCGTCTAGCCTAAACTGAAAGTCCACCGGACCGTTGATGGGTAGATCTGAGCGGTCAACTGTCACCATCGTCATGGGGGCGTAGAGGTAAGGCAATTCCCGACCTTGAGCGTCTTCCTCAAGCTCCAATTGCACCACAACAAGATTGCCTTCAATTTCCAGCCCAATTACGGATAAGGGGTCGCCCTGCACCGGTAGCCACAGCAAATAAGCCACCAAGACCACGGAACCCGGAAACTCTGGACGGCCCAGCGTATCTCCCCTTCCGTAGGTGCGCTTGCCAACCACCTCTTGGTTGAATAGCAACATCTCCAAATCGCTGGTGATCACTGCCACTCTTAGTTCTTTGGAAAACGCGCCTGCGGACTGCTCATCCCGCGGGGCAACCCAGCCACTGTTCACGTAGCGCCAGATTGGCGGTTGGACGGCTTCACTGGGAACTTCAGTCTTCGCCACTTCCTTAGGCTCAGCAGTGGACGACACTGTATCACCGCCGCAGGCAGCAATCAGGAACCCGGCCATCATGACTATTAACAGCGCAGAGAATTTAGTCGACATTCGCCCTTCTTGGATGTGATCTGACAAGCAATGGAAAACCGAAATCCCCGGCCAGTCGAGTCAAAAACTCGTTCCCGCTTCCAGTTATATTCTGATTACGTATGATAGCAAAATTCAGGTTTACAACACACGCCGCTGTAGCTGGTCCCAGCCTAAATGGAAACTCCCACTAGGCCGGTTAACCTACCCTTGTAAATCCAAAACTGCACTGTCAAACTAATAGCATGCGCATTGGTGATTTTGAATTCCAAGAGCCCCTGCCAGAACTAAAAGACCCCCATGTGTTGGCCGTCCTACGACCTTGGATCGACGTCGGAAACGTGGGCACGCTAACGATGAGGCGTTTGGAGCGACATCTAGAGTCCAAAGAGATTGGCCGTTTGGTCAAACCAGGACGCTACTATGACTTCACCCGTTACCGTCCCAAATCACTGCTGAAACAGGGCGTCCGAGAGTACAACATCCCGTCCACCACCATCAGCGTGGCCGTAAGGGAACGCGGGCCAGACATAATCACCCTGCACATGCTGGAACCACACCTCTACGGAGAGGACTACACCGACTCTCTTATAGAGGTCTTGAGATATCTTGGAGTGAAACGTTACTCCATGATTGGGGCAATGTACGACATGGTGCCTCACACCCGTCAGCTTTTGGTTTCCGGTGGCACAGTCGACTCTAGAAACGAAGAAGAATACAAGCTAGTTGGCGTGCGCCCCAGTGACTACGAAGGCCCAACTACCATCACCTACCTGGTCTCCAATGCCCTTGATGCGCTGGACATTGAAACTAGAATTTTTGTCGCCCATCTACCCCAGTACTTCCAGGTTGAAGAAGACTTCACTGGCACCGCACGGCTAATGGAAATCATGTGCACCCTCTATGGGCTGCCCAGCCGTTTGGCCGACCCGGAGAGGGGTCGCCAGCAATATGCCTCACTCCAGAACATCGTCACAGACACGTCAGAGGTCGCCAGCCTACTGGAACGCCTTGAAGAACGCTACGACCGTGAGAATAACCCGGACAGCGCAGACCAAAATCCGCTTTCGCCAATGGTTGAAGAATTCCTGCAGGGTCTGGGCTCCGGTAGTGATCTTGATTCCGACCTGGACCTTCTGGATCTTGACTTAGACCCGGACGACGACCCGTCAGACGAGTAAGTCCCGTCTCTGCTGGTCGTAATAAATTGTTCACATCCTCAGATTTTCACAAAAACACCGAAGGCCGAGACACCGCAGGGCCAGACCCCGTTGCGTTGACCCAACAATTGGTGCGTTTCGACACCACCAATCCGCCCGGAAATGAAACCCAGTGCATCCAACACATCAAGGCTTTGCTGGACGATGCAGGCATCCAGAACCAGGTTTTGGCCAACACCCCAAACCGTCCCAATCTGATTGCCAGGCTGCCCGGCGACGGCAGCGCCTCTCCCTTGTTGCTGCAAGGCCACGTAGATGGTGTCCCAGCAGACCCGGCAATTTGGCAGCAGCCTCCGTTCAGCGGGAACCTGGTAGATGGCTACATCTGGGGCCGTGGCTCTTTGGATATGAAGGGTGGCATCGCCATGATGGTCTCCGCGATGCTACGAGCCGAGTCAGAGGGTATGATTCCCGCCGGTGACATCGTGCTGACCTTGGTGAGTGACGAGGAATCCGGCGGCAATCAGGGCGCCAGGTATCTGGTGGAGCAACACCCGGAGCAATTTCAAGGGATTAAATACGCAATCGGCGAGTTCGGCGGGTTCAGTTTTAACATTGGCAGTCGCCGGTTCTACCCGATCATGGTGGCCGAGAAACAGGTGTGCAATATCAGGGTCACTTTCCGTGGCCCAGGCGGCCATGCTTCATTGGGCCAACAAAACAACCCCATAAACGCGCTGGCCACGTTCTTACAGCTTATCCAGTCTCGACAGCTCCCCCCACCCACGTCACTCCAGAAGCCCGGTTAATGTTCCAGGTCATTGGCAGGAATCTTCCACTGTCTCGCGCCTCGTCATGAAAGCCCTATTGAACCCAAGATTCACCGCAGCAACCCTGAAACTGCTGGGAAAGAAAGGCCAGACATTCAGTCCGCTATTCCGAAACACGGTCAACCCAACAATCATCCGGGGCGGCAAGCAAATCAATGTGGTGCCAGGTGAAGTTTCCGTCGATTTGGACGGTCGAATCCTCCCTACTTTTACTCCGGAGGCGTTGTTTTCTGAACTGACGGCGATGGCCGGAGTGGATTCGGGAGCAGCGTTTGAAGTCTTGAACCACGACGCTGGCCCGGAAAAACCCGACCTCAGCTTATTTGAAACGTTGGAAGCCGTACTGAAAGAGGTAGACCCGGACGGATTACCAGTACCAATGCTGATGCCGGCAGCCACGGATGGCCGTTTATTTGCGCGCCTCGGCATCCAAACCTACGGATTTTTTGCCCATGCGACTGCCTCAAAACCTGGAATTTGCCGCTACGATTCATGGCCCAAATGAGCGTATACCAACGGATGCAATCCGCTTTGGAACAGAGGCCATTTATCGCCTGTTAATTTTGTACGGACGTCGTACGGACGGACCGTCTAGCCAGGCTTGAGTTACACTGGAAATTGTTTGACGGGACATAGGGGGTATGCTAGAGTAAATCTACCTATCTTTCATGCATTGAACGAGGATTTTATTGGAGGTACCAGAGCATAGCTAGACAGTATCGGGTCAACGAGCGGATTAACAGCCCCACCGTGAGAGTCATCGGCGACAATGGGGACCAGCTCGGTGTGATGGAAGTCGCACGTGCGCTTCAACTCGCGCGAGATGCTGACGTGGACTTGGTTGAGGTAGCTCCCAATTCCGACCCTCCTGTTTGCAGGCTACTGGACTACGGCAAACTCCTCTATCTAACATCCAAGAAAGAACGCGAGTCTAAGAAGGGACAGAAGAGCACCGAGCAGAAAGAGGTGCGCTTCCGGCCTAACATTGGAACGCATGACTTGGACGCCAAGACCCGCAAGATTCGCGAGTTTATCAGCGAAGGTTCCAAGGTCAAACTCACTGTTCGCTTCCGCGGTCGTGAAGCCGCCCACCAGCAGTTGGGACTTTCAGTCCTGAAGCGGGTGGCCGACGAATTAAAAGACGAAGTAAGACTAGAGCGCCCACCGACCATGGAAGGCCGGGCGTTGTCCATGGTGCTGATACCAGCCCTAGTCAAGACAGAAGTACCAAACGATAAAAATCAGGATCAAGTAGAAGAACTGGCAGATGCCAAAACTTAAAACACACAAAGGGGCCAAGGCCCGCATCCACGTAACTGGAACTGGCAAGCTGATGCGCCGCAAACGCATGAGCAGCCATCTGCGGCGCAAAAAGCCCACCAAAGTAACCAGAAAATACGCTGATAAGTTGGCAGTTGACCCTGCGGACTACAAGCGTCTGCACAAGATGCTTCCCTACGGGTAAGCAGATACTCCATCTATTAGCACCTTCTAATTAACTTCAGTCCGGAGATCAACCCTTGTCTAGAGTAAAACGTGGCGTTACTAAGCACGCCCGCCACAAAAAGATACTAAAAGCCGCCAAAGGCTATACCGGCTCCTCGTCCCGCAACTACAAGTGGGCCAAGGAAGCTGTCCAACACGCTTGGGCCTATGCCTACCGCCATCGCCGCGAGCGCAAGGGTGACTTCCGTCGCCTGTGGATTATCCGCATCGGCGCCGGTTGTCGTGAGGCCGGTGTTACTTATAGCCAATTCATGCACGGCCTAAAGCTGGGCGGCATTGAGCTAGATCGCAAGATACTGGCCGACATTGCTGTACGCGACCCGCAGGCTTTCACTAAGCTGGTAGAAGTTGCCAAGGAACAGTTGTTGGCCGCAGCCTAGTCAGCCCAATCAAACCGAACAAACAAAAACCGGGGTGTGAAATCACACCCCGGTTTTTTGTGCCTAAATATAGTTCAGTTAAGCGTGGCCATTAGCCGAGAGCCAAAGCTGGCGGCTTACTTCCTGGCGAAACCGTAGTAGGTGTCGTTGTCCAGGATTCGGAGCAATCGCTCTTCCGTGATGACAATTGGGCGAATGGGCGTGGCCCAGCGGTCTGTCAGTTCATAATGCATATCTGTCAGCGACATTGGTCGGTTGTTCCGGGCCAACAAGGTGCGGAACACAATCTCCTGCACCGGCATATCAGACCGGATGAAGCTGGAGTCATTCTTAGAATTCTGGGAGATCTCACGGATCAAACTCTTCACGTCTCCCAGTTCACTGATCGCCTTAGTCTTGGACGGACTGGAAGCGGTCAGCCTAGCGGCCACCAAGTGAATTGGTGAGCGCTCCAGTTTACCCAATCGGTCGGCGCTAATCAGAAACAAAGGGTTCTTCATTTCCGGTGGCTCTTCTGCTACCGTTTCCTCTGGCGTCACTTCCAGTGTTTCTACCGTTGTTTCTTCAACCAGTTCTTCGGCATTAGAGTCTTGGGTTGTCATACTTGTACCTCTTCGTTCCAATCCAACATAATTATCTGTACCAGGTCGCCTGCGTCCTTGCGAGGCTCGTCCTCGGGGCATATCGCCAGGCCGTTGGCCCGCGACATCGAAGTCAGGATATTTGAGCCTTGAGGGCCGGTGGGAGTGGCTTGGTACTTGCCGTCTTTCAGTTCCACTTCCACCCTGGCATATACCCTGCGGCCATCATCGTTTCTGATTGCTGCAGTAAGCACGCCTTCAACCATCGGCCGTGAAGTGGTCTTTCTGCCCAGCATGGTCCTAATCGCGGGCCTGGCGAACATCTCAAAGGCCACCATGGCGCTCACTGGGTTACCGGGCAATCCCAACAGGGGTATATCTTTACCACCGGAGTCGTTTAGATGCCCAAACGCCAACGGCTTTGCCGGGCGCATACGCACCGACCAGAAATTCATCTCGCCGCGTTCATTCAATACATCTTTTACGATATCATAATCGCCCTTGGAAACGCCTGCCGAAGTGACCACCAGGTCAGACCCGGCCGCGGCTTCTAGCTTAGCGTTTAGATCAGCCAAATTATCCCTGGCGATGCCCAGTATCCTGGGGATACCACCGCTGGCCACCACCGATGCCGCCACACTAAAGCTATTTGAGTCGTATATCTTGCCGCCGGACAACGGAGTGCCAGTCGTTTCCAGTTCATCACCAGTGGCCAGCACCGCCACTATAGGACGGCGAATGACTTTTACCTTATCCATGCCCAAAGAGGCGATAACACCAACCTCAGCAGCCCTGATCACGGTGCCCTTCTCCAGCACTAACTGCCCGGCGCTTACATCTTCGCCAGCTGGGCGAACGTTACAGCCAAAGGGCATGTCGGAAAAGATGGCCACCTGGTCCAAAGGCTTCCCTGCTCGTTTCCGATCAACCTCGTCGGTTTCCTCAAAGGGAATCACCGTGTCGGCGCCGTCGGGAACCGGAGCTCCGGTCATGATGCGCACCGCTGTACCGGCAATAACCGCCTTGTCTGGCATCTGGCCCGCAGCCACGATCCCAATGACTTCCAGATTGCTGGGGTTTCCCTTTGAAGCCCCGGCAATGTCAGCCTGAAGCACGGCGTAGCCGTCCATTCCCGAGTTGGCCAGAGGCGGCAGGGCGATGGGCGAGTGGATATCCTCGGCCAGTATTTGGCCCATGCTTTCCAGCAAGGGCTTTTCTTCCGGTTCCAATATCTGGAAACTGGCAATCACGCGAGCGTAGGCCTGCTCAACACTGAGCATGTCTTCGTCGACGTGACCGTAGCCGTGCGAGTGGGGAGCTTCTTCATGGTGGCCGTGATTGTGACTAGTCATATGCCTATTAGCGGAACAATTAAGCCCGTAGAGTTACGTTTAATTCTCTTTCCAGGGTGATCAAAAGACCGTTCAAAGACTTGTTTACTTCTTCGTTGGTCAGAGTCCGGTCCCTCGCTTGAAAGTATACGTGAAATGCCAGTGATTTGAAGCCTTCCGCTATGTTTTCACCGGCATATATGTCAAAAAGTTCAGTGTGGTGCACGCCGCGGTGGCGGGTTATCAGTTGGGTCACATGGCCCGCCGACACATCAGATGGCATTACCAACGCTAGGTCACGGGTGGCGGAAGGATATCTGGGAAGCGACTCAAAATTGCGCTGTGATTCTGGCAGAGCGTCCAAGATCGGTTCCAGATATAGTTCAAAGAACGCCACCTGAGGCGACTCCAAACCCAGTCTCTCAATCACCACCGGATGAACCTCGCCAACCATACCCACCACGGTGTCTGATGCCTTAATCACGGCACAGCGTCCCGGGTGGAAGGTTTTATCTTCTGAAGGTTCGTAGGTCGCCGCCACGCCCAATCGGTCCATCACCAATTCCACGACGCCCTTGGCATCGTAGAAATCCATAACATTCTCGTCTTCCAACCACGATGGTTCGTGGCGCAGCCCGGCGAGCACACCGGCGATGGTTTCCCGTTCTTCGGGTAGGTCCTCCTGACGCGGCCAGAAGGTCCTACCAGCCTCAAACAACCGGAAGGGTCCGGCGCTGTGGCTTTGGTTGGTGGTCAAAGTGCCCAGCACGCTGGCGCGCAATGTTGTGCGCAGGTACTCGCGGTCAGAGCTCATGGGGTTAGCCACGCGCAACGGCAGGGCGTCCGGGTCTAACTGCTCCACATGCTCCAGCTGCTGCAGAGTGACCAAGGGATAGTTGATCACTTCTTGAATTCCGGCCGATGCCAGCAAATCTTGGATCTTGTTACGCAGCCCCATAACCGGGACTGGCTGCTGGAATGGTATTGGACTGGAGAGCATGGTGGTAGGGACGGATTCGTAGCCGATGGTCCGCACCACTTCCTCAACCAAGTCCTCCTCAATGGTCACGTCATTGCGCCAGTAGGGGACCGTTACCTTCAGGGCAGCGTCGCCGTCAGGTTCCCAGGTAAAACCCAGCGATGTTAGCGTTTCCTGCGCCTGTTTTAGATCCACTTCCATGCCCAGAATCCGAGCGATCTTGGCGCTAGTCAGTGGCACCACAGGGGCATCGGCTCCTTCGTCAGACAAGATATCAATGATGCCTGGGGCTACGGTGCCACCGGCAACTTCTTGAATCAGCCCGGTGGCACGACGCAGGGCAATCGGTGCCAGTTCAGCGCGGAGGCCTTTTTCAAATCTGAGGGTGGCCTCGGTGCGCAGATCCAAAGACTGGGCGGTCTCGCGATTGTTCATGCCGTTGAACGTTGCCGATTCCAGCAACACGTTCACCGTGTTATCACTAATCTCACTGTTAGCCCCACCAATCACACCGCCGAGGCCAATGGCATCATTGGTGTCGGCGATGACCAGGTTTTCGGTGGTTAATTTGCGCTCCACGTCGTCCAACGTGGTCAATTTTTCTCCGACACGCGCACGGCGGACAATCACCGTGGCGTCTTTAATCAGGTCGTAGTCGAACGAGTGCAGCGGCTGGTTATACTCCAGCATGACAAAGTTGGTCACATCCACCACGTTATTGATTGACCGCAGACCGGCTTTGGTCAGGCGGTCTTGCAACCACTGGGGAGAAGGCCCAATCTTGACGCCCTGGAGCAGGCTAGCCGTATAGCGGCGACACAGATCCGGGTCGGCCACTCTGATGTTGACCTGTTCCGTGATCGGCTTTCCGGATTCCTGGTAGCTAACTTCCGGCTCTGTGACTTTCTTGCCGATAATCGCTCCCACTTCGTAGGCCACGCCTAACACAGACAAACAGTCCAGACGATTTGGGGTTAGTTCCAGATCCAAGACAATGTCGCCCAAGTAGTCGTCCAGCGGCGCTCCTACGGGTGCGTCATCGGGTAGCACGATGATTCCATCGTGGTCGTCGCCCAGACCCAACTCAATGGCAGAACAAATCATCCCCTGCGACTCAACGCCGCGTATCTTGGCCGCTTCAAGGGTTTCATGGCGTTCAGTGTGGGTGTTGTAGACGTTGGCGCCCACCTTGGCAAAGCAGATGTTCTGGTCAGCAGCAACGTTGGGCGCACCGCAGACCACCTCCATCTCTTCAGCGCCGGTGCTCACCACGCAAAGGCGTAGCCGGTCGGCATTAGGATGAGGACGAACGTCAACCACGTGGCCGACGAAGATCTCCGTCCAACCGCCAATTACGTCCACTTCACCAACCTCGATACCGGCCATGGTCAGCCGGTGGGCCAGTTCCTGGGCAGGCATGTCCACATCTACGTATTGTTTGAGCCAGCTAAGGGGTATTTTCATCTTTTATCCAGTGTGTTCGCAGGATTCGGCATCAGCCTAACCCTGGAAGTGGCAAGCCGCGGCCTGCCGGTAATATTTACAACTAAAATTGATGCCTAAAATTGGCGTAAGAACCGGAGGTCGTTGGAATAAAAATGACGTATGTCATCGATTCCGTATTTCAACATGGCGATGCGCTCCGGCCCCATGCCGAAGGCAAAGCCGGTGTACTTCTCAGTGTCGTAACCCACACCCTCCAACACTTTGGGGTGAATCATGCCGGCACCCATGATCTCAATCCAACCGCTATCACGGCAAATACGGCATCCGTCTCCCTCGCCCTGACACGCGAAACAGTCAATAGACATATCAACTCCGGGCTCCACGAATGGGAAATAGTCACAGCGGAAGCGAATCTTACGTTCTTCTCCGAACATCCGGCGAGCAAACTCGTAAAGGGTTCCCTTGAGGTCGGCAAAGGTTATACCCTCGCCAACCGCCAGACCCTCAACCTGGTAAAAATGCCATTCGTGGGTCGCGTCGGTGGCCTCATAGCGGTAACACTTGCCAGGCACAACCACCCTGATGGGCGGCTCCCGGTTCTCCATGACCCTGGCCTGCATTGGCGAGGTGTGAGTCCGAAGCAGCATCGCTTTTTCGCCGGTGGGGTCTTCGTAGTCCACCCAGAGGGTGTTCCACATATCGCGCGCCGGGTGCCCCTTGGGGATGTTCAACATCTCAAAGTTGTAATGGTCCCACTCAACCTCCGGGCCTTCCACCACGCCAAACCCCATGGCCACAAATGCGTCGCAAATCTCCCGGACGATCTGTGTCGTGGGGTGTAAGCGGCCTTCCAAAGCCGGTCGGCCTGGGAGGGTAACATCCAGACGGTCACGACTGGCCGACAGGGTTAGGGCTTCTTCACTGATCTGGCGGACGCGTACTTCCAGTCGTTCTTCCAGGGTGTTCTTGACCTGGTTAGCCAACGCGCCAATGGTCCGGCGTTGGTCGACTTCCAAAGAAGCAAGGCCGCGGAGCACAGTAGTCAATGTGCCACGACGTCCAAGGTATAAAACGCGCCATTGGTCTATGGCTTCCAGGTCTTGAAGAGAATCCAACTCCGCCGTGGCAGTGTTAGTAATCTCAGTGATCATTTGTTCTGTGGGAGGCTGTGCTGAGGGCTCGGTCAAGCGGGTTGTTCCTCCAAAGGTCTCGTCACGCAAGTTCTGATTAACAGGCACTAGTTGCCCGATAGAAATCTACGAATCAAACACGCAACAAGCAATTATAGAAACCGGCTATTGCAGGGTCAAGACACCCAGGCACAATAACCATCTTTATTGGCCTAAAAACGGCCTCGTTATGACAACGAAATATTGTTTTAGAACAATCGTCCTGATAATCTGGTCATTGCTTACCAATGCTATCGGCGTCGGTTAGTGTTCAGCCTGATTCCCACAAAGTTGAACGTCAACAAGGCAAGGAAACTTGAATGTGCCACCCCAACAACTAACAGGACAGACCTAAACGGGATGAATCGTGAATTGGTTCCGTCTTAACAACTGCATCAAATGCAAAGGCGATCTGGCTTCCGACGAGGGTGACTGGATCTGCCTACAATGCGGCACTTACTACTATACCGGTTTGTACCAGGTGCCTACCCACTTAAGCGACAGCCGAGCGGCATCAGCAGTCGGCCCATCTCAAGGGTTGGACCAGCCCGTCCAAAAGGGCTCAGGCCCCGCGAGAGCCCCATTGCTCCCGGAATATACCCAACCCACACTCATACCTGCCTTTGCCCCTATAACGACGGCAATCGCCAAGATAGCGTCTTAATGACTGCTTCTAAAGAACCTACGGTGTTGTTGGCGTTGGATGCTGGAGTTAGAGAGACCGGCTGGGCTGTATTCAAGGGCGACGAAGTCATTGAAAGCGGCGTCACTGGATTATCAACTCGACGCAAGGTGGAGCCGGAGGTCCGGGTCTCCCACCTGCTGCAATCGTTGGATGAACTGACCGAGAAGTGGAATCCAAAGTTGGTGGCCCTCTGCCAGCCCAGCGGAATCAACTGTCCGGTGCCTGCCTTGGACCTACTGTTAACTTCGCTCGCAGAGTGGTCTGCGGGGCGCGACCTGCCCCAGTTCTCGTATACGGCCCAGGAAGTGCGCACTACCATCGCCGGGCACCCCAACGCATCGCGAGACCAGTTGGGCTATGCCACCATGCTGCTGTTGGGACTGATTGGCCAAGGACGCTCTACCCACGAGTGGGAAGCCATCGCCGTTGGCCACTATCACCTGACGAGAGGCAAGCAAGCTGAAGCCGCCTAGTCTAAAAGACTAAAAACCCGGACCAGTTAGTGGCCTTCAGCGTCGCCGTAGGTCTTTTCTCCGGCGGTAATCGACACCGTCAGGCGGTTTTCTGACGGTGGTATCGGACAACTCCAATTGGGGTTGTAGGCACAGTAGGGGTTATAGGCGTAATTAAAGTCCACCACCAGGCGGCCGTCATCGGTAGACGGCAAGTCTAGGTAGCGACCGTCTGAGTAGGATTCTTCCCCGGTGGTGGCATCCATGAACGGGAGAAAATAGCCGTCGCCACCGACGCTCCGGTACACCAACAAGGCCACCGGCTCCCCGTTCACGTCAAACTTCAGTTGCCCCCAGCGGATGTGCGGTACCGTGTCCCCGGTGCTGGTCGCCATCTGGATCAGATCCTTGGCGTCGTTGGGAAACTCCTCCACACCGAGCACAAACTGCAGGCCCGCGTTTTCTTCCAAGTAATCCAAACCCCTGAACCGATTGCGCTGTGCGTTGGTCAGAGGTGAATTTTGGTCGCCCCCGAAATATTGGTCTTTTGCTTTCCTGAAATCCGTGATCTCTGTCATTGTTCTGCTTGCCCTTATTAATTGATTGGTGCCTTGGTTTTTGGTGCCCTAGCAATTTATCGTTCAATTATTTTGATGCACCAAGGCGGTTTTTGGTGCGGTGGCGAACCAACTGAAAGTTCTGGCTGAAAATCCTGGCCCTGCCAGGCGTGTATAATAGGGCGCGTTCAAGACCTGCAATCTGAACGCAGTATCAACCGGTGAGTTTGTGCAGGATCCAACTCGTATCGCCATACCAACCACCACCGAACCATTATAACCGGAGGCACAATGCCAATCATCCAACGGCCCTACGTTCCCCCAGACGACCAGGTACCCAACGAGGATTCGTACGTGAATCCGGGTGTGACCAATACTGAAGCCACGACCGAGGGCAGCACATCCCAAGAAGGCTCCCTCGACCCGATCACTTTTTATAGCGACTCCATGCACATCTTCAGCAGCCTGTATTCTGCGGTGCTGTTCTTTGGCG
>Ga0209501_10000720_pt1 | contig 38801 bp, 24 predicted proteins | sample ArcticOcean_MG_C_4_FD_187434 | JGI IMG/M metagenome (GOLD analysis project Ga0209501, IMG submission 187434) | Marine microbial communities from western Arctic Ocean - ArcticOcean_MG_CB4_134 (SPAdes) (version 2) | ecosystem: Environmental > Aquatic > Marine > Oceanic | place: Arctic Ocean...
TCGCAGGCGGTTGATGAAGTGCTCCTCATCCAAGTTGGAACCTCCATTGATGATGCCGGATGCGTAGCCACGGGACATGGATCGGCGGGCGCGGGAGGGCATGATCGCCTCGACGCTGAGTGCATCGGGGTCTTCCTCGGGGGCGAACATCGGGAGGGCCTTGAGCTCCTCCACAGAGAGGCCGCGGTAGGTGAATTCCTTCTTGCGGCGTTCCGAGATGCCCGAGCGGCGCTTGCGCGCTGCGCGGCGAGCGGCCTTCGGGGTGCGGATGACCTTCTTCTTGCGTCGTGCCATTCAGAATCACTCCTTCCTCTTGCCTCGGCCGCGTCCTGTACGGCTGGGTGCGATGTGGCCGACCTTCTGGCCGGGGGGCGCGTTGCGAGACACGCTGTTCGGTCCGTGGACCGCCTGGTGGTTGCCACCACCGTGCGGGTGATCGACGGGATTCATCGCCACACCGGAGACGGTCGGGTAGAGTTTGCCACGCGCCTTGGCGCGGTGGTGGGCTGCACCGGCGCGCATCAGCGGCTTTTCGGTGCGGCCGTGGCCAGCGAGCACACCGATGGTGGCTCGACACTTGGCGGGGAGATCCTTGAGGGTGCCACTGGGGAGTCGCACGCGGACCCTGTCGCCCATGCGTGTCTCGAGCATGGCATTGTTGCCGCCGGAGCGGGCGAACTTGCCACCGTCACCGGGACGGCACTCGACATTGGAGATTGGTGTTCCCTCGGGAATCTCGGAGAGGTTGGTCACATTTCCAGGTCGCAGGCTGACGTTTTGGCCAAAGGCGATGGTCTGACCGACGGACATGCCTTCGGTCGCGGCGACGAAGCCGGTTTCGCCATCGTCGAACTTGATCTTCGCCAGAGGTCCTGTGTGGACCGGCGAGTGGATCATCTCGATGACCTCGGCGACATCGCCATCTCGGCGGGGGAGGCGGTTTGCACCGGGGAACCGGTGGCTTCGGACGCGGTTCTTCGGGGAAGAACCACGACGCTGTGCACGAATTCGCTTGCCCATTCATCACACCTCCAATCAGAACGCTCCCAGCTTCAGGGCTGCTTCTTCGGCATCATAGCCTTCCGCCAACTTGACGCTGGCGTGCTTGCCTTCCTTCGTCACGCGCGTGTTGACCTTGGCCACACGCACTTCGAGCAGGGATTCGATGGCGGCCTTGATGTCGGCCTTGCTCGCCTCTCGGCGAACGATGAATTCGAGGCGGTTGTTGTTCTGGTAGAATCCGTCGTCGACGGATGCGACGCGACGCGCCTGCAGAGACTTCTCCGTGATCCACGGCATCAGGATGACTTTGTACGGATCCATTTCAATCACTCCAGTGCATCGATCGCCGACTTCGTCCAGACGGTGAGACGACCCGCGTCACCGCCGGGCGCGAGATCCTCCGCGCACAGGTCCTTGGCGACGGCGACGTCCACACCGGGGACGTTGCGCGCTGCCTTGGCCAGACCATCGCGCTGGGCGACGACCAGAAGAACGCTCCTGGGGGTGCGACGGCGACGGCCGCGCATCTTGCCCTTGCCGGCTCGGATGTTGCGTCCATCGTTCGCGCGCGTGAGGTCATCGGCAATGCCGATGCTCTCCATCATCGCGATGAACTTCTTGGTCGCCTTCTCCATCGGCAGGTTCTCGACATTGTGGTCCTCGCCATCTTCGGTGTAGTTTCCGAGGACGATCGGGAAGCGCACATCGTCGCTGAATCGGTGTCCGCGCGCAGCCACCTTCTCGGCGTCTGCGGTGGCGGCGATCGCGCTGTTGCGCGCCGCGTTGGATTCCTTGGTGTTGAGTTTCTGGCTCCAGTCCTTGGCGACCATCGGTCCGTGGGCGCGGCGACCGCCGCGCGTGTGCGGGTTCTGCGCACCGGTTCGCTGACCGGTCTTGCGCATGATTCGGGATACACCGCGACCCTTGCCCCACCATTCGACGGAGTGCTTCATGCCGGGTTGGGGCTTGCGCTTGCCCTCGTGCTCACGGTGACCGTAGGCCTGGCGGCGGTTGGCGCGTGAAGAGTGGACTGCGCGGCGGATGAGGTCGGGCCTGTGGCTCGATTCAAAGGCGTCTGGCAAAGTCACATTCTTGCCTGCTGCAGCCTCGATGCTGTAGTCGATGATGACACCGGCTTCGAGTTCCTCGACGTCGACGGTATTCGTGAGATCGTATGTCTTGACCTTCATGAAATCACACTCCCTGCTTGGACGCCGTGCTGACGTAGGTGATGTCGACCGGGTGCTGCTCCCCGCGCGGGCGCGAGGCATCGCGGAAGCGGATGAGGCGCTTCGCCGGACCGGGCAGACTGCCCTGGATGATCATGTAGTGATTCTGAACTTCGCCGTAGTGAAGGAAGCCGCCCGCGGGGGTGATCTGGCTGTCCTCCTCCTCGGAGATGCGAAGGATGCGCTTGTTGTACTCGGTGCGCTGGTGGTAGCCGGTCTGACCGGCCTGGCGGATGGTCTTGCGGACGTAGCCTGTTCCGAAGTCACCCATGTTGCCGATCTGACGGCGACGCTTGGAGTTCTTGTGGGATAGGAGTTTGACACCGAATCGGCGGACAACACCCTGGTTTCCGTAGCCCTTGGTGACACCGATGACGTCGATGTCGGCGCCGGATGCGAAAACATCCTCGATGCCCAGTTCGGTGCCGAGCTTCTCGTTCGCCCACTCGAGTTGTGCGGCGCTATCGCCGCCTGTCAGGCCCATCTCCATGATCTCGGGGGTCTTGGAACCGACCGAGGCGATCTTGGTGGGCTGGGTGGCGACGATGATGCGGATTTCGGCGAGGTCGGCCTCTTGGAGCTTCTCGAGGTGGGCCTCGACATCGTGCTCCTTGCGCTCGGGGATGCGGCGGGGAAGGTTGGGCAGGGCATCGGCGAGTATCTCAGCGCTCGCCCAGGCCTCGCCGGCGGTCTGCTTTCCATAGGGGGTCATCTTGTAGCCGCGAACGGCGAGAACGAGCATCGGCGGAACTTCGACAACGGTGACGGCCTTGCGAACCTCGGCGCCCGCACTGGGGCTGCCAGGGTTGAGGTCGCGCATGAGAACGTGGGTCATGCCGGCCTTCCAGCCAGCGAATCCCTGCACACGAACCTCGGATGCATCGGTGGTCGGCCAGCTCTTGACGCGGCCGTACGGGCGATTTGCCCTCTTTCGTGGGCCAAAGCCCATGCTGCCCTTCTTGGGGCGGTGTCGATCTCCCATGTTGGGTTCCTCCAGTGTTTTTCGGTGCAGAGGCCGCCGCAGCGGCAGTACGCCGGCTCGCCACTTCGGGAGCGACCGTGACACCGGACCTCGGATTCACAAGTGGAATCCGGGGTATTGTGGGATGCAGTGCATTGCCCGTGGTGTCTGGACGCTCAGTGATGAGCGGCCCTCCGACCTACCTTTCGTATATGAACGGCTCGGTTGAGAATGCCCTCCAATCGAGGGCCGTTCCCCTCGACGTTGGCCGCTTCTGCCGAGCGATTTGCCTAAGAACCGTGGCGCGGAGGAAGCAGGGCCATGTCCGAGCGGATTGACCATGAACTGCTCGCCCCGGGGGTGATCGAGGCCCGAGCCTACCAACTGTCCGCGGTCGATCATTGCCTCTCGGCCTCGACGCTGCTCGTGTTGCCGACAGGCATGGGAAAGACGCCGGTCGAAATCATGGTGTTGGCTGAGCGGTTGCGCGAACATGGCGGCCGTGGGCTGATGCTGGCGCCGACCAATGCACTGGTCGAACAGCACCTTGCCGACCTGCAGAGATTCCTCACCCTCGACAGCGATGCCATCGTCGGGCTGACCGGGTCGACCCCGCCCAAGAAGCGGGCGTCGATCTGGGGCGCAGCCAGGGTTGTGGTCGCCACACCTCAAGTGGTCCGCAACGATGTGCAGAATGGACTGACGAATCTCGCCGATGTCGCCCTGCTGATCGTCGATGAGGCGCACCGGGCGACCGGCAAGCACGCCATGGCTCAGGTCGGCGATCTCTTCGCTGAGCAACAGCCCGGTGGATTGGTGCTCGCAGCGACGGCGAGTCCAGGTCATGTCGAGGCGGAGATCCACGAGGTCTGTGACCGATTGAGCATCATCAACATCCACGCGCGTCCCCCCGGGGATGCCTTGTTGGCACCGTATGCGACCGGACTCGAGGTCAACGATGTGCTCGTCGAGGTGCCCGTGGAATTGCGAGAGTTGGCCAAACCCTTCGAGACCTGGTTGGTGCGCATCGTCGACCGACAGCGCAGGCTGGGGTATTACACCCGACAGGGCCACGTCACGGCAGGTGGTTTGCAAGAGGCGAGGATCCGCATCTCCGCCGCCATCGGCCGGGGCGAGAGTATCGCCTATAGAGCCGCCAAGGACAATGCGATTGCGATGCGGTTGAGCAATCTCATCTCCTGCCTGCTCTGCCAAGGTGTCGCCGCCACCCGTGAGACCTTGGCAAGGGCCGGAAAAGGTGGCGAGGACGAGTCGGCGAACGCGCGTGAATTCGCGGCAGATTCCCGCATCGACCAACTGCGTCAAAGTCTGGCTGAAATGGAGGAATGTCACTCCAAGGTGACGATGGTTCGGCGCATGGTTCGCCGACAGTTGAAATCCAGTCCCAAGAGTCGCATCATCGTCTTCGCCAATCTTCGCGACACGGTCGAGGAGATCGTGCGCACCCTCGGCGATGTCGAGTTGGCCCTACCGCAGCGGTTCGTCGGCCAAACCAGCCGTGAAGGCTCTGCGGGAATGAGTCAGAAGGTCCAACTCGAGAGTCTCAATGCCTTCCGTTCCGGCGTTTCGAACGTCTTGGTCGCGACCAGTGTGGGCGAGGAGGGACTCGATGTGCCGAATGCCGACCTCGTCATCTTCTACGAGCCGGTCGGCAGTGAGATTCGCACCATCCAGCGACGTGGCCGCACCGGTCGTCAGCGGGCCGGCACCGTCCATGTGCTGATCGCCAAAGACACCCGTGACGAAGGGGCGCGGGCCTCGGCCAAGCATCGAGAGGAGCGCATGCATCGCTCGATTCAACAGGTGCGTCGCAAACGTGGTGGCGCACCGGTGCGGGCAGAAGGGGCCCACCTGACCGCATTCTCGATCGCCGGCGGTGGAAGCGCATCCGCCTTCTTGGAATCCGAATCGAATCGATTGGCCCCCGTGTTGGATGACACGGTGGCACCGGAGGTCGTTCTCACCCCCGAACCGGCCAGGACAAGGCGTGACCCCACGGATATCGCCGACCGACTGCGACCGCGTGGCCAGGCGGGATTGGATGCCTATCCCTCGGCTGAGAATCCCGGCCGGATGATCATCGACATGCCGTTGCTCGCGGCAGAGAGTCTGGTTCAATCCCTCCAAGAAGAGGCGCCCCTGCCCGAGGGTGACGGCGTGGTCGTCACCGTCGACCACCGCGAGGGCAGCAGCGCGCTCGCCGCCCGGCTCCGCCAAGAGGGGCTGACCGTGGAGATCGCCACCTTGCCGGTTGGCGACGTTCGCATCGGTGACCGCATCTTGATCGAACGCAAAGGGACCCGGGATTTCGTCGACTCTCTGCTCGATGGGCGACTGCTCGATCAGGCGACACGGCTGGTCGGCGCCGCCCCACGTGCCCTGCTCATCCTCGAAGGGGCTGACATCTACCAACACAGGGTGGTGCACGGCCAAGCGATCATGGGTGCTCTCGCCACCCTGACCCTCGATTATGGCCTGTCCATCATCAGCGCGGCCGACACGGCAGAGACGGCTCGATTCATCGCAGTGTCGGCGCGCCGCGAGACCCGAATGCTCGAGCATCTCTCCGCTGCCGCCGTGCGCAGACTGCGCGCTGCCGACCATCCGGACCGGGCTCTCGATGCGGTCGAGACGGCAGCGATCGGCGCTGCGGATGCTGTCGTGGGCGGGGCCTTTGACCCCGAAAATCCGATCCTCGATGCGACGACGAGCCCGTTGGCTGAAGCGCGACGCGTCGAAGCGAACGGCATCACCCGCGCGATGCTCGAACAGGTGCCGGGCATCGGTCCGGCACTTGCCAGTCGCATCCTCGAACGATGGCCGACGATGGCCGCCCTCGCGCGTGCGCGCGAAGAAGACATCATCGCCGTGCCGGGATTATCGGTGGCATTGGCCAGTCAAATCGTCCGCATTCTGCGCGGGGATTGAGGCAGAAATCAATCGCCCGTGACCATCACTCGGGTTCGCAGTTGGGCGAGCCGGTCGATGTCGCAACCCATCGCCCAAGCGACCAATTCAGGCAGGTGGATGACCGGGAGCGAGGTCTTCTCTCCACTGACCTTTCCGGCCTTGACCTGATAGGTGTCGAGATTGACATGGGACAGCGGGCAGGCCGTGGCCATGATCTTCGCACCCTCCTGCTTGGCTTCGCTCAAGACGGCCGCAGTCATCCGCATCGCCGTCTTCTCCTCAGACAGCAGACCGGGGAATCCCACGCTCGCCGTGCGGCCATCCCAATCCACGGGCTTGCCACCGAGAACGGCGATCAACTGCTCGAAGTAAGACGGGTCGTAGGCATCATCATCGCCACAGGCACCCTCTTGGCTCATCGGCGCGCCATAATAGCCGGCGATCGGGAAATTGATTGGATTGACGACCTTGGAGGCGATCACATCGAGGCCGACATCTTCGACCAGAATCTGCAGCAGGTGTCGCATGCGCAAACCACCTTCGAAGCGGCGACCGCTGACGCGCTCAAGAATCACGTTGACCTCTTCACGGAGCACTGCATCCTCTTGCAGTGAGACCAGGTCCTCGTGCATGTTGCCTTGGCAAGAAGCGCAAGGCGTCATCACGTCGAGTCCATCGGCCTCGGCTTGAGCGAATGTTCGCGCATTGATGGTGGCCTGAAGCTTCCAATTTGCCTGCTTCATCACACCGGCGCCACAGCAGGCCGCACCGGTCATGGCGACCAGTTCGATGCCCAGCACAGCGGCGAGCCCTTGGACGGCATCCTCGACCTCGCGTGCACTTCCTTGCGCGACACAGCCCGGGTAGTAGGCATATCGAAGTCCTTTCGCCATACAAGAATCACCTCAGAATCGCGCGTCCAGCGCATTGTAAATCGCGACCACCTCATGGTGGTCATCGATGGCCGTGTTGACCAGTTTCGGCAATTTCCCGATGCTCGCAGGTACGCCCACCGCGGCGAGGAATGCCTGCTTATCGCGCATCAGGGGTCCTCCCGTACGGGTGAAGCCCGTGGTCATGCGAAGCATCTGCGGCAGGTTGCGCACCATGCCGACCGGGCCCATCGTCTGGGCTGCGAGAATCGTCTCGTTGAGCAATCCACTGCTCTTGACCGACCAGGTGAACCACCAGACATGCTTGCCGTGGCGGCCATTGTAGCCGTCGTGGGCCAACGCCAAATTCTTCGCTGCAAGGAGTGCGCTAGCACCGGTCGCACCCATGCGGCCTTGGCGGCGAACGCTCGCCATGTCGGCCTCAGCCTTGGCGCCGGTCGCGCCCGAGAGCGTCTCGGTAATCGCCGTTCGGGACTTGTCGGAAATACGCGGATCACAGGACCGGTTCCACAGATGACCGATCAGGGCCGGTCCGAGGTAGCGCGGATTGTGAGGCACAGCATCGGAAGCCGCGTGCAGGAGTTGGGGGCTTGCAACATCATTGGTGGCGTGCAAATCGATCGCGACCGAGGCATCCATCAGACCGAATACACCCTGATTCGTATCCATGCCCTCGCGCTCGGCACCGACGAACCACGGCGAGATCCCCACGCGCAGATTCTCGAACGAAGACAGGTCGACCGCAAGGTCTCGAATGACCTCGTAGGCGGGCAGCGGCTCGATGCGAAGGGTCGGGCCGGCACCTTTGTCGCGCACGACATCACAGAGGCGGGTCATGCCGGGAAGGACGAGGCGTCCGTTGACGCTGACCCCGGTGGTCGGGTCGTCGGCGGCACCGTCGCGGAAGGTCAGGCTTCCATCCTGGGTCGCGCGCAGGCTGCGCAGCAAATCGAGGACGCTGACATGGCCGGGGAAGGCGCAAGCCCAGGCATCTGAACCGGTCTCGCCCGTCGCCGCATCGTAACGGAAGATGTTCACCGTCAGTTGAATCTCCGGCTGGGCGACCACGGCCACCTCGCCGGAGCCAGCCGCCGTTGCATCGCCCGCCGCGCGGGCCTTCATCTCGTCGACCTTGTCGGCATGATAGACACCGGCGCCATCAACGCAGGCGATCTTGGCCATCGCCCCTGCCATCCAGGCCGAGGCAGGTACATCGTAGTCGACATCACAGTCGACACGGTCGGCCACACGGGTGCCGCCGAGATTCTCGAGAACCTGATCCCATTCCTTGCCGGATTGACAGTAGAATTCGTAAGAGGTATCCCCTAGTGCGAGAACGGAGAAGTGGGTGCTCGGCAACAGATCGCTCGCCGCCTTCGCCGCATTGTACAATGCCTCTGCATTGTCGGGTTGGTCGCCCTCGCCCCAGGTCGAACAGACGATCATCACACGCTTCATGCCCGCCAGGCTCGCCAGGTCAAATCCGTCCATGTCGTGGACATGACCGACCAGACCGTAATCGGTGGCTTTCTTCGCAAACGATGCACAGAGGGCTTCGCAGTTGCCAGATTGGCTGCCGAAGAGGAGATGCAGGTCGCGGTCACCGGAGAACAGGTCATCCGAGGTTGCCGTGGCCGGGGCTTCAGCCTCGGCCGCAGGTGCGGATTCAGTGACAGCTGCGACGGGTGCTACGGCTTCTTCCGCCGGTGCCTCAGCACCGTTTGCCGCCTCGTACATGATGACGTCGACCGGGCAGGCTTCGGCCGCTTCGATGATGTCATCGCCGAATTCACCGGGCTTGATACCGTCGAGAATCACGCAAGTGTCTTCGGTGACGTGGAAGACCTCTGGGCAGATGGTCTCACAGGCGTCGCAGACGATACAACCCTCGTCAATCCAGACCTTCACGATGGCACTCATGACGAAGACCTCACACAGCCCTACGGGCTGAACAGGGCTTGCCACCGGAAATCGATTCTTCAACCTATGGGGGAGAGCGGGGCCTTCAGAAGCCCATGCCGCCCATTCCGTCCATGCCGCCCATCGCTGCCATGTCGGCACCCGCGCCGCCGCCGGCACGGCTCTGAATGACATCGTCGATGCGCAGAATCATGACCGCGGTCTCGGTGGCGGATTGAATCGCCTGCTCGACCACGCGAACGGGTTCGAGGACGTTGGCTTCGGCCATGTCCATGACGCCGCCTTCGAAGACGTTGACTCCGTAGGTCGACTTGCCCTCGGCATGTGCCTTGCGCAGTTCGATGATCGTGTTGACGGGGTCGAGGCCCGCGTTCTCCGCGAGGGTGCGGGGGATGACTTCGAGCGCACCCGCGAAGGCCTCGATGGCCATCTGTTCGCGGCCACCCACGCCCTCGGCATAGGCGCGCAGATCCCGGGAGATCGAGGCGAGGACCGAACCGCCACCGGTGAGGACGCTGCCGTCCTGATGGGCCACACTGACCACGCCGATCGCGTCGTCGAAGGCGCGGCGGATCTCATCGACCACGTGCTCGGTGCCACCGCGCAGCAGGACGCTGACGCTCTTGGCCTCGGGGCAGCCGGTGAAGAAGACCATGTCGGACTCGCCGATCTTGCGCTCCTCGACCTTGGCCGCATGGCCGAGGTCGGCGTCGGAGAGGTCATCGATATTGGTGACGATGCGACCACCGGTCGCCTTGCCGAGCGCCTCCATGTCGGACTTCTTGGCTCGGCGGACGGCGAAGAGGCCGGCCTTTGCCATGTAGTGCTGGGCGAGGTCGTCGATGCCCTTCTGACAGACGATGACATTGGCGCCCGCGGCTTGGATCTTTTCGACCAGGCCGCGCAGATAGCTCTCTTCCTCCTCGAGGAATTGGGCGAGCATCGAGGGGTCGGTGATCTGTATCTTCGCATCGACCTCGGTCTTCTTGACCTCGATGGCGGAGTTGATGAGGGCGACCTTGGCGCCGTTGATCGAGCGCGGCATGCCACTGTGAACACGCTCCTTGTCGAGGATGATGCCGTCGACCAGCGTGCTGTCCTTGATCGAACCACCTTGCTTCTTCTCGACCTTGACATCGTCGAGGTCGACGATGATCTCGCCGTCCTCTTCACGGGATACGGCCTGGACCGCATTGACACTGATCTCGGCGAGGAAGGACTTGACAGCGCCGGCGGACTTGCCGGTGAGCGCGGTCTTTGCGACCTCCAGAAGGGTGGCTTCACTGGCCTCAATTGCATGGGAATCGAGCAGGTTGACCGCCTTGTCAGCCGCCAGACGGAAGCCCTCACAGATGACCGTGGGATGCACGTTCTGGTCGATCAGGTCCTCGCTGCGCTTGAGCAGCTCACCGGCGATGACGACCGCACTCGTCGTGCCGTCGTAGCAGTGCTGTTCCTGGGTCTTTGCCACCTCGATGATCATCTTGGCCGCCGGGTGGTCGATGTCCATCTCCTTGAGGATGGTCGCGCCGTCGTTGGTGATGACGACATCTCCCATGCTGTCGACGAGCATCTTGTCCATGCCCTTCGGTCCGAGGGTGGTGCGAACCGCGTCCGCAACCGCCTTTGCCGCGGCGATGTTGTTGCTCTGAGCGCCCTTTCCGCTGGTGCGGTTCGTGCCCTCTTTCAGAATGAAAATCGGTTGTTGTCCACCATACATGTCGGATTCCTCCTGCACTGCGCTCCTACGGAGCGAGCAGCCCACCGAGGGGGCCTTCATAAAGGCGACGTGAAGGCTCAAGCGCCGCCCTGGCGACGCAGATACTCCTCGCCGTAGTGCGCCCACTGCTCCATCGACCAGCCCTCAGGCAGTCCGGTGGAGGGCACGGGCGGTCCCTGGGAGGGTGCCGCCGGCGCGGGTTCGGGCGTAGCGACTGGGTCTGCCTCGGGAACCGAGGGGGGTGGCGGGGTCGCCAAGACCGGCTGTTGGAAGATCTCCTGTGTGCCGCCGTACATCGAATTCGCAGTGGAATCCGCACTGGGTAGACTGGGTGCATCGGGCAGGGTCGGTGCCTCGGGCAAACCGAGACTGGACTCATAGCCACCGAGAGTGGAAATCTCATCTTCATGCTCGGTGGATATCAAGACCTTCGCCAAGACGAGTCCGAGGGTGAGAATCGCAACAATCCCCATGATCCAGAGGACGATATTCTGCAACCAGCCCTCATCCTCAGCCTGAGCCGCGGTCTCGGATTCGATGTATTGATCGACCTTGAAATTCAGCGTCGCCTCGGCCACGTCATCATCCGCATCGACCTTGAGCACATAGGAGAATTCATTCGTCTTATCCGGCAGATTCGCCAGATGGGTATCGGTCAGGGTGATCTCGATGGTGATGGTGCGGGTGAGGTCCGGTTCGAGCACGAAGGAGCGGTCGGATTGTGCGACGCGAATCTGGAAGTCGATATCGCTGCTCGCATCGATTCTCGGCTCACAGAACTGCGTATTCGTCGAGTGGCGGTTGTGCACGGTGACCGTCATGGTGTGCGTGCCGGCCTCGGTGATGTGAATCGTCTCGCCCGCCTGAAGGTTGAGCCAACCGAATGAACCGACTTGGAAGACAGCCTCGCCGTTCTCGGTCACGGTCTGTCCGGCGTCCAATCCCTCGACGCTGGTGGCGGAGAGGGTCAATGTCTTGCTGCCAGCCGAGCCGGCGACGAAGGCGTATTCAACCGTGATATTGGTCGATGTGCCCGGTTCGATGTAGACCGAACGACCGTCGCTGATGCCACCGGTGATGCTGGCGACGACGTCGGAATCAAGTTCGAGTTCGATGCTGAATGCATCGACCTCATTGCCATTGTTTGTGACCTCGAAGTTGAGCGTTTTCGGCTCATCGCCGCCGCGGAATTGCTGGCCGGCCATGTCCTTGTCCTCGACATCGATGAGGTATGTGGTCGACACCTCGAGCGTGAATTGTCCAGAGCCTTGCAAACTCGAGTCGGTCTGAGATGTCGCGATCACGGTAATCGGATAGTACGAGGGCAGCAAACCCATCGGCATCGGCATGATGACCATGACCGTCGTCTCGCCGCCGAAGGGATCCACCTGCTCGGTGACCTGGGTGTTCAATGCGGCATCGATGTGCCAATCCGCATCCAGTGAGAGATCGAAGACCTCGGGTGAATTGCCCAAGTTGCGCACGGTGATGGCCATGGTTCGGGTGAATCCATTGGCCTCAGCGACGATGGTATCCTCGACCGCTGTGACCGAGACATCCTGCATCGAGGGCACGTTGATGGTCACGCGGTCAACAGACTGTGCATTCGCGGGCGCAACACCACTGGCGACCAGTGAGACCTCGACATAGCCGGGCGGAATCTGGTCGGGGGCGGTGAAGCGAGCGATGACCTCGAGGTCCTCACCCTTGTTCAATGACATCAGGGTGATCTCAGTCTCGTTGCCATCCTCATCCCAATCCTCGAACCATCCGAGATTGGAGACGCCCCACAAGGTGCTGTCAAAGTAGGCGCCGAGATTCCAATCCGCCAACTGATTGCCGGTATTCTTGACCCGCATCAGGACGTCGCCCGTCTCACCGGGTAGCAGGGTCAGGGCGGGGTAGGAGGGCGTCACCTGATTGATTCTCACCGAGAAAGAGGAGGAGACCGATACCGGGATGATCATTTCGACTTTGACATCTGAAGAGAAGCCGTCGGTCAAGCGGACCGTCCAGTTCAGGGATTCAACATTCGAGCCTTCAGGGACCGAGAGATTGATCCAGAACACGGTCATCTCTCCGCCATCCAATTCGGGCAATGAGACCATATTGTCGTGGTCGAGAATGTTGGCGCTGTCAATGCGCAGGGGGAAGTTGTTCATCCAGGTGGCATTCGAGACCTCGGTGTAGAGGGACATGCCGGCCTTTCGATAGCCATTATTGGTCAATTCACAGCGTAGTGAAGGGGGGTTCGGGTCGGCCGGGATGACGACGTATGCATTGGGCAAGGGATCATCGCAATCGAGGGTGACGGTGTACTCAGCAACCTTTTCGACGCCGAGCAGGACGAAATCATCGATGTGAATGCCCTCGCTTGCGAGCGACGGGTCGGCGATCTTGGTGTAGGCGATCTCGTAGGCATTGTCCCGGTGAACATCGGACATATCCCAAACGACGCGGGTCCACTCGCCCGCCGTGTTCGACAAGCCGGCCTCGGTCAGATTGTTGGCCTCGATCGAATTGAAGGAGCGTAATGCCTCCATCGCCAGTTCATCCCCAGCTCCCATCGAGCCCCATGCTTCGGTGACCCATTGGAAGGTCATCCAATCGAAATTGTTGATGAATGCCGCACAGAAAGACCATCCGTGAACGGTTTGGACATCGGTGTCGAACTGGCCATAACCGAGACCGTGGCCGGGATCCTCACAGCCAGAACCGCCGGGGACCCACCAACCGAATTTGAGCATCTCATCGGTATTGGAGGCATAATCGCTGCCCGGTGCGGAGACGCGCCAGTGCTTGTTACCAGCCGCCGAACTGCTGTTGTCGGTGCGCCAGTTGGAGGTGCCGTAGAGATTGCTCGGGCTTCGGGATGTATAGGTCACAGCCGCCCAGGTGGGGATGTTGTAGGTGCCGACCGTGCCCTCCATGGAGTCATGCCACAAGGCGACGGGGATCTGCTCCTCGTACTCGTTGTTGGATTCGTCATCTCCGGTACCGGCGATGGCCGTTGCAATCGTGCCTCTGAAGATGAGGCCGCCGGACAGAGTGCCATTCTCATCGGCGATGCTGTGGGCTGCGGAAGGGGCCCATTCGACCAATTCTTCGCGGGCTTGACCTCCAGCCAAACTGAGGTTGAATGACCAGGACTGCATCACGTGACCGATCGGGTGGACGATGTCCAAAGTGCCGACCGCATCTACCGTGGAGATGCCCGTCCCGGCGTTCTTGAAGGTCACACGCACCTCGTACATCACGTTGCGAAGCATGTAGTCGACCGTCGTACCATCGGGCTGATCCCAGCTCTGGGCCGAGGTGGTCGCATTGCCCACCCCGACATCGATGACGGTGAGGTCGAGGAAGGCACGACCGCCGGTCTCATCGACAGGTGTTGCCGGGTCCAGTTCGATGCCGGTGCTGGCAAACGGCCCCATCAATGCGGCGAGAAGAACGAGCAGCATCAAGAAAGAGCGAGCGTTTCTCATCAGAATCAACGACTGTCCCACCTGCGAGCCGGTCTTAAGGTTGGTTGAACCCTGTCTAAGACAGGGTCATTCGATTCCGCTCGAACCGAAGCGGTCCGCAATCCCGCTCCACCCTCGGATTCCCGCCGACAGCCTCATGGTTCAATTCAGAGGCAGCGGCTCTGTTGGCGATTCAGAGGGGCACATTTCTGGCCAGAATTTGGCTGACGCTGATCATCAGTACACAGGTCTTCGTCGCGCCGATTCTCGCCTTTACTTTCACCTACATTCTGGCCATGGATTGGGATACCTACACGGTGCATCTTCAGGTCGAATTGTTGCCGTGGATCATCAGTGCTGCCGTGATGTATGGGCTCATCTCTCTGGTGCTCGGACTCGCCGTCGGTGGATACATGCCGACCCGGGTCGCCGATGCCGGTGGATGGATGCCTGTGCTCGGCCTGTCGCGACGATTGCGCGATGCCGACATGGTCGACCGGGCGCGGTTGACATTGACCGGTTCGCCCTACGGGCGAGTGACCCGCATCGTCCACCACGAGGTGCGGGAGAAAGGACGCCATCTGCTCGAGGTCCACGGCGGCTTGCAACTGCTCGCCGCACCGGTCCAGATCGTCCTCATCATGCTGCCATTGCTCGTTCTGCGTTTCACTCCGAGCGGCTGGCTGCAGGACGATAGCCTGCTGGAGCTCTCCCTGCTCATCTATCTGGCCGGATTGGTCATCGGATTGCGCCTCTTCCCGATCATTGCGGCGAGAAGTGTCGGTGCGGCGGCAATTGCGCGGCGAATCCTCGTCGATCGGACCCGTCTGGGCTGGCTCTTCCCCGTCCTCCTGCTGTGGTTGATTGAACGGACGATCGTCGCCATCGCCTTCCAAGGCCTCGGCCTCGATGTCGGCCGTTGGCAGGACATCCACGTCGAACAGCAATTCCTCGAAGCGGTGTTACCGATTCCGGTCGAGATTCCCGAGTCGAGTTTCCTCGATCTTCTGGTCGCTCTCTCTCTGCTGCCGATGGCCATCTTCACGACGATGGCCGTGCTCGGTGGAGGCGATCAGGACCCACCCCGATGGCTCATCGGCACCCATGCGGAATGGGAGGATTCTGAGGTAGAGGAAGAGGACGAACTTCCGGGCCTGCCCGCGCCCGGGGAGACGACCGAGGCAGAGGGTGATGCAGATTCACTCTTCTTCGCCGACCTCGCCTCCGAGCTCGACGCTCTCGGTGAGGGGGAAGATGGAACGTCCGTCGGCGAGCAGGATGCGGAAGGCACCGATGAGCCGCCCATCTGATCGCAAGCGACCGAGGTCCGGCCGTGGCGTCGACAGGTGAACGGCACGGCAAAACCGACAGCGGACGGCCCGAACCTCCCATTGGAGGAAGGGTCGATCACAACACGGCGACTGAATTTGACGCAAATTATTGACCTCGCGAACCAGCGACATCGGGATGATGCCCAGGCCCATCTCCACATCCTGCGGTACGATGCGCGAGATGGCGAACCAGGCCACGCCCGCCACCAATCCAAAGGCGAAGGACTGCGGTGAGACCCGCAACACGAACAGGCCGAGACCGAGGGGCAATATGGCGAGAATCCAGCCCATTCCGTGAACCCGCCGCATCAGGCGCATTCGTTGAATCAACGGCACATCGACAGGGGTCGGGTCAGGATGGGGGTGGAGACCGCGCTCTAGATTCAAAAATCGCGTGAAAAACAGCAAGGGAATCCGCGGCACGAGCATGCCGAAGAGTAGCCCGAGAACCAAGCGAAATATGTCTGCCGTCATCGACATCGGTTCACCTCAGACGGCAGCGCGAAGGCGGGAGAGCACGGCCTCGACCTTGTCCATCCCGCGAGAGATGTCCTCGCGACCGATCGTATAGGCGAAGCGAAGGTGCCCCTCACCCGAAGACCCGAAGGCGGAACCGGGCGAACACAGCACACCACCCTTGAGCAACTCCATGGCGACATCTTCGGAGGACATCCCCGGCACATCGACCCTGGGGAATACGTAGAACGCCCCCTCTGGCACGTGGCAGGTGACGCCTGGCATGGCGTTCAATCGCGCACAAATCAGGTCGCGTCGCGCCTTGAATTCAATCGCCATCTGCTCGGGATAATCACCAGCCCCATCGAAGGCGGCGAGGACCGCATATTGCATGGCATCGTTGGAACAGGCCGTCACATAATATTGGAGTTTGATGATCTGCTCCATCGCCTCGAGATTGGGCGAGAGCACGTAACCGATGCGCCAGCCGGTCATGGCGAAGGTCTTGGAGAAGGAATTCACCAACAACAATTTCTCATATCCCGTACCGAGGAAGGAGATGTGTTCCGTATCGTACACGATGCGATCGTAGACCTCATCGGTGATGATCCACAGGTCGTGCGCAGCGGCGAAGGCCAGCAATCTGTCGCGCTCTGACGCATCGAGGGTCGCACCGGTCGGATTGGATGGGAAATTGAAGAGGATGGCTTTGGTCGTCTCATCGACCAAGGATTCCAGCGCCTCGATCTGCGGCACGAATTCGTGCTCGAAGAGGCAGGGGTAGTAGCGCGGCTCGGCGCCGCAGAGGATGGCATCGGGCCCGTAGAGCGGGAAGTAGGGCTCAGGAAGGAGGATGCTATCCCCTGGATTCAGGAGGGTCAACGAACAGCAGAGCAAGGCGTTGGTGCCGCTCATCGTCATGCAGACATTGTTGGCATCCATGCCTGGTTCATATGCGCCCCAATCGGCGGCGATTCGGTCGCGCAAAGCGGGCAACCCCGCCGTGGTCGTGTACTTGTTATGCCCGTCGCGCATCGCTTGACACATGGCGTCGATGGCCACCTGAGGCGGCTGGAAATCCGGCTCACCCAGGCCGAAGGAGATGACGTCGTCTCCGGCCATGTCGAACATGCGACGGACGCCCGTCGGTTGGAGCGAGAGCGCCCGGTCAGAAAAGCCGGCCATGTGCGCAGGCAACCGCCTCTTGCCCTTAAGCGGTTTGAGTCTCAAGCCGAAGGACCAAATCCGCCTTCTTTCCAGAAATTGGCAAACCTTTCTCCTTCAATCTCGATTTGAGTTCTTCGACGGTCAATGCCGACAGGTCCTCTTCCTCGATGATCTCTGCCTCGATGACGACGTCTGCCTTTCGGGCCATCAGAATGGTGACCATTGTGCCGATGATGACGATGGCGAAGATCGAGAAGCCGATGATCACCGTCCAGCCCATGCTGCCCATCGATTCATCGCCCGTGCCTGCAACCTCAACGAGGACGGGGAGGGAGTGGAGTTCACCCTTGACGGCGCGCACTTCGATGGTCTGATCTCCGATGATCTTGGACAGGTCGAGCGCGACGGTCCAATTGAAGGGGGTCAAGGGCTCGAGAGTCTCGAGTTCAATCTCGTAGGTCGTCTCCGTCCACGGCCCGTCGCCGATGCGATATTCGACGATATCCAAGACGTTCGCCTGGGTCCAAGCATGACCTTTGATGACCAACTTGTCGTCGGCTGTCGAGATATTGAGAAGGTGATTCTGCACGGTCGGATCGATCGTGGTTGATTGACCGGTCTCATTCAGATGGAGGGCCAATTCGACGGCGGCCCGCGCATCGACCATGCCATAGCCGAAGTCGCGATTCCAGTAGGGGTCGATGGCCTCAGCCGAAGCCGGGCCCCGGCGCTCAGCGGTCTGTTTGAGGACCTCTTTGATGGCCAGCGGGCCGAGGTCCGGATTCGCCTCGATGATCAGCGCGATCACGCCGGTGACGGAGGGAGTCGCATAGGAGGTGCCCGAGCCGCGGCCCGTGTAGGTATTCTGGGAAGCATCAGCGAAGAGGTTGGAACAGAGTCCACTGGTCACACAAGCCTCGGCCTGGATGATGTTGGTGCCGGGCGCCGATACCTCAGGAATCAACTCGTTGACCGGATTGCCGTCGCCATTGTCCCGGCGCGGCCCACGGCTGGAATAGCCCGCGACGGTGTCATCATCTCGGCTGACCGAGTTCATGTCATCGGTCGCACCGACGGTGATGGACAGGGAAGAGGAACTCATGCCCGAGAACCCATCGTTGCCCGGCCCGTCATTGCCCGCGGCATTGGAGACCGTCACGCCGGCCTCCATCGCATCATCGAGAATGCGCGAGTGCATGTCCGTGCCATCCGAGCCGCCGGATTCGTGGCTGGTGATGCCCCAGGAGAGTGAGATGATGTCGATCCCGTGCAGGCTTTCATCGACGCCCGGCCATGCCGTGTCCTTGTTGTCGATGATCCACTGCAAGCCATTCATCGCGGATTCGTAGAATTCTTGTGGGATCAGGTAGTTCTCGAAGGGGCCCGCACCGACATCGGTGCCGATGCGCACATCGACGAGCGACGCATTCGGTGCGCTGCCGTAAAATTCGGATTGGCTGCCATCGGCCTCCAGACCGGTCGCACTCGCCATGCCCATGCAGGCCGTGCCGTGCTGATTGCCATCATCGGGGTCAAAGGAGCCATCTGTGACCCGACCGCCCGCCGCGATGCACAACGGGTCGGAATGGACGAAGCAGACCGCATCATAACCGGCAACGAATTTTCCCACCAGTCCAGGATGCTCATTGTCAACCCCGGTGTCGGTCAGGGCGATATTCACGCCCGCACCTGAGACGCCGAGCTCCCATGCACTGTCGGGATACTCGGTGGAATTGCGCGCTTTGACCGCCATCGTCTGCACGTCGCCATGGAAGACGACCTCACCATAGCGTTCGACCATCACGACGCCGTCGATTTCGGACAACAACGTGACGTTCTCAACATCGGTCGCACCGATCAGAATCGCATCGACGGTGTCGATGATCTGGCGAGCTTGGAATCCCATCGCCTCCAGATTCTCAACATCGGCCGGGGTCGGTGTGTGGTCGTAACTGAGGCCGATCCAAACGATTCCAACCGCCGTTTGCAGGCTGTCGTGGATGCCGTTGCGATCCGCGTCCATCGCTGTCCAGGTCCACCATGGACCCGTGTTCCAAATCAATGGTGCATGGTCGGGAATGGTCGTCGTCCAACCGTCCTGAATCAATTGGGCGCCTTCGAGCGCCTCGAATCCATCGTCCACCGGCGGGGCGATCGCACCGATCATCGGCAGGGAGAGGAGCAGGGCGAGGCACATCGCGATGGGGGCCCGCAGGGTGGTCATCACGCGTGTGCGCGCGGGCATCCTCGATATAATCGACGCTTTCGGGGATTCGGAACCATTATCTCAAAAGTCGATTGTCCGCGAATCTGGGGATATATCATGTCAGACGCACAAACCTACCACGACGGACTCATCGGCCAGGGCTACTCAGCTGCTGATGCAGTGACATACACCCAGCAACATTTCCCCGATTTCGGCGCCGCACCCGCAGTGGCCGCAGCACCCGTTGCAGCCGCTGAGCCGGTCGCCGCCATTCCGATGGCAGCCCCCGCCATGGTCGCAGCATCACCCTATGTCGCAAGTACCGATGCCAATGTCGCCATGAACATGGATGAGGGGCCATCCAGATACTACTCGCCCTTCATCGCTATTGTGGTAATCATCATCTCACTGATGCTACCCTACATGACCTTCGGTGGCCTCATGGAATTATCCGGATTTGAGATGTTGAAAGTCATGGGCGAAATGGCTGGTATGGTTGCTGAAGACTCTGATGGTTCAGGGTCTGGCGACGGCGGAGGAGAAAGTTTTGAACTCATCATTGTCCCGCTTCTTATGTTCGCCTTCTCGCCACTCTTCTACATCCTGACGGCAATCATCGGCGGCATCCTCGCAGGCCTGAAGAAGAACACCATGATTCTTGGCGGCATTCACCTCGGATACTTCGGACTGTTCTTCATTCTCTCCATGACAACAGAGATGTTCGGCTTCAAGGTCCACGATTTTGCGGGCATGGGATTCTGGATTGGATCTCTGGCGGCCATCGGCTTCATGATCAAGAAGTGAGGTGTTTTGCGTGTCCGAAGCGGATGCGTACTACAAATCCCTGATTCAACAGGGATATCCGCCCTACGAGGCCTTGCCCTACACCCAGCAGTACTTCCCGCAGTTTACCGACCCACAAATGGCCGCGCCGGCCCCGCCACAACAACAAGTGGTTTTCGCCCCCGTCCTCACGGGATTGCCGAGCGGGCAAGGCCACGCTTTGCCAGCCTCAGAACACGAGGCCACCACGATGGGATGGGTGTCACTTGGACTGTTCATCACCGCCATGATCGTTGCAATATACGCATTCAATTCCCCGGCATGGTTGTCTGGAGAGATCACCGAAGAAGGTGAGGACGTCACCCTGGACATGGGGCTGTCAAAAATGCAGGTCGGTCTGAAAGGATTCGGCATTCCAATCCCATACAACTCATTCTTCTGTGAATATAATTGGTGTGAAGAAGCGGATTCGGCAGGCACGGCGGGACAAGCCGGTTTGGGCATCGGAATTCTCGCTCTCGGCGGTGCGGCCTTCATGACGTTCAAGAAACAAAATGGACCAGTGGGTGCGCCGTTCGGGATGATGGCGGGCTTCGTCGGTTCGGCCGCGATCATCATCGGTGCCTTGGCTTGGTACTCGATGTTCCCCGATACAGACACTCTGGTGATGGAATTCTTGGACCTCGAAATGTCACTCGGGTCGGCCTTCTTTGCAGCGATCGGCTCCGGTGTTCTCGGCATCGCTGGCAGCATCACTTCCATGATGGATTAAGGTGGGCTCAGAACGCATTGAACCCTCTGAAGTGGGGGCAGAGGGATCGAATTTCAGACGAAGGTGATTCTAGTCATCATCGTCTGAGACGCGGCGGAATCTGTGATTCCGCCAGCGCCTGAGCGTTCGCTTGCGAACGCGAAGTTCGAATCCGAACCAAGCATTACGTTTCAAGCGATTAAAAGTGGGGGCAGAGGGATTCGAACCCCCCTCCACCGGTCTGGAGCCGGTAGTACTACCAGACTATACTATACCCCCAAGGGTAAACCACGGCCCACGGCTTCGATATTTCAAACGAGCGGTGAAGACCGCTCTGTGAAAGGCTCACTGCTTGTTGGCCTTGCGCGCTGCTCGGCGACGGCGCAGCTTCTTGCGACGCCACTTCCAGCGTTGGTTGCCGGCCTTCTTCCAGGCACGAGAACCTCGCTTCATCGACCCGCCGACCTACTTCCGGTATATGAGGAAATCGGGTCACTAGGATGGTGAGGCGGGTTGGAATTGAGTGAAAGTTATCGCTCTGAATGACGTCTCACTCAGTTAGAGATCGCGGGGGCCAAAGACGGGACTCGGTGGGTCTTGAAGAAATCGCTTGGGTGCGGACTTTTGATGATCTGGACCTTCGCGCGCTGCGCGCGCTCCAGGTCCAAACCACGGAACTGGCGGCTGTATCGATACGTATTGTTCAGCCAGTTCCTGGTTCAAATCCTGGATCGCCGCTGTTTGATGCTTGGTGGGCGATACAGGATTTGAACCCGTGTTCCCGGATTAGAAATCCAAGGTGATATCCAAGCTACACTAATCGCCCATTCAAACCGCGGGCATCGGACCTTCTTCAAGTCACTTGAATGGCCGCGCACACTTGGGGCATCTTGAGGGTGCCCGGACCGTCTTCCGAACCCAAATGAATCCACAATGATCGCAGGTCCAATCCTGTTGTTCTTGGCTCGCGAGTGCTTGGTCCCGCAGGCTGCGCAGCACCTCACTTTCGGCGAGCGTGGGCGCGGGTGCGATCAGGTTGACCAGAGATGCATGTCGTGGGTCGTGATCGGTCAGGCCGGCGGCGTGGAGCAGTTCGTGCGCGAGGGTATGTGTGTAGAGCGCCTCGTCCTCGGCGAGGCGGGGATGCAGACCGATGGTGACCTGGCCCGGTGGCATGCGGTGTTTGCGGCGCACCTCCAATTCGGTGCGTGACATGTCGAAGTGGGTATTGCCCAAGCGGTCAGAATCCGGTGGTAGCCATTCGAGGATGACGGCGTCGAGATGGGCCTTGAACGGCGCCTCTTCATCCGTGAGTTGAGCGATCAACTCGGCGATGAGTCCATCGGGACGTCGGGGCCGACCCTTGAAGTGCTCCCCCATCACCGCGAGCACGAGGCCTCAGTGTGTTTGGCACTTTCCACCATCGAACATCCGTCGGTCTGGTCCTGATGATGTTGCTTGCCAGCCTCAGCCCCATGGGGCTGGAAGCCTCGGTTTTGCTCGATGCTGAAGAGAAACGATTCGTCTCCGAGGTCAATGCGACGACCTTCTCGACCGGAAATACATCGTTCACCCTGGACCCGAATCTGAATGAGATGATTAACATCGATCATGAAGCGAGCCATCGGCTCGTTGCGGGCATCGTCGACATGACGGTCGACCCGGTCCAAACCCACGATGTTCGGGCCTTGTCGCTGCGCGGCGGATCTTACCTCGGCGCGCCGATGAATGTGACCGAGGTGCCGACCGGCCTGGGTCTGGTCGAGCCGCGCACCGGCCCGGATGGAGCCGGGCTATCCAGCCTGTCCGTGACGGGCAACCTCTCTCTCAATGGCAGCCATGCCTACAACGTCCTCGAGGTCTGGGGCAACCTGACGACCGCTGCGACGTTGACGCTGGTGGTCAATACGCTGATCGTTCAGACCGGCGGCCAGATTTCGGCGGCGGCCACCATCACGGTGGGCGCTTCACCGGGTGGGTCGACCAATGGCTATGGCGCGCCCGGCGCCGGCGGTGCCGGCCATGCCCTGGCCGGCGGTGCAGGTGGCGGTCAGAACGCCGGCGCCGGCGGTGCCCGATACGGCAATGGCACCGAGGTCGGTTCTGCCGGCGGCGATTCGAGCAGCTGGTATCACGTCAACGCCATGGGCGGCCATGGCGGTGGCATCATCACGATTCGCGCTGGCACCATGATTGTCAACGGCTCGATCACCGCCTCCGGCGATGATTCGATGGATGGCGCATCGGCGACCAGTGGCTCCGGCCACGGTGGCGCCGGCGGTGGCGGCGGCTCAGGCGGCACCGTCGATGTGCGCTGCAACACGCTGACAATCGGTTCCTATGGCAACATCCAAGCGGATGGCGGCGACGGTGGCGATGGTGGCCCCGGTGCACAGGCCGGTCCGGGTATCGGGATGTACAACGGCGGCGACGGCGGCGGTGGTGGCTCCGGCGGATTCGTTCTCATCGCCGCCCAAGCGGGAGGATTCACCAACAACGGCATCACCTCCGCACTCGGTGGCGCAGCGGGCGCACTCGGTGCGCTGTATGGGTCAGGACGCAATGGTGTCGCAGGCTATGCCGGCGGCGTTGGCAATGTCAATGTCTCCAACTGGGCTGGCTATCCCGTCTATGCGAGCGCGGCAGATTTCGGCACGTTCACCCTCGACAAGTGGGCCCCGGACAACGGCTCTCTGGTCGATGGCGGCGTCGAAACATTGGCGACGATTCCGATCAACACGACAATCGATCTCGAGTATCGTACCACCGTTCAAGGCGATTCATTCACCGATGAGCACTGGAGCGACTGGGTGGATTCACCGACGATCAACACGAGCCTGCCGCGGCTGACCTGGGTGCAATTCCGTTGGACCATGGAGCGCGATGGCGGGCCCTCGCCGGTGCTTCTCGGTCTGGAGGTCAACCACAGCCGTTGGAATGGCATTGACAATCTCAGCGTTGAGATCGATTCGCGCACCATCCTCGCCCGCGCGGGCATGAGCGCACATTCGAGTACGTTCCAGATCACGGCGCAGGACCCGCGGTCGACCAACATCTCCGTGCCGATGGCGGATGGCACCGCTGTCGATGACCTTCAACTCTGGTTGAATTGGGATGTCGACGATGCGGGTGAATCCTTGACCGTGTTCGGGCCTCAAGGTGAATTGTTCAGCACAAATCTCTCCGAACGGCCCGCGGGCCTCGACCTTTCACTCGACCTCAGCGGCATCACGCCACCCGCTTCCGACCTGGTGCTGCAGATTCTTTCCACCACAGATGTATTGCTCGAAATGGACCACCTCTCGGTGCCCTATCGGGTTGAGCAGACGCTTGACCTCGCCCCCGTGATAACGGCCTACATGGGCTCGGTCTGTGGCGAATGGTACTTCGCGACCGCCGCTTGCCTCGCCGATTACCGATTGGATTCCGACGGCGACTCGAATGCTTCGGTTCTCATCGTTCTCGATGATCTTCGATTGGATTGGATCGATGACATCGCACCCCGGCTCGACCTCGTGCTGACACCACAGACCGAGCCGCTCCGCGCGCAGGAAAATGTCGATGTCTCCGTTCTCGATGCAGCCTTGGAACCGGGCCTGTCCACTCGGGCCTGGTGGTCGGATTCAACACCGGTCGACCTCATCTGGGATGGCAGCGCATACAGTGGTTCTCTGGCGACGGTTGACATCGACCCCAAGGTGGCTCAGACACGTGATATGACGGTTGAATTGACCGATGTGAACGGCAATGTCGCCATCTTCGAATCCGCGACCGTCGTCCCCATCCACGAATCGATGCCACAGGTGGGTGCGCTGGTCGTGACACCGACGGGCAATACGACCGATCTCGGCGATGATCAATACGGTGCGGGCACCGCCTCGTTCGATTTCGCTGCCACCGATTATTATGATCGTGAAGACCTCACGGCAAGCCTACACCTCTCCCCTACCGATGGACCCGAATTGGAGATTCCACTGATTTGGTCATCCACTTCGATGGCCTATCTGGGGTCCTGGCAGACCTCGATGGCCCACATCGGCCTGTGGACGCTCGAGGTCGAGATGCGAGAGACCAGCGAACTGCAGGGCTTCGATGCGGACGGCTTGCAGGATGGCGTCGATGGTCGCATCAACCTCGTCGACTCCGAATCCCCCGTGCTGACCCGATTCGACCATGTGCCCATCGTCATGTTGGGCGAGTCCTTCACCGTCGACATCGCCTGGGATGCCTGGCTTGGAGAGGAGGTCTTCGGCACTCTGGAAGTACGCCGTGGCCAGACGATGCTGACGATGGAATCCATTCCACGAACCACCGCCGGTGAATTCCAGGTGACCATCGATACGACGGGCTATGGCGCCGCATTCTGTGAACTCGTCCTCTCTCTCGAAGATGCGGCAGGCAATGCCGTGGAACTACCCGAAGACCTCGACACGGTGATCGAGGTAACCGACCGGGAGTGGATCGAAGGTGTGTGGGAGGTGGCGACCTTTGACGGCCTCAACATCAGCCTCGGCGGCGATCACCTGTTCCGCACGCGAGGCGGTGCGCTCTCGGTGACGGTGAACGGTGCGCCTGCGCTCGTCCGGCATAACGCGACGGATGCCGGTTGGGAGAAGAATGTCAGCCTCTTGCCCTTCCTACCCGGTGTGCAATTCATCGAGGCGACGCTGTGTGACAGGCAGAACGACACGGTCTGTCAGACCTGGAACACGACGGTCAATCTCGACCCAATGCTCGTGATTGCGGCGACCGCCTCCTGCAATGCACCAGATCGCATCGTCGAGATCGACGAGAACGTCACCGTGGTATCCTGTACGATTCGCAGTCAATCCCAGATGGCGCTCATCGTCGCCCTCGATGACCAGGTCACGACATTGGAATCGGGGCGCAGCACCACCCTTTCCTTCATCGTCAACACCTCCGACATCCCCGAAGGACTCAGCCATTCTTGGACCGTGACAGCGACCAATGTGATCGGTGAATCCTCGCTGATTGAAAGCGGGATTGCCAATCTTACCTTCCCCACCGAGGAGGAGGAGGCCCAAGCCGAGACTGTCGAATCCAATTCCAATTGGATCTGGATGGCGCTGGCTGGTCTGGTTCTGCTCGTCATCCTCACACTCTTCATGCTCAGAGGCCGATCTGAAACGCTGCTGGATGATGCCTTCTGGCCCGAGATCGATGCCCAACCCACCTCGTATGATGAACTCGGAAATGAGTGGTATTCGACCCCCGAGGGCGAACACTGGCACCGCCCCGCTGGAATGCAGGATGAATGGACCGAGCACGAGGGCTGAGGCAACCGTTCGCTCATATTCGTGAGGCTTAAATGACGGGCGCCGGTCGCCGGGTCGCACACCAGCCCCGCTGGGGTGTAAACGGGCGCTTAGATCAGCTGGAAGATCGCTTGAGTGGCACTCAAGAGGCCGGGGGTTCAAATCCCCCAGCGTCCACTTAACAATAAGAATCAACGCTGGGGATTTGAACCAGGAACTGGCTGATTATTACCAACCATTACAGCCAGCCCGGCCGCCAAAGAACTCATGAAGCGGCTTCACGCGGGTCGGACCATGAATCCGTATTGGGTGATGATGGGAGTCATCGTTGTTCTCACCCCAATCATCTGTTGGTTCTTCACGCGCAATCAGCGTGATACCTGCGTTCCGATGAATCGGATCTTCACCGAGATCGGCGACAAGCGGTACTACATCCACGTCGCCGGGTATCTCGTCATCATCTTCTGGAAGCGTATCACAGACAACCTGAACGAGCCGATCAAGGTCAGCACCGGCCATTACACGGACTGGGTGCTCAACATCGAAGGCGAATTCGTGCTCTGGGTTCAGTCGACGTTCTCCAATGCGGTGTTGACCGAATTCCTGAATTTCCATTACCTGTTCATCTATCTGTTTCTCATCTATGTGACGACAGTGTACTACATGTACAGCGGTGAGAAGGATCTCACCGACAAAGTGACGCTGAATTATCTGCTGATCTATGCACTCGCCGTGCCATATTACCTCTTTTTCAACGTCGAAGTCACCTCATCCTACATCCCCGGCATGGAGGCATTACTGTATCAGGACTCGACCTATACCCAGTTCTACGCCACCCACGACCCCTTGGACAATTGCGTCCCCAGTCTGCATATTGCCATCCCCTTCGGCATCCTGGCCATCCACTGGCTGCACCTGCGCGAGAAAGGCATCAAGATGGCCGATTGGAAGCACAAGCGCTACCACCAGTTCATCCTACTGAACACGGTATTGTTCGCCTTCACGATTCTGTATCTTGGCATTCACTGGTTGGTCGACATTCCGCTGGGCATGCTGATCGGTGGTATCGGCGCGCTGTTCATTCACCATTTCCAACCGAAATTGCGCAATATGTACGGTCGCACGTTCAAGGGCATGACGCGGGTCAAGTTCGGCCGTCACGCTTTCTTCGAAGGGATCGTCGTGCTGCTGATGATCGGCGCGCTGATGGGCAGCCTGACCTATCAGGCGGAGACGATGGATGAGCGGCCGAGCATGCGCCTCGGACCGGGCGATTCGGTACACGATATCATCGAGCCGATCGGCCATGGCGAGACGGCGACCTTCATCCTCACCAACATGGACGATACATACCCGGTCGAGGTTGTCATCACCGAGTTGGAGGATAGTTTGGTCGCGATGGGTGATGGACGCATCGATTGGTCCGTCATTGAGAATCGTTCGGTCTCTGTGGCGCCTGGGGAAACCCATGCCTTCACCATCGATGAACACAAGTATTGGCATTTGGCCATCATCCATCTCAACGACAGTGCGGAGGGTGTGGCCGAGGTGCACATCAAGGTCGAGTACAGCATGGGAGATCCGACGACTTCAGCTGTGCTCCTCTCGTTGCCCTCGATGTGGATGACGGGCTGGGTGATTCACCGTCTGGTCCGGCTGAAATCTGACGGGCGGTCCTGGCTCGATTCAACGCCCAGCCACGCCTGGCGTCGGCCTGCCGAAGAAGAGTGATGATATTGGTCAAATGACTTTTTATTTTCAAGATAACTGTTCATTCGCCCAACTTATTCTGATTTCCTTGTCATTTCGTGCGGAACCCCTTCTCAACGATTAAGAAGGTTCGGCAAGGGCCGTGCCCCCGTAGGGGGCGTGAGTGATGATGGCTGCGGGGACGAAGAAATCGAGCGACAGCGTGAACGAGACTGCAGTCATCCAACTGCCCGTGGCCGAACAGGCCCGAATCAATCGCGAACGGGCCGATACCTACCATCGATACCAGATCGATGCGGCGGAGACGACGGACCTCGCGAAATACCCGCGCAGATTCAACGTCAAGGTCGGCAAGTTCGGCCTCGCCAAATTGATCTTCAAGGAGTTCTTCAAGTATTTTGGACACTGGGATGTCATTTTTTCACGGCCCTGCACCTACGGTGTATTCAGCGGTCCCATCGGTGGATTTGCGCCGCGGCCCGACCTCTGTGTCGGATGCCTGCGATGCGAGGTCCAACACCCCGAGTTCGTCAAGGTCACACACAATCCAGCCATGGCTGCACTCGGTGATGCCTACATGACGGCCAAGCACATCGCGACCATCGACGAGGAGGCCCGCAAAGGCACCGTTCCGGTTCGCGGTCAAGGATACCGAGGCCGATTTGGTGGCCCGGGCTTCGACCAGATGTTCACCGACATGTCGGAGATCGTTCGCCCGAGCCGCGATGGCATTCACGGTCGCGAACTGATCGGGACGAGCGTCGACCTCGGCTCGAAGCCGATGCGACTGAAGTTTGACGCGGCTGGAGGATTGCTCAACGCGCCGAAGATGATGAGCATCCAGGTGCCGTTCTTCTACGAGGTGCCTGTAGATGCGGTCGCCACAGGCATCGTGCCAAAGATTCTCGCTGAGGCTGCAAGCACAGTGGACACCCTCTTCTTCCTGCCCGACAGTACGGTCGACTCTCAGGGATTGGCTGGACCCCATGTCGTGCCGATCATCCCCGCAGGCCGCATCGGCAGTATCGACAGTCATGGCAACGGCACCCGCATGGTCGAGATGGCCGAGTGGAATGCCGCATCGTGGGACCTGGTCTCCGATCATCCGCTGCTCGTCTCCGTCCGTCTGCCCTTCGCGGGCGATTGGCTGTCGACGATGAAGGAAATGATCGCCGCCGGCGTCTCGATCATCCATCTGGTCGCCGACCACCACGGCGAGGCCGACGACGGCCAATTCATCATGGACCTGTTCCGGGAAGCGCACTTCGCCCTGATCGATATGGGCTGCCGTGACGAGGTCACCCTGTTGGGCACCGGTGGCATCGCTGGCGCGGACCACCTGCCCAAGGCGATCATCACCGGCATGGATGCGGTCGGTCTCGACCTGCCGCTTCTGGTCGCCATGCAAGCCCGCCTGTCGGGCGACACCAAAACGCGCGGTGTGGCGGCGGTCGCCCTGCCCGCAGACCTCGACGTCGAATGGGGCTTGCAGAGAATCCTCAACCTGTCCTGCTCCTGGCGCGACCAACTCCTCGAGATCCTCGGTGCGATGGGCGTGCGCGAGGTGCGCCGCCTGCGCGGTGAGACCGGGCGTGCCATGTGGTGCGGCACCCTAGAGGACGAAGCCTTCGGCGACATCGAGGGCTATGTTGGAGGTGGTCAATGATGGCCAAAGAATTCACCAAACCGAGTCCCAAACTCCTGGAGAAAACCCTCCACCTGATGCACGATGGATTGCACCAGCGCGCCTTCCCCGACACCGGCGTCGAATTGCCCGAGGCCCTCGGCGATGCGCGCTGGACCGACGAGCTGATCACCAGCGTATGGTACATGGCGGAGACCGGCGAGAATCCCGATCATCTGAATTACAAAACCGGCAAGAGCGGCGGCGGATTTGACCGACTCCGCTTCAAGGAACTGCCCGAGGAAGACCGGTTGGCAGAGGATGCTGAGGTCGACATCAGCCTCGAACTCAACCGACGCGGTGATGGGCGCCACAAGCGCACCATCGCCGTCCCATGGTATGGCGGTGGCATGTCCTATGGCTCCGTCTCGGTCAACGTCATGATGTCCCGGGCGCTCAATGCGCAGAAGTGGGGCACCCTGATGTCGACCGGTGAGGGCGGTTATCCGACCGAACTCTACGCCTGCGCTGACAGCGTCATCACCCAGGTTGCGACCGGGTATTTCGGCGTCGAGGAAAAGTCGATCATGGCCGCGCCGATCATCGAATTCAAGTATGCACAGGGCGCCAAGCCCGGACTCGGTGGACACCTGTTGGCGACCAAGGCGGGCGAGGAGGTGGCGAAGATGCGCGGCAGTGTACCCTTCGTCAGTCTATTCAGCCCCTTCCCCTTCCATTCGACCTATTCGGTCGAGGACCACATGAAGCATCTGGATTGGATCAAGACGGTCAACCCGACCGCGATGATGTCGGTCAAGGTCAGCACACCGCACGACGTCGACATGGTCGCGGTCGGCTCCTACTATGCCGGGGCGCACATCGTCCATCTGGACGGGTCCTTCGGCGGCACGGGCGCTGCGCCCGAGATCGCCAAGAAAAACATCGCCATGCCGATCGAATTGGCGATTCCCAAGGTTCACAAATTCATGCAGAGAGAAGGCATCCGTGACAATGTCACGATCATCGCTTCGGGCGGCATCCGCACCGCGGACGACATGGCCAAGGCCATCGCACTCGGCGCCGACGGTTGTGTGCTCGGCACATCGGACCTCGTCGCCATGGGTTGCACCCGCTGCTCCAACTGTGAGGGCGGACCCTCTGGACGCGGCTGTCCCTGGGGCTTGACGACCACGGATATCGAATTGCAAGAGTGGGTTCAACAGGCCTGGGGCGCGGAGCGCCTCAACAAGTACTACACCGCCTTGGCTGCGCGAATGAAGCAGATTCTACGCGAACTCGGCTTGTCGACCATCGGCGAATTGCGCGGGCGCACCGACTTGTTGCGCTACATCTCCGGCGGTGAGGCCTGATGGGTCAAAATGCCGAGGCGATCATCGCCGCACGCCGCCAATTGACGCGAAGCCTGCCGAAGATCGAGATGAACGAGGACGATGCGGCCGAGGGCGGCTGCGGTGTTGTCGGACTCGCCTGTGAGATTCCCGTCGCCGGTCGCCACCTCTTCAAATCCCTTGAACAGATGCGAAACCGGGGCAATGGAAAGGGCGGCGGTGTCGCCATGGTCGGCCTTGACGCCGCCCAATTCGGCACCACACAAGCCGTGCTCGAAGGCGCCTACCTGATCGCCATCGCTTGGGTCAATGAAGGCCACCGCGAGGCGGTCGAGGAGAAGTACATCCACGCCGCCTTCGAGGTCGACCACATATTCGAGGTCCCCACCTTGGACGATTGGACCACCCTGTCCGCGCTCGATGTCTGCCCACCCGATGTCACCTGTTACTGGGTGCGACCGACCGAGTCGGGCCTGGCAGCGATGTTCGAAGAGAGCGGCATGACACCCGGCGATTTCGCCGATGAAGATGCCATGCACTCGGAATACGTCTATCGAAATACGCACAAACTCAACGTCGAATTCTACGCAGAGGACGGGCGCGCAGATGCCTTCGTCCTGAGCCACGGCAGAGACATGCTCATTCTGAAGATTGTCGGCTACGCGGAGGACGTCATCAAGTACTACTGTCTGGGCGATTTCACAGCCCATGTCTGGATCGGTCATCACCGCTATCCAACCCGTGGACGCGTGACGCATCCCGGTGGCGCTCACCCGTTTGGGCAGGGCATCGATGTGGCGTTGGTTCACAATGGGGATTTCAGCAATTATGTCTCGGTGAAGGACTATCTGGCACAGCGTGGAATGGAGCCTCTCTTCTTCACGGATACCGAGGTTGCTGCGCTTGGATTTGACCTTCATCATCGGGTCTATGGATACTCGATGGAGGTTCTGATCGAGTCGCTCGCGCCGACGAGCGAACTCGATTTCGTCATGCTACCCGAGGAGAAGCAGGAGATTTATGCAGCGATTCAGAAGACCCACATCCACGGCTCGCCCGATGGGCCGTGGTTCTTCATCATCGCACAGGGTGCGGCCAAAGGCCACCACCGATTGATCGGCATCACCGACACCAGCATGCTGCGACCTCAGGTATTCAGTTACCAGCGCGGTGAGGTCGGCATCGCCTTCTGCGCCAGCGAGAAACAGGTCATCGACGCCGTCATGGAGAGCCTGTCTGCGGAGGACAGCCGATTCTGGCGCCGCTGCGACAAGTACTGGAATGCCCGCGGCGGTTCTTACACCGACGGCGGCGCCTTCCTCTTCGACATCATCAAGCAGGGTGAAGGCGAATTCGAATTGGTCATGACCGACAAATTCGGTGGACTCGTCAATACCCATCCCGAAGGGGATCCCAATGTGATGGATGCGGCGATTTCATGCGAGGTCAACTGGCCCGAGGACGGCGATGTTTACGCTGCCTACGAGGCCTGTGTCGAAGCGCTTCAAACGATGGACTGGGCCGCGGCCCGAACCATGATTTCCGAGATTCACACCTATGCTCAGCAGGTCAGCCGCACGGATGCGGTCGCCTGCCTGCAGCTGCTGCTCGACCGCATCTACCCGGTCGGAACCCTGCGCCGCAGCCGATGGCTCGACCATGTCGAAGACGCGCTGATGGAGGTGCTGATCTCGGCGGGCACGGCCCCGTGCCCCGACTTCTTCGGACACAATACGCCCGGACACATCCCAACGCCCGAGGGTACCAACCAAGCGATCGTCATCGATGCTCGCCCCTACGACATCGAGGGCAGCGAGAGTCTTGCGCGAGAACTCATCGCGCTGCATGGCGCGGGCTGGCGCAAGTTCCACGTGATTCTCTGCCACGGCCACCGCTTCATCGGCAATGGATTCGGCATGGAGACCGGTGACGTCCGCATCGATGTCTACGGCAGCGCCGGGGATTATCTCGGCAGTGGCAACGATGGCATGACCATCCACATGCACGGCAATGGCCAGGACCAAATCGGCCAGATCCACAAGTGTGGCACGACCGTGGTCCACGGCGATGTCGGCCAGTGCTACGGCTACGGTGCCAAGGGTGGACGGCTGTTCATCCGCGGCAATGCGGCAGGACGCCCGATGATCAACAGTGTGGGCAGCCCCAAACTCGTCGTCAACGGCACGGCGCTGGACTACCTCGCGGAGTCGTTCATGGCCGGCGATCCGCTCGAAGGCGGCGGATTCGTCATCATCAACGGCATCGAGCACACACCGAGCGGTGAGATTCGAAGCCTCGAGACCCCCTATCCGGGCGGCAACCTGTTCAGCCTGTCTTCGGGCGGCGCGATCTACGTGCGCGACCCGCGCGCGCGGGTCAGTGAAAGCCAACTCAACGGCGGCGAATTCGTCGACCTTACCGCAGCCGACTGGGCCATCCTCGAGCCCCTCCTGATGGAGAACGAAGCGCACTTCGGCATTCCGTTGGCGCGACTGCTCACCGTCGAGGGTGAGATGCGCGCCCCGGCCGAGGTCTATCGCAAGATCATCCCGCTCAAGAACAAGGCCCTCTCGGTCGAAGATGCCTGGGCTGGAACGCACAATTGAATCGCCCCGGAAACGGTAAAGACTCGGCCCCGGTGGGCCGGCTGTCCGCAAGGACCCTGGGCGCGTAGATTAGCTGGAAGATCGCTTCGTTCGCAACGAAGAGGCCGCGAGTTCAAATCTCGCCGTGTCCACCAAAAAGCATCACAAGGCGAGTTTGAACTAGGAACTGGCTGAACAAAAAAAAGCATCACGGCCGCCAGTTCCGTAGTTTGGACTTTCGTAAAGCGAAAGTCCAACGAGCCGCGCCACAGGCGCGGCGAGACCCCTCCCAGCAGCACCCCACGCCCACAAAATCGATGTCACTAAGAACCCAGAACAACCAACACAAGCCCCACACTCCCACCCGAACCCAACCCCAAATACCGCCATTGAAATACCTCCGCGACCCCACCCCACAACACCGCCAGAAGTGAATTCCATGAAAGACCTGAGACTCCGAGATGTTGTGACCATCCTCTGCATGTTCCAAGACGACCATAGCCACCAGCTGAAACCCCGACCCGCCGTCATCATGCAGATCCTCGAAAACGAGCAACTGCTCATCGTCCCCTTGTCGAGCAAGAGCGGCTTGAACGTGGGTCCAGCGATTGAACCAACCAATAAGAATGGACTGTACGAGCAATCCATCGCAATGGTGTTGGAGAAACAGGCGCGTTCGAATTCGGACTTCAAATTCCTCATGGGTCGCTTGAGTCCATCCGATTTCAAGCGCGTCTGGGAACAGTGTGCGTTCTGAACCCTCCCTCTGAAATACAGCGCCAACCCCGGTGGATATTCCATGCCGAAGGTTCCCAAGCCGAAGGGCGGATGGCCCCGCATCCCGATTCGGCTGAAACGCCGCCGCCGCTTTCGAGAGGCGAATTCCGGCGTTGGGCTGCCGCCGTGTCCTCATTGCAAACGCTTCGCGATGAAGCGAGATGATTCGCGAAGCGAGATCTACTGCACAGAATGCGGTGGATTGCTCGGGGTCTGAACGCAGTCCTCATCAGCGAGGGCCGCCTCGGTCCATCTCCTGCAGTGATGAAGACCGTACGCCAGCGGCCTCGCCGCCGGATTGATGGGCGAACTGAGCGGGACCCTCAAATGCCTCGGCGCACCCCTCCCGAAGCATGCAACCCGGCCATCACCCCAGTCATGGTGTGGCCTACCAACCGAGCGGCGTCTCCCAGTACATCATGCAGGACACCCAAGAGGGCATGGAATGGCGCCAGGCAGAACCCGTGCCGCTGACCAAGGCTGAAGCCGGTTTGCAAATCGCGAGGCCCAGCCGTCCATGGCGAATGTACGGGCGCGTTGTCGGCTTGGTCGTGCTCGCCTATTTCTTCACCCAGTTGGTGGCGAGTGGCCTGATCATCGGCCTAGAAGGCTCACCCTACTTCGGCGCATTATGCATCGGGATTTCACTGCCGTTCATGCTCGGCTTGGTGGCGATGCGGCGCCCTCGAATCATCCTGCTCGAGCGAGCGCTGCCCGATCCCGGCGGTCAGTACATCCATCCGATTGCCTCGCATGCGGGCTCACTGCGCACACCGATGCCAACGCGCATGGGACGTCACCTGATTCGCGATGATTCCGTACTCGATGTGCCATCCAGTGGAAGGTCCTGGCTGCTGTTCACATTCGTCGTGCTATGTGCGCTCGGCCTTGGCATCCTGACGGCTTTGAGTCCAGCGTTCTATGTGATTGCGCTACCGCTAATCATCCCGACGATTCTGGTCGGATTCAGCATCCCGGTCATGGCTTGGTGGTCTCACTCGACCAAGCGGATCGGCCTGCCCACCCGTCGTCGCGATGCCGAGGCTTGGCTGATGGCGGGCATCCTTTGCGGCATCCCCGCCATCCTGATCAACTCGTGGATCTTTCCAAACATCGCCCTCGGCATCCTGCCCAATCTTTCAGACGATGGCTTGCTCTTCGCCATGGTCACCATCTCCGCCCCGGTCGGAGAAGAGATTTGCAAGGGACTCGCCGTGTTCTATTTCGCCGACCGGATCCGCTCCCCTCGCCACGGATTTCAGGTCGGATTCACCGTCGGCCTCGGCTTCGCCATCGTCGAGAATCTCCAGTACATCGTCCAGTCGAGTGGCGGTGGGATCGGCTTCAGTCTGACCATGCTCGTGCGCGGCATCGGTTCGATCCCCGGCCATGCCTTCTGGACGGGATTGACCGGGGTTGGCCTGGGGTGGATGCTGATGCGCAACCGGGCAGCTGCCTTGCATAGAGCGGCGGTGGCGGGTCAGAGAATCGCGCCGCCGAAAGCCGAAGAAACCGATTGGAAATTATTCGACACAAAGACCGGATTGGAAATCGACCCCGCCGGGAAGGCCCCCCAAGGCAGCGTCTCCGTCAGCCCGAGCGGCGTCCGCATCTGGACGCCTGCACCCATCACTGATCCAGCCAAAGCCTGGTTCCGTCTTCCCCTCCCAAAACACCCGTTGGTGGGGCTCATGTTCGCCATCCTCGGCCACGGGATCTGGAACGGTTCATCGGTCGGCATCGAGTTGTGGGCTTTGGCCAATGGTCTGGACATCCTGGGGCAGATTTTACTGTCGTTGGTGTGGACCGGATTCCTCGTGCTCATGGTCCTGCTGATCGGTTCGGGTCTGCTCGGCGGCGTGCGTGAAGCGCCCGATGGTTCGGAGTTGGAAGCCTATCGATCCAACCTCGCAACACTGACGTCTCAATTGAGTGAGTAAGTGAGTGCTTGTTCTTGATGGGCGAGACTCTGCTCAGGGCTGTCAACCGGCCATTCGGCCTGTTGATGACGTGAAAACATTCAACCGCGGAAGGCGATTCGCAAAGGACTGGAAGAGTGTTCTCCATGCTTTCATTCGAGATGACCGGCGGTCTGGATCAGACCAACCTCATCCTTGCATTCATCCTCGTTCTCATCCTGATGGTCGTCAGTCGGGTTCGCCACATTCTCAACGAGACTGGGACCTGGGCTGCGGCGGCTCTGGGCCTTGGCGTCGCCATCGCCGGTCATTGGACCTGGCTGCTCATCCTGCTCTCCTTCCTCACCTCCGGATTCGCCGTCACACGATGGCGTATCGATGACAAGCGCGCCAAGGGACTCCACGAGGGTCAAGATGGTGAGCGCGGTTGGACGAATGTCGCCTCAAATGGCGGCGTGCCGTTGGCCATCGCTCTCTATGCTGGATGGAGTGGGGAATGGCAGACGACGATGCCGATTTTCGCCGCCGCCGTCGCCGTGGCCTCGGCCGATACCTTCGCCAGCGAAATCGGCAGCCTCGATGAGCGGGTTCGCATGATCACGACCTTCAAGCCGTGTGAGCCCGGCATCAATGGTGGCTTCAGTCCGAATGGACAGATGGCAGCCTTGGCCGGAGCGGCCCTGATCGGCGTCATCGGTGCTGGACTTGGACTGCTGGTGGATGCGGAAGCGGTGGTACATCCGCTTCGCTTCATTCTCTCGATGACTGCCATCGGCTTCATCGGCTGTCAAATCGATTCATTGCTCGGCGCCTGGTTCGAGAATCGGGGCCTGATCGGCAAGGGGACGGTCAATGCATTGGCCATCACTTGTGGTGCATTGTTGGCCGCGTTCGCCCTGCCCGCACTGCCATTCTGAGCGGCGGCCCTAGGGCCGCCGGATTCATGAAGGACCGCAGGACTGGTCTCGGCCATGCTGGAGGAGAGCCGGAGGTCACGCTCATCTGGAATCCTCATCATCATCGTCGCCCTATTGGTGCTGAACCTCTTCGCCACGCCCTCAACCAGCGAGGAAGCCTTCCCTACCAAACCCGGTTTGGATTGGCAATTCCCCGAGTCCCACGGCATGTTCATCAACGGCACGGAGGGCGACGAAGGCCTCGACCGCACCCTGCCGCCCATCACCGGTAGGCCGCCGGGTGAGATCAATTTCCTCGGCACTTCGACGATGAATTCCCTGCTCACTGCCACGTCGAATCCCGCCACCGAATCCGCCCTGATCAACGGCACGATCACCGTTCGATTGTTCGCCGGTCTCGAGGTGACGTCTGTGGCCTGCACCGGCACCAACATCTTCGGCAGCAGCGAGACGACATTCTACGCCACCGTCGCGGTCGGCGACACCACTGTCCTCGATGGACAGAGCGCATCGATCGCCCTCAGAAATGACTGGAATGAAGCCCATGAATTCACCATTGAAGGCGAGGTCAACACCATGCTCGATATCGGTGAAACCATCACGCTGAGCGTCGATGTCGTCCATCGTTGTGCGGCCCGTGACGGACGGTTGTTCTGGGGGACGTATGATCTTGCCAGCGGCATGCAAATCTCAGCCGACATGCTGACCCCGTCGCTCAATGTCAGCGTCGATACCCACGGCGCGACCCGCATCGAATTCACGCCCCACTCCCCCTTTGGTGAGGTGGATTATGACAATATTAAGATCGATGTCATCGGACCGCTCGATTCGTGGGAGCAGGGTGTCCATTACCGCATCATGCCGGCTGAGGAGTATCACGTCGAACATCTGGAGCTCCCCCCCCATGGCAGCCGTCAGACGGAGACCGGGAAAATCGCCTGGACCTGGGTGACCAATGCCACGTTGAACGAGGGCATGTACGTGGTCGACCTGTGTGCTGTGACCACGGATGGACTCTACACAGACCCCTGTCATCTGATCGGTGTGCTGCGATTCGAGGTTGAAGCCCCACCCGAAGCGATGCTCGGCGCCGGTTGGTTCGCTGTCGTGCCTGTGCTTTCGACCATCGGGCTGTTCGGATTCTTCTTCCAGACGCGGATTCCGCCGTGGCCTGCGCTGGTCGTGCTCGGCTTGCTGATGGTGACGGCGCTAGGAGCGATCAGTGCCCTGCCCGACCTCGGCGAGGGTGAACAGCAGGTCGAGGCCGCCGCACCCGATTTCATCCTCTTGAAACACGGCGGTGGCAAGGAGAGTCTCGGATCGCTGGTCGATGGCCGGCCGTTGGTGCTCGGTGTATTCACCTCTGGCTCGCCCTCTGCAGACCTGCAGATGCGGGATTTTGCTGAGGCGTCGGACCGGTTGGGTGAACGGGCGAACTTTGCCCAATTGATTACCGGAGAGGACGTTGAAATGTACGACGGAGACCCGCATGCGGCGATGCTGAACGGTTCTTGGCCCCTGTTGATCGATGAGAGTGATGGCGGTGTGGCCAAGCAATTGCCGACAGGGATTGCCGATGGCGTGGTCGTCATCGATGCCGCGGGTTTCATCGTCGCCTGGCATCCTTCGACCATGAATCCGATCGACATCGAAAAATCGGTCGAGGCCGCCGACGATGGCGGCGAGCGCCACCCGATGGAAATTCTCAGCCTCGGCGCACTGCTCGTCCTCGCACCACTGCTGATTCTCGGATTGCCCCGCGAACGTATCGAGGCGCCAGAAGCCGTGCTCATCCCCGGCGCCGGTTGGCTCGGGACTGCCGGTGCCGCC
>Ga0209501_10000721_pt1 | contig 38765 bp, 28 predicted proteins | sample ArcticOcean_MG_C_4_FD_187434 | JGI IMG/M metagenome (GOLD analysis project Ga0209501, IMG submission 187434) | Marine microbial communities from western Arctic Ocean - ArcticOcean_MG_CB4_134 (SPAdes) (version 2) | ecosystem: Environmental > Aquatic > Marine > Oceanic | place: Arctic Ocean...
CAGGAACTCGGGTCTAGCCAAGTACTCACTCAGCACCGGGGTTAGCACGACACCATACTGGTTCAGCAGGTTCGCTTGCTGAAGCCAGGCATTAATTCCTTCTAGCCGTCTCCTCACCTCATCCTCGCCATGATTCGCGAGAAGAGACTCAATGGCCCCCTGCTGGAAGCCAAGCTGGTGATTTTTGATCGAGGGGTATCTTTCGATGTCCACTAGGTGCACTATTCAGGGTTCGCTTAAGTACAGGCTAACGTGAGCGCGAGGAATACAGTACCACTATCGTAAACCTCTTATCCCACCGTCTACGCTCTGGTCAGGTTGCGAAAGGAGCGGCCCGACTTCAGCCTGACTGCGGTCCCGGCCCTAGCGTAGGTCGTGTATCACGTCCATCACCAGTGCGTCGCCACCATGTTTTTGGGGATATTGGAACTCAACAGTGCTCAATCCACGCAAGTGGATTCCGCGCGTATTGCTCGTCTCTCAGATACGCGGCACAATTGACACCCTATCGCCGATATGCTATCTATATCCACTGTTGTGGTGAAAAATACTGGTCTCGTGGTGATAGGAGGCATTCTCACGAGACAAAATGATCGCCACAGATAAAATCCAAATGTGTTTCATTGGACGTAAGTAGTTAGTGTAGAACTTAATAGTAAGGAGGACGAGTGTTGCGTACATTAGGAAAATTGAAGGCTCTTGTGTTGATACTGGCTTCGGCCACGTTGATACTTGGTATGGCTTGTGGCAGCGATGATTCGGCAGATCCGACGCCCGACATCGCGAAAATAGTTCAGGATTCCGTGAGTTCCGCTGTGGGATCCGCCGTTTCCTCGGCAGTTGCGGCCTCTGTACCAGAAGGTACGAGCGCAGCTGATATACAGAAAATGGTTGAAGCGGCGATCACTGCTACGCAGCAGCCGGGCGTGACAGCCGCGCAGGTTGAGGCAGCGATTAGGTCTGCATCGTCCGGTCAGCTTTCTGCCGCTCAGGTCAAGAGCATCGTCGATTCGTCCGTTGCAGCTCTTCCCGCGCCAGAAATCGACGTAAACCAGTTGAGGACGTTGGTACAGCAGTCCGTGGCCGCCTCCGTTCCTGAGGGCGTTAGCGCTGCTGCGATTGGCGCGATGGTCGACGCAGCGGTACAGGCCGCTTCGTCTGGTGCGGTTACGCGTGGTGACCTTCAGACCCTCGTGGCCAAGTCCATTCAGGACGCAGCCGCAGGGCAGTTGTCCGCAGCCGACGTTGAGCGGATCGTGTCGGCTTCCCTCGTAGCGACTGATGCCGCGATCGCCGATGCTGCTGCAGCATCCAGGGCCGCGCTTGCTGTCGCCGAAGAGCTCGCCGCCGTTGGCAAGCCTGCAGTTCCTGCGACCTGCATGAGCAAGGGCACCCAGATCAGCGACTGCCCACTTCGCAGTGCGCACACTTGGTCCCCGCCAAGGCAGCAGGTCCCTGGCGAACCCTGGGTTTTCCAGGAGTACCACGGTCCTCGCCCGACTCAGTTCTTCGAGTCCCCGTACTCGGCACAGTTGGTTAAGCAGGGCGTCATTCCTCCATTGGAAGAGCGACTCCCAATCACTCAGGACGTGGAAGTCATCTCCGGACCAGATGGTATTGGTGAGTTCGGTGGATACTACCGACAGATTCAGGGTAACAACTACATTGGTGAGTGGATCACCGCCAGTTGGAACCGCCGAGACTCCCTCGGTGGCCTCAAGTGGTTCCCATGGGTTGGCAAGGGCTGGGAAGTCAGTGATGACGGCCGAGTCTGGACCTTCACCAACCGCCAGGGCCTCAAGTGGTCTGACGGCGAGCCGCTTGACATGAGTTCCGTTGAATTCGCATGGGAGCTTAACTTCGACCCGACCTTTGGGCGAACGTTCCCACTTGAGTTCAGTGACCCGATTACGCTCAACCCCCCGAAGTTCCAGGTTGTTGACGACACGACTTGGACGCTGACATACGACTCCCCGATCTTCACGATCATGGAATCCCGTGCAACGCCTAGCTCCCTTTGTGGCCCGGGCAGGGTTTGCATCGTCAGCCATCCGAAGATGCAGAAGTACTATCCGCAGTATGCTGGTCAGGCCGCTGTTGACAAGCTTATCAAGGATGGCGGTCACGCCGATCTGGCAGCTCTACTCAATGAGAAGTGGAATGTCTACCAGAACATCGATGAGATTCCTTGCGCTGCTCCTTACTGCGCAACTGCTTTCAGCGAGCCGTTGACCGAGTGGGAAAAGAACCAGTATCACTGGTTCGTCGACCCCGAGGGCAACCAGCTCCCGTACACGGATGGGGCAGTGATGCCTCGCATGGAGAGCAGGGACGTAAACATATTCCGCGCCATGGCCGGTGAGCAGGATGGCCGCACGTCCGAGTTCATTCCGGGCGAGCTTCCCCTCTACATCCAGAACATGGAAAAAGGTGACTTCTCCATTTTCTTCTGGCCGAGCAGCGGCGGTGCCGATCTGAGCACGACGATGCAGCAGACCTACAACGAGAACCCGCTCATCGGCGAGCTCATCCGCACGAAGGACTTCCGAGTTGCTCTGTCTCTTACGACAGACAAGGAAGTATTCAACGACGTAGTTCTCTCGGGTATCGGTACGGTACAGAACCGTGTCCCGCGGTCGAACAACCCGTACTACCCTGGCAACCAGTACAAGCTTCTTCACATGGAGAAGGACGCTGATAAGGCCAACAGCATGCTCGAGGCTCTTGGGCTTACCCAGCGGGACGCCGACGGGTTCCGCATGCACAAGGACGGATCGGGTACCGTCGAGATGGCTATCAACATCGGCGACAACCCTGCCGTCGTTGCCTCCGCTGAGATTTTGAAGTCTGGCTGGGAAAAAGCCGGTATCAAGACCGCCATTCGCACGGGTAAAGTCCGAACTCGCCAGAGCGAGCAGACCAGTACAATCGCGCGTGACTATTCCGCGTACCAGTACAACCCATGGATGGTTCAGTGGACGAGCCTCGCCCCGCTGACACAGGGTGACATGGCCGGTCTGATCGGTAAGTGGTACTCCTCCAAGGGTGCCGAGGGTATGGCCCCGACAGGTGGCGACCCAGCATGGCTTCCTTTGGCAGGTCCTAACGACTTCCCGGCAGACGCTGGTGGTCTACTGCAACGGCAGTCTAAGCTTTGGGTTGATGGTCTTGGCGTGAGCAACTTCGACCCGCGCAGGATTGCGGCTGGCAAGGAAATGTTCGCGACTAACGCCGACCAGCTTTGGGCGCTCAACTGCTGTGCGTTCTCTGGCGTGTTCCGTGGCATCTACGTCAGCAGGAACAACTTCCGCAACAAGCCCATCACTCATGAGCGCGACCACAACGGCTTCACCGCCTGGGCCCGCTTCTTTGAGGACGGTATCGACAACTATCACAACCCAGGCAACCGCTCGCAGTACTGCGGTAGCTGGGCATTCGTCCAGGGCGGTAGCCCATACGACAAGTGCTCGAAGACTTCGTGGTAAGCGTAGGTAGTTAAGTAAAAATGGGCCCACCCTAACCGGTGGGCCTATTTTTTTGTCTCGTGACATTGTCAGGTTCGACAGGGTGATGTGCCAATTGAAGCCGACCCGAATAGCCGAATCGTCACGAGATCTTTACGAATCCACAGTGTCCGCTTATCCACCCCTTACGTCGATGGCAGTACGCTGTTCCACAACGATTCCGATGACTTTACAGGCTGGAGGAGATCATGGAAATCCGAGAGATCATGTCCATGCACCTGCATACCATTGAGCCAGGGGCGCGAGTTTCGGCAGCGGCCCAGATGATGGCCCAGAACGACATTGGATGTCTGATCGTGATCGGGGACGGAGTGCTCGAAGGTGTGGTGACCGACCGAGATATCGTCACGCGATGCGTTGGCAAGAACCATGTTCCGCAACGGTGCAAAATATCCGATCACATGACGAGCCCACCAATTACCGTCGAGGCTTCAACAGACATAATCGAGGCAGCCCATATCATGACCGAGGAGAAAATCACGCGGCTCCCGGTGATCGATGAAGGCTCGCTGGTCGGTTTGGCGTCTCTGTCCGACATGGCCCTTGCGATGGACATGCTAAAGACCCGCATGGACGATACTGTTCACGATCTGCTCTTGGGTATGGGTGGCAGAAGATCGACGGAGTAAGACCGGCCTGGCGCTACGGCATCTCCAACGCCTGATGGCCGAGAACGCGCTGAAAATCGTCGTTTGTGATGAATGGCTTCATCTGCCGCACGAAATCCGACAGTGATTCCTCAACCGTAACGTTCGTCGTATCGATCTCGATCTTGCGCGGTATCAGCGACTTCTCAAACTCTTCAATGAAGCGGCCCGAGACAAGCTCGGCGTCCTCCCCCTTGAAGTAGGTTGCCACGTGCCTGTTTGGAAACGGCGTTTTGTCCTTATTCGCCATACGATCTCGGATTGTGTCTGGAGAGGCCTTGACGAGAACCAGCACCATATCTGGGTAGAACTCGTTCACCTCGGCATCAAGGCTGCGCGCCAAGTTGCGGCGGTCGGCATACATCCCTGGCTTGCCGTAACCGTAGTACATTGGCGCGTAGACCGCATCACCGTAGTACCAGTCCATGAGAAACAGGTCCTTCATGATGACGTAGCCCTTAGTGAGCTTGTTGAATATCTGGTAGCGCTGGTAGTGCTCCAGTAAGTGCGGGTTAAGTGTAAGCATCTGCTGTTCCGAGATCGCCATGTGATGCTCGTGGCCCTCGGCATGGACAACGTGCGGCAGGACGAAGTGGTCGTGAAACGCGAAGCTCGGCGGTGGCCGGAACTTTTGTCCCGTTTGACTGCACCACCACTTGTCGACCTCAAGGCCGAGAGTGTGTTTGCCAGCGTATTCTGAACCGATAAAAAGTAATCGCATAGCTATTGTCCCCATCGCCAGAGTTGCAGTATTGTTCTGCTGAGAGGATTTTACGCTCTCAGCAGAACATCCAGCTACTGGTTTCGAGAAGCGGTCGAGCTAGTTCCGTGTCGGGAACAAGCCACCCAGGCAAATGACGTAAGTCACTCCTTCCGGTGCGAGACCCCGGAGGTCCGGGAGACCGAAGGTCGTCCGTCCATCACCGCCGTATATCGTTCCTACAATAGAAAATAGGGATTGGTTCGTAGAGATCGCCAATAGTTGGCCCTCTGCCGAGGCTGATCCTATGGGAGCGAAGTTTCCGGCGAACTGCCATACTTCACCGATTACTTTATCGCCTTGGCACGCGCCACCGCCGCTAGAACTTCCAGTGGCGTGGCCGTCGGTGAACCGATCTCCTAGATCCGAATCACCTGCGGGCCCCTGAATACCTTGGTCACCCTGGTCGCCTTTGTCGCCCTTCGCTCCTGCGGTACCGGGGTCGCCGTCGGCACCCGCTAGCCCTTCCGGTCCACGCAGGTCGCCAGGATTAGCGATCCAGGTGTTCACGAGAAATCTATTATTGGGCCCTACTCCGGCAGTTCGCGACCCGTCTCCGTTCTGTATTCCAAAGAATTGCGGTGCGTCTGCGCCAAGGCCACGCCTCCTAACATCCCTGCACCGACAACGCTGCCTGCGAAGAAAACGACTACGCCGATGAAAACCATCTTCCAGTTACGCATACTGACCCCTCCTAGTGTAATGGACTCATGCTAGCACGATGGCCAAAAAAACTCGACGCCTTCGCTATGGTACGATTCGCCCTGTGCTCACAGCCGTGAAAGACTCTCGAAACCTTTTTGGTTTAACCTCCTTCTTCTACTGGGCATCGCTGTACCTCTACGTGCCAATCCTGGCCGTCCACGCCCAGTCTCTCGGAGCAAGTCTGTCCTTTGTCGGCGCGGTGATCGCTTCCTACGCAATAGGTCAACTCCTGTTTCGTATTCCCGTCGGTCTGTGGGTCGACGCCCGACGCAGTCGAAAGCCCCTGGTCGCCATCGGCCTGTTGACCGTAATCGTCGGAGCTCTCGGCCTCGGGCTCGCTACCACATCCTGGCTTTTGTTCTTCGCCCGAACGGTAACCGGCGTCGGTGGGGCGTTCATGGTTGTATTCACCGTGCTCTACGCCTCGTTCTACCCGAAAGAACAGTCGGCCCGGTCTATCGGCTCAATCAACTTCATTAATGGGTCGGCTTTGATGGCCGCGACCGCGTCGGGTGGCGTGATCGCGCAGATATGGGGAGACCGCGCTACGTTCTTCGGCGGGGCGATACTGGGCTTGATTGGGTTGGTCACGCTGGCGTTCGTCAAAGAACCCAAAGTGCTGCGTCCACAACGGCCGTCGTGGACGGTGTTCCGGCAAGTGGCATCGAACCCGCTTCTGCTGACAGTGTCGTTCATGGCCGTACTTGTACAGTTCACCACATTCGCGGGCGTGTTCGGTTTCGTGCCGGTGTATGCGAAGAGCATTGGCGCATCGTCGCTCGACCTCGGCCTGGTGACCATGCTAGCGCTGCTGTCGACCACAGTAATGGCATTGGCGGCGGCCCCTCTTGCACGACGATGGGGCCACTCGACCACCGTGCGCTTCGGCGCGATATTGATGGGGCTGACCTTCGTTGCCGTGCCCCTGGTCGCGTGGCTGCCGCTGCTGTACCTGGTACAGATCGCCGGAGGAGCGGCCCGAGGCGTACTTAACACGACGTTCATGGCCCTCAGCATCCATCTCGTCGAGCCGGAGCAGCGTGCCACCGCAATGGGCTTCTACCAGGCCGTGTACGCCATCGGCATGCTGCTAGGCCCGCTGGTATCGGGATACCTTGCGAACAGTTTTGGACTGCCGAGTGTGTTCTTCGTATCCGCCGCCATCTGCGTCGTGTTGATCGGCATGGCGTCGGTGACAGCACTGCGGAGGGTGTGATTCGCTTATCCCACGCCCACAATGCGTAACCGTCTCTCGATGCTAATCAACACCCTTTCCCGAATGTGGCTCCTCCGATTACTATGAACGTGACCAACGGCGAGGAACTTCTTGGAACTCGACGAGCAAATTGAGATCGCAGCCTACGACCCGGTGTGGCCCGATCTATTCGACACGGAGAAACTGCAGGTCAAGCAGGCGCTGGAAGACTTCGCCATCCAGATCGAGCACTTTGGCGGGACAGCGGTTCCGGGGCTAGACGGCAGGCCAGTTAGCGATATTCTCGTCGGCGTACGGCGCATCGAGTTGACGACGAGGCATCTGACGAACCTGCTGGCCCTCGGCTACGACGAGCCAGGGGGCGGCAGCGCGCCCCGACGCTTCTACTTGCGCAAACGCGGCAAGGTCAACGTCGATCTCGGCATCGTGCCGTGGGACGGGACAGTCTGGAATAACTATCTTGTGTTCCGGGACCACCTACGTGCCGACTCAAAACAAGCCGACGAGTACGCCAGACTTAAACGCCGTCTGTTCGACGGCGGTGCGACGACCCTCACGCCATACATCAATCAGAGACGCCCATACATGACCGCTCTCATGAAGCGCGCGCTCGACTGGTGGAACAAGGAGACGGGGACGGGTGACTGAGCGATACCTACCCCGCGGTCTGCACACCACCCGTAAGCCCGCCGTCAACGACAAGCGTCGTGCCGGTGACGTACTTGGCGTCGTCGGAGGCGAGGAAGAGGGCGGCGTGCCCCACGTCCCAGGACTCGCCTTGCTTGCCGATGGGGATCATAGCGTCGCGCTGGCGCATCATGTCCTCTACGTCACCGCCCCAGGCCCCTGTGAGGGACGCTTCGACGAAGGGCGTACGCATCATGCCCGGCAACACGGCGTTGCAACGGACACCCTTCGATGCGTATTCGATGGCGATCTCGCGAGTCAGGGCGACCATACCGAGTTTCGATGCGCCATAGGCCCCTGACAGCGCCGGGAGCGTGCGAATCCCGTTAATAGACGAGATGTTGACGATCGCACCGCCGCCCTGCTCGACCATGTGCGGCACGACGGCGCGGCACATGAGAAAGACGCTCTTGAGGTTCACGTCAAGCGTGCGGTCCCAGTCATCCTCGGTGATATCGAGGATGCCGCCCGGAATCTCGATACCAACGTTGTTGTGCAGAATGTCGATGCGGCCCCACTTCTCGATGCACTCTGAGGCGATGCGATTGCAATCGGCGGAGTTTGAGACATCGGCCTGCGAGGTGAAGCAAGTCCCACCCTCCTCGCTGATGAGGCGCTTCGTCTCCTCGGCAGCATCAAGGTTGTAATCGACGAGCATCACGCTCGCGCCCTCTCTGGCGAACAGCATCGCCGCCGCCTTACCGTTCCCGATGCCCGGCCCGACCGACCCGGCCCCCGTCACGATCGCTATTTTGTCCTTGATTCGGTCGCCCATTGCTATACCTCTCTTGATGTGTTTTTGTATATGGTGGACATCATACCACCGGGCTCGTGGTATGCTGCCGTGAACCCTGCGGAGGTTTTTGGTATACCCATGCTTACGTCAGTCCATTATCAGCCAAACGACCCAGGCACCGACTGGGTGAAAGACCCTGAAATCGCCGTCGACGTGCGCGAAGCATCGGGCATGTGGCGCATCATCACGCCGAACGTAGTCGAGCTCGAGCGCGGTTACAGGGTGTACTACACCGAATCAGGTCCCGGCATGGACTATCGGACCTCACCGGCCAGTATCCTCAGCGCCTTCTCTCTGGACGGTGACACCTGGGAGCCGGAGCCCGGCGTGCGACTCGCGCCTCATGAGTCAGGGGCAAGCCTGCGCGTCGTGTGCCCCGACGTCATTCCGCTGCCCGACGGCGGCTGGCGCATGTACTTCGAGGGGCAGCCACACGTCGGCCCAAGCTCCATCATGAGCGCCTATTCTGGCGACGGACTCGAATGGGAGCATGAGCCTGGTATTCGCTTTGGAGACTGGGATGTGCACTATGGGTCGCCGCGATGCCTCTATTTCGAGGCGGACGGGCGGATGCAGTACAGACTCTACTTCCACAGCGCCATCGCCTTGCCACATGCGGGAGTGCAGTCGGACAAGACCATTATCAGCGCCATATCCGACGACGGCGTGCATTTCAAGCGTGAGCTTGGAGCGAGAATCTCACAGACGACGGAGTTCGAGACAGCGACAGTGTATGCACCGGAAGTGCTCCGCCTTGGCGACGGTACATACCGCATGTACTACGCCGGATGGAGCGCAGACCCCATGCACGGTCGCATCCTCAGCGCAACGTCTCCCGACGGTCTCACGTGGACAAAGGACCTGGAGCCGTCTGTTGTCTTCGGCGGTCTGTGGGACACCCTCAAGTGTTCCGAGCCCTGCATCATGCGCCTCCCCGATGGCCGCTACCGCATGTACTACGAAGCCAACGACGCCCACGGCATTTGGCGGATACTGAGTGCGAGTACCCGATAGTGGTCGGCGACCAGTCTAGTCCACCTCGATTAGGTAGCTGACCAACCAAAGATCAAGTTGCTCAAGGCGCTCCTTCCAACGCTCTTTGAGACCGACCATCCACTGACGGTTCGCGTCGGAGTCTGGCACATCGACGAACACTTTCACTAATGTGTCTCGATAGAGGATACTGCCTTGACGCCAATGCCCCTCGACTTTTTGCGTCTCGTAACTGGCTCCTCCGAAGCGATCCACTATTTCAAGGACCGCATCAGCAAGCCACTCAGAGGGCACGTCTCGGCCATCATTGAACTGGAGAGGAAGCGGTACCTCGAATCGCCGCCACCTGCTGCTCATAGGTCGCCTTCCCCTTCACAGCAAACGGAATATCCTGGTCGGCCAGCGCTTCCAATGCGGCTTCCGGCACGAGATGTTCACCAGAGCTAAGCACTCGCCCGGAGAACCTGCCTAAAAGGAATGCCAGCGCGCGTTTTTCAGCAGTGCGATCTGAAAACGTAATCACCACCATATGGCTCTTCCTCCGTGTTCATAAACCTGCGACACTCGCGATGGTTTCACGATACGGCTGTTCTAGGTCGGCTACAAGCCTTCAACACGCTCGTTGATAGAAGCGTCGTTTTGCTCATCATATCGGACTCAGTGCCTCATAGTGCATAATCACCCAACACACCCGTCACACAGGAGAACCACATGACGACCCTCACGTACCCCACATGGGCAGAGCAACTGACAGCGTGGAACGAGTTCATCAGCGGCAGCTTTGGCGGCGAGTGGACGGCACCCTTTATCAGACCGGAAACGCCCACCTTCATGGGGCTGCCGCACGCGACAAAACGAGAAGAGCTTGAAGGCATGGATGCCGTCATCATCGGCGCGCCCTACGTGGCCTCGGAGACCGAACGGTACGCCGGAGTCGACCGGTTGGAATGGCTCGCCGCGCCGCAGCGAGTTCGCCAGCAGTCCATCCGCTATCAGTCCGGTTACATCCAAGACTTCGACCTGGACGTCTTCGAGCACATCAAGGCCGTCGACTACGGCGACGCCGACATCCCGCCGGAGGTTTTACAAAACCAGTCGCCGGAGAACATTTTACGTGCGCAGGCCGCCGTCGTGGAGAAGGTCGGCCACGCTCTGGACGCCGGTGCCGTGCCCGTCGTCATCGGCCAGAACTCGCCCTGCGGCTCCTATGCCATCGCCAAGCCCATTGCCGAGCGCGCCACTGGCCCGGTTGGGTGCATCAGCCTCGACACGCACTGGGACGCGCAGCCCCTCGACCATCTGACGCGCGATCCCCGCATTGCGGGCTCGGCCAGTTGGAAGGAGAAGATGTACGAGTTCCACGACAACATGGACCCGCAGCACCTGGTCGAGATCGGCGAGCGCGGGATGCTGGAGAAGAAGGAGATTGTGCGAAAGTACCTGAACGCGGGGGCCAGGTTCATCTCCTCGTGGGAGCTGCGTACCAGCCTCGGCATCGAGGGGCTGATCGGCGAGCTCGACCGCGCGTACGACGGCACCGAGAGCGTGTACGCCCATTTCGACATGGATGTGATGGGTGGCGCGGGCCCGGCCCCAGGCGACATCCTCGGCGAGGCCGTCGAGCCCATCGGCCTCACCGACTACGAGATCATCCGCATCGCCCACGAGATCGGCAAGCGCGGCCTCTCCGGCCTGTCCTTCATCTGCATCCCGCCCGGCTCAGCCGTCACCTACCGCGTCGTCGTCTACGTCATCATGTACATGCTGGCGGGGCTGGCGATGCGGAAGGTGGGGGTGAAAGTTAATTGAGGATACTGCCTGGTTCAAAGCTGCACACCCATTTCAGTGATCATGTCATAGACGTTGATGCACTTGACGCCGAACTCGTTACATACATCTGGTATCTTGGGCCTAGCGGACTGCGGCTCGGACTTTTCGAATGTGACGACTTTGCCACCGAGAGTTTTGGCATGGGCAATTATCCAGGGATCAGCACCGTCTAAGAACTTGTACTTATGATGGTCATAGTATCTCTCGGTGTTATTGACGTTGTCAGCGATTTTCGTAAAAGTGACCTGAACGTCGATATCAGCTTCCCAAAACAGATCACGTTGATTCTTGGCCCAGTCGGCTACCATGTCCTTTGTCTCTAACAATTCCCTAAACACGACCTGAGAACTCGCGATCACGCCTGCTTCCGCTTGGTCTTGAAGAAAAGTCCAAAACCGAGGTAAGGTGCCAAAACGGTAAGGGCCGTTACTGGGGGTTAAGAAACTGTCGGTGTCTAGCCAGAAGTCAGGCATCAGGGAATTCGCCTCCCAACACCCGCCTCTCGACGTTAGGCAACGTTCCAAGTTTCACGTTCAATAGGGTCGCGGCTTCTGTGCCGTTTATGCGACCTTCGGCGTGGGCAACCACGACGGCGTTGGTGAACGTATTACTATTACGGGCTAGGAACGCTGGATAGAACGCTCCATTCTCCTTTTTTCTAGCTCGCTTCGAGCCTTCTTTCAACTCCCCGTACTTTGATCGATAGGTTAGTTGATCAATCAGTTCATGATCAAAGGCACGTCTAAGAATAACGAAGGAGCTTACCTTATACGTTCTTGCAAGGTGGCGAAGGTTGTCCTCAAGCGAACCATGCAAGTTCCAGCGGATCGCGAAATCCTTGCTCGGTACCAAGACCTCGGCAGCGACTTGATCACAATAGCGATCTATTTCATGCCGTTGCCGTTCGGCGCGCTTGAAGTAATCTAGGTTGGAAATTCCGCTTTCGCCGATCCATAGGTGTGCCAGTTCGTGAGCGAGTGTAAATATCTGCGCAGCTTTTGCGTCTCTTGAATTTATGAAGATGAGTGGGGCCAATCGGTCACTGATTGCGAATCCCCTGAACTCATTCACACTAAGCGGTCTTCGGGTATTGTTACCAACAATGCTGCTCCGCAGAATGAGCATCTGTGAACCTTCGGCGCGTCGAACTAGCTCTGTTATGAACGATTCCCAGGAGGTAGCTGTTCGAGCACCGGTATCTATCGCTAGAGTGTGTCTGATATCACGGGCGACGGCCTCGTGATCGTCGTGAATGGAGTATCGTCCGATGAACGGTAGCTGCTCGGCGTCTTCTTCTTGTAGATGTTCCCGAAACCACTCTTGCTTGCGAAGCGCGTCGTACAGGATGTCAATGAACTCTGGACTTGGCTTCTCTCGCTCAGTCCCCGCAAGTGTACGTAAATCAGGCAGAGGAATACGCTCTTTTGGTGGACTAGACAAGAAGAGGTACCCGAACGGCACATGAAGTCGCTGGGCCAGATTCTGAGCCTGGCGAAAGGTAGGGCGTGCTTCACCGCTCTCCCAAGCTAGGACTTTGTTAAATGGCACGCCAAGTTTATCAGGCGGCTTGTTGCTGCGTTCGCGCGCCCAACGAATCAGTGCAGGTGTGACTAAAGCCTCAGCCATGGAACTCCCCGAAATCTACCGTTATCCGACATTCTATCTGAACTAACGCCCCATTTCATTGGAGCACTCATGACCGAGTCCGTTCAAGTTGAGCAAAGGCGCGGATACCGACGATCTGGATGCCCCAACAGATTTCTCCAAGCCTCTTTGTGTCCTGATTAGTGTGCCATTCGCCATGTGCTCGACTCGCCCTCCCTCCCCCCAACCTTGACCCCGCCGACCCACAGGCATAGGCTATCCCCGACTATCTACATATACAAAATAGGAGGGCGACAACATGGACCGTGAGGAACTCAAAAAACTGATCGTAGGGCCGATTGCGACGGTGCCGACGCCGTTCGACGACGATTTCGAAGTCGACTACCGCAAGATGGGCGACCTGACCCAGTGGTGGGTCGAGCAGGGCCTTGTCACGGGTAGGGCAGTGATTAAGGTCGCGGCCGCGATGGGCGAGGGGCCGCAGCTTCGCGACGAGGAGTGGCCGGCGCTGCTCCGCACCGCTGTGCAGGCCGCCGACGGCAAGGCTTCCATCTGGTGCGGGCTCCACTATAAGGACACTATCCGCACCATCGAGGACGCCAAGAAGGCCCAGGATCTCGGCGCTGTCGGGCTCCAGATATCGCCGCCGGTGCTCAACGGCCCGACGCAGGACGACATCGTGCGGCACTACAGCGACATCTCCGACGCAATCGACATCGGCATCCTGGTCTACATCACCCGTGGAATGCCAGGCGGCTCCATCTACCCCGAGACGTTCGAGCGCATGGTCGACTTCGAGCACGTCGTGGCGATCAAGTGGGGCGTGCCCTTCGAGAACAAGTACGAGGACATTTTTCACCTGGCCGACAGGTTCAACATCATCGACAACAACGGGACGCCGACGCTCAACCACAAGCTGGGCGGCAAGGGCTACATCAACCACACGTCCGAGTCCTACCCGGCCCACGACCTGAAGCTGTGGGACCTGATGGAGGCGGGCCGCTACGACGAAGCCGACGCCCTGTACCACAGCGTCGAGGACGACATCGGTGTGTTCGCCGGAAAGGTCGGCAAGCGCACGGGCGGGCAGGCCGTCGTGAAGAAGGGCATGCTGGCCGTTATGGGCTGGCCCGTAGGCGCGTCGCGTCCGCCGTCTCTGCCGCTCACTCACGACGAGCTGGCCGAGTTGTACGACACGATGGCTGGTTGGGGATGGCCGGTTGCTCCAAGGGCTGAGGTGTTGGGGTAGGGGGTTACGACACCGGCGGCCTGTGTTGAATCCACGGTCGAGCCTGCTCGAAGACGGCTGAGGCGGCGAGGACGGTCTCTTCGTCGTACCTGCGGCCGATGATCTGGAGGCCGATGGGCAGGTCGTCGGAGGAAAAGCCAGCAGGAATCGACGCGGCAGGATGGCCGATAGCGTTGGCGTGCATGGTGAACGCTCCGTTCCAGAACTGCTCCGGATAAGATGAGCCGCCGGTGATACTGCCGGGGAATGGGTCGTCGTTTAGGAAGGCAGGGAAGCGCGACACGGGCGAGATGATGAGGTCGCAGGTCTCAAACACATCGTCGAACGTTGCCTTGAGATCGGCGATACGGCCCTCTGCTCTCATGTAGTCGCTGGTCGTGACCTTCGAACCCTTCTCGATGGAAAACTTTGTGTATTCCATCATCCGGGCGCCGAACTCGCCGAGATGCTGCGCCAGGTCGTTGTAGGCCCCTGCTGATTGTATCGGGCCGAATGAATCGTAGGGCTCTGGAAGCACCATCTTGACCTCCTCGACCGCGCATCCAAGCTCCTCGAACGCGAGCGCCGCTTTGTATGTGACATCGGCTACCTCTGGGAAAACATCGGCGAATCCGAAATCGGGAGTCCATCCGATGCGCAGCCCTTCGATGTCCTTCTCGGTCGCAGCGATGAAATCGGGTGGTGTCTGTCGTAGCGATCCAGAGTCTCTGCGGTCGAATCCCGCCATTGCCTGGAGCAGCATAGCCGCGTCGCGCACCGTGCGGGCAAGCGGCCCCGGTTGCGAGAAGGTATTTGGCTTATGAGGGCCGTCGACGGCGGTGTACATCGACACCCGACCTAGCGTCGGTTTAATGGCGTAGATGCCGCAGAAGTTGGCCGGTATGCGGAGCGACCCGCCGCCATCACTGCCTGTCGCGATGGGACACAGGTAGGCCGCCACTGCCGCCGCCGCACCGCCGCTCGAACCACCGGGAGTCCGGTCGGTGTCCCAAGGGTTCCGCCCTGTCACTCCGAGCGAGTTGACGCTTGCACCGACTATTCCAAACTCAGAGGCGTTCGTCTTGCCCAGCATGACGGCACCGGCCTCCAGCATGCGTTCAACCACCGCCGCGTTCTTTTCTGGGATTCGATCGTGGTGGACGACAGACGCCATTGTGGTGCGGACCCCGGCAGTCATCTGAGTGTCTTTAAAGGGGATCGGCAGGCCGTGTAGAGGGCCAAGCTCGTCGCCACGCATCACGGCATCCTCGGCAGCTTTCGCCTGCTTCATCGCCAAGTCACGCGTCACGAGAAGGAAAGAGTTCAACTGCGGATCGAGACGACCTATGCGCTCGAAAAACAACTCAGCAAGTTCTACAGGCGAGACCTGTTTTGTTGCAACGAAATCTCGGAGTTCAGCTGCTGATTTGTAGGCCAACTGCTCGTCAATCATGCCTTGCTCCCATCACTTCATGCTTGGCTCTGATAACCGGGTGAGCAATGTCTTCGAAACGTTAAGCTATCTCATCCACTGCGTCTGACCGAAGGCAGTGCCGTCAATACGCAGGCCGTCGCGGGACGGGGTGACGTAGCGTGCGAACCACTCGTCCATTGTGGACTTTAGCTCGGCGGCCCGCTCTTGATATGCAGGATAGTCGATCAAGTTGCGGCGTTCGTCGGGGTCGTTTACGAGATCGAATAGCTGGTGAGGGCCATGGGAATGGCGGTAGACGTACTTCCACTCGCGTGTCCGAACCATTCGCACCGGGCCGTACTCATCGTATACGACGACGTTCTCACGACCATCGAACGGCTCGCCAGTCAGCACGGGCAGGAAGCTGCTGCCGGGGAGGTTGCGGCCGTCCGGCAGGGGTAAATCGAGGTATTCCAGGAGCGTTGGCATGAAGTCGTAGGAACTGATCATCGCATCTTCGACAGCGCCCTGCGGAATACGGCCTGGATGACTGAAAATAGCCGGGACTTTGAGGGAGTTCTCGTACATATTCCGTGGGCTGGTGCCGTTGCCCTTCCCCCAGAAGCCGTGTTGCCCGCACGAAAAGCCATTATCGCTCAGAAACACGACAAGGGTGTTTTCCCGTAGCCCACGCTCTTCCAGGCGGTCGAGAATACGCCCGACGTTCGTGTCCATCGCAGTGACCGACGCGAAATATCCCTTGAGCGCCTCGCGGTTGCCCAGATTCTGATCGGTCAACCAGATGGCGTCGGGGTGCCGCTGCTCCTGCGGGCACGACTCGAAAGCGCAGTCGTCGTATGAGTCGACGATGTCTTGTGGGTGCTCGCCGATCCACGGGCTGTGCGGCGCTGTATAGTGCACGCTCAGGTAGAAAGGGTGGTCACCGTCAGCGTACTTGTCGAGCAAGCCCAGCGCCTCATTGGTAATCACGTCAGTGACGTAGCCAGGCTCGTCGACGAGTTGACCGTTGCGCACCATGGGCGCGTTGTTGTACGGGGCTCCCCCAAGCTGGTTGACGAACCAGTCGGTGAAGCCATGCTGAGGAATCTGGCTATCGCCCAGGTGCCATTTTCCCGACAGACCGCAGGTCCAGCCATTGCGCGCCAGTAAGTCGGTGTACCCGACCTCGCCCTCCATGAACCGGATGGCATCCGGGCCGACGTTGCCCTCGCTGATCCAGTCGTGAACGCCGTGCTGCGATGGGATCCTGCCCGTGAGAAGAGTCGCGCGACTGGGGGAGCATACCGGAGACGCTACGAAAAAATTCTCGAAGCGTGTGCCAGTCTCCGCAAGCCGATCAATATTTGGCGTACGAATCTCAGAGTTGCCGTAACAGCCTGCAGCCCAAACGCCCTGGTCGTCGGTGAGGATCAGTACGACGTTCGTTTTGTCTGCCATCTAAAGTTGACGATCTGAATTAGCGAATACCATGCCGTACGAAAGTCGCACATAATGGGCAACGTTGAAGGTCGGCTGCCACGAGTTCCAAGATTCTGTAAACAACATCACCTAGCTAGACCGCGTACTTCTCGACGGCGTAGGGGTCGAGTTCAAGACCGAGGCCGGGCCGGTCAGGATAGGGAGACCACATGCCATCTTTTGGCTGTGGGAACTCGGTGTACCAAGCGCCGTCGCCATCCTCGACCACATCGAGATACTCGAGGACCTTGAGGTTGGGCGTCGCACAGGCCAGGTGGAGGTGGACAAGCTGCGCCGCGTGCGGTGCAACGGGTAAGTTGAACGAGTGTGCCAGATGGGCCACTTTCATCCATTCGGTGACACCGCCGACACGCCCGACATCTGGTTGTACGATATCGGCCCCGCCTCCGGCGATCAATTGCTTGAACCCAAATTTCGTGTACTCGTGCTCGCCGGTTGCCACGTCGATTGTCGTTCGCTGACGAACCTCACGCAGGCCGTCGATATCGTCCGCCAGCACCGGCTCTTCGAACCAGCCGATCTGGTATTGCTCGAACTGCTGCGCCATATAGATCGCCTGGTTAGTATAGTAGCCGTTGTTGGCGTCGACGTAGAGGGCGATGTCATTCCCAACGGCCTGACGTACCGCCGCTACCCGCTCGATGTCCTCACGCTCGGCCTTGCCGAAGTCCTTACCCACCTTCATCTTGATGCGAGTGAATCCGCGCTCGACGAAGGCGGTCATCTCGCCCACAAGCTCGTCCTGCGTCAGATGCGTCCAGCCCCCGCTGCCATAGACTGGGACAGAGGCGGTATACGGTCCCAGGAGCTTGTACAGCGGTACTCCGAGCGCCTTCGCCTTCAAGTCCCAAAGACCGATGTCAACCGCCGAGATCGCAAGGAATGCGACGCCCTTGCGTCCGTAGCCGCGTACGCGCCAGAACATCCTGTCCCACAGTCGCTCGATGTCGAACGGGTCCTCGCCAATCAGCAAGTCTTTTAGTCCGTCCTCGATGACCTGACGCACACCCGGCGATCCTTCGCCAACGCCCAGGCCCTCGAAGCCCTCATCGGTCTTGATATGGACGAACAGCGTACCGCACCCCCGACCGATGGGCTGGTCGGGCAGCGTCGTAGCGTCCCAGATGGCCCGAACGTTGGGGTTCACCAGGACAGTAGTTGTCACGTCGGTAATCTTCATGCTGCTCCCTTACGGCTGTTTAGGTCGCAACGAAGTATAGATGTGGGTATAGGGGAGGTCAATCGGCGAAAGACAGCTACTCGTCTCGTCTCAGATCGCTTTCATAGCTGGTAGTACCTGTGGTGCCGAGGAGAAACCAGAATTGAACAATCGCCACGAAGAATTCGGACCGCGAGCCAAGTATTGAGTTTCACCGTGGAGGTAGGAGAGAACACGGTAGGAAACGACTTCACCCAGCGCCCTTTGAAGGATAATCGCGTCTTATAGGCTAGTGCGTGCCGAGCATTCTTACGTCCGACGACCGGACCGAATCGAGAGGAGTAACTTATGTACGTCAAACGCCTTCCATCTTCCCCTCTCCCCTTGAGGGAGAGGGTAGGGTGAGGGTGGAGGAGTTGTGCCACCAGCCGAGGTGGTGGCGAGCAGTTACTTGATAGCCCTTCGGCAGGCTCGGAGCGAACGGATAGGAGTCTTGTCGATTTTCTAGATTGCGATTTGCACGGTGTACTGTCCAGGGCAATCGGGCCAACCTGATGTACACCGACTCATTACAAGAGCAGTTGCAACTGGCAGACCGTCGGAAACATTGCCGTCACACTCTTTCGATACATCAATATCACTAATTTCAAAGCTGAAGAATTAAGACGCGATTGCCCTGACGCCTTTGTGCTCTCGCGATTGATGCTTGATTGACGACTACTCGTCGAAGAAGCCGACTTTGTTGAGCGCATTCCGCAGGCGAGACTTTTCCTCGTCTGTGAGGGAGCGGTTGGGGGTACGCCCTTCTCCGCACTCGAGGCCCATCCAGTTGACGATCTGCTTGACGCCAGAGATCACGTCGACTTCGAGCAGCGCCATGATGATCTCCGTGATTCGTGCCTGTGTACTCTCAGCAGTATCTGTGTCACCAGCTTTAAGCGCGCGATGGAGCTTTACGAACAGTTGCGGCATCATGTTGTAGGTCGCGCCAACACCGCCAGCCGCCCCCGCCTTTAGTGCCGGAAGCACGGCCGTATCCTCGCCCTCGAAGATCACAGGGTTATCACCGATTTTGAGGAAGGTTTCAAGTGCTTCAATATCGCCTGTCGAGTCCTTCATACCGATCACGTTCGGCAGCGCCAGCATTTCCTCGAACAACTCCTCTGTCATCGCGACGCCGGTTCGCTGCGGAATGTTGTAGATCAATAACGGCAGGTCTGACGCCTCGGCGACCGCCGTGTAGTATTGCACCAGGCCCAGGTGGTCGGGCTTGTAAAAGTACGATGGCGGCAGTGCGGCGATAGCATCGGCGCCAGCCAGGCTGGCATGTCGGGTCAGCGCGAGAGTCTCTGCGGTCTGGAAGGCACCCACGTGTGCGATCACGCCCGCACTGCCGTCCACCTCGTCGATCACACACTCGAGAGCGGCTTCCCGTTCCTCGCGGGTCAGAAGCAAGCCCTCTCCTGTTCCTCCGCATAGGTAGAAGCCATCGACGCCCGCATTGAGTTGGTGCCGGATGATCTTCCGCATTGCGTCTGGGCTGAAAAAACCATCCGAGCCGAAGGGGGTGACGGTCGCGGGGTATATGCCTGCAAGGGTTCGTGTCATGGTCTCCCTACGTTCAGTAAGTTGCACGGAAGTATAAGGACGAGACAGTGAACGGTCAATCGGACGATGTCCGGCTTAGGGATGGTCGTTACTTGTCGTAGCTGATGTTGGAAAACAGTGTTTTCGGCACGAACTGTGGTCTTCCGTCGGTGAAGCGCTCGATGCTGAAAAAGTCCAGCCTCGATGCGTCACCAGTAGCGATGTACTCGGCCATGTCCACGCCAGTAGCGGGACTGAGAATAATACCGACATGGTCGTGGCCAGACGCGACGCTGAAGCCCTCGTATCCGGGCACAGGGCCAAGTATGGGCATTCCATCGGGAGAGCCTGGGCGAATACCAGCCCGTGCTCCAACGAACTCGGCGTCTTTCAACACTGGGTATAGGAGAGTGGCGTTGTCGAATAGGCCATCAACTGCGCTAGTCGTAATCCGGTGGTCGAAAGCTCCTTCCTCGCGGCTAGCTCCGGCAAACATTGTGCCATCGTTTTGCGGAATGATGCTCTGTACAGGCCCCATCGGAGAAAAGCCGCGCATACGGATCGTGATTCGCTGTCCCTTGATCGGTCGAACTGGGATTGTTTCGGGCAGCCAGCGGTTGACAAGCCCTGTCCAAGCGCCGGCAGCAAGAACCGTGTGCTTGGCATGATATACGTCTGTCAGAGTACGGACGCCGATGACGCGGTCGCCGTCGAATTCGAGGCCGGTGACCTCAGCGCCTTCGATGCAGGTCGCGCCCAACTTGCAGGCCGCGTGGGCCAGCGAGTTGACGTAGGCCTGCCCCCGTATGTTGGCTTCCTGTGGGGAAAAGACCGCACCTTGAGCTTCTGGCGTCATATGCGGATCACGTTCAAACAACTCATCCCTGTCGATCCACTGCACCCCGATGCCAAGCTCTTCTTGCCAGATGAGATTGTTCTTCAAGACTTCGTGCAGTTCGTTGGTGAGCGCGACTTTCGTAACGCCGTATGGGCGGTACTCCGGGTCGACGCCGGAGTCTTTCAAATCTTGGGCCAGCCAGGGAAATATATCGAGACTACGCATGGCGAGATCGAAGTAGGGTTCGATGGTGTGGTCGACGTACCAGATCGGCCCGATGATACCGCCCGTAGCCCCCGATGCGCTCGAACCAAGGCTGTCCTTCTCGAACACCGTGCTGCGGATTCCCCGCTTCGCAAGCTGATACGCGATGGAGCACCCGATCACTCCACCGCCGATAATGGCAACGTCGGTCGTCTTTGGCATTACTTACACCTAGTCATATGGCGATGGCCGGTAGTATAAGAAACCGCCGCGGGTTTGCAAACCCACGGCGGTTTCCAATCAGTCTCGTCGTTCGTTCAGCGGAAACGAAGTGGAGGACTACTTAAAAGTCTTCTCACCCGCGCGAATTGGGACCTGCAAGCGGTTCTCGAAGGGGGTTAGCGGGCAACTCCACATTTCATTGTAGGCGCAGTAGGGGTTGTAGGCGTAGTTGAAGTCGACGAGAAGATTGCCGTTAGAGAGGGCGTGCGTTTCGAGATAGCGGCCCGCCGGGTAGGTCTCTTTACCGCTCGTGGCGTCAGTGAAGGGGAGGAAGAAGTCGTCGCCCTCGATATCCTTATATAGCGTAAGCTGCGCTGGCTGGCTGTCCACCTCGAAGGAAACAGTCGCCCATCGGTAGTATTTAGCCACGTCCCCGGTGCTCGTCTGCATCTCGATCATCTCGGGCTTCTCAAACTGTGTCGGTTTCAGTTCGATCTTGAGACTGCGGTTCTCGTCGTAATACGACAGCCCCTTGAAACTGCGCTGCTGATCCGGTGTCAGCGGTGCGTGGTGGTCTTGCTTGAAAAACTCGTCCTTGGACTTACGAAACTCGATTAGCTCGGACATTTTCTGTATGGCCTCCGTCGGCTGATTCTACCAAGTTAGACGCATCGACAGGGGTACAAGGTGCGAGGTGTTAGGGTGAGGTATGTACGCTAAGCTCAAACCTAACACGATTCACCTACTTCTCAACTGGGGGAACAACACTACTTCACGTATGCTGCGCTGGCCCGCGAAGAGCATGGCGAGGCGGTCGATGCCCACGCCCAGACCGCCGGTTGGGGGCATCCCGTGCTCGATGGCCACCAGAAAATCTTCGTCCAGGCGATCAGAGTCTTCGTTCTCGAATTCGCCGCGTAACTGCTCTTGCTTCTCCATGCGCTGTCGCTGGTCGATGGGGTCGTTCAACTCTGTGAAGGCGTTGCAGATCTCCATACCGGCGACGAAGCCCTCAAACCGCTCGACGAGCAACGGGTTGCCGCGCTTCTTCTTGGCAAGCGGCGACATTTCGACCGGGTAGTCGACCAGGAAGCTGGGCTGTACTAGGTGCGGCTCGACGGTATCCGACAACAGCTTGTCGAGCAGACCGCCCCAACTCATCTGGTGCCCGGCGTCGAGGCCGATGGCCTTCATCTCGGTCTTCAGAGACTCGATGTCGGGTGCCTCCAGGAAGTCGATACCGCTACGCTGCTTGATCTCTTCGCGCAGGTCTAGGCGTGGCCAGGGCGGCGTGAAGTCGATGGTCTCGCCCTCGAACTCGACAGTCGCTGAACCAAGTACGCCCTGCGCGAGGGTAAAAAACATCTGCTCGACCATCGCCATAACGTCGTTGTAGTCGGCAAAAGCCTCGTAGCTCTCCATCGTCGTGAACTCGGGATTGTGAGTGACGTCCAGCCCTTCGTTGCGGAAGACGCGACCGATCTCGTACACCTTCTCGAAGCCTCCGACAACAAGTTGCTTGAGGTGTAATTCAGTTGCTATGCGGAGGTACAGGTCGCGGTCGAGGGAGTTGTGGTGTGTCGCAAAGGGACGTGCCGAGCCACCGGCAGGCACCTGCACTAGAATAGGCGTTTCTACCTCCATGAAGCCTCGCCCGTCCATGAATCGCCTCAGGGCGCTTATCATTCGGCTTCGCATGATTGCGATGCGACGGGCATCCTCGTTTGAGATGAGGTCGAGGTACCGCTGACGAAAGCGGGCCTCCACATCGGTGAGGCCGTGCCACTTCTCTGGGAGGTTGCGGATCGACTTCGACAGCACCGTCCACTCTTGTACCTCAATAGTCGCTTCGCCGGTCCGCGTGCGGAAGACGGGACCCGCCGCGCCGATCCAATCGCCGATATCCAACTCCTTGAGTGTTTCATAGGTATCGGTAAGGCTGTTTCGTCGGAAGAGCAGTTGAATGTTGCCTTCGCCGTCCTGGATGTCAGCGAAAGTGGCACGCCCCATGCCGCGATACCGCACGATTCTCCCGCCGACCGAGACGGTTTCCGTGCGGGCCTCGTCTTCACCCTCATTCGCCTCCTCGGCCAGTTTGAGGAGATCGGTCGCCTGGTTCGAGGTATGTGTGCGGTCGTAGCTGTGGGGGTATGGGTCGATGCCCTGATCCCGGAGATTTTGGAGTTTCTCCAGGCGGACTTGCATAAGTTGGTTTTCTGGTTCTGCCACGGGTTTTCTCCTTACAACAAGAGAGGCGTCTTTCAGGGGAAGGACGCCTCTTCGGGTATTCGTACTCTTCGTATCGAAATCTTCCCTTATCGTATCCTCGTGATGGTCAGCTTGTTGACCCCCGAGGGGGTCTTGACCTCCACGACATCGCCGACCTTATGGCTGACGAGCGCCTTCCCAACGGGGGACTCTATCGATATCTTGCCTTCAAGAGGCGCGGCCTCGGCGGAACCGACGATCTCATACTGTTGTCTGCGATTGGCCTGATCCTTCACGTTCACCGACGAGCCGAACCCGACGACACCTTTTTCAAGCATACTCTTGTCGGCCACGACCGCCCTATCGAGAATGTACTCGATCTCCGATATCCGTCCTTCGATAAAGGCCTGCTCGTTCTTCACCTCTTCGTAGTCGGCGGTGTTGCCGACTACGCCAGCTTCATGGGACTTGCTGATCTGGGAAGCTATCTCCATCCGACGTACGTTCTTGAGGTGCGACAATTCGTCTTCGAGTTTTTGCTTCCCTTCGGCGGTGATGTACTCTTGGCGGCGAACCATAAGTGGCCCCATAATCAAAAAGACTGAGTGGTTCGGCGATTCCTCGCAACCACACTCAGCCCGTTGACGATATTTTATCTCGTCATACGAGGAATGTAAATGAATGCGTCGGGGGTCGTCCTAACCTTGCCGGTCTCTTGGGAGTCCCCAGTTTTGAACAAAATGGGCGTCCTTCCCGCGAAGAACGCCCGTTTTGTACCTTGATTATCCTATTACGCTTACGGCTGGATACTCCCTCTTCGTGTGAACCTGGGCAAGAAAACGCCCGCCGCCACCAGTGCTGCTCCCAATAGAGCGAACATCCAGAGCAGAGAGTTGCCTAACCCGACATCGCCCGTGACCGGGAGCGCAGGTGCGGACCTCAGGAACAGGATGTAGGTGCCTGACTGAGTCGTGTTGGTCAACATGGACTGGCTGCCAAGTTGCCCAACGCTGTAGAGCGTTTGGCGATCAAGCCACGACGCAGGATTCGAGTCCGGCTCTACCCGCTGGTAGATGATGTCCTTCGCAAGGAACCTGCCGAGCACAGCTCCTCGGCCCCCCAACTTCTCGACCTCTTCCTGTATCAGATCTGAGATGATGTCTATCGACTCGCCCTGAGGAGCATCTCCAATTGGCGTGCCGCTCCCGTCTGTGATCGTAAGCACGATACAGCGTAGCACCTCACCATTTCTTGGGAAGCGGCGGTTTGGATCGTCGGGGTCGCAGAATCCGACACCCGCGCCGACTTCTCCTGAGCTTGGTCGTACGAAGTTGGCTGGTGGGAAGCCACCGGTGGAGGGGAGCGCAACGGGCGTTCGCCGATCTGGCGTCGGTTCCGGCGGCGGCGTGCTCGCCGGAACAGGGGTCGCCGTGGCCGCCTCTGGGACTGGTGTCGGTGTGGCAGTCTCTTCTGGTGTACCTGTTGGGGTCCACAGCAAGATGTGAGTGCCTGAGAACCGAGTTGTCATTACTAGGGCAGGCGGTCCAACACTGTACAGCGACGAGATCGAGAACCACAGGTTCGGGTTCATGGAACTCCGCCACTGGTAGTTGATTCGTCCGAGCGCGTGCTCGTTGAGTGCGCCTGGTCGCCCGTCCATCAGGTCTAGATTAGCGGTCGTAAGCGTATACGAAAAGTCCTTTTGCTGGCCGGGGAGCACGCTTGACACCTGGCCGCCGTTTTGATCGAAGAACTGCAACTGGCGACACCACAGTACTACACCCGGAGGAGCCTGAATATTTGAACTACACGCAGTAACCTGTGGTGTTGGCAACGGCGGCACTGGTGTCGACGTCGGGCCCGGTGTGTTCGTCGGTGCTGGCTGATTCCCCTGCGACGACTGTGTTTGATCGACCAGGTCGTTGTTGGTCGGGTCTGGGTCTGCGGAGGCACTGCCGGCATTGATTTCATGGTCGATGGTGCCAGTCTGAGTCGCCCGTAAGGTGATCGAGAAGCCAATCTGACTGCCGACGGGTATGTCTCCGGAGCCGTTGCCCAAGCTCGAAAGGTCGCACTCGATATTGCTGCCAACCTGCACACAAATGCCCGGTGGGACAGATCCGACGAACTCGACGCCTGGAGGCAACTGATACGTCACCTTGGCATCGCCAGCGTCCGAAGGCCCGGTGTTCCGAATCGTCAGGTCGAGGTTGAAGGTTTGACCCGCCGTAGCTGAGGATGGAGCGGCGATATCCACAGCCACAACGTCTGATTGCCGTGTGGACGGCGTCTGCTCTGGCGCGGTGTTGTTTGCCGGATTCCCTTCGTTCTCCGTAGCGGAGACACTTGCCGTCGCGTCGAGGTTGGCGCCCTCAACGAGCGATGGGGCCACTGTCACGGTTACATCCAGCGACTCGGTCTCGGTATTACCCACCGCCACTGTGCCGAAGTTACAGGTGACAATAGTCGGATCCGCAACCGTAGGCAAACAGTCAGAACTCGTCGCCAGGAACTGGAATGACCTGAACGACACCGCTGTCGCACCGCCTCCGGTCGGGACGAAGGTCGTGCCAGCGGGGAGTTGCAGTGTCGACTGTACGTTGGTCGCATCGAAGACCGGCCCGTTATTGGTCACGCTGACCGTGTACGTCAAGTCTGTACCAGCAACCGCTGGGCTGGGGTCGGACTGTACGTCTACCTCAAGATCGACCACGCGCACCACGTTCGGGTTACCCGGCGGAACGAACGTTGGCGGACCGCTCGGTGGGACCGTGATGACGGTAACTGGGAAAGGCAGCGGAGTGCCCGGTGGAGTTGTCTCATCAACGCCAACGGTAAGATCGATATCGAACTGTGCGGCTACTCCAGCATTCAGGTTTCCGACGTTACAAGCCACGCTCTCTGGGAAAGTAGGTCGCTGGGTCAGCACACACCCTGCGGTGGCGCTTTGAAGCACGATCAGTGGATCATTTGGTACATCCACATCGAAAGTAACTCCCGTCGCGTCCGAGGGGCCATCATTGATGATGGTCACCTTCACTACCAGGTCCTCTCCCGCCTCAGGAGGCTCGGGATTGAAGGTTTGAATGATCCTGATGTTGACGATGCGGACGATTGTTTGTATTTCGTTGACGCTGTTGTTACCAAGGTTTGTGCCCGTTTCGCTTGCATCAAACGTGACAGCGGCATTGTTGGTCAATGTATCACCAGCGACGCCTGAAGACGACAACCTGGCCGCGACGGAAATATCCACCGTGGCGCCATTGGCGACGTTGCCAACGTTACATGTTACGGTCCCTCCTGCTTCGCTACAGGTGCCCGCCGTGGAAGTTGCGTTCACAAAGGTCAGTGTCGCCCCACCCGCAGGTATCGGCAGGGTGTCGGTTACCACAACGTTGCTTGCGTCAGAATCTCCATTGTTCGTGACTGCAATATTATAGGTAACGACTCGACCTGCGACGATTTCGCCGGTAGGATCACCAGCTGGATTAAGAGTAGCCGGATCGGCTGTCTTGGTGACCACGAGATCGAATTCACGGTCGATGGTCGTATTCTCGGTAAGGGCAGTGTTGTTCAGGGGGAACAGATCACCAGCGTCACTGCCGCCCGTTACTGTGAGGTCGAACGATGAGCCGTCAGCGGCATCAGACGGGACATGGACTACGATAGTCACCTGCTCATTGCCGCCGTTCGCGATGTCAGGCAGTGTACAGGTCACTTGCCCTCCAGAAGGAGGGTTGCAAGCCCCACCCGCCGGGGGATTCGAGCTGACGAAGGTCGTCCCGGGTGGCAGGGTGATCGTGACAGTCGGATTTGTTGCTCCGTCGGTACCGAGGTTATCAACGTCGATCGTGTAGGTGACGTCGGTACCCGCGACAGCATGGTCGGCGTCGTCGGTGATCGTGACCTGAATGTCGGCGCTGGAGTTGACGTTCACTGTTTCCGTAGCCGAGTCGTTGCCAGTGTTCGTCAGAGTCTCGTTTACTGCTCCAATGGAGGCCGTGTTGGTGACATCTGTCCCTTCCGGCGTCGCGCCGTCGATTACGGCGGCGATTGTAAACGAGGCAGTCGCACCATTAGCAATAGTTCCCAAAGTGCAGGTCGGTGAACCCGCTGGGTCCTCTGCACAGCCAGCCGTTGTGAAACTTGCGATCTCTGCGGGAAGGTTATCGGTGACGGTCACCCCGCTGGCGTCGGACGGGCCGTTGTTCGTCACGGAAACCGTGTATGTGACCGTGCCACCGACGACCCGTACGAGATTCTCGTTTCGGAGGTCATGCTGCAACAGACTCAGGTCGCGCGCGTTCTCCCAAAATACGAGCTATTCCTGACCGAGTTTCCCACGGTGGCCAGACTGGCCGAGGCTCCTGACGCGAAACTGCTGTTAGTGTGGGAGGGTATTGGCTACTGGAGGCGGGTGCTGTATCTTCGGAACGCGGCGAAAATGATCGTCGACGAATTCGAAGGCGTGTTTCCCTCAGATACGCCAACACTACAAAGCCTGCCGGGCGTAGGGCCATACACCGCTAACGCGGTTGCATGCTTCGCCTTCGGAAGCGCGGAACCTTTTCTCGATACCAACATACGGCGGGTCTATCTCCACTTTTTCTTTCCGGACGGCGAAGGTGTACCCGATAGTCAGATCATGGACATCGCACGTGAGGCCGTTCGGAGTGACAACCCTCGCGAGTGGCATTACGCCCTTTTCGACTACGGCGCGATGGTGCTTCGGGACAGCAAGATCAATCGGCGAAGCAGTCACTACTCAAAGCAGAGCGCGTTTGACGGGTCGTTTCGCTCGTTTCGCACGAAGGCCGTCCGCCATCTGCTCACCCGCCCCGGTAACGTCATATCGCAAGCCGAATTGAATCTGTTCCTCGCGGGTCACCTCGCAGCTGATGACCATCCATATGCTCCTCAAGAAGTGATCGACGCACTCGTCAAAGATGGCCTGCTCAAGACAATAGGCGATACGTACTCGTTGTAACCAAACGGCTCGCGGCCTCGCTCACCAAAAGTCCGCTCCGCTGGTATACTGAGCCTGCGTCAATGATCGGTGTCCGAATTGACCCGTCCGTCGCACTACGAAGCCTGACGGGGCGTTGAAAATCCGGCTGTCGCCGCCGATAATCTTTGTATATGCGCTATCATCTGAGACTTCTTAGGTTCTTCGCGCTGTCTCTGGCCGTCCTCAGCATCACGTTCTCGACCACAACCCAAGGACAGGAGACAGAACCCGACTACGGCAAACTCGACGCCGCCCTTTTAGGCGCGGTATCGTCGGGCCTCCCGGGCGCTCAGGACGTGAGCGAAGAAGTCCGCGAACATATCGCTCAGTTCACGTCCCACTCCGTTAAGGACGTGCAGGGTAGCGATTACGTCGACGGCCTTATTAAGACCGACGGCTCCCTCGATGGGCTGCGGAGTCTCGGCGTGATCGTGCAGAGTGTCGTCGGTGAGGTTGTGTCGGCCAGGATGCCGGTCGAGAGCCTCAGCCAGCTAACATCGCTGCCTAACGTCGAGTTCATCGAAGCGTCCAGGCAGCTTGCGCCATTCAACGACACCAGCGTCCCTTCCACCGGTGCGACGAATTTCCACAACGCTGGTATTGATGGTACAGGCGCCATCGTGGTGGTCATAGATACGGACATCGACTTTACCCACAACGACTTCCGTAATCCCGATGGGACGACTCGAATAAAATTCATTTGCGACCAGACCGATGCGCCGCTGGGGGGAGACGGAACCTGTCCGGGACTGGGCTCCCCGACCGGAGGCACGCTCTGGACAGAGGCACAGATCAACACCCACCTCGATGGGGGGAATCAGGTCCGACAGGCCTTTACTGAAACGCATGGTTCCCACGTGACCGGTAGCGCAGCCGGCGACGACTCAACGTACGGAGGTATGGCCCCCGGCGCGGACATTATCTTCGTCAAGTCGACCCTCAGTTCCGACGATGTGGTCAACTCGCTCAGCTTCATCGATCAGAAGGCTGGCGAGCTTGGACTTCCGTATGTGATTAACATGAGCTTCGGCGGCCACTCCGGTCCTCACGATGGAACCGATGCAATGTCCTTGGCGATCAACTCGCTTGTTGGGGCAGGCATACAAGGCAAAGCGGTCGTGGCTGCCGGTGGCAACGAGGGCGGAAGCAACATTCACGCTAGTGCCGACCTCGTAAATGGCGCACAGACCGTTCAAATCGACGTACCTGGTGGGGCAGTGCAGTTTGCGGTCGAGATTTGGTACGACGGTACTGAAACCTTTACGTTTGGGTTCACCGACTCTCTGGGGGGTGGGCAGACAAGCTTCTGACCTGGCTCAGGGACGACCTTCTGTAGCACCAACTATTGTTTCCAGGTTTCGCACAGCTTTACTCAATCCACACACAACAACTCCAGAGAGGTCCGATTGCTGATTGTTCCGCCGGATGGAGGCAATCAGATCGCCGCGACGGGCACCTGGAGCTTCACCCTGAGCGGCACACCGACGAGCAACGGCGTGTTTCATGCCTGGTGCTCGACAGGGTGTACCTTTCCGAACGGCGATACCGACTACACGATAGGAGAGCCCGCCGTTGCTGCGAACGCGATCACAGTTGGTGCGATTCGCAACAAAGGCTGTTGGACGAACGCTCAAGGAAGTACCCCTTGCTACGAGTTTCCAACAGACCCGGCGGGCATCATCTCCGGTTTCTCCAGCAAAGGCCCAACACGGGACGAGCGTATCAAACCCGATATTGTCGCCCCTGGTGAGGGAATCGGATCTGCGTTATCGAGTGACGGGTCAGCAAACAGTTCCATCATTCTCCCCGGCAGCACTCACTTTATCAATCAGGGGACCAGCATGGCGTCACCCCATGTTGCAGGTGCTGTCGCCCTGTACCTGGCGGAGAATCCATCACTGGATGCGGCGACAATCTTGCAGACCCTGAAAGACAGCGCGATTGCAGACGCCCAGACCGGCACAGTGCCGAACAACTCCGCCGGATATGGGAAGATGAACATCGCACCGCTGGGGGTTGTACTACCGACCCTTGGCATCTCCGATTTGAGCGTGGGTGAAGGCGTCGGCGATGCGACACTGACCGTAAGCCTTAGCCCAGCCGCGGGCCAGACCGTCACCGTCGGCTACGGCACCGCCGACGACACCGCGGCCTCGGGCGAAGACTATATCCCTACTGGCGGGACGGTCACATTCCAGGCCGGCGAGACGAGCAAAACTGTCACTGTGGCGATCATCAACGACAGCGATATCGAGAGTGACGAGACTTTCGAAGTCGAATTGTCTAGTCCTACTGGCGGCGCGCAGATCAGTACCGCCAACGACATCGCGACTGTCACCATTCAGGACAACGACCTGGCTGTGACAAAGACCGCGGACACGAACGGCACGTGTACCCCCGGCGATTGCTCCCTCCGCGAGGCCATCGCAGCCGCCACGACCGGCGCGACTATCGTCGTCCCAGCGGGCACCTACACACTCGACTTCGGGCAACAGTTATTTATCAACGAGAGTCTCACCCTGTTCGGTGCCGGAGCAAACGACACAATCATCCAAGCGAACGTCTCGCGGAACACGGCGAACTTCGAGGTCATAAATATTCAGTCTGGAACGGTCACGATTTCCGGCGTCACCGTTCGGCATGGGAAAGCTGCTAGTGGCGGCGGGATAGTTATCCTCACCGAAGACTCGGTGACCATCTCCAACAGCACGATATCTGACAACGATGCCGACGCCGGTGGAGGTATTCTCACTAATCTGAACGCTAAGCTGACGATCATGGATTCGACGATCATCGGCAACTTGGCGGGGTCAAGCGCCGGCGGCGGCATATACCTGAACACTGCGAGCACTTTGTCCATTACGGGCTCGACGATCACGGGCAACAGCGCCGCTCAAGGTGGAGGCATCTTCAACGGGGGCACCTCGGCAACGATCACGAACAGCGCATTGAACAACAACTCAGCGACGGGAGCCAACACCGGCGGCGGCGCGGTGCTGAACAACACTGGCTCGCAGCTTACGATCACCGACTCAACACTAACTGGAAACATGGCCCCGGCTGGAATTGGCGGAGTTCTTCTCAACAGTGGTGATGCTGCGATTACTAACTCTACGCTCGGAAACAACACGTCAGGTTCATCTGGCGGTGCGATCTACACTGCTTCCGGCAGCCAGGTGACAATCACTAACAGTGCCTTGAGTTCGAACTCCAGTAGTGCTTCAAGCGGCGGTGCGATCAGCGCCGACCCCGGGGCAGTAGTTACGGTCACAGAGTCTACCCTAAGTGGAAACACGGCTAATGGCAGTGGCCAGGTCGGTGGCGCGATATTTAACAACGGCACTGTCACATTGTTGAGAAGTACCTTGAGCGGGAACTCGGCTGGCAGTATTGGCGGCGGCGCGGTTTACAACAATGGCGCGATACTTAACGTCACCAATAGCACATTGAGTGGTAACTCAACCACCGGGCAGGGTGGAGCAATTACGAACTTCAGTGGCACTGTGACGATCTTGAATTCAACGATAACTGCGAACTCTGCAGATGGAAATTTCGGAGGTATTCTTAGTTTCGACCAAGGCGCCGGGTCAAGCACGACCTTAAAAAACACTCTGTTGAGCAACTCCAATGGCGACTGCAACTTCGGCGGGACATCCTCTTCCCTCGGCCACAATATCGATACGGACTTCTCGTGTGGTCTCAATCAGTTTGGCGACCACGGTGGCACCGCCAACCTGAAAATCGGCCCGCTCCAAGACAACGGTGGTCCAACATTCACCCATGAGTTGCTGTCGGGCAGCGTTGCCATCGACGCGGGCGACGACACTGCCGCACCGTCCACCGACCAGCGTGGCTTCGAGCGAGATGGTACTAGCGACATAGGCTCCTTCGAGTCGGCAGGTGCGCTTCCGTCCCACGCACTGACCGTAAGCAAGAGTGGCACGGGCACGGGCACCGTGACCTCGGCCCCGGTTGGTATCGACTGCGGCGGCGACTGTTCCGAGCCCTTCGTTCAGGGGACACAGGTCACTCTGACTGCCACACCCGACACGGATATTCTCTTCGCGGCCTGGATCGGCTGCGACACCGTGAACGGCGACCAGTGTGTCGTTACGATCAACGCACCGACGACTGTTGAGGCTGTGTTTAACGAGAAGGACCCCCCGCCGTTGTACCTTGACCAGTGGGGCGCTCAAGGTGATGGAAACGGTCAGTTCGAGTCTCCGACTGGAATCGCAATAGACTCGTCTGGCATTGTCTACATAGTTGACAGCGGCAACGACCGCATCCAGAAATTCGACTCTTCTGGCAATTTCTTCGATTCCTTCGGCAGCGGCGGCACCAGTCCAGGCGAGTTCCACACGCCTTCGGGCATCGTAATCGACGGGTCTGACAATATCTTCGTATCGGATGAGGGCCTACACCGCGTCCAGAAATTCGACACTTCTGGCAATGTACTCGGCCAGTGGGGCACCTTCGGCTCTGGCCAAGCGGCAGACGACGGTGATTTCAATGCCCCAAGAGGTCTGGCAGTTGATGGCTCCGGTAACGTCTACGTCGCCGACAGCAAGAACCATCGCGTCCAGAAATTCGACAACGCGGGCAACTTCCTTGCTAAATGGGGCAGCTTTACTAACAGCGAGATGCTAGAAGACGGGAAGTTCAATGAGCCATCTGGCATAGCCATCGACGGCTCCGGCAACATCTTCGTTACAGAAAAGTTCAACGACCGTGTGCAGGTCTTTGCTAGCGGAATGAACTTCGTCCGCAAGTGGGGCACCGTCGGGAGCGGCGACACGCAGCTGTTTCGTCCGTCCGACATCGCCGTGGATTCTGCCGGAAACGTGTACGTTGCTGACACCAACAACCACCGCATTCAGAAATTCGAGCCGACGGGTGGGGCGATCAACAACTGGGGTGGGCAAGGCACCGGCGAAGGCCAGTTCAACATGCCGCAAGGTGTGGCCGTCGGCCCGTCGGGCGACGTTTTTGCAAGCGACACTAACAATCACCGTATTCAGAAATTTGTGCCGTCACCTATCGTCGTCAACACGACCGACGACGAGCTAAACACCGACGGCGACTGCTCCCTCCGCGAGGCCATCCAGGCAGCCAACACCGACACCGCCGTCAGCGGCTGCCCGGCGGGCACGGGCGGGGATACGATCGTACTTCAGGAGAATGCGACATACTTGCTGACGATCTCAGGAGCCAACGAAGACGCCAACCAGACCGGCGACCTTGACATCACGAGCGACGTGGCTATCGAGGGGAATGGCGCGACGATTGATGGAGGGTATCGGCCTGTTGGTCAGGCGGCCGATGGGTTTGGGGATAGAGTGCTGGGGGTGCAAAATGGTGCAACTTTCAACGTAAGGAATATCACAGTCACAGGAGGTAGTTCTGACTTTGGAGGTGGCATCCTTAACGTCGGCGGCACGCTAACTGTGATCGACAGCACCGTCGTCGCCAATACTGCGTCAAGTCATGGTGGTGGCATCGAAAGCAACGGCACACTGACCCTGACCAACAGCGCTGTCAGGCTTAACAACGCAGGTGACTCCGGTGGCGGCATCTGGAGCAGTGGCGCACTAATGCTGTCCAACAGCATCGTTTCTGACAACACGGCTGGCCGTAGCGGTGGCGGCCTAAGGAACTTCAGTGGCAGCGTGGATATCACCAATACCAACGTAAGTAGCAACACCAGCGACTCTGCAGGAGGCATCCTAAACACAAGCGGTACGATGTCATTGATGAACAGCTCCGTCACCGGCAATACTGCGAGTGTCAATTCCGCGGGAGGTATCTACAACAGGGATACGCTTAGCCTCATTGATAGCATGGTAGCCGGCAACTCTTCCGGCTCCAGCGGGAGTGGAATTGTCAATGAGGGGGGGATTGTGACACTGATTAGTAGCACCGTCAGCGACAACTCGGTCGATAACGGGAGTGGGGGTGGCATCTTCAACGGTGGCATCTTTAAGGATGGCGGCATCGTGAGAGGCACGACGATCTTGACGAACAGCACCGTCACGGCCAACTCCTCTACCATTGTCGGTGGCGGTATCCTTAATGTCGACGGCACTCTCACCTTGACCAATGCCACCATTGCTGGCAATTCTGCCGGCAATGGTGGCGGACTCTATTCCGAGCCCAGTGGAACAATATCGTTGAGCAACACGATGATTGCACAAAATCTCGATGGTAAAGATTGTGTCGTAAACAGCCCTGTCGTTTCGTTGGGACACAACCTCGACAGCGATGGTTCCTGTAATCTGAACGGCACCGGAGACCTCAGCAACGTCGACCCCAAACTCGGCCCCCTAACCGACAACGGTGGCCCTACGCTCACCCACGCCCTCCTTATCGGCAGCCCGGCAATTGACGCCGGCGACCCCGGCACACCCGGCAGCGGAGGCACTGCCTGCGAGGCCACTGACCAGCGGGGCATCGCCCGGCCCCAACGGACTCGGTGCGACATCGGCGCGTTCGAGCTAGAACCGTTGCCGACTATCTCCATCGCCGGCGTCACTGTTGGCGAGAGCGTCGGGGACGCTCAATTGAGTATCACGCTCAGCGAGACGTTTACCCGCGACGTAGTAGTCGAGTACTCGACTACCGACGGCACGGCCCATGCCTCCGCCGACTATACCCCAACGACGGCCACAGCAACGGTCCTGGCAGGCTCGATCTCCAGTGTGGCAACCATCCCAATCGCAGACGACGTTGTCGATGAACCCGACGAGACATTTACGGTCGCCCTTTCCAATCCGATCAGCGCGGAGTTGGACACAGGAGCAAGCACCGCGGTCGTTACCATCCAGGACGATGACCCCCAGCCAACCGCCTCGATAGGGGACGTGTCCGTAAATGAAGGCTCCGGCACTCTCGCCTTCCCCTTGGCCCTGAACGTGGCTTCAGGATTCGACGTTACGGTCGACTTCACGATCTCTGATGGCAATGCTGCTTCGCCCGACGACTATTCGTACGTCGGTACCCAGGGCAACGATGCCACCGACTCGCTGACCATCGCGGCGGGCAGCAACACCGGCGAGATCGTCATCAACATCGTGGACGACGTCCTGAACGAGAATGACGAGCAGTTCACGATCAGTATCTCGAACCCGATCAACGCCGAGATCGGCAATAACTTCGCTGTCGTTACCATCGAGGACAACGACCCCGAACCCAACATTGTGGCGGGCGATCTGACTGTCGACGAGGGTGATGGAGATATTGCGTTTCCAGTGACCCTGGACGCACCGTCCAGCTTCAACGTGACCTTCGACTACGCCCTCACCGATGGCACCGCGACCGACTCTGGTGACTACCGGCCTCCGGTCGTCCTCGCGTTCGGCGATACGGTGACGATTCTTGCGGGTGCTACGACGGGGGATATCACCGTCTCCATCGTCGACGATGCGCTTGATGAGCCCGACGAGAGCTTCATCGTTACGCTGTCCAATCCGGCGAAGGGACTGTTGCCACAGGAGTCGGAAGCATCCACGGTTACCATTCAAGACAACGACCCGACCCCGACGGTCTCTATATCAGATGCCGTCGTGAACGAGGGAGTAGGCACGGTCGAACTGATCGTCTCGATCGACGCCTTGTCTGGACGTAACGTGACTGTGGACTACGTCGCCTTCGATGGCTCGGCGCTCGCGGGGCTGGACTTTATCAATGTCAGCAGCGCTGCCAGTATTGCTACCGGTACGACGAGTACGACGGTCTCCGTCACGATTGTGGACGATAACATTTTCGAACTCGACGAAACCTTATCAATTGATCTGCTCAACCCAACGAATGCAACGCTTGCTGGCGGAGGCGGCAGTGTCGGCACCGTCACGATTCAGGATGACGATGTCGCACCAACTATCAGCATTCAAGAAACGGCAGCGATTACCGAGGGCGATGGCAGCGCTCAGACTCAGGTCGATATCGAAGTTGTGCTCACCAATGTCCTGTATACCGACGTGACGGTCGAATTCGCCACATCCGACGGCACCGCGACGGCTGGCCAGGACTACGTCGGCGCGACCAACTCCGTGACCATCGCCGCTAACACTACATCGACGACGATTCAGGTTACGGTCGAAGGCGACGACTCCGACGAGAATGACGAGACATTCGTGGTCACGATCTCGAATTCAACGTCAGCCGTAGGTAGCCTCACGATTACGCGGGGCACCAGCACCGTCAGCATCCTCGACGACGACGGCGCGATCGTTGCCGAGACCGCGCTCCAACCAACGTTGGATGTCGATGATGTCGCTTTTGCCGAGCTTCGTGTTGAACGGCTGAAGTACGACGGCGGTGAATTGACGTTCGGGTCTGCGAACGGCTTTCAGTCGTTCGATGCAACACTCACGTTCGACATCAACGCTGTCGAAATTCTTGACGTACGGGAAGTGGCCGAGTTCGCAGGTAATACCAACTTCGACTCGACTTCGGTGCCCGGCCAGCTTACTATTTCTGGTTCGATTGCAGGTGCGCCTGCCGACATCGGGCCTCTCGTCCTCGCGAAGATCGTCGTTCGACTGACCGGCAGTAGTGAAACTGATACGCAGTTGACGGTCACGAGTCTTCAGGTCACTGAGGCGACTTCCGGCACTGCTTTCAATCAACAGGAGCAGGTCTCCAACACGTACCGGCGCGGCGACGTTCGGGCCGATGGGCAAGTAAAGGCGACCGATCGGCTCTTCCTGACACAATGCCTGCTAGGGTTGCGCGACTACGGGACAGCGGTCACCGAGTGTCATCCGATCAACGCTGCATCCATTGAGCACGACGACCCAATTGGCGATATGCCGACCGAGACGGACGGTCTCTACATCAGTCAGCTTGTCGTCGAGCTTCGTGATGCGAGCTTCAACCTGATACCGTAGACCGTGTCGGCGAAAGGAAGTCTCATGAACGATACCGTATATCGCGTCGCTGCCATCGGCTGTGGTAGGAAGGGCACAGAGCACGCTCGTGCATACAACCTCAACCCTAGAGCTGAGGTCGTTGCTGCCTCGGATCCCGATCCCGAGAATCTCAAAATATTCACGGAACGCTTCGGGGTGCCAGGGTATGCCGACTACGACGAGATGCTCCGCAAAGAGAAGATCGACATCGTCTCGGCCATCTTGCCGGTTAGCTCCAATCCGCAGGTCGTGCTGGACTGCGCGCGCTACGATGTCCCTGCAATCTGCACAGAAAAGCCTTTCGCCGCGCGTCTATCCGACGCCGACCGTATGGTAGACGAGTGTCGCAGAAGGGGTATCAAACTCGGAGCTGGTGACCTCGAACGCAATCATCACTACTACTGGGAAGCGAAGGAGATGATCGCGGCGGGTGAGGTCGGCCCGGTACGGAGCATAAGCTTCAACCAGGGTAGCGGCACTCAGTTGTCCGGCGGCGCTTGCCAGATATTCAGCCTCATTCGCCTCTTTGCAGATGACGCCAACGTGGACTTCATAACAGGGTGGGTCGCCGACGACCCCTGGAGCGAGTACGACCAGGGTGGTGCCGGATATATTCGGTTCACTAACGGCGTCGAGGCATTTCTCCACCGCAAAAATACCGCACGCTACGGCTTCGAGGTGCTGTGCGAGCGCGGCCGTTTCACCAGCGACAATATGCAAGTCAAGATGTACTCACACTCCCCTGACGAGACCCGCCCGACGCTCACTAACTCGATCAGGGTCGAAGACGCTTTTTCCGACGAAGCTGGCATCCACGCCGAATTCGGCACCATCGACGAGGAGGGCTGGGAGCGCCCCGGCAACCGGCAACGTGCCACCGTACAGTCCATGATCGACGCCCTCGATCAGGATATTCAGCCGCGCGGCAGCGGTGACAATGGGCGGAAGGTTCTCGAAATGGCAATCGCCATCCGCGAGTCCCATCGGCAGGGTCACGCACCGGTAAAGTTTCCCCTTGCTGACCGTAGTTTGAAGCTGATTCCTCTCCCCGGTCGGATGTACAACAAGAAAGAGGTCATGGGCCGGGAGGCATACGCCAAGGAAATCGGAAGATACACACGAGGACAGACCATTTGAGTGGTGATAGACTGCCTTATGGGGCGTGCCACAAGTCGAATGTCGCCGTCCATCTGGCGGTGGCCTTTCGCTGCATCGGTGCGTTTGACAGCAGTTTTGACAGCAACCCAAGTGGAAAACTGACAATCTGCAACTACTTCCCAAAGGCCGGACATGAAAAAGGGACAGGTGTTATTCACCCTGTCCCTTTTGTTTACGGAGGCACATCGGGCCTTGGACTAGCCGAGTATGTAGTCGGCGGCACTGGGTCGAGCCTGTGAAAAGGCGACAAAGGCATCTGCTTGTCACTATCGAGTATCTTGAGCCTGCCGTAGAAATTGGTAGTAGTGTTGACAAGTTTCTCAAGAGCCGAAGGGTGTGCACCTGCCTACCTCCCTGCCCTCAGCGTTGCTCGCACTGGATACCCTCCAACTCCGTAGACGCATACCCAAGCAACGGCGGTACAAGCCGAGGAGTCGTACTGGAGTTGACCCGGTTTGGTGGACACCTTGAGACTTGGGGGTATCACCCGAGGAAAGGAAGTTCACATGCCGAAGACGAAAGCACCATATCCGCCCGAATTCAAGGCTGAAGCAGTGCGTCTGTGTC
>Ga0209501_10000725_pt1 | contig 38627 bp, 40 predicted proteins | sample ArcticOcean_MG_C_4_FD_187434 | JGI IMG/M metagenome (GOLD analysis project Ga0209501, IMG submission 187434) | Marine microbial communities from western Arctic Ocean - ArcticOcean_MG_CB4_134 (SPAdes) (version 2) | ecosystem: Environmental > Aquatic > Marine > Oceanic | place: Arctic Ocean...
TATCGAAATACCCTTCTTCACCAGTTACCCTTTTGTAGATTGCATCCGCCACTATGTGTGAAATTCGACGCCAGTTGGTCCCAATCGTCGTATATACTTGCCCAATCATTTGTTGCTGTGCGAATACATCCCAAAGGCGGAATTGGGCCCTCATACGATTATTAGAGATTAACGTAACGTGCCCCTGAACCAGGGCTTGGGCGTTGAGGATACGCCAATTCTGAAATTGAGGCACTGTATCCAAAGTCCGCTCCACATCAATAAATGCCTGGTTATCAATGGCCTGAAACAAACCTGAACGCTCCAAATCCGCCCTAATGATACCAGAAATACTTTGGCCCAATTCTATTTCCTGCTGTGTTTTACCGATAAAATTGGTGACGGCGATTGGTAAGGGCTTTACAGTACCACGAGTAATGTCAACTTTGAGTTCTCCCAGGGCTGACTGGAATGTCAAGAAATTCAATGGCACTAAAACGATAAAACCAAAAAATACCGACTGTAAGCGTGTAATTAAATTCTTCCGCACGGTTACCTTCCTATTCATCTGCCAAACATTTCACTAGGATTAAAATTCAGAGTGACATCCTTCCAGATGTCATACTTCTTTGGATCAAGTTTGAACGGCTGGCAAGCCTGATTTAAAATTGCTCGTTGTGCTGCCTCGGCTGCCGCTAGTTTAAAGGGATCCTCAATTAATACACTCCTGTTTTTAACCCATGCTCTTGTCACACGTCCATCCGGGTTTAGTGATGCCCCGATAATAACCACAATGTTCTGAGCTCCTTTAGCACCGGGCTGAAGATTCCAGCAGGGCATAATTGCCGTTCTTATCGTGTTAATCATGGCGTGCATCTCGGTCATCGTGATGCGGCTTGATGAAGATTCATTGATCGGGCGTCTCGTCAAAACTTTAGCAATCTGTTGTTCAAAATCTGATTTTTTACTCTTGTTTTTCTTTTTTGGTTTTATAGCCACTTGTGTCGTTTTAATTTCTTTCTCAAGATTTTTGAGCACCAACGCAAAGGGATCCGGGGGCGTCGGCTTACGTCGCGGTGTAATCTTTGCTAGCTTCTTGGACGCCACTGGTTTTAATATGCGTTTAGGTTTTGCAACAGGTTTGGGGTTTAGATCACGTTTAACTGTCGGCTTCGGCTCGGGCAGTATTTTGCTGATTGGTTCAGGTCTTTTCTGCTTTAACACCACTTTGGTTTCCGATTTTGCTGGTATTGGCAGAGGAGGATTTGCTTGCTTAATTTTGGACTCAGGTTCCCGAATAGGTTGAGCCGGTAGATTAGTTTCTGACGCAATAGACACCAATTCCACAACCATCGGCATATTTTCCTTTGCGGGAGTACGCTGTAAATAGGGCAGCCCAATAACGCTTAACAATACCACTGTCACATGCAACACTAATGACATCAGGAAGCTTGATCGCATGTGCTTTACTTAGCGACCTTATTAAGTTTTTTTTGTGGCAATGTTACCCTGCCAGGCATTTCCGTGATCAAAGCCACCCTTTTGAAGCCTGCAGCATTGATGGTACCAATCACCTGCATAACCCTGCCATAATCAATAGTTTTATCACCGCGGACGAAAATGCGTATATCCGGATTAGCGCCAGTAACAGCTATAAGGCGAGCCGTCAGTTTTCTGAGAGCTATTTCACTATCCTGAACGTATACGCGTCCCTCGAAGTCAATACTAACGGATAGTGGTTCATCTGGTTCTTGAATAAGCGAAGCTTGCGCTTTTGGCAAATCTACCGGGACACCCACGGTTAACAAAGGCGCTGTAACCATGAAGATGACAAGCAAAACAAGCATAACATCAACAAATGGAGTAACGTTTATATCTGACATCGGAAGTCGGCGCTCTCGACGACCACGTCGACCAGATCGGGTCCCCTTATTTAGTGCCTTCACCATGAACAGTTCTATCCATCCAATTGACGCGAGATAATAGCGGAGAATTCGCTCGAAAAATCTTCAAGACGGGCCGCATAACGATCTACATCTTTAGAAATTTTGTTGTAAGCTATAACTGCAGGAACAGCCGCCAATAAACCAAGGGCTGTGGCAAATAGTGCTTCCGCGATTCCCGGTGCGACTACAGCAAGACTTGTATTCTTGGAAATGGCGATTGACTGAAAGCTATTCATGATGCCCCATACGGTGCCAAAAAGGCCGATGAATGGTGCGGTTGATCCTGTAGATGCGAGAATAGTTATCTGACGTTCAACTCGCTCAATTTCTCTATTCAAGGTAACGTCCATCACACGGTCAATGCGGTCAGTCACACTTGAACCGTGGTCCGCGTTGGTTACACCCGAGTCAATTGACCTTCGCCATTCTTTCATGGCGGACACGAATATGGCTGCCATCGGATCTTTTGGCAGGGTGCCTATCTTATCGTAAAGTGTATCTAATGAACCGCCTGACCAAAAAGAACCCTCGAACTCGGCAGCTTCGCTGTTAAGGCGTTTCAGGCGCAGGCTTTTTTCAATAATTATGGCCCAACACCAAACAGACGCCACTATCAATAAAAGCATCACTAGCTTCACAACCGTGTCAGCTTTTAAAAACAAATTCCATACCGAAAAATTTAATTCCTGGGACGCGGCCACTAAACCTGCGGCATTCACCGCTTCATTCTCCATTCCTAAACCTCATTCTCTAATTCTATAAATTGTTGAAACGCCATACGCACTTCGGTGGGAATCCTCACGGCTCTCCCGTTTGTACGGCTACGGCTGGCAATTATTACATCCATTACTACCAATTCTTCACCGTTTCTCGTTACAGCCTGGCGCAACGTAATCGAGGCACCCTTTAATTTACCGCAAGTCGTGTGCACTTCTAAGATGTCATCCAGAAAAGCCGGCGCAAGGTAAAATGCATTGCAGTTCCGCACGACAAACTCCACGCCCCATTTGTTTTTGATACTTTCATGGGCAACACCAATTTCACGTAATAGCTCGGTACGCGCCCTCTCGGCAAATCTCAGATAATTAGCATAATAAACGATGCCAGCAGCGTCCGTTTCTTCATAGTAAACACGAACCGGAAGCGTGTGAAAACCTGCGCTCCTGAAGCTACCCTTTTGCACGTCGATTTTATTCACTCCTTTCCCCATCTTGAGCCAGCAATTCTAACTGGTGAATGTTCTTAGGTGCGCTTACACCTATATGATGGTAGGCGCCCTCAGCCAGCACACGGCCTCGAGGCGTCCGCATGAGTAGCCCTTGCTGAATAAGATATGGTTCAACTACTTCCTCAATCGTATCCCGTTCTTCTGATAAAGCGGCTGACAAAGTCTCCGCACCTACCGGTCCCCCCGCATAGTTATTGGCAATACACGCTAGATAACGCCGATCCAGAGCGTCGAGCCCCCTAGCGTCTACTTCCAGTTTTTTTAGCCCCATATCCGCAACTTCAGCATCTACTGAGTCAATTCCAGATACCGCAGCAAAATCCCTTACCCGCCGAAGGAGCCTCCCAGCGACCCGAGGGGTGCCGCGAGCCCTTTTAGCAATTTCCCTCGCACCCTCTTCCCGGAGATTTACACCAAGTATAGCCGCGCTTCGCTGGACAATCTCTTTCAAGTCTTCCACGTCATAAAATTGCAGGTGTAATAATATGCCAAAGCGATCTCGAAGCGGCGTCGTGATTAGTCCCGAACGGGTAGTTGCCCCTATAAGCGTGAATGGCTGTAGATCAATTCGGACGGAGCGCGCCGCTGGGCCCTCGCCAATAATGAGATCAAGTTGGAAATCTTCCAACGCCGGATAAAGAATTTCTTCCACCGCTGGGTTGAGACGATGGATTTCATCGATGAATAGGACATCGTGGGCTTGTAGGTTGGTGAGTATAGCAGCGAGGTCACCTGCCTTAACTATCACTGGGCCGGACGTGGCCCGAAAACCAACTTTGAGCTCCCTAGCAATAATTTGGGCGAGAGTTGTTTTGCCTAGTCCCGGAGGACCGTGCAAAAGCACGTGATCCATGGCCTCGCTTCGCCCCCGTGCTGCATCCACAAACACTCTCAAATTTTCCCGAACCTGGGTCTGACCGATAAAACTGTTCAGTTCTTGAGGGCGAATTTTTTTCTCGCTGGTGTCATCAAGTTGCTCACTACCCGCGATGAGGCGGTCATCGACCATTACTGGGGATCTCCTGGCCTAAACGCAGCTAGTTCTAAGAGGCCGTCTTTGATCAACATTTCCACAACTGCTGAATCCCCGAGCCTCTGCACAGACTGGGCAACGGCTGTATATGCCTCGCTACGGCCATAGCCCAAATTAACCAAAGCGGAAACTGCATCCGCTGTCGCTTGATTGGCATTGGGACCTTTAATCATATCTGCTTTTAAACCAATCCCAGAATCAAAAGGACCGATGCTAATGTCCAAATCACCGATCTTGTCTTTCAATTCGCTAATTATCCTGCTGGCGAGCTTGGGTCCAACACCAGGCGCTTGGCTAATCACAGCCTTGTCAGCCGCAGCTACTGTCTGCGCCAAGGTTTCGGGGGCGATAACTGAGAGGATTGCAAGAGCAACCTTCGCCCCAACACCCTGGACCGTTGTCAAGAGCTTGAACCACTCCTGCTCTAACTGATCAATGAAACCGTAAAGATGAATATGGTCTTCTCGTACATGTGTTTCAATGTAGACGCTGACCATTTTCCTCTCAGCTAAAAGGAGTTCTAATGTTCTTGTAGAACAAAATACCAGATAACCCACTCCTCCAACGTTGATAATCACCGAACCCTCAACCGAGTGGTCAAGCAGACCTGTGAGGCGTGCGATCATGCATCAACTCCCGATGTTTGCATTGTAATTTGAACCAAATCCCGGTGATGAGCATGGCAAATGGCAACAGCCAGAGCGTCGGCAGCATCTTCAGAATCCAATAAGCAATCTGGTAAAAGCATTTTCACCATCATTTGCACCTGTTCTTTGGCTGCATGCCCAGCCCCAACAACCGACTTCTTGATCTTATTGGGAGAATATTCAGCAACGTGCAGACAAAACCTTGCAGGCACCAGCATTGCCACTCCCCTCGCTTGCCCCAGCTTTAGTGTTGACGCTGCATTGACATTAACAAAGGTTTCCTCTACCGCCACTTCTTCTGGCTTGTAAGTGTTAATCACCCACTCGAGGCCATCAAAAATTTGCAGCAGCCTGTCCGCCATAGGGGCCTTGTCTTTACTGACAATCCTACCGTCGGCAACATGTGAAATAATATTATCACAGGCTTCAATGACACCCCAGCCGGTGTTACGCAAACCAGGATCTATACCAAGAAACCTTATAGTCCCTTTCACCTATTCATATCCCAGCACTTAGACGCGCCATCACCTCATCGGCAATATCAAAATTGGCAGCGACGCGTTGTACATCATCATTATCTTCAAGAGTCTCGAGCAACTTAACTAGTTGCTCTGCTCCCGTGTCCTCAACCGGAACGGTATTCTGGGGACGCCAGTCGAGGCGCGCAATGTCAGGCTCTCCGAGAATTTTCTCGAGCGCATCTCTAACCACACTGAAATCATCCGGGGCACAGTAAATATTGTGCGTGGGGCCGTCCGATTCCACATCCTGGGCTCCAGCTTCCAGGGCGGCCTCAAAGACTAAGTCATCACCAACTTTGTCCAAATTATAATTTATCAGGCCCACCCTTTCGAACAAAAAACTGACGGCACCAGTTTCAGCCAAACTTCCACCGTACTTGGAAAAAGCTGCCCTAACTTCTGAGGCCGTCCGATTACGGTTATCAGTAAGTGCCTCAACGATTACCGCAACACCTCCAGGTCCATATCCTTCGTAACGTATCTCTTCAAAATTTTCCCCATCATCGCCGCCAACAGCCTTCTTAATTGCGCGGTCAATATTGTCTTTGGGCATATTGGCCGCTCGGGCTGCCAAAACAGCAGTCCTTAACCGCGGGTTCATTTCTGGATCAGGTAGTCCTGTTTTAGTTGCCACCGTGACTTCACGGATAAGTTTCGAGAATATCTTGGCACGCTTCGCATCTTGCGCACCTTTGCGATACATAATGTTCTTGAACTGAGAGTGACCTGCCATCGTTCTCGCTGATTTTTGGTTCAAAGACAGCTGGCTCATTAACATGATTCGCTGAGCAACGCACGTCCGTATGACCAATAAATATCATATACTGCTCCCCTGCTATCGGGGCAATGTGGCGAGATTGGGGCGACTCAGGTTTTTTAAACCATGAAAGATTTCAGCCCATGCCAAAACTCCCTAATTCCTGCTATTTCCAGCCTCTTGCCTGTTCAAACCAAAATAAATCTTGTTGGGCTGTATACCGAGACCATGGGCCATCCGATTTGTATAATTAAAGTAGGCTACAATATCGGTGATATCGAAAATTTCTTCAGCCGTGAACCCTGCATCAAATAGCAGCTCCCGCTCGGCATTACCGGTCTCGGCTACATTTGCGGTCATTTTCCAAGCGTAGTCCAGCATGGCTCTTTGACGGTTTGTTAATTCCGCTGCGCAATAGTTTGTAACCAAGATGTCCACAAGCACAGGATCACTAGAGTACTCTCGGACAGCCTGAGAATGAGAGGTAACACAATAGGCGCAATGATTATAGGAAGAAACTACCACCGCGATCATTTCTCGTTCAAGGCGTGTTAAAGTTGTGTCATCATTCAGCATTAATTCGTTGTATTTGGAAATGAAAGTACGAAGTTTTTCGGGACGCAAGGAAAACGCCTTGATGACGTTTGGGACAAATCCGAGTTTCTCTTCACAAACATGCATATATTTTTGGAGGTCTTCAGGAAGCATCTCTGGTTCTGGAAATGGGAGTTCCGATACGCACTACAGTTGTTCAAGTGTTTGTTTTTTATCATTTTTTTCCATATTTTTTCCTAAAGAACTAGTTAGAAGAATTTACTATTAACTTGGCACAGATTTTTGAGTCACCGGACTCAGTAAATTTTTGCGTCTCCAAACAGGAACTCGTCTTCTGAGTTTGTTAAGTAAATTGAACTATTTCGTTCCCCTTTTTAAAATTACAGTCTATCGCTTACAAAAAAATAAATTACCACAAGTTTCCGTTATTGCTGGAAGCACATTATGATAGGCCTAAAGTACAAAGATACAAAGGACCAACGCGCCGATGGGCAGTTCCAAACCTACGCTATGCAGTCTTTTGTCGCAGTCAATCGGCCGCCTACCCTGATGGCATGTACTCGAACGGCTAAGCCTGAGATATCGTCCGTCTCCAATAATACCCCGCACACAGTTGCCTCCCCTTCTGCAGGTTCCAGCCGTTGATTATCCAATTTTTGCACAAACCGGTTGACCGAAGGCTCTTTCTTCATACCAATGACCGAGTCGTAATCTCCACACATCCCGGCATCCGTTTGGTAAGCAGTTCCGCCGGGCAAGATTTGTGTGTCTGCCGTTGGAATGTGAGTGTGAGAACCAATCACCATTGAAACTCGGCCGTCCAAGTATTGCCCCATGGCCATCTTTTCGCTCGTTGCTTCGGCATGGATATCCAAAATTATACAATTAACATCCACACCCAAGGTGATTTTACTCAAACATCTCTCAACTTCATTGAATGGATTCTCTAGCGGTTTCATGAACAAACAACCCATGACTTGTGCGACAAATATCTTATCACCAGATCTTGTCTTGTATAATTGTGACCCTTTACCAGGAGTATTTTCGGGATAATTTAGTGGACGTATCAATCGATTTTCTTTTTGAATATAATTCAGAATTTCACGCTTATCCCAAGCGTGGTTTCCAAGTGTGATCACGTTAATTCCCGCCTCAAAAAATTCTTCACAAATCCTCGGGGTAATACCAAAACCATGAGCAGCGTTTTCGCCATTCAGTATTAAGAAGTCAAAATTATATTTTTCCCGTAGCATCGGAAGGTGCTTCATTACAGCCGTTCGACCAGACTTACCTACCACATCACCCAAATAAATAATTTTCATGCCATTCCGTACTTTAATCTTTGCTAATATGGTGGACACCTTTTTCTGTAACCACTACATCGAGGCGTTGATCAAATTGATCGTGGGGAATACTCTCAAACTTCTGACAGCCATAAGCCGCACCAATAGCAAAAATACTAAAATGTTTACGTAATTCTGCTAGGGTGCGGTCGTAATATCCTCCACCGTAACCGAGCCGGTATCCAGCACTGTCAAATGCTAATAAAGGAGTAATCAGTATTTCCGGTGTAACCGTAGAATGAGTTAAATTGGGTTCCAATGTGCCAAACCGAGAAACTTGTAAAATGTCACCGGGTTTCCATTCGCAAAATTGCAAAGGTTCTTTACGTCGCATAATAACTGGCAATAAACAATTACAGCCCATAGAATTAAGTTGGTTGAGTAAAGGTGTGACGTCTATCTCATCACGAAACGGCCAATAAACAGCAATAGATGTTTTTGGTGACGGCTTACATAATGATATGACGTTTGCCTTTAACAATTCGGCCGATTTAGAGGTGTCCATTGATGCGATTAATTTTGCCCGACGTTCAAGCGCAATTCTACGCATTCGGCGCTTTTGATCTAATAATCGGACATTTTTTAATGTTTTTCCCAAGTTAAACCCTAGCCCCCTACAAAGGGCCCTAAAACAGTGACACGAAGAATATTGCAGACTTAATCAAATTTTTAACAAGGTCCCGACGAGACCAAGATTTAGACAATATTTTCAGTATGATACCTGAAATGAAAGAACAATAGTTTGCTTTATTTACTATTTTTAGCCCTACAAATGATAGGCCTTACAATCCCTAAAGCGTCTAACTAAATTTTCGTTTTGATTGTTGGAGGTTCTCAACAATATTTTCTATTTTAGAGGTAAAAAGGTCCAGGTCGTCACTATTCAGGCCGAAATTGGAAGTAGAGTTACTGCTTGTTAGCTGTTGATTCTGCGATGAATCCAGTTCCGTATAAACTTCAGACAACTCGTCCGCTAACAATAAGCTTGCCATCACAAGTAATCGAGCATCACCAACTTGACCGATTGCATCAGTCAATTCTCTTAACCGTTTATCAACAAATTGAGACAGTTTAATTAGATGATTTTCTTGACCATCATCACAGGCTATTTCATAATCCCGGTCATTAATTGTAACGGTGACTTGAGCCATTTTTATCAATCACCCGTTATTATCTTCATTTTATCGATGGCTTTGTCTAGACGCGTTGCAATGGTGAGATTTTTCATTTGTAAATCTGCTGTTTCCCGTTTAGCTGTATCGAGATCTTTGCTAAGGTCATCAGTCTCTGGAGCAATGGCTACTTTTTCCTTCAAAACTTCTTCAAGGCTAGCCAAAGCTATTTCAAGCCTCATTTTTGCTTTTTCAACTGGAGACACTTGAGCAGAAGAGCGTTTAGTTGGATCAATTACCACGGTTACGTCATTCCTAATTGCCACAAAGTACAATATGCTGGGGGCTATGATGCCGTCAACTGCACAAGTGTTACAAAAGTATTTTAAAATTCACGGTTGACGTGTCTAATTTTCATGCCAATTTTGCGCCGGAGTTAAAGAAGACACTTCGAATGGGTTCACATTTATAAATTTCGAATTTTGTTTTCCACCTTAAACGGAGAATATAATGGCGCTTAAAATTGCGATAAACGGTTTTGGTCGGATTGGGAGACTTGTTTACAGGGCCATACTAGAGAACGATGACAAAGACATAAACGTAGTTTGCATAAATGATTTAGGCCCCCCTAATTCCAATGCTCATTTGCTAAAATTTGATACCATCCACGGCATACTCCCTCATAATGTAGAAGTGGAAGGTGATTATATATTAGTTGATGACAGGCCGGTTAAGGTTACTGCGGAGAAAGACCCTTTGAAGCTTCCGTGGGAGGAATTGGGCGTTGATATTGCACTCGAATGCACCGGCCTATTTACTAGCAAAATAGCTGCATCAGCACACCTTAATGCCGGTGCCAAAAAGGTGCTGATTTCCGCGCCAGCTTCAGAAGCCGATATTACCGTTGTATATGGCGTCAATAGCGATAAGCTGACCCCAGATCATCGGATTGTCTCCAACGCTTCATGTACAACCAACTGTCTTGCACCAGTGGCTCACGTATTGCACGAGGCGATGGGGATAGAACGGGGTTTTATGACCACTATACATTCATTCACCGGGGATCAACGAACAGTTGACACTTTGCACGGCGATCTTCATAGGGCCCGGACCGCTTCCGTTTCGATGATCCCAACCTCAACAGGTGCAGCCCAGGCTGTTGGTCTAGTTTTACCAGAACTGGAGGGTAAGCTAGACGGGACATCCATACGGGTGCCCACGCCAAACGTCTCGGTAATTGATTTTAAATTTGTTCCGACTAAAGCAACCGATATTGATTCCGTAAACGATGCTATAAAGGATGCTTCCGAAGGAAAACTAAAAGGAATTTTAAGCACCAATGAACTGCCTCTTGTTTCTGTAGACTTTAACCACAATCCGCATAGTTCAATATTTGACCTAGCGGAAACCCAGGTAATAGAGTCGCAGTTCGTCCGAGTGATGAGTTGGTATGATAATGAGTGGGGTTTTTCAAACCGAATGATCGACACTGCTAAAGCCATGGGTAACCTGCTCTAACAATTAAGGCCCCTACGCAAATAATTGTTGGTATTAGCGTAATCATAAACTTCTTTTAATCTAGAAAAAACATAATAAAAATATTGGTTTGACGAAAATTTATTGATTACGTATTCGTAGAAAAATGCTGTATTAAAATACTTATATCACGTTCATACTTAAGCTGGTTAGAACCGGTAAAAGAATAATACTACTTTATAGATGGGTGCTAAAAAGAGGATTTTAAATATAGACCATAGACCCGACGGTTTCAGTTGGGCCGTGACCTAATAACCCTTATTCTTAAACCCTTACCATCGGCTTTTCTACACCCAATTACTCAGACTGAATGTAAAATTCGACAAGAGGAAGTCAAATTGTCTAACAACGGCTGCAAATTATATTTGATTACGCCCGAAATTATGGAACCTAATGTATTCTCAGCTCACCTTGCCGCTGCTATTGATGCTGGTAACGTTGCATGCGTGCAACTACGTGTTAAAAATGCTTCTCGAGACTGGTTGGCACGGACAATAGAGATCCTGCGACCAACAGTTCAAGATAGGGATGTCGCATTCATATTGAATGATGACCCAGAGCTAGCCTCCAACACGGGATGCGATGGCGTACATGTAGGACAATCTGATACGTCGTATGAGAAAACTCGAGCACTCGTGGGAAAAGATGCCATTGTCGGGGTAACGTGTCTCGACTCCATTGATCTAGCCATGAGAGCGGCTGAACAAGGGGCCAACTATGTTGCATTCGGTGCATTTTTCGAGACAAAAACAAAGATTTCTAAGGGACAACCCTCTTCGGATATTTTAACAACGTGGAACACCATCACGACTATCCCCTGTGTCGCTATTGGCGGCATTAGGCCGGAGAATTGTGCAACACTGGTCTCCGCTGGTGCCCATTTTCTGGCCGTTGTATCAGCTGTTTGGGATCATCCCTTAGGTCCATCCGCAGCCATTAAAGAGTTTAATCAAATTATTCAATCGTCAGAAAATTAGACTAATTAATTCTGATAAAATAGGGCTATTGAAAAATAGAATATCGTCTATTTTAGGTTGGTATTGAATGATTCAGAGATGGTTCAATAAACAATAACGATGCTTGGCTCTACTCTTTCCTTTAAACACTATAATAAACACTATAATCGCTAATTAGATCATTTTTAATTGTGGAGGTTGGTATTTACCGGGAACCAAGTTCCCAAAACCCATTGCAGCAATAAAGTCAACCTGATAGGTTCCCTGCCCTTAATATTCCAATTAAATGTAATAGTTTTTTGCGATGAAAATCAACGGTAATGCGATCCGTCCGAGTATGGTGATAGAACACCAAAACCGTTTATGGCGAGTAGTAAAAATTCAGCATACCCAGCCGGGAAAAGGCGGTGCATATGCTCAGGTGGAGTTGAAGGATATTCGCGATGGGACAAAATTGAATGAGCGCTTTCGCGCATCTGAAACGGTCGACCGCGCCCGTTTGGAACAGAACGATTATCAATTCCTATTTGCAGATGATGATATGTACACGTTCATGCATGGAAGCACCTTTGAACAAGTTTCCCTTCACGCCGATTTAATTGGTGAACAACAAGTGACGTTTCTGCAAGAAGGCATGCAGGTAAAAATAGAATCATTTGAAGAGGATCCCATAGGGGTGCAGTTACCGCCTCATGTAATATTCAAAGTCGTGGAGTCTGATGCGGTAGTTAAGGGTCAAACTGCGGCGTCTTCATACAAGCCGGCTGTCCTAGAAAATGGCTTTCGCACTATGGTTCCGCCACATATCGAATCCGGTTCACGCATCGTTATTTCAACGGAAGACGGATGTTACGTTGAGCGGGCTAAAGACTAAGGATCATTTACCAATCTGCTTGGACCATTTAAAATTTTTCGGGATACAAACACCACATGGCCCTACAATCAGCAATTATTAACGTAATGAAGCAAGCAGCCCGCAAAGCTTCTGTTCGTCTCAAAAGAGATTATGGTGAAGTTGACCAACTTCAAGTATCCCAGAAAGGACCTAGCGATTTTGTAACTGCTGCGGATATTCGAACGGAGAGAATACTTAAAGAAGAACTTACTCGTGCCCGCCCAAATTTTGGATTTTTAATGGAAGAGGCAGGTGAAATTAAAGGTCATAATTCTAATTGTCGCTGGATCGTCGACCCCATTGACGGGACCACTAATTTCGTCCACGGCATTGCTCATTTTGCTATTTGTATAGCCCTTGAAGAATCGGGCCAAATCACGGCTGGCGTAATATTAGACCCCATTAATGAGCAACTATTTTGGGCTGAAAAAGGCCAAGGCGCATTCCTCAATGATCGCCGTATTAGAGCCTCGGCTCGAACCAACTTTTCCCAATCTATATTTGCCACGGGTATACCGTTTAATGGCCGTGGTACACCTTTTGACCACGAGACTTCTCTTAAGGAAATCGGCGCAGTGATGTCAGCTTCTGCAGGTATACGCCGCTTTGGCAGTGCGGCTTTAGATTTAGCCTACGTGGCTGCCGGAAGATTTGATGGATTCTGGGAAAGTGGATTAAAGCCGTGGGATATTGCAGCAGGGATCTTAGTTGTCCGGGAAGCTGGGGGCATTGTAAGTGACCTTACCGGACAAGACAAAATGCTAGATACGGGTAGCATCGTCGCCGCCAATCCAGTTCTACATAAACCGCTGTTAGATATGATATTTAACGCGAGAAAATAGCCTAACCTAAAGTTGTTTCTCTCTAACCATAATTTAAACACATATTGATCCTATCATATCATATCAAAAATCTTTGAAAGTAGCCAATTTCAAGGTATATCCATTGTGGTCATGCTATTTTCCACCTGTCGTCTGCATTGAGCAGGCTTGTTTATGTTGAAGTCATTTTGCAAACTACCTACCTTATCCTCAATGGTCGTGTGTAGGGGTGCGGGCTGGACCTCTGGTGATGCAATAGTTAAGGGAGAAATTAAACCATGAAGTGGCGCAATAAATTTAGGCAAGGCAGTTGGCTTTCGTGGGTATTTGTCGTCTCTGTCATATCCATAATGTTTATAACCCCTTCAACGGTTCAAGCTCAGTTAAAGCCTTGGGATCATTTCAATCAAGTTTTGGTAGATCTAAGCATTCTCGATGAGATTAGAAGCCTTAGTCGATTTGCCCCGCATGTCGGTGTCTCCGGCTTACCTAAACCAAAAAACTTTGCGAGGAGGTTGTCGAACTTTTCTAACCCCAGCAGCCAGTTGCTCAGCCCACCAAAGAAAACCCCTGTCAGCAGTTTTTTGATAAATCGAGCCCCAAAACTAAAGGCGGCAAAGAAAATAAAACGTTTAAGCTTTAAATCGACCTCGCCTCGGAATTATAACAAACGCACCGCCATATCAAAACGTAAATTGGCAGCTATAAAGCGAAAAGTTCCTAGTTCAAAACAGACTACGAAAAACAAACCGTCCACTACAAAAACGGCCACCAAAATTAAACCTAAAACTAAAAATAATCCGAAGCCAATCACACCCAAAATTTCAGATTTAGCCCTGAAACAGCAAAACGTGAAGACCGGCGACATGCCGCCACCTCCAACTATTTTACCTGCACCTCCATCATCGAAAAATGTTTCAAAGCTTACCCCAACACCGAATGAAGTAACATTGAAACAGACAGCACCTGTCGTGTCAAAACCCCAAGAGATACAACAAGCTGCACTGCCCCAAGCTGTTGCTAGTAAAAACTCAGTGAACGTGGTGTTTACTCCTGGAGGTTCGCAATTGAGTTCGAGCGCTCGGAAAGCCCTCGACCTAATTGCAACCAAATTAAACAGTAAAAAAGATGTACGCATGCAGTTGATGGCTTATGCTGGTGAAAACAAAATGGCTGCTAATAAAGCAAGGCGATTATCACTATCGAGAGCTTTGGCCGTTCGCTCATACCTAATAGAAAAGGGAGTTCGGGGCACACGGATCGATGTTAGAGCATTGGGCAACAAAGTATCCTCTGGATTACCAAACAGAGTTGATCTACGTGTTATTAGGCAATAGGCAAATACAAGAAGAACTAAGTTTTTGGGTCGTTAGATTTAATTTAAACTCTTGCGAGGACCTCCAGGAGTGAACGCGTGACTTCTCCCCAGCGCTTCGTCGTTAGAATGGTGTTGTTCATTTTGGCGCTGGCTGTGATGGGCATATTTTTAATTTCCCCCCTAGAACGAGCTTTTCAGGCAAACTTATTCTTAAATGGCATTATACTTGGTGTTCTATTTTTAGGAATAATTTATAATTTGCGCCAAGTTTTGGTTCTTTTTCCTGAAGTCACCTGGATAGAACTATTTCGAAAAAATTTACCCGGTCTATCGTTGGCTAGAAATCCGCGCTTACTAGCTCCAATGGCAACCATGTTGGGTGACCGAAAGGATACACTCAGTCTTTCCGCTCAATCGATGCGTTCACTTCTCGATGGCATTGCTTCAAGGCTAGATGAATCGCGGGACTTGTCACGTTATACCATTGGACTTCTAATCTTTTTAGGCTTGCTTGGTACTTTCTGGGGGTTATTAGAAACGGTTGGATCTATCCGAAATGTCATTAGTGGTTTGAACGTCGGCGGTGATGATGTTACCGCGGTATTTTCAAATTTAAAGAGAGGTCTGGCCGCGCCTTTAGATGGTATGGGCACAGCATTTTCATCTTCCCTCTTCGGTTTAGCGGGCTCACTCGTTCTTGGTTTCTTAGACCTTCAGGCCGGCCAAGCTCAGAACAGATTTTATAACGATTTGGAAGAATGGTTGTCCAGCCTTACTCGTCTTTCTTCTGGCGCATTGACCACCGACGGAGAGGCATCTGTGCCCGCCTATGTTCAAGCTCTCCTCGAACAAACAGCAGAGAGCCTCGAGAACCTTCAGAGGACATTGGTTCGCGGGGAAGAAAATAACATTGCAAGTAGCACCAATCTTATCAAACTTACCGATGGACTTAGCACACTGGGAGATCAAATGCGGGCGGAACAGAATATTTTAGTCAGCCTCGCTAAAAACCAAACCGATCTGCAACTGGTTCTTGATCAACTCGCCGAAAATAATCTAAATAGCAGTAGTAGCCTGGATGAGGTAACCCAGGACAATATTCAAAATATAGAGGTATATGTTTCCAGATTATTGGAAGAGTTATCCTCTGGACGAGCTGATTTGATCAAGCAAGTACGAAGTGAGATCAAACTATTAGCTCGAACTATTGCAGCCAGTTTCAAAAACACCAAATAAAGGCGCAACTATTGGCCTACTATGATTAGTAGAAATCAGCACCGCACGGATATATGGCCGGGTTTTGTTGATGCACTAGCAGCCTTGCTGATGGTAATTATATTTCTTTTGATGGTTTTCGTCATCGCCCAGTTTTTCTTGAATGACGCGTTAACGGGGCGTGATGAAGCCCTGGAACGTTTACAAGTTCAAGTATCGGACTTGGCCGATCTGTTAAGTTTGGAGCGTCAAGCCAATGAGGATCTTAGGGCAAGTACAGCAAAATTATCAGACGAACTTCAGGCTTCCATCTCAATAAGTGATGATCTCAAAAAACAAGTCAAAAACCTCAAGCTCCAAGCCAAAACAGCAGAAGAACTGGCTACTAATCTTAAAAACGAATTAGCGCTTTCGCTTTCCAATTTAGGCGCAAATGAGGAAATAATTGAGAGCCAATTAACTCAGATTAACGCACTTCGAAATGATGTTGAGTCGTTAAAAGCTCTTCGAGAAGAACTAGAAGAAAAAGTCACCCAATTGCTCAGAAAAGTCTCGAATAATGACGAACTACTCATAACTGAGAAAAAACTATCTCAGACAGCTCGCGCGCAAATAGCGCTTCTCAACAAACAAGTTGCCGCACTTAGGAAGCAAATTCTACAGATCGCAAATACCCTTGAAGCTTCTGAAAAAATTGCAAAAAAGCGGCGTGTTAAGATTGCCAATTTGGGTAAACGCCTAAATGCTGCTCTTGCCAGCAAGGTACAGGAACTCGCCCGTTATCGCTCTGAGTTTTTTGGACGATTACGCGATGTGCTCGGCTCTCAACCAGGTATACGCATTGTTGGAGATCGTTTCGTTTTCCAATCAGAAGTTCTTTTTAGCAAAGGATCAGATCAGCTAGAAAATGAGGGACAGAAGCAAATTCAGAAACTTGCCGGTACTTTAAGAGCTATCACGGTTAAAATTCCAAAAAATATCGATTGGATTTTAAGAGTAGACGGTCATACTGATCAGATCCCTATTAGAACAACACGTTTCCCCTCAAACTGGGAGTTATCAACCGCTCGTGCCATTTCAGTCGTCAAATTTCTTGTACAACGGGGCATCTCACCCACTAATTTGGCGGCAACAGGATTTGGTGAATTTCAGCCAATCGATCCGCGGGATACAGAGGAAGCCTATATTCGGAATCGCCGAATAGAATTAAAACTCACTCAGCGGTGAGAAAATTTCTCACATTAAAGTAGATCTCTAAGTATGCTCATCCTATTTATTATAGTATTTATCAATCTGGTCGGCTTCGGGATCATTATTCCATTACTGCCATTTTATGGTGAACATTTTGATGCATCACCCGATCAAGTTACGTTATTAATGGCGGCATATTCTTTTGCACAATTTTTTTCAGCGCCGCTTTGGGGATCGCTAAGTGACAAACATGGCAGGCGGCCAATTCTCCTTATTAGTTTAGCTGGCACGGCTCTTGGCTATGTTTGGCTTGCAGGTGCGCCCGACCTCGGTTCACTATATTTAGCGCGCGCCTGGGGCGGAATTATGGCGGGCAGTATTTCATGCGCATTTGCTAGCATGGCTGATATTACCAGCGAGAATGACCGTGCAAAGGGAATGGGGCTAATTGGTGCTGCGTTCGGATTAGGATTTATTGCAGGTCCAGCTATTGGCGGAATATTAGCCGGAAGTGATATTGCAAATACAAACTTTACCTTACCCTCACTTGTTGCAGCCGGCTTCTCGGGCTTGGCACTCATGTTCGCAACTATATTTCTCAAAGAATCGCTGACACTGGAGTTGCGTTCGGATATATCGAGACAGACTTCAACCGAACGCTGGACCCAACTTAACCTCACTATCTCTCGACCCGAAGTCCGGATTACCCTTATCCTTACTTTCATGGCAGTATTTGTATTTGCCGCGTTGGAAGCCACATTTGCAATGTGGACGGAACGTACTTTTGGCTGGGGGGTAGCTCAAAACGGCTATATTTTTGCCTATACAGGGATTATCAGCGCTATCGTTCAAGGAACCATTGTGGGTCCCATGTCGAAGAAATGGGGTGAACCAGCATTAATTCAACAGGGTTTCGTGGCACTATTAATAGGGCTCGTAATGATCCCGTTTTCTGATACGCTGGGATTTTTGCTGATCGCCATGGCTATTGTAACCTACGGCTTTAGCCTGGCTTCTCCGGCCTTGTCCAGTCGCCTGTCCTTGCAGGTTTCAAATAGAGACCAAGGAACTGTTCTAGGGATAGGCCGCTCGGCCTCGACATTGGCACGGGCAATGGGTCCTATGGGTAGCGGTTATGTATTCGTTTTTCTTGGTAAAGATTGGCCATTCTTTGTTGGTGCGCTACTAATGTTTCTAGTCTTAGCTGCAAGTGTCTCTGCAAAATTTTTAGGGACCAAAGAGGGCTAATATTTGAAAGTTGGACCCTTGCACCGAAACAACAGTTTCTGTATATAACTCACCCAATTTGCTAGGAGTTAATTGATGAAGAAAGAAATTCATCCGGATTATCATGAAATTACAGTTGTAATGACGGATGGAACAAAATTTCAAACTCGTTCCACTTGGGGCGAACCTGGCGATACCATGAAGCTGGACATAGACTCCAAGTCTCACCCTGCCTGGACCGGGGAGCAGCGATTAGTGGATAGCGGTGGTCAGGTAGCCAAATTCAACAAACGTTTTCAAGATTTAGGTCTCAAAAAAGAAATCTGATCAAAATAGTGCTATTTGGGAAAAAACCTATAAAACGCCCCAGCAACAGATCCCAAAGCAGTGAAAAGCAAAACACTATGAGGATAACAGCCTAACTAACAGCGTAGCCCCAAGTCTCTAAATTTTAAGTTATTTTTTAAAAACTTTTTCTGCTCCTTTTCTCGCCACTTCCTTAGCAGAAATTTCGTTCTTAGTCCGGTTTATCTCGTCTTCCAGTTCCCCAATATAATCGTATAGTGCTTCTATAGACTTTACTTCTAGATTGATAGGTTTTGGTTTTACATTCTTTGGCTCTAGGTCATTTAGGTCCAATTTATTGCCCTCCTGCGTCCAAGCCATATCTATGCTATGCTATGACATGCTAATCAACCCACCCTCGGATAAATTTCACTAAGGATTTTAACCCCTCATGTTTGACGCATTACGGTACCAACGGTATATTTATTCAGGTTGAAACGCGCATGTTCGTATCAACGTCCCCACGTAACTTTAGGATTTAAAAGAATGGCGCTGCCACTAATGCCGAAGGCGACTGCCGTATGGCTCGTCGATCATACGATGTTAACTTTTGAGCAAATTTCTGAGTTTTGCGGCCTGCACGGCTTGGAGGTGCAGGCTATCGCTGACGGGGAAGTTGCTCCCGGAATGCAAGGGCTAGATCCTACCATTAATGGACAGCTGATAAAGGAAGAAATCAAGCGATGTGAGTTGGATCCCTCTGCCCGTCTTGAGATGTCTAAGCCGACTGTACCTTTACCCAAGTCACGCCAGAAAGGGACACGTTATACCCCTATTTCAAAACGTCAGGACCGCCCTGATGCTATAGCTTGGTTGTTGCGTTCTCATCCAGAACTAAGTGATGCCCAAATTAGTCGCTTAATCGGTACGACTAAACCCACAATCACTGCTGTGCGAGAAAAAACACATCGAAACATATCTAGTATTACCCCGCAAAGCCCAATATATTTAGGTCTATGCTCTACTTCTGAACTGGAAAAAATGGTTTTGATAGCCCGAACCCGGGTTGGAAAACACAATACTGTTCCTGAGGAAAGCACCACCAACTCGCCCTCTCAAACATCAGAAAATATACCCGTATCCCCTTGGGATGACATGCCAGTGGCGAATTCCTCCGTTGAGGAAAAAGATATACCATCCGTGTCGGAGGTCTTTGGAACTAAACCTACAAATTAAGCGCCCAATCGAAAACATCTCCCTAGAATTAGACACGTCGGCGGATTAAAGAATTTTGACCGTAGGGTGTCGTTGTCTGGTGTTAGAAAAATGAAAGATTTTTTTTTGCTACATGGAGGAGCGACATGGCAGTATTAAACCCTCCAGTAAATATTTACGAACAACACCTCGAAGCCAACGACACCAATTACACACCACTAACTCCCCTAAGTTTTATTGCCCGAACTTCGCGAATTTATCCAAATTTAACGGCTGTGGTACACGGGGACAGAAAGTACTCTTGGACTGAGACCTATGATCGAGCCCGTCGCCTAGCTTCTTCCTTGAAAGCTAAAGGTGTTAGAAAAGGTGATACGGTGGCATTTATGGGTGCAAATACACCAGAACTTTATGAGGCTCATTTTGGTGTTCCAATGATAGGTGCAATCTTAAATGCGTTAAATACCCGGCTCGATGCACCAATAATAGCATTCATTTTAGATCATGCTGAAGCAAAAGTACTATTTACGGACCGTGAGTTTTCGAAAACTATAAAAACCGCGCTAGAACTTGCTGAAGCTAACCCAATCGTGATTGATATTGATGACGTCCTTGCCCCGGACGGGGAGTTATTAGGAGAAACTAACTACGAGAACTTTATCGCAAACGGCGACCCAAATTTCGCCTGGACATTGCCAGAAAATGAGTGGGATGCGATTTCTCTCAATTATACTTCTGGTACAACAGGTAATCCCAAAGGTGTCGTGTACCATCATAGAGGTGCATACATGAACGCTATAGGAGATATTTTGGCGTGGAACATGTTACAAGGACCAATATATCTATGGACACTTCCCATGTTTCATTGCAATGGCTGGTGCTTTCCTTGGGCGATCGCAGCGGTTAACGGTATCAATATTTGTCTAAGAAACGTTAACGCAACTAGTATTTATAACGCTATTAAAAGCTACAGAGTAGACCACCTTTGTAGCGCGCCAATTGTACTCTCCATGATAGTCAACGCGGAAGAAGCTGAACGCCAAGAATTTAATCATACAGTAAAAGTGATGACTGCCGGAGCTCCACCACCTGTTTCTACGATTGAAAGTATAGAAAGTATTGGCTTTCATATCACTCATGCATATGGACTGACTGAAACCTACGGTCCGGCAACCGTTTGCGCTTGGCATGATAACTGGAATAAAGAACCAATCGCCGAACAAGCCCGATTAAAATCGAGGCAAGGTGTTCAATATCCTGTTTTAGAATCCCTTAGCGTTCGTGATTCTAAAACCATGAAACGAGTAAAAGAAGATGGAAAAACGATGGGTGAAGTTATGTTCCGCGGTAATAACTTGATGAAGGGGTATCTAAAAAACCCTGCGGCAACCAAAGAAGCTTTTTCTGGTGGGTATTTCCACAGTGGTGATCTAGCCGTAATGCATCCTGACGGTTACATTGAACTAAAAGACCGGTCCAAAGACATCATAATTTCAGGAGGTGAGAACATCTCCTCCATTGAAGTGGAGAACGCTCTATATATGCATCCAAACGTCTTGACCGCAGCTGTGGTAGCCAAACCTGACAAAAAATGGGGTGAAAGTCCTTGCGCTTTTATAGAGTTAAAAGACCCTAACGCAGGAACCACAGAAGAAGACATTATCACTCACAGCCGAAACAACCTCGCACATTTTAAATGTCCACGGAAAGTTATTTTTGGCACCATTCCTAAAACTTCAACCGGAAAACTCCAAAAGTTTCTGCTAAGACAAAGAATCACAACCATAACATGACCCTGCCCCCCGCCAAAACCAAATTTACCAAGTTTTAGAGGAATAATAGCAGATTACTAAAGTGCATTCAGGCTTAATAATTCGTCTTTTATTCGGAGTTTCTGACGCTTGAGATTACTAACAAGGACTTTATTAGGGTACGGATGAGTATTTTCGATTTCAAGTTGATCTTCCAATTTACGATGCCTGGATTTTAGCATCTCGGCTTGATCTTGCTCAATCATTGACGCAGCTCCATTTTGCAGTACAAAGTCATCGGCAGATGATAAACCGAGTAGAAAAATATTTCTAGTACAAAACTCAAACTTTCCTGCTAATTTGGGCTCATTAAAAATAATTTTGACACTATAATAGCTGGTCTTAAAACCACAATTGCAACTTGCAAACAACGCTAATCAAACAGTCTAGCTAGGAGTTCATCCATTAAAATAAGATGTTTAGAGTTTGGTTTTCTATTCAGGCAATTGATATATAGAGCTACGTTTGCTTTAGCCCGTCTGCATTTTTCCGCCATTTGAATATTTCGATCACCAGTCAACGAATATTCCTGATATAGAATCAACTGCTCCAAACGCTCCGCATCCAATTCTGCTAATTTGATTTTTTTACGAATTTCACCAGACCAAAACTTTTGTTTAATGATGAAATTATTTTTCAGTTTAGAACGGAGCGCTCGGAGCGGCTGTACTATATTTTTTTGCCAAGCTTTGATTAATTCCAAAACATTATTGACGTCCGATTCGGTCAGAAAAGGCGCACCTATATAACCAGCCCAATAGCAGTAAAGCACCAAATTGACATCAACATGTAATTTTTCTTGAAGTAAAAGCAGGCGCTCTTCTACCCCATCACGACCATAAAAATCGATGGAAAAATCCCAAAATGGATTGTCAGGCCAACTTTCCAAGGTGTTCATTTATAATCTTTTTTATGTAATATTCCAAAGTCTCATAAAATATTGTTATAATATTAGTATAATATCCAAAATGAACGAAACCAAGAAAGTTGGATATGAATATTCGAAATGATGCATTAAAGCGGCAGAAAACTTAAAAGTTCGTCATCGTGTGGTAGGTGGGCATATCCAGGATTTGATCTAGGATCTTAATAATGATCAACTACAAATTCGACGAAAAAATAACAAAAGGTTCAATTGAAAAATAACTTTTTGAGAATTGAGGCGGGTTTATTACCGGACATCATCGCCTAAACGTTTGCAGAAATTCCAACTAGACTTGTCACTCTTTTTATTAAAATTGTATAACGTCATTTGAAATACATCCAGAAATCATAAAAGCAGAGATTTATTTGATGTCTGATAAAAGACCGCTAGTCGGTATAATCATGGGCAGTCAGTCAGACTGGGCAACAATGAGGTATAGCAAGGAAACTCTGGATAAACTAATGATCACTAATGAGACACTGGTAATTTCAGCCCACCGTACGCCAAGTCGACTGACAGAATACGCTACTGGCGCGAAAAAAAATGGTCTAAAAGTGATCATTGCTGGCGCTGGTATGGCTGCTGCTTTGCCAGGGGCAACTGCAGCTATCACTCCTATACCCGTTCTGGGAGTACCCATGGAAGGCAAAGTCTTGGGTGGTCTCGATTCAATCTTATCAATGGTCCAAATGCCGGCTGGTATTCCAGTAGGTACACTTGCAGTTGGACGATCCGGTGCAATTAACGCTGCTATAATGGCTGCAAGTATTTTAGCACTTTCCGATCCAACTATCTCACGTAACTTGGAGAAATTTAGAGCTAACCAGACTGCATCAGTAATTGAAACTCCGCAGAATTAATATGACGATAAATTTGGCCGCCCGAAATAGATCTAAAGCACCTCTCCCAGGTCAAAACAAATGTTTACCTTAAGTTAAGCATGCGCACATCGAGGTTAGAATACGAAGTTATATTCTGGAACTACAAATTTCAATTTTCAAATTACTTGTGTTAAAAACACTCAAAGAAAAATCCTTGAACGCGTCCTCTTGAACTTAGAAAGGGCGCTTGAAGCCTGTTTTTTAAAGACCTTGGTCAAGGATGGAATTTTTAGAACCTCTGAAATACGACGATCTAGGAATGCCCAAGTGTTGGTGCAGTCTTCTGATTGATCAGCAAGCCAGTAAAGGATAGTGGAGGTGTAAACCCCTGCGAGTAACCCACGTTTTGTATAAAAGTTGAAATCAGTTGAGTTATCCCCAGCAAAGTACCAAATAGAGTCTACTGTCTTATAAGTTAAACTAGCACTTAATAGGAAGTTTCTCGGAAGCGCCAAATAAGAAAGAAGCTTACGCAATGCTTCCTTATGTATTATATTTTGCTGGAGGCGAGTTTTGATAGCCGTTGCTACCCGTTCCCTGATAGGTAGTGACCCTATATCTAAGTGTCCAAGCTCTTCTAGCATCAACTTGTCTGCGCTTTCACTAAAATAATAAACCAGGTCACGGGGCCCTTTCGGAAAGGCTCTTTTGAGCATGATAGGGTCTATATTAGCATCCTTTGCTGCAGCTTTTAGTGCTTTCCAACTCCAGCCGTCAAAAACCACATGAGCCAACGCGCGGTCTAATATAACATGCCGAGTTTTATCCGAATTGCTCAACTTTCATCCTTTCCGTCAATTCTTGCCGCTTCACCCGCTTTAATGAGTTCCTGATTCCGTTTGACCTCGTCTGAGTATCCAAACAAGCGGAAATCATGCATTCTCATTGGATATAGAATGCCGTCCAAATGATCGCATTCATGTTGGACGGCCCGTGCGTGAAACCCCACCGCCACTCTTTCTTGCCGCAATCCACTTAGGTCAATCCAACTGTAACGGATCTTAATGTGCCTTAGAACACAGCCCATCATATTGGGTACAGACAAACACGCCTCCCAATCCAATTCTTTTTCATCCGTTAGGGGTTCTATTTCAGGATTTACCATGATCGTCAATTCTTCTTCCACTCGATCGTCTTCCCTCATACCAACCCTACTTTCAGGCACAAAAAATACAACAACACGCTTGGGTATATGAACCTGAGGCGCAGCGAGACCAATCCCTTCTGAATCTTCTAGTGTTTCTAGCATATCACTCACGATCGCTTTAATTTCAGGGCTGCTGGGATCGTCAACTCTATTTGCTACCTGATGTAACACGGGGTTACCCATTTTTGCTATTTTGAGTAAAGACATAGGTCCAATATGGCAAATAAATCTGTTTACGTCTAACGCAGGATAATACTCTATTTAATTATTTATGAGGCTTCACAAATTGCTAGCCATATGGTAGAAACCGGGCCTTCAAAGGTTTGTTCATAAGGAGTTTAATTCAGTTGCATGTAACTGTACGAGATAACAATGTCGACCAGGCACTAAAAGCACTGAAAAAGAAAATGCAGCGCGAGGGTGTCTTTCGGGAAATGAAACTTCGCCGGTCCTACGAAAAGCCTTCTGAAAAGAGAGCAAGGGAAAAAGCGGAAGCGATTCGCCGCGCCAGGAAACTTGAAAGGAAGCGCCTAGAACGCGAGGGGTTTTAAACTTTTTTGCCAAATAGATGTACTTCTTTTAGACAAGTAGGTGGGAAGACTAGCGTTAATTTTTTATAGAATAACAACCAGCGTCAGCTCTTTTATTGACCTAAACTCTGAACAATCGCGTTGGTCGTAGCCTTGGCATCTCCAAACAGCATCATGGTATTGTCACGAAAAAATAGTTCGTTGTCCACTCCTGCATACCCCGATGCCATTGACCGTTTCAGGAATAATACTATATCAGCGTTCTCAACCTCCAGTATGGGCATACCGTAAATTGGACTAGACGGATCGGTTTTTGCCGCTGGGTTTGTTACGTCATTGGCACCAATAACAAATGCAACATCTGCTTTTGGAAACTCTGAATTAATTTCTTCCAATTCAAAAACCTCATCGTATGGCACATTCGCTTCAGCTAGCAAAACGTTCATATGGCCTGGCATCCGACCTGCAACAGGATGTATGGCGTAGGAAACTTCTACACCCTCTCTCTTGAGAAGATCTGACATTTCCCGGAGTGCGTGCTGTGCCTGGGCGACTGCCATACCATAACCAGGGACGATAATTACCCGGCTAGCATTCTTCATAATGAAAGAAGCATCCTCGCCTGAGCCAGATTTGACAGCTCTTTCTGTTTTCACCCCCGAAGTAGACCCTACCTCCAACCCACTACCAAAACCACCAAGTAAAACATTGAATATTGATCGGTTCATGCCTTTACACATGATGTAACTAAGTATGGCACCCGATGAACCGACAAGCGCGCCAGTAATAATCAACGCCGTGTTAGAGAGAGTGAAACCGATACCTGCAGCCGCCCAACCCGAGTATGAATTTAACATGGAAACAACTACGGGCATATCAGCTCCTCCGATTGGAATAATTATTAGAAAACCAATCAGCAAAGACAGCACTATAACAGCCCAAAAACTCTGCTCGTTATTTGAAGTTACTAACCAAAAGACCAATACCAATAGAAGCAGACCTAGCAACGCATTGATTGAGTGTTGACCCTTAAATGTGATAGGCGCGCCCTTCACGAGTTCTTGCAGTTTGGCAAATGCAACTATTGAACCTGAAAAAGTAATCGCACCAATAACTGTGCCGAGGGACATCTCTATTAGGCTAGCCGCCTTAATATCACCTCTTGTGCCAATACCATACAACTCTGGTTCGAAGAATGCGGCCACGGCCACGAAAACTGCGGCCAGACCTACAAGTGAATGGAAACAAGCGACAAGCTGGGGCAAAGCTGTCATTTGGATCCTCAAAGCAATGAAGGTGCCGATTGTACCTCCAATCAAAACACCGGAAATTATCAATTCAAAACTTAAAATACTTGGGTCTAAAAGCGTAACCCCGGCAGCAATAAGCATGCCAGTGACACCAAGAATATTGCCCTTACGCGCGCTTTCCGGTGAACTAAGACCCCTTAAGGCCAGTATGAAACAGACGGCAGAAACTAGATAGAAGAAACCTTTAAGATCGTCGCTCATCGTTGACCCTTGGTTCTTCCTTTTTTCTTGAACATAGCAAGCATGCGCTGGCTAACTATAAACCCCCCAAATATATTGATCGACGCCAAGGCAACAGCAAAAAATCCCATTACCTTGGAGAAGCTTAGATCCGAAGGGCCGGCCGCAATCAAAGCACCTACAATTATTACTGACGAAATCGCGTTAGTTACGCTCATTAATGGTGAATGCAAGGCTGGTGTAACGCTCCAAACTACATAAAAGCCAACAAATATAGCCAAAACAAAGACCGTAAATAGAAAAACAAATGAATCGCCAGCACCTGTCGTCAAAGTGCTTTGGGCTAAAATTTTTTCTGCGTCCAGCTTAATCCTCCTGTCCAATGAGAGAGGAATGCACGATATTTCCATCTCGACAAATAAGAGTGCTTTGAATAATTTCGTCCTCCCAATCAATCTTTAGCTCTTTAGTTTGAAAATCAACAAGTGGGGTAATGAAATTCAGTAAGTTCTTTGCAAATAGTGTGCTCGCATCCTCTGCTATCCTACTAGGTACGTTAATGTGGCCAATAATTGTAACACCTGATTTTTGTACCGTTTTACCGCATTCAGACACTTCACAATTTCCTCCCGCCTCAACTGCCAAATCAACAACAACCGAACCGGCCGGCATACTTTTAAGCATTTCTTCAGTAATTAACACAGGAGCTGGCTGGCCAGGTATAAGCGCGGTAGTGACGACGACATCCTGCTTTTTGATATGTTCCGATACTCTTAGTTTCTGTTTTTCTAGGTATTCAGGGGGCATTTCCTTTGCGTAACCACTATTCGTCTGAGCGTCGTTCTCTAACGTAGGATCTACGTCAAGGAACTTGCCACCTAAACTTTCTACCTGTTCTTTAGTAGCAGGGCGCACATCTGTTGCAGTGACAACTGCTCCCATTCGTTTGGCGGTCGCGATGGCCTGCAAGCCTGCCACTCCCACACCCATCACAAATACTTTAGCCGGAGCAATTGTACCAGCCGCAGTCATCATCATAGGGAAGGCTCTCCCTAGTACACCAGCTGCGTCGATTATAGCTTTATACCCTGCTAGATTGCTTTGTGAAGAGAGAATATCCATTGATTGTGCCCGGGTAATGCGGGGTAATAACTCCATGGCAAATGCCGTGACACCCTGTCTTGCAAGCGCTTCCATGAGTGGCTTATTGGTCATAGCACCGAGACTAGAAATCAGAATGGTACCCGACTTTAGTAGTGAAACTTCATTAAGACTCTCACCGCTGGATGGAGGCCGCACTTTTAATACAATGTCCGCGGCACCGAATACCTCTGCCGCATCTGCAGCTATTTGAGCTCCTGCTTTACCGAATATAGTGTCACTAAAGAAAGCACCTTCTCCAGCACCACTTTCGATAATTATATTAAAGCCCAAGGCTATCATTTTCCTAATAGTGTCGGGAGAAATAGCTACCCGTAACTCCTCAGGAAGCCGTTCCTTCGGCACCCCAATCTTCATTATTATCCCCTAGGTATTTTAGAAATCAGTCCAAGAAATTGTTGGCGACAAAATGCCTACTCGACAACCATTTGCCAAGAGCTATTTTACGCATACCTGCTTTGCTGTAGTCTTGGTGAACTTTAGTTCAGGAAGGAATATCGAGATCAAATAGACGAAGAGCTTTTTCTTGGCGTTTCCTAACTTCTGATTCGTCAAAACCATCGATTAAATCGTGAAATAACGCATGCCAATTGACTTCAGCTCGTAGATGAGTAAATACCGAACCAAGCCCAATGGCTGCCCTATCCATCAGTACAAACTCTGGCGGCGGTGTTATACCACCAATACGGTTCAGTTCCTCTCGCACCTTCTGTGCGACCTCTGCTCCGTAGAACCCTTCATGCTCCTGTATCGGCCTCACACGGTCTTCCAACAACGGTGCATAGACAAACTCGGCCCAAAGATTAAGAATTTTCACCAATTCCGATGTCAAATCTTTAAACCCCCAGGTTTCGTAGGCATGAACAGCCAGATCAGGATCGTTATCACGGAGGGCTTTATATAAATCGATTACTCCGTTTACGAACGAAGGTCGAAATACCCGAATGCAGCCAAAATCAAGTAAATTAATTGTCCCGTCGGGCCTGATCGAATAATTGCCAAGATGAGGATCTCCATGGATGACACCATAAAAGTAAAGGGGAATATACCATGCCCTAAACATACCCAACGCCACTTTATTCCGAATGTCCAATTCGGGATGTGATTCAATGTAAGGCAATAAAGGAACACCCTCTAACCAGGTCATGCTTAGAAGTCTATCACCACATAAATCGTCTTTGGGTTTTGGCACGTGCACCGATGCCTCTTCTCGGAGCATATGACGATACAAATACATGTGTGATTTTTCTCGTTTGTAATCAAGCTCTTCTCTAAGACGCGCAGACAATTCTTGATGAATTTTGCTGGGATCAATCGCTTTGTCATAGCGTTGGTAAATAGAAAATACTAATTTTAATTGGCGCAAATCGGCATCTACGGTAGAAGACATATCCGGATACTGAAGCTTACACGCAAGGTCATTACCGCCTAAATCAATGGCTCTATGTACCTGGCCAAGAGAAGCTGCGGCTGTGGCTTCCCGATTAAACTCCTTAAATCTGGATTCCCAATTCGCACCCAACTCCGCGGCCATACGACGCTTCACAAAGTTCCATCCCATAGAGGGTGCATTGGACTGCAGTTCTGCCAATTGAGTCGCATATTCGTTGGGGAGAGCATAAGGGATTGTAGAGAGAATTTGTGCCACCTTCATAAGTGGTCCTTTCAGCCTTCCCAAAGCGTCTCTTAAATCCGTAGCATGCTCTAAGCGGTCAATTTTAACGCCCAAATAACGTTCTCCTGCTACGCGAGCGGCAAGTCCGCCAACAGCAGCTCCCACTTTCACATATCTTTTTGCCCTCGCCCCTATCCAATTACTATTAACCAGGAACACCTCCTATTAGCATTCTTCGAGTTGGTCAACGAGGCCTGATATGACATCAAGACCCCGCTTCCAAAAACTTGGATCAGAAGCATCTAGTTCAAATGGAGCGAGCAACTCATTATAGCGGAGTGACCCACCAGCTTGAAGCATCTGGATATATTTTTGTTGGAATTTAGGGTGACCGTTAGAAAACAAATCGTAAAGTGAATTGACCAGACAATCACCAAATGCGTAAGAATAAACATAAAATGGTGTGTGAAAAAAATGCGGAATATAGGCCCAAAAATATCGATATTCATTATCAAATTGGAATGCTGGCCCTAGGCTTTCTTTCTGTACCGACATCCATATGTCCCCCAACCTCTCCGGATCGATTTCTCCAAGCCGACGTTCCTCATGTACCATTTCTTCAAATTCATAAAATGAGATTTGCCTAACAACGGTGTTGAGCATGTCCTCTACTTTTGAAGCTAGAAGAACCTTTCGGGATATTTCGCCTTTTGTTGCCCTTAGCAGTGATTGGAAAGTAAGCATTTCACCAAAGACAGAAGCCGTTTCAGCCAATGTCAATGGTGTGTCAGCTAGCAGGTAACCTTGATCTGCGGCTAAAACCTGATGAATACCATGACCCAATTCATGGGCGAGTGTCATTACATCGCGAAATTTTCCGTGATAGTTCATCAGAATGTACGGATGTACTGACGGTACTGTGGGATGAGAAAAAGCGCCCGGCTCTTTTCCTTGTCGAGGTTTTGCATCTATCCAGGGGTTATCAAAAAACTCTGTTGCAACTTGCCCCAACCGGCTATCGAACTCTTGATAAGCACTTAATACGATATTTTTTGCCTCATCCCACGATACATATTTTTGATCTGCCTCAGGTAGCGGTGCATTTCGGTCCCAATATTCAAGGGTGTCTAGTCCCAACCATTGAGCTTTCAATTTATAATACCGGTGCGAAAGAGTGGGATAGCTCTTACGAACTGCATCTCTAAGCGCAGAAACTACTTCATCCTCCACCTGATTTTGCAAATTACGGGACGACACAGGATGAGGTAAACCCCGCCAACGATCGTCTATTTCCTTATCCTTGGCCAGCGTATTTGTGATTAATGAGAATAAACGGATATTTTCTTTCAGTCCCTTACCAAATGCTTTAGCAGCATCTCTACGAATACTGGGGTTTTTGTCAGACATCCTGGTCAATACTTCGCCACTACTTAACTTCTTGTAATTCACAACAAATTGGATGCCAGCCAAAGTCTCATCGAATAGTCGAACCCATGCCGTACATCCCACTACTGACTTTTCATGAATAATTTTTTCAAGGTCTTCGGAAAGTTGGTAAGGTTTGAGTACACGCACTGCGTCTACCCACGACTTGTAATATCCCACCTCTGGTAACCTCAACATTTCTGAAAGATTGTCGCTATCTATTTTATTAATTTCTAGTTCAAAAAATAACATCAATGTTGTAATTAACGTCACCCGTTCATTAATGTTCTGCCTAAATTTGGAAATTTCTACATCTTCCATATTTGCTGAAAACTTCAATTGAGAAAAACTCGTGATGCGACTTAAAGCCTCACTAAGAAACTCAAAGGATTTGACGGCAACTCCAAGCTCATTACCGTTTAATTTCGTCAGCTTTCCCTTGTAACGGGTTGAAAATCTTCGGGCTAATTCCTCTGCCTTAATTAAATCTTTGTTGATTGCAGGGTCCGTCGTACCCTTGTAGAGATCACTAAGGTTCCACTCCGGCAGCAACGCTTCTTTAGAATTATGTTTGATGTCAATGATCATCACGCCAGCCATAAATAGTTAGGATTAGTTATTCGAAGTTTTGAAATCGACCATTTTGAAAATTATCTTGATATTGAAAACAATTTGCGAATAGGGTTCAACCATGAACTACTTTCTTGGATATAGGTAAAAAATCGTGTCGATTCAATTCATGGAAGGATAACTATCAGATGAACACCTGGGCAAACCTACTAGACATGTTTTACTCGCAAGCTAGCCGTCTTGAGGAAAAGCCGTTTATCTGGTCCAAGGAAGGAGACTTATATGTTTCAAAAAGCTGGGGTGAGGTCGCCAAGGAAGTTACATCCCTTGCACAAGGACTTCGTTCACTGGGCATCAATCCTGGAGATAGGGTATTTTTATGCTCCGAGAGCCGGCCAGAATGGCTTATTAGCAATCTAGCCGTGATAGCATCGGGGGGCATCACTGTGCCTGCCTACACAACCAATACCATTAGCGACCATCTTCATATTCTAAATGACAGCGGTGCAAAGGCTGCCATCGTTTCTACAAGTCTACTGGCTGACAGGGTAATTGCTGCTGCCAGTCAAACAGAGCATGTAAAAATTTTGATAACAATTGAAAATTTAAACTCAAATCAGTCCTCTAGCTTGGACATAAAAAATTGGCAAGCAATTGTAGACGAAGGAAAAGATCTAGACGCCAACATCGATACTTGGGTTTCAGCTGTTAATGCTGACGATACAGCCGTTATTATCTATACTTCTGGCACTGGTGGCGTCCCAAAAGGCGTCATGCTAGCACATAAATCAATTCTACATAATTGTTCAGGTGCAAAAAATCTGTTGTCCAGTTTTGGCTTGGAAAATGAAGTTTTTTTATCATTTCTGCCACTTCCGCATTCCTATGAATACACTGGAGGCCAGTTTTTTCCAATATCGATTGGTGCAGAAGTATACTTTGCTGAAGGTATTGAACATCTAGCACGTAATATGAAGGAAGCAAGGCCCACGCTTATGACAGCTGTACCACGCCTATATGAAAGTATGCATGCCCGAATAATACGGGGTGTTGAGAGGTCTGGCGGGCTCAAAGCAAAGTTATTCGAGATCGCTCTGCAACTGGGCAGAAAAAAAATTGAGCATCCTGGAAGCCTTTCACTTGGTGAAAAGATATTAGATGGCCTTGTAGAAAGGTTGGTAAGGAATAAAGTTCGAGATAATTTTGGTGGTCGCCTGAAAGCATTGGTCTCAGGTGGAGCTCCTCTTAATTTGGATATCGGTTTATTCTTTTCAGCCCTCGGTCTTCGACTTTTACAAGGTTACGGTCAAACTGAGTCGTCGCCCGTAATTAGCGCTAATCCTCCGGAAAGAATTAAACTACATACGGTAGGACCGCCCCTTTTGAATACTGAAGTTAAGATTGCCGACGATGGGGAAATTCTTGTCCGTGGCGACCTCGTCATGAAAGGATACTGGCGCAACGAAGATGCCACCAAAGAAGCAATTCAGGATGGGTGGCTATACACTGGCGACGTGGGTGTAATCGACGAAGATGGTTATATTGAAATTACCGACCGAAAAAAAGAAATCATCGTTAATTCTGGTGGGGATAACATTTCTCCACAACGCGTAGAAGGGTTTCTGACCTTGGAGCCAGAAATTGGACAGGCTGTTGTCTGCGGCGACAAAAAACCACACCTGATTGCGCTTATTGTCCCTGATGCAGACTTTGCTATCGAATGGGCAGCATCCAATAACAAATCTACAAACCTCACCCATTTGGTTGGAGATGAAGAATTTATAAAAGCCCTAAGCCAAGCGGTAGAGCGGGTTAATACCAACCTAGGAACAATAGAGAGAGTTAACAATTTTATGTTAACGGCAAATCCCTTCACGGTCGAAAATGAACAAATGACACCAACACTGAAAGTGCGGCGACACGTGATTAACAAGATCTATGGGGACCAGTTAGAAGCACTGTACCGATAAGCATTCGACTTCAATTGGACCTCTTTATCCACTAGACCTTTTAGGTGATTGAAATCGGTTATTAAATTTAAATTATCTTAATTTAGGCTAAGCGTATCGTTACCAATTTAAACTTTGGCAACATGTATCTAAATTTCGTAATACTCCCTATACCAGCGAACAAACTTTCCTAAACCTTCATCTATATTGGTTTTAGGGTCAAATCCAAATGCTTGCTTTGACTCGTCAATATCCGCGTAGGTCTCACGGACATCTCCATCCTGCATCGGCAAATAATTAATAATCGCCTTACTGCCAACTTTGTCTTCAATTATATTAATAAAATCCAGCAACTTTTCGCTTCGGCTATTACCTATATTAAAAACAGCAAAGGGTGCCGCGCCTTTTATGGAAGCAGGAGCTCCATCGATACAGCCCAGTACCCCGGCAACGCAATCATCAATATATGTAAAATCTCGGCGCATTTCACCGTGGTTAAAAACGTCAATAGCCTCACCAGATAGAATATTCTTAGTAAATAAATGGGCAGCCATATCCGGCCTACCCCATGGCCCGTATACAGTAAAAAACCGTAAGCAGGTAACCGGTATACTGTAAAGGTGTGCGTAGCTATGACATATTGCTTCACCTCCTTTCTTGGTTGCTCCATAAAACGAAATGGGTTTGTCAGTCGTGTCTTTTATGGAATATGGAAGTTTCGTCAAACTCCCATAAACAGACGAAGAACTGGCAAATATAAAATGTTGTAAACGGCGAAGAGAACGCATAGATTCGAGTAAAACCAAGAGACCTCGCAGGTTCGCATGCTCATAAGAATAAGGATTTGTTTGTGAATAACGAACACCCGCTTGTGCGGCTAAATGAATTACAGAGGTCAAATCATTGTTGTCTAAAATAATACTTTCTATCGATTTCTGATCTGCTATATCAGCTTTGTAGAACGAGAAATGAGGCGATACAGTAAGTTGACTAAGACGGCTATTCTTCAGGGCAACGTCATAATAGTCATTTAGGTTATCAACGCCTACCACATTCTCACCCATTTGGATTAGCGTTTTAACTACATGAAAGCCTATAAAACCGGCCGCACCAGTCACCAGTATAGTCATTGTAATCCTATTTTCCCTTGAAATCTTAGCCTGATATAGCGCGCCAAAAGATCCTCTAACAACACAACCAAGAATAGTCTAGTAAGGATCAAAAAATAATATTGAATCAACTGTTGGGCAAATATTACCAACTGAAGTAGTAGCATATTTTAACATTAATACGTAGTTGAAAATAGCAGGCGCGTAGGAATAATAGGAGGGTAGGGTTTTCCGTATATCTATTTTATTGAACCGTAATTATATACAAAATATTGGTAGTACCTAGAGTGCTAAAAGAAACTCCACCGTAACCACTATCCGTTGACCTGATTTGGGCAAGCCTTTTCTTGCTGGAACATCCAGGGTATGAACGATTAATTCTTCAAAGTTACTGACCTCAGTGTCGAGATAACTTTGCTGCCCTGTCTCTATGTAACATTAGCTAAGCTTTTACAAACTTTCGTCTTTACATTAATAAAATCACAGTTTTAAATTTTTTAAAAATCACCTTATGTGTAAAACAGCCTTAAAAGTGATTACAGAAAAAGATTTAATAAGCTACAATCGTTATAATTTTCTCACTCTGGAAAACTATATGTTTAACTTTTTTAACAAAACTAAGAAAGCCGCTAAATCTAAGACAAAAGATAAGAAGGCGGACGCCAGCTTGAAAAAGAGTTCGACATCTAGCCAAAAGTCAAAATTTTCGGCCGATCAAAGTATGAATTTAGCGGCAGAAAAGCTAGAGTCTACAATTCGGAATTTAAATGCCCGCGGCACGGCTAATTATCAACCAACACCAGCGGATAAACAGAAACTGATAAATCAAGCGATCGCAATCCAAAAAACCCAATCAAAGCTCTTAGACGGATTGGATGACGATACTCGCCGGCGATTGAAAACTCTGGCAATTGAGCTCATGGTTTTTAACAAAGGGAAATAATATAAACTCACTTATTGGCCATGATAAGAGTATTATTTAGAATCACTTTATGGGTGTATTTAAAACTCCAGTAAATTTACGTCGGAATACGAGTTGACGGAGATTAAACCTTAACGGCTCAGGTTGCGCATCGCTCTATCGAGTCCATCCAGGTTCAGCGGGTACATACGCCCACCCATTAATTGGCTCAACAATTTGATCGACGGCGTACCTCGCCAATATTTTTCTTCTACGGGATTTAGCCAAGCGACACGAGAGTACACGCTCAAAACTCGCTCCATCCAGAGGGATCCCGGATCATCATTCCAGTGTTCAACGCTCCCACCAGGGCAGATGATCTCATATGGGCTCATCGTAGCGTCACCAACAAAGATGAGCCTATAATCAGCCGGGTAAGTGTTCAGTAGCTCCCAGGTAGATAGTATTTCATTTTTACGGCGACGGTTATCCTTCCACACGCGATCATAAATGCAATTATGAAAATAAAAATATTCTAAATGCTTAAACTCACTTCTTGCCGCGGAAAATAGCTCTTCACAATTCTTGACATGATAATCCATGGATCCACCGATATCTAAAAGCAAAACAATTTTTACTGAATTATGCCGCTCTGGGATCATACGAATATCTAAAACACCTCCATTGTGTGCGGTAGAGCGGATGGTGTCTGGCAAATCCAGTTCGCTCTCCGCTCCTTCCCTCGCAAACTGACGAAGGCGGCGCAATGCAACTTTGATATTACGTGTTCCAATCTCGATCGTATCGTCTAAGTTCTTAAACAGTCGCTCATCCCAAACTTTGACCGCTTTTCCGTGGCCACTTTCGTTTTGACCAATGCGCACACCTTCGGGGTTGTAACCGTAAGCACCGAATGGTGACGTTCCCCCAGTGCCTATCATCTTGCTTCCACCTTGATGCCGTTTGTTCTGCTCCGCCAGTCGCTCCCGAAGCGTCTCCATAAGTTTTTCCCAACCGCCGAGGGATTTGATTTCCGCCATCTCTTCAGTTGTCATCACACGTTCAGCAAGTTTTTGTAACCAATCCTCAGGTATTTCCGTTTCAAAAAGATCTTGGCCAAATTCCAGTCCTTCAAAGCAGGAACAAAAAACTTGGTCAAATTTATCCAAATTTCTCTCGTCTTTGACGAGGCTCGATCGGCTCAGAAAATAAAACTCATCAACATTAAAACTGACAACCTTTCGTTCCATTGCTTCAAGCAGAACTAAAAACTCCCGTAGAGTAACGGGAATATGGGCTTCTTTTAAAGCCAAGAAAAACTCGACAAACATCTTATCCCACCTAGGTCTAGTTCAGTGGTTACGTTGTCTGTCAATAAAAGCCAAGCGTTCGAACAACTGAACATCTTGCTCATTTTTAATTAGTGCGCCGTAAAGGGGAGGAATCAAATTTTTTCGATCCTTTGCACGGAGAACCTCTGGCGGGATATCTTCCGAAACTAAAAGCTTAAGCCAATCTAAAAGTTCAGACGTGCTTGGCTTTTTCTTCATTCCTGGTACATCCCGAATTTCATAAAATGCATTTAATGCTTCACGTAACAGGTTTTTCTGCAAATTAGGAAAGTGCACCTGTGCTATCTTTCCCATCACCTCAGCATCTGGGAAAGATATGTAGTGGAAAAAACACCTGCGCAAAAACGCATCCGGCAGTTCTTTCTCATTATTTGAGGTAATCATTACTATGGGACGTTGCTTTGCAACAACGGTCTCCCCGGTCTCGTAAACAAAAAACTCCATTCGATCTAATTCAAGGAGGAGATCGTTGGGAAACTCAATATCCGCCTTATCAATTTCATCTATAAGTAAGACTTGTCTATTTACAGCATTAAATGCCTCCCAAAGCTTCCCTTTCTTTATATAGTTAGAAATGTCGTGGACTTTTTCATCGCCCAGCTGGGAATCCCTTAATCGTGATACCGCATCATATTCATAAAGGCCTTGCTGCGCCTTAGTCGTGGATTTGATATGCCATTCGATGAGAGGTTTACCAAGTGCTCTAGCCACTTCATGCGCAAGAACAGTTTTCCCAGTTCCAGGCTCTCCCTTAATCAAAAGCGGTCGCTCCAGCGCGATGGCAGCATTGACTGCGACCATCAGGTCTTCAGTTGCTATATAATTTTTTGTTCCCTCAAATCGCATCGTTGTTAATCCTATGGTTAGGTTTGTTCCGACATTGCCCTCTCAATAGCCACCAACACATTTTTCGACTCTAATCCATTTGGTCCACCCGCCTGAGCCATGTCCTGGCGACCTCCTCCTCCTTTACCACCAACAGCCTCTGAGCCCACTCGGGCTAAATCAACAGCATTGAAATTTTCAAGTAAATCTTTTGTCACAGCAACAACTAAAGAGGCTTTACCCTCATTGGAGGTAACTAAAGCGACTACGCCTGAAGTAATTTGGTTTTTTAAATCATCTGCAAGAGTTTTTAGGTCTTTTGGTGGAACCCCCTCTAGGATACGCCCCACAAACTTGACACCGGCTACATCCTTTAAATCTGCCGCACCACCATCAAAATGACCACGAGGGGTTAATAAAGTACGACGCGCCGTTGCCAGTTCCTTCTCCATATTGCGTCGTTCTTCCAATAGAGCTTCAATGCGTTTAGGAACCTCCGTATTAGCCACTTTTAGAAGGGAAGCAGCGTTACTCAGTATCATCTGTATATTTTTAATGTGTGCCTCAGCCACCATTCCCGTGACTGCTTCAATTCTCCGGATCCCTGCGGCCACAGCCCCTTCCGATATTATTTTGAAGAACCCTATATCACCCGTGCGATTAACATGTGTCCCGCCACACAATTCATTAGAATAAATTTGATTTCCGTTATCACCCATATGAACCACTCTTACCTGATCACCGTATTTTTCTCCAAACAACGCTAACGCTCCCATCTCAATTGCCTCGTCAGGCGTCAACAATCTCGTAGTAACCTTGGTATTTGCAGAAATCTGTCGGTTAACAGCATACTCAACCTCGGATAATTCGGCGTATGTAATAGGTTTCGGATAACTAACATCGAAGCGTAAACGTTTCTCTGCCACGAGGGATCCTTTTTGTGTAACACGTTCACCCAGTTTAAATCGTAAAGCAGAATGTAATAAATGCGTTGCCGAATGATGCGCCCTGAGAGATCTGCGCCGCGCTATGTCAATTCTCAGGGTGGCATTTTCACCGGTTTTCAAAGTCCCAACGGAAACCGTTCCTATGTGAACATGAATGCAACCAAGTTTTTTCTGCGTGTCCGATATGGAAACCCTTGTATCACCGACAA
>Ga0209501_10000729_pt1 | contig 38567 bp, 45 predicted proteins | sample ArcticOcean_MG_C_4_FD_187434 | JGI IMG/M metagenome (GOLD analysis project Ga0209501, IMG submission 187434) | Marine microbial communities from western Arctic Ocean - ArcticOcean_MG_CB4_134 (SPAdes) (version 2) | ecosystem: Environmental > Aquatic > Marine > Oceanic | place: Arctic Ocean...
CAGTTTATTTATTAAAAAATATATCTAATAGTAATAGAAAACAAAAAAATAGTTTAATATATAAACATATGAACTATACAAAAGAATCAATTTTAAGTGCTATTAATGAATATTACTATTCATTAGAAAAAACTTTAATAAATTTAGATAGTCATGAATTACATTGGAAACCAAACATAGAATCAAATAATATAGTTTTTCTTGTTTGGCATATGTCACTAGTTGAAGATAATTTAATCAATAAAGTCTTAGGTAAAAAAGAAAGAATTTGGATTACACAAGATTATTATAAAATGTATCCTTCTTTAAAAAATGAAACCGGTTATGGTTTTAATTTACAGCAGCTAAAAGATTTTCCAATTATCGATATAAAGTGGTTAATGGGCTATTTCGAAAAAGTAAGAAATACAACAAATAAAATGATTAAAAAATTAACCGAAGAAGATCTAAATAATGATTTTCAATTTGGTTCAAAAAAAGTTAAAGGTTTTTGGGTATTAGGAAGATTAATTGTAGAAGAATCTCAACACTTAGGTCAAATTGCCTACATTAGGGGAATGTTAAAAGGTTTAAATCAATAAATTATTTTACCAACAAGTTTCTCCACCATCAATAATTAACTCTGATCCAGTGACCCAAGAAGATTCATTGGATGCTAAGTAAAGTGCCCCAAATGAAATATCCTCTGGTTTACCTAATCTCCCCAAAGGTGTCATAGCAAGTCTTTCACTTCTAATTTGTTTATCAGAATGAATGTCCTTTGTCATAGGTGTATCTGTAAATCCAGGGTGAATAGAATTAGATCTTATATTATATTTTCCATATTGAGCAGCAATGGTTTTAGTAAAAATTCTTGATGCTCCTTTTGAAGCATGATAAGCAGTAGAACCTCTTGCGCTTCCGATTAAACCAAAAATAGAAGAAATATTTATTATTGACCCAGATTTATTTTTTTTCATATTAGCAATTACACTTTGAGTACCAAGCATAACAGCAGTGGAATTTACAGAAAAAACTCTATCCCAATCACTTCTTTCCATCTCTTCAAAAGAAGATCTAAGCGAAATACCTGCATTATTAACAAGAATATCTATTTGTCCCCATTTTTCTAAAACTTTATTTATACAATTTTTCCATTCAATTTCATCGGAAACATCAAAAGATTCTGTTAAAATATTTTGAGAATCCATGTTTTTAGTAAAATGATTTAGTTTATCGATATTGTTATCTACAACGCAAACCTTAGATCCTTCTTCAACAAATAATTTAGCAATAGATTCTCCTATTCCTGATGCTCCACCAGTTACAATACTTATTTTATTTTTTAATCTACTTACCATTATTTTTTTCACTCCTTATTACCGATTCAATAGTTGCTTGTATGTAACCATTGGCAAATGCTCTACCCCTATGGCCTCATAAATAATCCTTTAAATTCTTAATTGATAAAAATACTATTTTTCAAAACATATTATATGTGTATGTACTAAAAGTTAAGTATCTGTTCTATCCTTTATTTTTATATGGATTATCTTTTATTTTTTTATAAAGATTAATATAAACAAATAACACATAGGAGATTAATATATAATTTCTAAATCAAAAAAATTTAAATTGATATGTCCGATTACCTTATACATAAATTACATAGAGCTATGAGAATAGGCTTAAACAGAACAGGAAAATTTCCTAGTCAGCCTGAGTTAGCTAAAAAATTGAATCTAAAACCAATACAATTAAATATTCTAATGATGGCAGCTAAAGATTCTGCTATTGATATAATACCTGAAACATTTGAATTACGTAATTATTGTAAATTAGATGCTGATGAAATGACTTATGGAACAGAAGAAAAAGAAGAATTTAAATTAAAAGAATTTCTAGAATATAAAAATTTACTAAATTGCAAGATTACAAATCTAGATTTTAATAATGACAATTCTACAGAAGATGTTCTTGAAGTTGCTGGAACTATTGTTAATTATTTAGAAATTTTAATCACTAGAATTACACATGATGATTCTGTAGAAGAAGATCATATAGAACGAGAATATGAAGAAGTTATGACTGTTTACGGTAGACAGAAGTTTATACTAACAACTAATCAACTTCAAATTAGTATTGATAGATTCTTGGAACCATTTGGGAAGATATTTTTTAGAATTGGTCTAGTATATGAAGCTTATGACAGTCATACTGAAGAGTTTTTAAAAGAGGAAGATATTATTAACGAATATAATCATTTAAATTTCAAAGAAATAGAAAGTTTTTTGAAATTATATGAAGATAAACAATTAGATTAAAATATTTTATGAGAATTTTGATATCTCTGAAAAAATAAGAGTTTAGTTTCTAAGTGTCTGTCCTTACATCTTTCGAAATAGTTTGTATAACTAGAGTTATTAGATTATGATAATGTAAAAGATTATGATGGTTAATGAATAATTAAGAACTAGAAATAGGAATAAAATGACAGATAAAGAAAAAGAAAATTTAGAATACGGACTACCAAGCCATGAGAAAATGGCGATTGGTGGAGATTCTATAGTTATGGGAACAAAACCTTACTCTTACCATGTTGATGGTAAAGAATGGGGAAAAATACCAAAAAATTGGACCTTAAAAGAAGCAACTGCTGTTGCTGTAAACAGTAAAGACGAAGTTATAGTTTTTAATAGAGGAACAAAACCCATAATAGTTTTTGATATAGATGGAAATCATATAAATTCTTGGGGGGAAAATATTTTTACAAATGCCCATGGAATTAGTGTAGATGATGAAAATAATATTTATTGTGTTGACTCAGGTGACAATACTGTAAGAAAATTTAATTCTTCAGGAAAATTAATTTTCCAATTAGGAAAAGAAGGGCAAAAAGCTGAAAAAATGAGTGGTCTTCCTTTTGCAGTACCTACTCAAGTAGCTATAGATTCTAATAATCAAGATTTATATGTTGCAGATGGTTATTCAAATGCAAAAGTGCACAAATATAATAAAGATGGTAAATACTTGTTCTCATGGGGAGAATCAGGAACAGGTGAAGGACAATTTAACATAGTTCATAATATATCTACTGATAGTGAAGGTTTAGTTTATGTAGCTGACAGAGAAAATCATAGAATACAGGTTTTTGATAAAAATGGGAATTATTTAGATCAATGGATTAATTTATCTAGAGCTGCTTGTTTATATATAGATAAAAGGGGAAAAGAAGATATCTTTTATGTCGGAGAATATTTTTCTGGGATAGCCTCCAATGATACAGGAATAGACTTGGGACCTAGGATTTCAATTTTTAATAAATCTGGAGAATTATTATCTAGAGTTGGTATAGATAGTTATGGCCCAAGTGTGGGAAGATTTTATTCCCCTCATGGAATATCAGTTGACTCAAAAGGTAATATTTATGTAGCTGAAGTTTCCTATAGTGATTATGGTCAGTTTATGAATCCCAAAAGAGAACTTAGATCTTTACAAAAATTAACTAAAATCAATTAGATTCTAATTAAATAATAATAATATTGTAAGATATCAATTCAAAATATCTATTTTATTTTAAAAAATAATACTATATTTACTTAAACACAAAAAACGAAAACTTTAATTGAGGTTAATATGTCTAAAAGAATAAATAGAGCTATAGAGTTACTAGAAGATGATCAACCTCTCTACTACACTGGATTACATTCTTTTTCCAGAAATTTTTTAACATATGAGCAAGGTAAAGAAGATTCAAAAACATGGGCCGACTATATCAATATTGGGATGGAACATGGATCTTTTGATATGGGAGGCTTAGAATCTTATATGGATGGCTTGGTTGATGGTGGGCCAACAGCATCAGGTCATATAACTCCAACTGTTATAGTAGAACTTCCAGCACAAGGCGAAAGTGGAGAAATTATACGATATAATTCTTGGCAAATCAGACAAATTCTAGCTAGAGGAGTTCATGGAATATTATTGTGTGAAGCCTCATCATCTGAAGCGGTAGCAGCTTTTGTAGAATCATGTAGATATAAACTTAATGATCTAGGTGTTGGATACGGACTCAAGGATGGAACAAGGGGAGTTGGATCTGAGTTTATGGCTAAACATAAATGGGGCTTGGAAGATAATAATGAATACATGGCTAAAGCTGACCCTTGGCCCCTAAATCCAAATGGAGAGCTTTTATTAGGATTAAAAATTGAAAACTTAGAAGGATTAAATAATTGCGAACAAATTCTAAGTGTTCCTGGTATTGGATTTGCTGAAATGGGACCAGGAGATATGTCAATGTCTATGAAAATAAAAAGAGTACCTAGTTCAAAACCTGATCAAAGAATAATAGAAGCTTCTAAAAGAGTTAAGAGTGCTTGCGAAAAAAATAATGTTAAATTTTTAAGCGAAGGCAATCCAGAAAATATAATTGATGTGATAAATTCAGGAGCTAGAGTAATTGCCGGTCAAAGCGAAGAAGCAGCAAGAATTGGAAGAAAATATACTAAGAGGCACATGAAAGTGTAATAAGTTTCTATCGGCTCATTAATCATATCAACTTATTATTATCCTAATTCTATCCTTCTGTGAGAATAAAATATCTCCCAGCTGGGTGATCAGGATCGGGACGATAAGTATATCTATTGCCTGGAGTAAGTGTTTCCTCGTACAACACTTCTTCTACATCATTAAACTTAATCGAAACCGCATAATTATCTGGTCCAGGTAGGTAAAATTTAGCTTGTCCATCTTTATCTGAGGTTGAACGATTTAAACCAGCAATTACCACTGTTGCACCACTCACAGGCAATCCATCAATATCAAGTACAAGGAGAGTTGCTGTCTGCAATGGTCTAAACCTAACTAAAAACCATTGCTTAAACTTACCTGGACGGCCAGGAACTATACCGCTGGGCATATTATCAAAGACATCTTTTTCATACCCAACTCGCTTTGGCGTAATCCAGTCTGGCCCATATTTATAAGTGAGATAATCTCCTGGAGGACTAGGTACGTTATATGATTCTCCTAGAAAATCAATTGCAGCCAAGTTAGTAAATAATTTTATAGGAAAGGGTACTCCAGGGTAATGTGAAATTGTTCCTTTGACTACTTTATAACACTGCCAGTCAATACGAATTTTGTACTTCATTATTTTGACAGCAGTATAAAGACCTTCATGGTGCACTTCAACGTAACAACCACGCTCTCTAAGGTCGGCTACACATGGCTCTATCAACCTTTCAGTAAAACCATGCATTCCGATGATTGATCCAACATCAAGGTCATCATCCCACTCAATCAATGCATTATCTCTCACCGCACCAAGACAAGTTCCCTGTCTGAGAAAAAAAGTTATTTTATGTTTGTCAAATACTTCTTTTACCTCTCCAAGAAATGACTCAGCATTCTTAATATTCATAGGAGGAATTGTATGTTCAATATGGAGCATAAGCTCAGCATTTTCAGAATCACTCAATTTATCAGATTTCAAAATAGCCTCTAGTTTTTTATGTGGTTATACCTTGAAGCACCAAAGTAAGTGCATCAATTAATTTTTTATTTTCTTCTTGAGTACGAGACGCGATACGAAGATATCTATCAGCTTCTGGCATACTCTTTTTAGCACAATCTTTTATTAATATATTGTGCTCTATGTAAAGCTTTTTAGTAATCTCCAAACCACTTGCGTTAGGGTCTGAGAGTTTACATAGCACAAAGTTTGCATCTGGTTCAATAGGTTCTATACCATCGGTTGCCATCAGATCTTCATACAATGAGGTGTAATCCAATCGAGTTTGATTACAGCTCTCAATAAATTCTGTGCGATACCGTCCGACTGAATGTAGGAATTCCTCAGCCATGCTATTCACATTCCAAATAGGTAGACTGCCTCGTATAGTATTAATAAACTCAATATCAGAACTAATAATATATCCCAAACGAATCCCAGCAATACCAAATACTTTACTCATGCTTTTGATAACAGCAAGGTTAGGTTGATCATCAATCATGTTTTCCAGACTTTCATGAATAGAAAACTCTATAAATGATTCGTCAATTATTAACCTACATTTTTTGCTTCTAAGTCGCTCGGCCAATTTTATCAATTCTTTAGGTTTAACTGACATCGCTGTAGGATTATTGGGACTCACAATTACTGCATTATCTGCACCCCATTTAATAGCAGCACTACCAAATCCGTCAATATCTAGGTTAAAAGTATTAGGATCTAGAGGAAATCGATCAATTTTTTCTGGTTGAACAACTTCTTCATATTCATTAAAGGATGGTGTAGGAATAATAATGCGATGGAAAAGTTGATTACCCAGAATCTTAATTAGTTCAGAAGCTCCATTAGCAACAGCAAGATAATCAGGATTAGCACCAGTCCAATTAGATACAAGTCTGGCAAGTTCATGTTGAGCAACAGGGTAATTACTGACAATTTCAGGCAAATTTTGTTCAAATACTTCTAACATTTTCACAGGTGGAAAGTACATATTATATAAATAAGCATGATCAATGAATCCATATCTCCAGTAAGCACCGTGTAATTCTTGAATACGATCGAACTGCTGACTTCGAGTTAAAAAAAGAAACTCAGCTGCATCTAGGTCTCGTTGATCATCAATTTCATACCAGCGGTTTTTTGATATGTCTACAGCAATAAGTTCATCCTTCGAATCTTCTTCAACAAAATCACGAAGGACAGTTTCATAATATATATTTTCGTGACCAGATCGAATTAATTTGTCTAATCTTGGTACAATCTGATCCTTCAATAACCCTTTTCTAAATATGTACAAATTCACTGTTTTGAACAAATTAATATCTTTTGTCAATCGATCAAGATCCTCATTCATTATGAACTTCGTGATACGAAATTGATCGTCATAATTTATTAGCGTTCCAGATAGAGCTTTGTGGTTGGGAGAAACTGCTGCACTACTCCCCTTTTCACGTAACAAATCAGCAATAAGGTTAGAGTCAAAAACTACATCTGACTCAACCAAAATAACATCTTCATTCAGATAATCTCGTGCGTCCCATAATGATCGAATATTATTTGTTGTTTCATAGTCACACGCATCAACATAGATAATTTTAATCCCATCAAAAGAGAATCCAAGCTTATCACGAATAAGTGAAGATTTATAACCAACGACTATTACAGCTTCTTTAACATGCTGTAAAGCAAGAGCATGCAAAGCTCGCTCTATTAATGATTGTCCATTAACTTCAATTAGGCATTTTGGAATGTCTGCAGTCAAATGTTGAATACGATTTCCTTTTCCTGCTGCTAAGATTACAACACGGCGAACAGGTATAGGTGGTGTTTCATCTATATATTCAAGTTGTTCAATTTTAGAATTTATATTTTCTAATTTATTTTTAATTTATACATTCGCTTTCAATAAAAGTTTTATACGTTATATATACATTTCTTAGAAAGGTTCGTTTCTAAAAAATAAAAATGTAGACGTTTTTATCTGAGTATTCTTTCCATTATAGATCAGATTTCAATAACAAAAAATAAATGACAGAACAACCACTTTGCTCTTAAGACATATTTTTACAATTCTTCATGATAATAAAACAAACTTTTACTTAGATAATTTCTAATAAAAAATGAACTTCTGAAGTTCATAGCTAAGGGATTAGTTATTATATGTTTATTATAATAAACATATAATAACTAATAAAAATTTAATATCTAATGAATGACAATTATAAAAACGAATTAGCTAAATCTGCTAACAAGCATATGTATATAGGAATGGTAAATGAATCCACTTTGAAGAAAGAAGGTGGCCCATTAATTGTAAAAAGTTCTGAAGGAATATATCTAACTTCTTATGAAAATGAAAATTTTATTGATGGTATTAGTGGAATGTACTTTAGAAATGTAGGACATGGTAGAAAAGAAATAGCAATTGCAATAGATGAATCACTAGAAGAAATTGAAAAAGAATTGGCTTAAATTAATTAAATATGGCTAAATATTCAATAGTAAAAATATCTTTTGATCAGACACGATTAAGAAAGTCTATAACTTATACCTTAAAGCAATCTATGGAAATTGATTTATCTAGAATCGAACAATATGAAAAAGACATAAATATAATTCAAAAGATACCAGTTTTATTTCTAAAAGCTGAAATAAAACTATGGAGAGTGTTATTAGAAGAGCAAATTATAAGATTTGTAGATGTAAATGAATATAATACTGACTTCACTCGTAATATATTACAGAATCACTATGAAAAATTACTAGAAATTTATGATAATAAATCAAAAGAAACTTTAAAAGATATTTTTTCTAAAGCTACTGCAAGATCAAAGAAAAAATATTATAAAGGGGATTTATTAAATAGTATTGGAAACTTTCCCCTTCTAAATAAATAAATAAAATTAGTAATTATTTAACATTAATTCCATTAATTCTCTGAATTTCTAAATCCATTCTCATTAGATCAATAGCAAGATTATCTTCAAGGTTTTTTATCTGTAATTCTAACTGTTTTGATAATAATTCGTAATTATTATTTTTCATATTATCCAATTGTAATTTAATAGTTTCAATTTCTCTTTTTGTATGAGTTTCCATTTGTTTTTTTTCCAACTCAAGTTCATTTTTAAAGATTTGGGGGTTGGGGTCATTGAATCGTCTCATACCTCCGCCAGGATCATGGGGTTCAAAGTTGTTATTAATTGGCATTGGCATTGGCATCATCATGCCCATCATGTGATTATCACTTTGTTTTTTATTTTTATCAAAATATTCGATACTTATAATAGTTGCAGAATAAATTGCAAGTATTAAAACTATAAATGAAATTATACTTATGTAAATTTTGAACATATTATTAAACATTATTTATAAAACAATATAACATGATTATTAAATTTTTTAGTGAATGTTAGTGGGTGCTTGTCATATATACATATCTATAAGATTAAATATTGAAATTAACAACTGCATGGATCACAAGTGCATGGATCACAAGTGCAACTTTCATTTTTACATTCTGAGTTTTTACACATATATTTCTCCTTGTTATTTTATTATAAATATAAATAAATTTTCATAATAATCATACTAGGATCTTTAGCTTTTTTTACAAATTCCAGATTAATTTACATAAAGTAATTTCAAGTTAAACCAAAGATGTACCTCCGTCAATTAAGATATTTTCGCCAGTTATCATACTTGCATTTTCTGAAGACAAAAATAAAATTGTATTAGCAATATCATCTGAATTAAGAAATCTTCCCAGAGGTATTGTTTTAAGTCTCTTATTATAGTTTTCAGGATTATCTATAGAAGTTGTCCAATCATTAGGGCTATAATCATTATTTGATCTAATAAATGGAGTATCAACATGACCAGGTGACACTAAATTGCACCTTATATTATATTTGGAAAAGGCTATTGCAGCAGATTTAGTTAAACCTACAAGTCCCATTTTTTGAGCTGAATATCCAGGAGATGATTCACTACTACTTTTAGTAGCTAGTGATCCTAAATTTATAATTACTCCTCCATTTATTTTCATTTTTTCAACTGCTGTTTTTATCCCTAAAAAAACGCCCGTTAATCCTATGGAAATAATATTATTCCACATCTCCAAGGTTTGGTTTTCAAAACCAGTTCTAAAATTTGATCCAGCATTATTACACAAAACATCCAATGAATTAAATACATTCATACATAAATCTATACTTTCAGTCCACGATTCTTCATGCCTAACATCTAAAATTGAATATGACACATCAGAGTTTGTTTTTCTTAGCTCATTCGCAAGATTTATGAGTTTTTTTTCATCTATATCGGTTAAAAAAACTTTGTAACCATTATTTGAAAATAACCTTGCTTGAGATTCACCCATAGATCCTGCTGCTGCTGTTATAAAAACTACTTTTTTTTCAGACATCAATTAATCCTTATGTTTTTTCAAAATATATTATAAAGCTATGTCCTAAAAGTTAAGTCTATGCCCTATCCTTTATGACATAGATCTATAATATCGAGTTAATGCCAAGTGTCGAGTTTATTAGCTAAGTTCGTGAAGTTCCCATGTAGCTGTACCTTCAGGGTCTACATTCCAGTAAAAAACTATACATTTCCCATTTAGTTCTGATAATGATGGAGCAGAAGTTTGAAAATAACAAGAACCTTTCCATGCACTCCCTCCATCCTCTGTGTTAACTCCAACTCCAGTAGCAGAAAATGTAGCAATTCCATCAGCAACTATAACAATACCTGAATCTGGACACTCTCCTTGCCAATGTCCATCAGGTTTTAGTACAGCTTGAAAAGTAGTCATAGACTGAAGTACTTCAGTTCCTAAAAGATTTCCTCCAAGTGATCCAGTAAGCCCAGATACTTCTATTCTTGGGCTACCATCTGCAGAAGGTAAAGCCCTAGGAGTTGTAGAATATTTTATTGTTCCAATTTTTTTTAATGGCATTTTAATTCCTTTATTTTTATTCTTATGATTTAAAAATATACTATAAATTAAAGTCCTAAAAGTTAAGTCTATGCCGTGTCCCTTATGACATAGATCTGGATTATTTAGAAGTATATCTTGGACATTAATGCTTACAGTTTTTATGCTTTTTTTGTCCAAAATGAATATAGATCTGACTTTTGCATTCTAAATCTTGCTCTAACGGGTTTTTCATAATTTAAAAGTGATAACCCTTTCCAAGTAACCAAAGTATCAATACTGTCAGATCTTATAGGATCACAATTTGAAAAAGAAAAGTTAGGTAAAGGCTCTAAGGTTTTTGCATCTATAATCTCTACATCCAATTGCCCTTTTGACGCATTCATATTGATTTTTAGTGTTTCATTAGTTACATTAAATGGCTTAGTTAGAAATTCACCTTTATTTTTTGCAGTCAATGAAACAAAGCCATCTAGTCTGAGCTTAGCCAATTCTAATGCACCCATATTTTTGAAATAAGGACGAAATTTTTTAGGATAACTTTCTGCAACACCTCTAAATCTTGCTCCTTCGTAATAAATCCATATTTCATTATTTCTTACTATAGGTGCTCCACAAACAGCCACTTGACATGTATCATAATTTTTACCATTCCAAGGATCAATCCCTAAAAATATTGATCGATCAGCTACTCTTTTCCATTCATAAAGATCTCGAGACATGGCCAGTTCAGTTTGATTCAGACCACAGTGATTCATTTGTGGTAAGTCAGGACCAGCCGGATTAAATAATAGTGGAAAACCTACATATATCCCCTCATATGTCATCAAAGGCATCATATAAAGTTGTGCAATATAGTTTGCTTCTGCGTCAATTGTAGGAGGAGAAAGATAATCAGGATCTTCTACTACTTTTTTTATTCTTTCTTTTCGGTTTATCTGGTCAATCTCATCGGTATGAAGGACTAATTTAGGATTTGTCCATTCTAAAAAGTCCTTACTTGTAGATAGCCATAAAGATCTGCCCCATTCAGTTCTTTTTTTTATTGTTGAAACAAATTGATTTTGAATATTATCAAAAATCATTTGAGAAGTATCTTCACTATAAAAGCCATCTACATTTGGAAATGACCATTTAAAACCATCAGAAGAGAAAGCTGGGTATCGTCCTTGGTTACCTGAATTACTGAATAATGCTTTGTAACGACGATTTTCATCTGGGTCATTTTGATCTCTTAAAATGTGATGAAAACGTCTTTCTTCAATATTTGGTGGATTTTTTTCACCTCTCCTTTTTAAGAAGTCAAGTCTTGAGTGATAAGCAAGATTGTTGTTCCTAGATCCTCTCCATTCATAAAGACCAAGTGTTGGATATTCCCAGTTTATTCCATCAATAGAAGTAGCATAATGATAGTCTCCCCATACTGGATCAACTGGCCCTTGAACAGGTGCATCATCATAAAATCCAGCATACCACCACTCCCATCGATTAATATCAGGGTTCCAATTTGGAGAAGTAGAACTCTGCACCAGAGTTTGTTCTTTTGATCTATCTGGGGTTATAACCGTTCCACATTTCTTAGGTTGATGCAAAACCTTAGCTAATCCTTCGAGGTTTTCAATCGCATAGTCATCTAGAAAAAGTTGCTTATTACTGAGTGGATCTATAATTTTGGTTCTATGTTCTGACAATAATTTTTCCTATAAAAAAAGATTGTATTATTTGTAGATCATTATATGATAAAAAAAAACAAAGTATAAGGTTTATTTTTATCAATCACCTATATGGAGCAAATAAAAAAATTCTATCATATTTTGAGATATTATAATTTTGTGTTAGAGAAATGTTTTTTATATAAAAAATGTCACAGGTTTAGCTAAAAATATATAGAATTAGTCATAAAAACTAAATCATAAACAAACAAAAGAGAAGGAAAAAAATGAATCCGTCTGAAGAAAATGAAAATGCTCATTATTCTAAAAGAAATGAAGAGAAAATGTTAGAGAATTCTAGAAAAGGATTATTTATTGCTCAATATTTTACATGTAAAAATTGTAGTGATATTTCAGATACTGAAGGAAAAGTTGTAGATGCTGTAACAAAAGTTATAAAAGATTCACATACAATTAGTGGAGGTTTTGCTGTTGGGTGGACTGAAAAGGGACTACAAGTTTGGTGTGAAGATTGCGATAATAATGTTATTAATCTTGATTTCAAAGGTCAGAAAATTGGCTTCATTAGTGATAGCAATATATAGGTAGTAATACCTTATAAATTAAATAAGGCTCAAGGAATTTTAGGATTTTCTTATTAAACAAGTATTTATACTCAAATATGAAATGGAAGTGACAAGATTAATCAGATATGGTTTTAGAAAATTGATATATGAAAATATAAAATAAAATTGAAGAAATAGGAGAATATAATGTACCCGAGTGATATCAGACAAAAATTAAAAACCGGAAAACCCGTTCTTTCTACAAGTATGCCAAGTTTTGAACCTCATATAGCAAACGCTACATATAATTGTAAACCTGATTGGGTTTTTATCGATACTGAACACAATCCATTGGGAACAGAATCAATGGGAACATTGTGTGTAGATGGAAGAAAAAAAGGAGTTGCTCCTGTTGTTAGAATTCCTTGGAATGATCCAGCTTATATTAAAAAAGCATTTGATGTAGGTGCAGTAGGAGTAATGATTCCTCAAATAGACACTCCTGAAGAAGTAAAACGTGCAATTCATGATGGTAAATATCCACCAGTGGGTGAAAGAGGCATTGCTCCTTATTTTGCACAGTACTTAGATGGGGTATCTGCTCGAGATGTAGTTGATAACGCAAATGATGAAACTTTGTTACTTCTTCAAATGGAATCTGTTGAAGCTTATGAGCAAATAGATGAAATTTTAGCAATTCCTGATTTTGAAGTAATTCTTGTTGGCCCAGCAGATCTTTCTGCTTCATTAGGATTTCCTGGTGATGACGCTACAAACCCTAAAACTGCAAATCTTATGGTTGATTTAGTTCAAAAAGCTAAAGGTACAGGAAAAACTTTAGCTACTACAATGGGTGACATTGATCACGCTAAGCAATGGATAAAAGAGGGTTATAATATGATGAATATAGGATCTGTTTTATCCCATGGAACTATAAAATTAAGTAAAGTTTTCCAAGAAATTCGTGAAGAATACGGAGTAGATTGGCACTAAACCTTGGGATATATAAAGAAAAAGTTAAGGATGTTTCATATAGAGAAGAGGATTATGATTTTTCTTTATTAGTAAAATCTAAAAGATATTTTCAAAACCTAATAAGAAAAAAATAGATGAATAGAATTCTAATTAATAAACTCAATAGATATAAGAGGATTGAAAGAAATAAAACTGGAGGAGTTCCTGATAGAGCTGTCTTAATGAAAAAACTTGAGCTTAATGAAAAGCAGCTTGATGAACTTATTATCGATGCAGAAAAATCAAGTTTTGAAGGATTTGATAGAGAACCAGAAATATTTGAATTTTTAACTTACTTGAAAATTGAACGCTATAACGATAATGATGATGATTTGAGCTTGGTGGATAAAAATGTATCTGAAGATACATATAAAGAATTTCATAAATACAAAAAACTATTAGATGAAAAAATACCTAACCTAGATTTTTCTAACGATGATTCTACAGAAGATATATTAGAAGTATCTGGAACAATAAATTTTATTTTATTCACATCAAATGAGGAATTATACATAGCTAATAGAGATGCTGAAGTAGATTTACTTGGAGAAACTGACGGTGAAGGTGAATATGAAAATATATATGAACCTCTAATGGAAACTATCGGCCTTTTCATAAATCAGTTTGAAAATATATTTATGAAAGTTGGAATAGTATTTGAAGCTTGGGCATCTTTTTATGAATTGGAAACGACATATAATGAACAGGATATTATAAAAGAATATCAACAATTAGATTTCAAGGAAATAGAAAGTATTTTGAAACTATTTCAAGATAATAAACTTTAGTTTGATCATAAGTTATTTTACAAAAATAGGAATATCTTATAGGGCTTATTCACCTACTGGATATTATAAAGGAATGATATGAAAATTACTAAAATAGATACAATAACTATAGGGTTGCCTTTTGAAAATCCAGGGCCTGAATCTTCATTTGTTATAGCCGATAAAAATACTTTGAATTCTCTTCTGATTAGAATAGAAACTGATAAAGGTATAGTTGGTTGGGGAGAATCTTTTGGTTACTATTCAATTGAAACAACTAAGGCAGCATTGCATTCTATGATTATTCCTCAGTTAATTGGAAAAAATATTGAAAGCAGAAACGATATAGAATTAATTAATAAAGAACTTCAATTAAAACTTCATATATTTGGGCGTTATGGCATAACCATGTTTGCACTATCCGGAATAGATATTGCACTTTGGGATATATTAGGAAAAGCTGAAAATAAATCTATAGCAGAACTGCTCGGAGGTTTAAAAATTGAATCTCTTACAGCATATGCAAGCTTATTTTTGTATGATGATGCAGAAGCTACATCAAGAGTATCTTTAAAAGCCAAAAATGAAGGCTATGAAATTATTAAGCTCCATGAAAATACCATGGCACCTATTCAAGCTAGCAGAGCTGCAATTGGAGATACAGCACTCATGGTTGATGTAAATTGTGTTTGGTCTGAAGAGCATATGGAAGAAATTATAAACACATTAAAAGAAGCAAAATTATATTGGTTAGAAGAGCCAATATGGCCACCAGAAAATTATTCTGGCCTTTCTAAATTGAGGGACCAAGGTTTTACAATAGCTTCTGGAGAAAACGCCTGTACCGCATATCAATTTGAAGAAATGATATCTAATAAAGCAGCTGATATTTTACAACCAAGTGTTACGAAAGTTGGAGGTATATCTGAAATGATTAAAATTTCTACCTTAAAAAAGAATAATTGTAGAGTGGTACCTCATTCACCATACTTTGGTCCAGGATTTGTTGCTACTCTTCAAGTAATTGGAGCATTAACACCAGAAAGTGAAATAGAGAGATTATATGTTGATTTAAAAGCAGACTTTTATGGTGGAGTAAGTAATATTGATCCAAATGGAAAAATTTTAATTCCTAATGGGCCAGGTCTTGGAATCGAACCTAGTTTAGACATAATAGAAAAATATTGTCGAAAATAACCTTATTAAGCTTTCATTTTAAATTAAAAATAAAGGTGTTGTTATGAAAATTATAGATTTTAGCAAATCATACATGAGTTGGTTTGGTACTGGAGAAATGAGCAGTGTCTCTAGGATATTATTAGATGGGGTTTGTACTTTAATTAATTCACATGGTGAGAAGGATACTTTTTATCTAACTGCTCCATGTAGGTCTGAACATACTCATTCAGATGAGCAATTAATTGTAATGCCTAATTATGATTTTAGAGGTATTTTTGGATCTAAAGAGTACAAAATATTTCGTAATCATTGGGTAAGTAATCCTGATTATTTAGATGATCCAGGTTTAGATACAACTGGGGGTAGAATTTTAGAGGAGTCTGGTTTACAGAATACAAAATGGGATGATGTTAAGCTTGATATAAATTACTTTGATAATACGAAAGAACTCACTAATAAACAGAGTGTAACTGATTCAACATTAGATAATTCTATTTTAGTTGGACAGACTGAATTAATTAATGAGAAGACACAACAAAAAGCAATACTCGAATATCCAATAAAAACTATGAATGTAATAAAATCAGTTCCTAGGTTTCAAGTTGACACAGGGCCTATATTAGTACCTAATTTTGACCCTGATAAAAAATTAAAAGTTGATTCATTAGATATAGCACATATAGTTTATAATCAATTTGATCGAGGTGAATATATTTCACGAAAGCCTGTGCAAATTGCTAATACTAATGATGGACCTGTATCAGTCACAGATTATTCTAAATTAGTTGAATATGTAGGTATTAATAGACTTTATGCAGTAATTTAATCTTGATACACTAGTAAGAGTAGTGCTATTGTTTTTTCGCGGTAGCACATCCATCTATATTATTTCTCAATAAGATACTTAATTCTAATAACTATGCTTTAAAAGAAAAGAATATGAAACAAAGATTCAATATTATAGCTCACAGAGGATTTTCAGAATTATCTCCTGAAAATACATTCCCTGCTTTTGATTTAGCTTTAAAATCAGGTTTTCATAATTTTGAATTTGATGTGCAACTTACAAAAGATCATATTCCTGTTGTAATTCATGACTATGATTTATACAGAACAACAGGAGATATAGGGCTTATTTCAGAAAAAACTTACAAAGAAATAGAGAATTTACAAGCAAAAAATAATTTCAAATTAGATGAGGATAACTATTCGATTCCTAGGCTTGATGATCTATTAAAAAAATATAAAGATATATCAAACTTACACTTAGAACTGAAATCTAGAGATCAAGAACTACCAGAAATAGTCTTGGATTCATTAAAAAAAAATGGATGGATAGATTTAAATAAAGGAGTATACGAAGTTGGAGGAATCACTATAAGTAGTTTTTTTTTAGAACAAATAATAAGATTCAGAAAATTAAACAAAGTAGAAAGAACTGCTTGGCTTTTAGAAAAAATCACTACAAATGATTTAGAAATCTGTATAGATCAAAACATAAACTTTATTTGTCCTAGAGCTAGATTTTCAGATTTAAATTCAGTTAACAAAGCAAGAGAAAAAAATATTTTAGTTAGAAATTGGGGTGTTTCGAATAAAAATGATCTTATAACTGCTTATAAATCAGAGAGTTCCGGAACTACTTTAGATTGGCCATTAAAAGGACAGGCCATATTAAAAAAATATGAAGACGACGAATGTTAATATCAGCTAGTAAATCAAGTATAAATTACGAGTTTAATACGCATTTTTATGCATCATTTAATTAATAACTATGATTTATATCTAAAAGTAACTTATAGCAGAGGAGATAAAGTTAAAAACTATAATTCAATGTATTCGTGAGTTAAGTTATCACCATCTACTTCTATTAATCTAATTCCAGAAGGATCTTCTCCAAGTGAAAACGTTATTGGGCCTGAAGTTATTAATTGTGTGCTTTTATAGGTCAATAAGTTATTGGCATGCCAATGCCCAGTGAATACAGCACTCACTTTATAAAGGTCAAGTAAATTTAAAATTTTTGTTCGTTGACTTTTAGGTAGTACCATGTGGCCATCGTCTTCTTCTGGGTCAGTTCCAAAAAGAGGATGATGCATAAATATAAATTGATGTGAGGATTTGTTTTGCTGGCCATTTTGTAGCTGTTGTTCTAGAAACGTTATTTGTTTTGAGTTTTCACCTGCTACTTTGGACCAATCTTGTAAAACACAGCTATTCAAAATTATAAATTGAGAACTCATGTGATAAAAACTATGATAATCTGCACCAAATCGTTTTTTGTAACGCTCTATATCTTCAAATTCAGGGGTGTTAGTTAAGTCTGCGTTACCAGGAGCAAAATAATAGTTGCAATTTAACTCGCTATACATTTTTTTGACAATATCTGCATGACTTGAATCTAGTCTGTCTTGCATTAAGTCGCCTGTGGTTATTACAAAATCAGGAGAAATCAGACAAGTTCCCTTGTGACGCATTCCGTTCAGCTCCAAATATTTCTATAGATATTAATCAATGGAATACTCTTACTAAAATTGCAAAATTATTTCTTAATTATTAATATTCATTACTCTTGCAGCAGTTCCGCCAATAATATCCTTACGTTCTGAATCACTCAAAAAATTACAATGTGTTCTGAACTGGTCTAAAGCTTGTTTATAAGTACAAAACCTAGCTACCATAGGCATATCGGTGCCCCAGATTAAGCGATTTGCTCCAATACGCTCAACAGCCAGCTCAATAATGGGCTCAGCTTCTTTCCAAGGATATTCCCACATTCCTCCCATTTGTATAGGAATTACAAGTTGAAGATGGCAGTTAGGAGATTTGAATATGTCCCAAATTTCTTCAGGGAAGTTAATTTTTCCATTCTCTAGACCTACTGTCCAAGGTAATCCATGAGTTACTACTACATTCAATCCAGGATATTGGTTCATCCATTCAAGTAAAATTCTTTGCTCATCCAAGTAGTCATCTATCCATGATTTTTCATCAAGTTTACTACCTCTTCCTCCAATCAGAGTAAAATAAACGGGCAAATTCATTTTATAAATAGCATCCCAAAAAGGTTTAAATTCTTTACTGTTCCAAGTATTGGGGCTGTTATTATTACGTCCTTGGTAATAAAAACCAGGTATAAATTGTAATCCAGCTACTCCTTGCAACTTCGTTTCTTTTTCCAATGTTTCAATTACTTTACCCATATTTGTAATTAAATCTGATTCCCTAATATGAATTACTCGACGGAATCTATCTGGAAATTTTTGTACTGCATTATTTAAATAATTATTGAGATAATCTGGAGTTCCAAACGTTGGGTATGTGTGTAACACGCCAATATCAACTCCAGCATAATCCATTTCTCTAATTAAAACCTCGGGAGGGCATTCGAGATTATGTAACATTGGGGGTAAATATTGTTTAGTATAAGTTTCTCCATCAATATTCCAGGCCAATGCACCATTTACTCTTGTCCATTCAACATTTCTTAGTTCTCCTGTATTGCTATTTATCAAAGTAGAATTATCTGCCATCACCCTATTTTTTATATTCCAGACAGGTTGCCTATGTCCTCCAAGTTCAGCTTGAAGTACTTTCATTTTTTGTTCTAATGAATTATATCCAACTTTTGAATCTAATGCAGGGACCAAATAATTATGTCCATCTATAATCATTTTATAAACTCCTTACTTAATTTACAAAAAATATTTTTGTAAAAATAGTTTCCAGGATTTCAACTCAAAGTGAAATACAAGAAATAATATTTTATCTACTAAGTAGACTTTATCTATTAATTAAATTTTATCTACTAATATTTATTATATTAAAAACTATAATTCAATGTATTCGTGAGTTAAGTTATCACCATCTACTTCTATTAATCTAATTCCAGAAGGATCTTCTCCAAGTGAAAACGTTATTGGGCCTGAAGTTATTAATTGTGTGCTTTTATAGGTCAATAAGTTATTGGCATGCCAATGCCCAGTGAATACAGCACTCACTTTATAAAGGTCAAGTAAATTTAAAATTTTTGTTCGTTGACTTTTAGGTAGTACCATGTGGCCATCGTCTTCTTCTGGGTCAGTTCCAAAAAGAGGATGATGCATAAATATAAATTGATGTGAGGATTTGTTTTGCTGGCCATTTTGTAGCTGTTGTTCTAGAAACGTTATTTGTTTTGAGTTTTCACCTGCTACTTTGGACCAATCTTGTAAAACACAGCTATTCAAAATTATAAATTGAGAACTCATGTGATAAAAACTATGATAATCTGCACCAAATCGTTTTTTGTAACGCTCTATATCTTCAAATTCAGGGGTGTTAGTTAAGTCTGCGTTACCAGGAGCAAAATAATAGTTGCAATTTAACTCGCTATACATTTTTTTGACAATATCTGCATGACTTGAATCTAGTCTGTCTTGCATTAAGTCGCCTGTGGTTATTACAAAATCAGGAGAAATTTGGTTTGTAATTGCAATAGCTTTAGATAAATTTTTTATTTCATAATCTATCCCTTCAATGCCAGGATGCCTAGATGCATAAAACCCTAATTGTGGATCAGACATTTGAACAAATTTGAAAGACATGGTTAAAACCTCTTATTTCTTACTTAAAATATATTATATATCTGAGTCTTAAATGTCCAAAATATACATCTAAGGAATTCAAATCAAAGATCTCAAAAAATAAACTGATATATTTAGATATTGTGATTTAAAGTTTAAATTATAAATAAGAAAGATTAAATATATGAAAATGATTTTTTTGATGACAACGATAAGTTTACTCCTTATGTCGTGTTCGTCTATTGAAGATGTAATATCAACTAACTTAAATAATAAGAATAATGAATCAATCGAAGTAAAAAATGATGTAGAAGTTGTTGTTTCAGACACAAATAAAAATGTTCCTGATTCAAAACCAATCCCTAAAATGTCATCTAAAACAGAATCTATTCCAGAATCAAAAACTAACGCTACACAAACACCTATTCCTTATAAAATGTCAAAAACTACTGAACCATATAAAACTATCCCCAAAGTAACTTCTAAATTAATACCAACTTCAATACCCATAGCATCACCAACTTCAATACCTTCGATAATTTCAGAAGTTCCGAGTGAAACAGAACTAAAATTCCCATTAGATAATTTAACTCTAGTTAATTTCTCAAAACACAATGATCAAGAAATTTTAGAATTGGAGCAACTAATTAGAGGAAAAATTAATCATTCAGTTAAAACTAAAACAATATCAATAATTTATCCTGTTGGAGAACAAATTTTACCGGAAAGACAAGCTACAGGTACACCATTTATGGCTCATGAAGTTTCATTAAAAGAAGTACAAATTATTGATATTCTATCAACTTTAAGACAATGGATACAAACAAACTCTTATGAGTGCTCAGGATTAGTTGAAACTGAAAATATTGTAAGCGATATAGAAAACTGGATAAGATCAGGAGCTGATCCTAGTTCTATGTCAGTAATTTGTGAAAATTTAAGAATTGTAACAATAGGTATTCCAAAAAACTCAGGTATGGATGTTAATAAAAAAGAGTTTCAAAATGTTTACATACATGAAAGATATCATTCTGAACAAAAAGATTTTGGAAAATGTTCTATTAAAGGTGATTTTTCTTTCTCTAATGCCTTATGGTTTAATGAAGGTGCAGCACATTATTTTTCTACAACTTTATTAGCAGAAATGGAAAGAAATGATCCTCAAAGTGAAATTTTACGCATAGCGTTAAGAACCTCTAAAGAAGGAGGAGATAGTGTTTTCGGTCAACCTGACAAATGGGGAGCTGCAGCTCTATTATTATTGACTGAATTAGATCAACTCTCTGAAGAGTCTATAATGAACGGTAGTTTATTTTATAATTGTGCAAAAGAGAATGAATTTGATAAAGATAGCATACTAATAAAGCATGTTAGAAAATCTTGGTATTTAATTGAAGAAAAAAATAATATTTATACTTTTACTAAAGAAGCTTTAACACAAAATTAAAGGACATGACAGACAGAACATTTCTGGACAGGTAATATATATCAAAATAATATTTTGTTAAGATGAAAAAAAACCAATAAATATAAATTTCAAAGTAGAAACAGTAGGAACATTTTATAAGGAGTAATAATATGACAAAAATAGCCGATGCTATTCAACTTTTTAATTGTCCTGGTCCAAAGCCTAATGGTCTTCAAGGCACAAAAGAAGGTTTGTGGGTAATTGATCAAGGAAATAATTTTGTTTATTTATTAGATTGGAAAGATGGTCATACATTAAAAAGCTTCGAAACAGAAACAGATAAATCATCAGGAATTACAATTGACGACGAAGGAAATATTTGGGTAGCTTCAACTTATAATTGTAAGATTTATAAAATAAATTCTACATCTGGAGAAACTATTGAAATTTTAGAGTCACCAGGTCAAGGAATGAATGCTACTAGGGAACATGAAGCAGAAAAGTATCAGAGTACTGGAGATCATGGATTGGAATGGAAGGATGGATTTTTATATGTTGCATCACCACCTTCTCAATATATACATGTTATGGACACAAAATCGTGGACTGAAGTAAGTCGTACAAAAGTTCCTGGATACAGAGTTCATGGAATAGCTTGGGCTAAAGAAGAGGGTAATATATGGGCTGCCGATACTGCTATGGGTATTGTAACTCGAATTAGACTATCAGATGGAAGAGTATATGACAGCTTTAGAGTTCCTCATCCTGTACAGATACATGGTATGACTATAAAAGATAATGTGATTTGGTATTGTGATGATAGAAGACCTATTGGCTATCTAGATGTAAGTATGGAACCAGATTTTTAGGTAATTAAATTAATCTTTTTTAGGTACCTCTCTTAAGGAAATCAGTATCAGGTGTCTTAGTTTGGTCAATAAAGATCATAAGACCTTATTTAAAGTTTCATTATGAGAATATATGCTAGATAAACAGCTCCAACAACTATGGCTATACCTAAAACCATAGGAAACACTTTCTTATAAATAAAAATCACAAAATCAAAGATAGTCATAAGCTTATGATGTCACATGTCGGATTGATACACTCTATATTAAAACTTATATCTATGTATCCATAACCTGGAAATAGTGTAAAAGATATGAATAATAACCTTGAGAAAAATTCTCAAGGTTATTATTTTTTAAAGATATGAAAAAAATAATATTACTTGGAACAGGTGGTGGCCCAAGAATTTGGGCTGCTAGATCCCAGCCTTCAAGCGCATTAATTGTTAACGATGATATATATATAATTGATACGGGTGATGGAGTTTGTAATCAATTAGCTAAGGCTAATTTAGACCCCCTCAAAATTAAATGTATCTTCATCACACATAATCATTCAGATCATATGGCAGATTTGGGAACTTTACTACTAAGAACATGGCAAAGTGGACATAAAGGAATAATAAAATGTTTTGGTCCTAAGCCATTAAATAAAATGATAAGTTCTTATTGTGAATACATGAGTTGGGATATCAATCTACGCACAGAAAATGAAAATAGACCTTATTTTAAAACTGTTTTTAATATTAATGAAATCACTGAAGAAAAAATAATTTATAGAGATGAAAAAGTAAAAGTTGAATGCATTACAGTTCCTCATGGAGAGGCAGTTCCAAGCTATGCATATAAATTTTATATTGATAACAAAGAAGTGGTTTTCTCAGGGGATACCTCAAAAAGTGAAAAAATAATAAAATTTTCAAATGGTGTTGATTATCTAGTTCATGAAGTATTAAATCTTGAGGGCGTTGATGACATTATAAATAGAACTTATCCAGGTAATAAAGAATTTAGAAAACATATAATTGATGGACACACCTCAACCAAAGAATTAGGAATCCTTGCTACAAAAGCAAATGTTAAAAACCTAGTACTAAATCATTTGGTCCCAACTGGGTCTCCAAAGTATGATTTAGATAAAATATGGCTAAAAGAATTAGCAATTAATTTTGATGGTAACGTTATAGTTGGAAAAGATTTATTAGAAATAAACTTGTAATATTTATTTCTAATAAACGTATAAAATATTTATCTAATGAAAATTAAAATTATTGAAGCAAAAGAATCTGAACAAATTAAACACTGTTTTGATATTCGTAAAATAGTTTTTGTAGAAGAGCAAGGGGTTCCAGTTGAAGAAGAGCTAGATAATTTTGATGATATATCAATACATGTATTAGCCTTAGTAGATAACAAACCAGTTGCTACTGGACGACTCATTCCTTCTGGTGATGGTTGTGCCAAAATAGGTAGAATGGCAGTTTTATTTGAGTTTAGAAGAACTGGAGTTGGAAGCAAGGTTTTGTCTTTTCTTGAAAAAAAAGCTATAAAAAAAGAAATCAATGAAATTTCACTGCATGCACAGGAATATGTTAAAAAGTTTTATAAAAATCAAGATTACATAGAAAGAGGGAATATTTTTCTTGAAGCAGGTATAAAACATATAGAAATGTATAAAAAATTAGAAAGATAATTTCTGATCAACAATAATTTTGCTGAAATAAAATCAACTTTTTTTAATTTTAGTAGAGATGCAGTTGCTAATTATCTGATCAATAAACCTAAAATAAATCATATTGAAATAATCTAAATATATTAAAAAAAGTTTTAAATTATTTTGAATAAATTACAATCAATACTATATATATTATCTAAACGAAAGGGAAGTTTCTGCTCTGTACTTTATTTTTTTGTTTGTAGGCTTTTTAGTAAGAAACAAATGCCCATATAGACAAAGAATCAACCAATTATAGTATATTAATCGATCTGTTATCCATCCACTTCTAAAATGAATATGTTGAAAATTACCTTCTAAATAGAAAAGACTAATGAATAAAATAATTGTAGTTAAAATAGTTAAAACGATTAACTTACTTCCTGAGAATTGTTTTATAAATTCTTGGTTTTTGTTATTTTTTGGTGTAGAAATAAATGCCCATATAAAACAAACTATCCATAAAAAAATAGTCCAACCAAAAAAAATATTTAATAAAGTAATTCCAGTACTATGATTAGATTCTCTTATTTGTGCAATATAAGTTGGAATAAGATAGATAATAAATAATATTAATAAAAACCAAAACATTTTAAAACCTTAAATTTATGTATTTCTCATAAAAATATTATATAAATAATATCCTCAGAAAATGAACTATAGTTGGTGGATATTTTTATTTTTTATAAAATCTCCTTTGGTCCATAAAGATCATTTAGGCTTTCACCATTAAATCTATTAGTTGTAATCAATGGAGTATTCGGAACATGTCTCAAAATTTTTTCTGATTTCGCGTCTGAATTTATTTTATCTATTGATAGACCTGTTACTTCAGATATAAACTTTATAGGATACCAAAGGTATTTTTCAATTATTAAATTGACTCCCCTACTCTTTGGTGTTTCAAATATACCTTTATAGTTATGAAATTTTATAATTCCTTCTTTGAATAGAGTTGGTGCATCAATAAATCCATTTGCTTCAGTTGATTTTGTAGAAAAAAAATAAATATCTTTATGCTCAAGAAATGGTAGATCTTGATAAGGTAATGGATAACCTCCTATCTTCTTGTACTCTACATCAGGAGGATAACGCTTAGTTGAGCTTAAATAGTTTTGAAAATCTTGTTTTTTAAATTTTGCAGGATAATTTGAACCTAGCTTTTCAGTATCAAGATTCATAACCTGCAAGTAATCTGCTATATCTAAAATTATTTCAATCATAATTAATAATCTATATAAATAAATAAAATTTTTTGAGACATGTTCCTAAGCGTAGAAAAGCTATGTCACCATTGTAAAAACATAGGCATACTTAAGCTCCAGTAGGTGTAATCTTTCTAATACTTTATATACAAATGGTACTGAAGCTGAGATAAAACTCAAGGAAATTAATAACAAAATGAAGGAGTTTCATAATCAATATGGTCTCTATTTCATAACAGGTAAACTAACCTTGAATAAGTCTTATAAGACCAAACAGATACAAGCATATTGTCGCAATGGAGACAACAAACTGTCACCCAAAAAGACCTACAAATTGATTTGAGTTTATCAAACTGAAGTGCGTATGTTTATAGGGGGTATTAAAATACCCCCTATAAACAAAAAAATATAAAAAAATAAAGAACAAGACAGACAGAACATTTCTGGACAGCTAATATATTTAAATAAAGGTAAATAAAGGAGTGATATGACAGATTGGAATGTTTCAAAATGTGCTGAATCTTTTGATTCTTACGAGGAATCCTTGAGTTATATGTCCTCCCACAGTTTTGATGGGATGATACTTGAGAGAGAAGATGGTACTTTTTCTGCTGTATGTCCAACTTATCCTGATGGTTTTTATCCTGACGCTAAAATAATAAAGAAAGTTAGTTATTCTGAATCGCAAGATGCTTGTTGCCCTGAGCTTAATCAGGATGTAAAGATTAACTTTTAATGGCAGGAGGGTAAATTATTCCTAAATCTAAAATCGTACAAAACTTTGGACGCAATTTACTCTTCAAGCCATCACATGCTTACTCTCCAATCAATAAAGATGAGTTGATTGATATTCTTGAAAATCATAAAAATGGCAAAATTCGAGTTGTTGCTTCAAAGCACTCATGGAGTAGCTTGATTGAAACAGAAGACGTGCTAATCGATATGAGTCATTTTGACTATGTAAAAATCCATGAAAAGAATCATGAAATTAGTGTTACTGTAGGCGCTGGTTGTAAAGTTAAAAAGTTGTTAAAAGAGCTAAACCGAAAAGGACTAACCATACCTTCAGTCGGTTTAATTGATCAGCAAACGATTGCTGGTGCAACTGCTACAGGCACTCATGGTTCTGGAAAACATAGTCTTTCACACTATATCGAATCACTACAATTAGCTTGTTTTGACGAGAATGGTAAATCTGCGCAGATTGTAGATATTACTGAAGGTGTAGAACTTCAGGCGGCAAGATGTTCTCTTGGCTGTCTTGGGGTCGTTGTTGAGATGACACTGCCTTGTATTCCACAATATTTTGTTCAAGAGAAAGCCACATTTTGTGACACAATCGAAGAGGTGCTTGCATTGGAAAAAGAAGCACCCTTGCAACAGTTTTTTTTAATCCCACACTCTTGGAAATTTTTTACCCAAGAGCGACTTGTTTCTCTTGAATTACGACGTCGAGGGTTTGCTGCTATTTATCGAATGTATTGGTTTCTTGTTATCGATCTCGGTATGCATTTGGTGATGAAGTTGCTTGTATCAATTCTGAGAAGCAGACGATTAGTCCGCTTCTTTTTTCGTTCCATTGTGCCTTCTCTTGTATTTCAAAATTGGGAAGTGACTGATAGAAGTGACCGGGCACTTGTGATGAAGCATGAATTGTTTCGGCATTTAGAACTTGAAGTTTTTGTCGTTCGATCTCGTGTACTTGAGGCAGCCAGTTTTGTTAAGGATATTTTGCAGTACGCAGATAATAGCAATCATCAACTGTCAGAATTAACCAATGAGAGCCTACAAAAAACACAACTATTGGACTCACTATCTTCAATTAAGGGGTGCTTTACTCATCACTACCCAATCTGCTTTCGTAGGATAATGCCCGATGACACATTAATCTCTATGGCATCTGGTGTATCTGAAGATTGGTACGCAATTAGCTTTATTACTTACCAGGAACCTAGAGATGAATTTTATGCATTGGCAACTTTTTTATCAAACAGTATGTTTGAGCTATTTCAGGCGCGAATACATTGGGGCAAGTGGTTCACGCAATCCAGTGACCAATTGAATCAACTTTATCCAAAGATAGATACATTTCGAGATGTATGTTCTAGATATGATTCAAATGGTGTTTTTCGTAATAACTTTGTTGAGGATAAATTGGGTCTCTAGACTCATTATTATATTACTCAAGCTAAATATTCTTCCTTCACACATGAAACAAAAATTTAGCAATACTATCGCTCATAAAGTTTTGCATTTTCAGTGAATCCATCAACATCGGCATACTTAAGCACCACTAGTGGTAGTCTTTCTAATACTTTATATACAACTGGTACTGAAGCTGAGATAAAACTCAAGGAAATCAATAACAAAATGAAAGAATTTCATAATCAATATGGACTCTACTTCATAACAGGTAAACTAACCTTGAATAAGTCTTATAAGACCAACCAGATACAAGCATACTGTCGCAATGCAGACAACAAACTGTCACCCAAAAAGACCTACAAATTAAGCTGAGGTTATCAAACTGAAGGGAGTTAGATTGGAAGGGGTGTTAACACACCCCCTATAAACAAAAAAATAAAAAAAAAATAAAGGGACAGGACAGACAGTAGATTTCTAGACAGATAATATAACCCATACACAATTAGAAGCAGTTATAATGGATGAAGTTATTGATGTATGTTTATTTTTATTTCAGTAATAATATTTTTATCTTTTGAAAGAACACATGGAACAAATCAGTCAAATGTTACAAGTAATATTATCATCTTATCTTTTAGGATCATTGCCATTTGCTTATTTACTAAGTCTACTTTTCAAAAAAAATATTTTTTATTTAGGTACCAGACAGGCTGGAGCTACCAACGTATGGAGAGAGGTAAATAGACCTTTAGGTGTTATTGTTTTTTTTCTTGATGCAACCAAAGGTTTTATTTCAATATATTTTTCAAAAAAAATTGGAATAAATGATCACTTAATAATTATTCCTGCATTATTTACAATAATTGGACATTGGAATTCAGCTTTTACAAAACTGAGAGGTGGTGATGGTCTTTCAACTTTCATTGGGATAGGTTTAGGAATATCTATAAGCTTAGTTCTACCAATGTATATTGTGGGTTTTATTGTAGCTTTTATAATTAGGCTTAGATTTAAACATCCAACTATAATTGCTGGATCTGTTGGTATATTTATCTTATCTATAACAAATATATATTTTTATGAATCTTCATCAAATATTCAATATACAACCATATTATTTATTTTAATGTTTGTTTTTACTCATAGCTATATTTATCATAGAAGCACCGCTCCCGCTGGTAATTATTTGGGGGAAACCAAAAAAAAATACTAAGTCATAACTTTCTAGCGAAAGTTCTTAATAAGGAACTTTGGGGTAAATTATGAAATCTTTTAAATGGCATGGAATTCCAGTTAATAGACCAAATACTCATAAAGAATGGTTATTTTTTATTATAGTAATCCTATTTTCTGTTGGTACATGGGTTGGTTCTTTATTATTTAGGATTTTGAAAATTTTTTAGATTTAAGCTAATTCATATTTTCTACCAGAAGCTTCTTCCCATGCTTCAACCATTACGTCTCTCATACCAACATATCTATTTGCTTCTGAATTAATATTTCTTCCAAAATATTCTAAATGTATTTCTTCAAAATAATCTCTGAATAACTTTTTATCAAACTTATCTAATAATTCAGGTGTGCATTTATCTGCAAACCACTCATTAGTTCTAGACCTTGTATCCATTGCATAAAGAGACATATTTGAATCAGCATCATTATGAGCAATGTCTAATGTTTTCTTCTGAATGATCATTTGCCAAATAAGAACTGTAGCTACAAGCAAAGTTGCAACACCTGTAACTAGCTGAGCTATTTCTATAAGTTCCATTATTTCCCCCATATTCTATTTCTAAATTTTATAGACCTAATACTTCTGCTACTTTAGGAATACCTTCCTTTAAATAACTATGATTCATTAAAAATTCACTTTCTTTGATAATTTTTTATCTAATATTTGACAAATAGTCATAAGGTAAACAATAATATAATGTAAGATAATAATTTATAAACATTTTAAGTAATGAATAATTAAATATGAATTGTATTTATATTCAAGTATATGTATCAGAGTGATTCTGACAAAAAGACTGTTTTAATCATAAGAAGCAATAAATAGGGGTTTGTAAAGTAAAAATAATAGAATTCTGACAAAACAGGTCAAAAAGCTATAATCAAATAGAAATTCAAATAGAAATCTGACAAAAAATGGGAAAAAAAGAAAAAACTAACCATTCTCTTAATAAAGAACAAAAAGAAGAGCTAACGCACCAAGCATTTTGGCAGTTTGCTGCAGCTCTCACAAATAATACTGATGTAGATTTATTAAAATTTCAAAAGAAAATAAAATTAGCAGCATTTCCAAATAGAACAACTCCCAATTCTAAAGAAGAAGTAAAAATTCAAAACACTCAAGACCAGCAAATCATTAGAATAGTAAGAAATTCACTTCCTAAAATGTATCCGCTAGTTGAGATAGTAACAAAAAGTAAAAAAAATTCTCCTGAACCAAAATTTAGACCCTATCTAAGAATGAAAACTGCTAACCATCTTCAGTCAATCAAAAGAAAATGGTCTAAAGAATTTCTAAATAGTGATTTATTTGAAATGGTAGGTATTTCTAATAAGCTCTTAGCAAAAAATATAAAAGAAAATCGTCATTTAATTGAAAAATATAATTTAAAAGATAAAAGAGATTTAGATGGAATAAGTGAAAAATTTAGTGATAAAAATATTCAAAAATGGAAAGAAGGAAGAACCTTTCCACCTGAACCCCTGCTACTGCTTATTTACTGTACTATTCATAAATTTGGCGAAATAGATAATTCTTGGAATCCTAAAGGTAGACCTAGAAAAATAAAAGGATTGACTGACACTGAGTATCAAAATATGGTGAACCAAACTAAAGAAATAAATGAAATGATTGATCTAGGCGAATATGCTCCTTTTAATTCATTAGTAATTCTAATGCTACATAATCAATATGCCCAATGGCATGAATCAATAATAAAAATATTAACAAAAGAGTGGCTTTCATATGAAGAAACTACAGAAGCAATTTGGAATATATATTCTAAAGATATTAGCTACAATCCAATAAAAAATATAGAAAACTACTTCACCAAAAAGGATCTACTTGAAGAGGTTGTAAAAATACATGCAACTATGGACGCACAAAAAAAAATTGATGAATTTATGAATACATTAGGATTGGCTGATAAAAATAAAGTTGAAGAAGTAAAATCTAAAAATGCTAAAGAACTAGCGTCTAATATGAACTCTGAAAAAAATAATAAATATACCCAAGCAATTGAAATACAGTTTGGTGAATTAGGTCAGACTACATTGGAAATTATAAATATTAAATTAAAAGCATATATAAATATCTATAAAGAATTCAGATTAGCTGGTCTAACTAGCAGCCAAAAAGCGCGTTACGATAGATCTATTAAAAAAGAAAATTCAAATGTTGAATCGGCATCTTCTCAAACAGGATATAGAGATGATTGGGATGAGCATGCTGGTACAGTCACGGATAAAAAAGTAATTGAAGAAAAAAATGATCCTGAAGATTATTTTGGAATATAAAAGAGACTTATTATGGTTACAGAAATAAAAGATAAAGCAGCAATTTATTGCAGAGTTTCAACTAGAGGACAGAAGGAAGAAGGAACTTCTCTAGAAGGTCAATATAACTTTATTAGAGATTGGAAGGGGTGTTAACACACCCCCTATAAACAAAAAAATATAAAAAAAATAAAGGGACAGGACAGACAGTAGATTTCTAGACAGATAATATAAATTAAAAATATAATCTTTAAAAAAATCTTATCATGATAAATTTAATCTATTATTAAGGAGAAAAAATGGCTTCTGGAAAAATAACTTATAAAACATTAAAGCAGGCAAAAATAGCATATGCTATTGCTGGTTGGTCTATAGATCTTGAGGAAGAAAATTTGGTGATAGTTTCAAAACAAAAAAAATCATCTCACATCATACATGCAATCCTAACTCTATTGACTGTATTTCTTTGGGCACCATTTTGGATCGCAATTGTTTTGAGAAAATCTGAAAGTAGAAAAGTTATCACTTTTCATGAAAAAACTAAAACTGTAAATATTCAAGATAGATAATAAGTAATTAAAAATATATATATTAAAAAATCTAAAAAAATTATTTGGATAACATCAACCACAATTTTATTTATTATGGCGATATTATTTTGGGCTGTAGTAGATAGTGTTGGAGATGCTGTTGGAGAAACTGTTTCAGAAGTTGTTGGAACAAACTTAGATAAAGCAAAGTCACCTTACTATGTGACTGATGAATATTTGGAAGAATTAATATCTAATAGTTCATATGATAGATACTCGCAATGTGAAGTTACTAGAATAGTTGATGGAGATACTATTGATGTAGACTGCCCATTCAAAAATGAATCAATTAGATATGCTTATTTAGATACTCCTGAAGTTAGGAAAAAGGTTAATGGAAAATGGGAAGAAGATAATCAATGTTTTGGAAAAGAAGCATCAAATATAAATAAAGAACTTGTTGAGGGAAAAAAAGTTTTACTATTTGATCTACTTCCAGATTATAAAGATCCTTATGGTAGAAGAATTTCAACCGTTATTGTTAAAGAAGGAAAAGATAAAAATTTAATAGTAAATACATTTTTGGTTGGTGAAGGATATGCAACAGTATATTATCAAAGAGATCCTCTATACAAATTTTTTTATTTAAATGGAGAAGAAGCTATGGCAAAAGTAGAAGAAGTAGCTAAAAAATCTAATAAGGGACTTTGGAGTAAGTGTAATTAATCTAAGCTAGTAATCTGCACTAAGGTTGATACAAACTGCTAAACTTTTTTTATGAAAAATAATAAAACAATTGAAGTAGCACTTCTTGGAGGAAAAGGAACTGTTGGATCAGGTCTGAGAGAATTTCTTCCAAAATTTGATTCAAAATATAGATTTACAGTATTAGACCTAAAAGATTCTAAAGATAAATGTAAAATACAAAATTCTTCTGAAAAAATAATTAATATTGATATCGCAAAAGAAGATGAAAAATTAAGAACACATCTGCTAAATAAAGACTTAATTATTTACTTAGCAAGAATAGACCCTCTAGAAAAAATGAATCAGATGACAGATCTAGTTTTTAATTCTATACAAGATGTTTGTCCAGAAGCTCTTGTAGTAGCTTCTAGTTCTGTACATGCTACAGGAGGTGCATATTTTCCTTTTACTAAGGAACCATATTCAGTAATTGCAAAAAGACAATTTGAGAAACTAGATGTTTGGCCAGAATTACTAAGTTCCAATCTAGAACCATGTCCAACTAAAGATTATGGGCTTGAAAAAGCATATGTTGAATCATGGTGTCAAAGATTTGCAGCAACAGACAAATTTGCTGTAGCTGCTAGATGGGGCGGTATAAACGATGATAATGAAATGATTGATGAAGTTGCATATTTTACAGTTTGGTGTCATCAAGAAGATTCAGCAAGATTTGTTGATAATTGTTATAAAACTTTTCTAGATAGAAAAATTAGGTCTGGAGCACATTATTATGTAATATCTAGTAATACTTATAGTATTTTTGATATCGAAACTCCTAAAATTGAATTAGGTTATGAGCCTGAATACGATGCAGAAATATTTTATAATTCGAAATAATTTTTTGTATCAAATACGAATTGAGACACAACCATCTGTAATTACACCTACCACTGCACAAACATCGGCATACTTAAGCTCCAGTAGTGGTAATCTTTCTAATACTTTATATACAACTGGTACTGAAGCTGAGATAAAACTCAAGGAAATCAATAACAAAATGAAAGAATTTCATAATCAATATGGAACTCTACTTCATAACAGGTAAACTAACCTTGAATAAGTCTTATAAGACCAACCAGATACAAGCATACTGTCGCAATGGTTACAACAAGCTGTCACCCAAAAAGACCTACAAATTGATTTGAGTTGTAACAATCTAGAGCGCCATATTTCTAGGGGGTGTTAACACACCCCCTAGAAACAAAAAAATATAAAAAAAATAAAGGGACAAGACAGACAGTAGATTTCTAGACAGATAATATAAATTTCTACTTATCTTCATCTCTAATTTTTCTTAGAGTAAAAGAACTCGGAGCAGAATCTTTTGGGTTATACCCTAAAGATTTTTTTGCTTTGTCTATTGACCAAATTTTCCAATAATTATCAGAAGTGGCATAGAAAGTTTCATATTTAATATCATTTGAACATTCTATAGTTTTTTCTACTATTTGTGATAAGTCTCTGTGACTTAACCATAAGTTTAAGCTCATAGGAGAAAAAGTAGGATCATCATCTGAAATAACCCATCCTATTCTTAAATTAATACTTGAAATATTAAAAAAGTCAGAATAATAACTACCGATAGCTTCTCCAAATGCTTTTGAAACTCCATAGTAAGAATCAGGACGTATTCTAGAATTTTCTTTAAGAGGTTGGTAGTCTTCAGGTAATTTATTATACTCACCATTTCCTATGAATGAATAAGGTTCAATATCATAGAATCCTCCAGTAGCATGTTGAGAGCTTGCAAATATCACTTTCTTAACATTACAAATTTTTGCAGCTTCATAGACATTATAAATTCCGATGAGATTATTTTCTAAAACAGATTTCCAGTCTCCATGTACTCTCCTGTCTGCTGCTAAATGAATAACAGTATCTATATTTTCAAATAGAGGGATAATAGAATCTAAATCATTAATATTTCTAACATTACTATTTATACCATCTATTTTTTTTTGATCTAAAATACTGAGATCATACTTTTCTTTTAGACTCTTAATAAGAATTTTCCCAACTAATCCTGCGCCACCAGTTAACAACACTTTTTTATTTGACATGATTTTTAATTTAATTTATTTCAATATACATAATATAAACTTTTCTTATAAACAATATAGAATAAAAACTACAAATATATCTTAGAAAGCCTGTATTAGATGATTCAACATATTTGGTCAATGGATGTGTTTTTGGATCACATGAATTTAGAACTGGTTGGAGATCATCTGATGTATCAGTAAGGTCTAATGGGAAATGGGATGAGGATGAGTGGAATGATTAATAAAAGGAAAGGATATATTAGAAAATTATGAAAATAACAAAGATTAGTATACGAAAATTACAAGGAAGATTTAAGTCAAAAGGCAAATTTTGGGAAGATAGACTTTTGAGGCCTATAGACATATATCCAGAATATGCAAATCAAGGGCATGAAAACGATAATTTACAGAAAGGAGATATAGTTAACACTAGCTCCATATTCATAGAAATTCATACTAATGAAGGGTTATATGGAACAGCTGGCCCCATAGATTCATCACATGCAGATATAGTAGAGAAATCCTTGTCTCCAATAATTATAGGCAAGGATCCACTAGCAATTGAATTGATTTGGGATCAAATGCATAGACTAAATGTGCATGGCAGACAAGGCATTACAATGATGGCAATTAGTGCTATAGATTGCGCACTTTGGGATCTAAAGGGTAAATTTTATAACACTCCTGTATATAAAATTTTGGGAGGCCCTACCAGAAAAAAAATTCCTGCATATGCATCTATGCTAGGTTTTAATGTAACAGACATGAATTTAGTTTCAGAAAGAGCCAAAGTCTATAAAGAAAAAGGATTTACAGCTCAAAAATGGTTTTTTAGGTTTGGTCCTATGGCAGGTATAGAAGGCTTAAACAAAAATGTTCAAATGGTCAAAACAATAAGAGAGTCAGTTGGCGATGAATATGAAATAATGCTTGATTGTTGGCAATCAATGGACTACAAATATGTTGTTGAATTAGCAAAAAGAATTGAAGAATATAGGCCTTATTGGTTAGAAGAAACTGTAATGCCTGACAGAGTAGAAATTTATAAAAAAATTAAAGATAAAATCAATATACCTTTATCTGGAGCCGAACATGATTATACAAGGTGGGGGATGTTAAGATTTATTGAAAAAGATGCCCTTGATATTTATCAACCAGATATTTACTGGGCCGGTGGTTTATCGGAAGTTATAAAAATAGCAAACTTAGCAACTACTTATGATCTTATAACAATACCACACGGTCATTCATCTAATGCAACTCTTCACTTTTCATTGTCCCAAGTACCTATTCATACTCCATTTCAAGAGTATTTGATAAAGTGGAATCAAGTTCATCAACATTTTCTTAAGACTCCTGAGAAACCACATGAAGGATATTTTGAAGAAACAGAATCAATTGGACTCGGAATGGAATTAGATAAAGAAAAAATAGAAAAAGAGAATATTGTTGAAATAAAATAGGAGAATTTTTTGTTTATATACTATCTTTAGTAAATGAACCTTTCTATATTGGTCACACAGCAGATCTTAGAGCTAGAATGATGGAGCATAGAGATGGCAATAGTCCATCTACGAAAAATAAAAAACCTAAGTTGGTTTATTTCGAAAAATTCTCAGAAAGAAAAGTGGCTACAAAATATGAAAGAGATCTTAAGATTTTAAATAAAAAAAATCCAAGGGCTATACGTCAAATCATTTTAAAATTTAAAAGTAATATTGATGAATTAGGTTAAATATTATGAATACTGAAAATAATTTAGAAATTTATATTTTCTTCTTAAACAAGTATAAAAACAGCTCTAAATGACGGATTGTGCCCCAATGACAGATAATATAAATTAAAAATATAATCTTTATCTAAGAAATTTGAATGACTAATTTTAGAAAAATTAGTGCCAATCAACTCCATATTCGTCTCTAATATCATTAAATATTTTAGAAAGTCCAACTGTACCATATTCTAATGGTGTTCCTATACACATCATATTATAGCCCTCCTTAATCCACTGCTTAGCATGATTTACATCATCCATGACTGTAGCTAATGCTTTATCGCTAGCTTTAACTTTTTGAGCTAGATCAACCATTACATTTTCAGTTTTAGAGTTTGTGGCATCATCACCAGGAAACCCTAAAGAAGCTGATAAATCTGCTGGTCCTGCAACTATTACTTCAAAATCAGGAATAGCTAAAATTTCATCAATCTGTTCCCATGCTTCAGCTGATTCCATTTGAAGCATAAGTAGAGTTTCATCATTAGCATTATTAACAACATCTCTGGCTGAAACTCCATCTAAATATTGTGCAAAAAAAGGAGCTATACCTCTCTCTCCTACTGGCGGATACTTAGCGTCATGTATTGCTTGTTTAACCTCATCTGGACTATCAACTTGAGGAATCATTACTCCAACAGCTCCAACATCGTATGCTTTTTTTATGTATGAAGGATCATTCCAAGGTATTCTTACTACTGGTGCAACTCCTTTTTTTCTACCATCAACACATAATGTTCCCATAGATTCAGTACTCCAAGGATCATGTTCTGTTTCAATCCAAACCCAATCAGGTTTACAATTGTATGTTGCATTAGCAATATGAGGTTCAAAACTGGGCATTGAGGTTCCAAGTACAGGTTTTCCTGTACTCAATTTTTTTCTAATTTCACTTGGATACATTTTTGTCTCCTTATTTATTTCGCAGTATATCCGCCATCTACAGGTAAAAGCGCTCCAGTAATAAAAGAAGATTCATCACTTGCTAAGAATAAAGCTGCTTGTGCGACATCTTCTCCAGTTGCCAATCTCCCTAATGGATGTAATGCAATAAGCTTTTTTTCCATTTCTTTATCTTCAATTAAATCAGTTGTTAGATTTGTATATGCATAACCAGGACAAAGAGCATTAGCTCTAATTGAATATTTAGCTAGATTAACCCCCATATCTCTTGAGAGCTGTACAACTCCTCCCTTGGAATGTGGATATGGATTAAATCCATCTGACAATCCTAAAGCATCGTTATACCCAACCATTCCAATTATTGAAGCTAAATTTATAATTGAACCACTACCATTTTCTTTCATAAAAATAACACTTTCATATGACATCATCATTGAACCTTTTAAGTTTATATTCATAACAAAATCCCATTTTTTATCATAATCCCAATTGGGATCAGGATAGAAAACGGGTCTCGAACTAACCCCTGCACTATTTACAAGGATGTCTAATTTTCCAAAATTATCAACAGCAAACTTTGCAGCATTTTGACATTCTGATTTTTGAGAAACATCAGATATTAAAGTGATAAATTTTCCTTCAAAATCTGCAAAAGTTGTATTTATCTCATCTAAAGAATTTTCATTATTATCTGTACAAATTACTTTGCAATCATTTTCAAGAAAAATTTTTGAAGTTGCTAAACCTATTCCTGAGGCTGCTCCGGTAACAATTGCTACCTTATTTTTCAATCTAGACATATTTCCTCTCGATGTACAAATAGTTTAGTAAATAATATATTGCAAAAGATTAAATTTATATACCATAAAAACATGAGTAAATAAACAAAATATGAAAAATATCAAAGTAGATCAACACATAGCTTCAATTGATTGGACAGATAATGAATCTATATTAAAGGTAATGAATTATAAAAATCAAAAACCTATGGGGAAAAGTGATAATAGAAAAAAAAGCAATAGCTTCTATTAATAACCATTTCATCTGTTCCTAAAGCTGTTGCTGTTTCTGATACAGTAACAGCTTTAAGATTCTCCCATTTATCAAAATTATTCATCTTCAATACTTCCTTGAAATCTAGCATCTAAATTATTTATTTCTCTAATATTTTCTATGTAATTATCTAATTCTAAGTTTCTAGCTTTGAACACCATTCTTAATGGAGCAACTACACCTGAAGAGTTATTAGAAAAACAAAGATATGTTCTATCTCAGTTAAATATTAAAGTTATCATTCATGGAAATAATGAAGATGGATCTGTAGATTTTGAGATTACAGGAATCCTTCCAAAAGATACAGAAAATGATCTAGAAAAAATTCTTATGGAGATTGGAACTAACTCGGTTTACCCTACCACTGAACAAACATTGGCATACTTAAGCTCCAGTAGTGGTAGTCTTTCTAATACTTTATATACAAATGGTACTGAAGCTGAGATAAAACTCAAGGAAATTAATAACAAAATGAAGGAGTTTCATAATCAATATGGTCTCTATTTCAT